>JAABUQ010000708.1_pt1 | contig 77109 bp, 66 predicted proteins | sample 5560001 | NCBI WGS metagenome assembly JAABUQ01 (sample SAMN10711888, study PRJNA513371) | rock metagenome | isolation source: Antarctica rocks | place: Antarctica: Victoria Land, Finger Mt nord | collected 2015-12-18 | reverse complement strand
GTGGCAAGACGGATGGAATCAAAGTTCTCTTTGGCAGTCCTGAAGGAAGGGAGCTGACGGCAGCCATGTACTGCGAGCATACATTTAATCGTATGAACTACGGCCAGATGCGCGACGTCATTAAAGGCATTTCTGAGCGCGCTGGTCCACATGCATCAGGAGAGCCGCTCAAGATACTCGAGATGGGTGCTGGCACAGGAGGGACTACGATCGTCTTGGCGCCCTTCTTACAATCACTCAACATTCCGATCGAGTACACCTTCACAGACCTATCACCCTCAATGGTCGCTAATGCTCGCCGTCGCTTCGGGAAGCAATACCCTTTCATGCGCTTCGCCACGCACGACATCGAAAAAGCTCCCGTGGAAGACCTTCGAGGACATCACATCATACTGGCCAGTAACGCGATCCACGCCACCCACAACCTTGTTACTTCCCTTACCAATGTCCGCAAAGCGTTACGGCCCGATGGGCTCCTCATGATTCTCGAGATGACCGAGGTCGTGCCCTTTATTGACCTCGTCTTCGGCCTGTTCGAGGGCTGGTGGTTCTATGACGACGGTCGGAAGCATGCTGTCGTACCGGCCGAGCATTGGGAACGGGAGATGCACGCCGCGGGCTTTGGTCATGTTGACTGGACGGATGGGAACCTGCCGGAAAACGCGTATCAAAAGGTTATCATGGCCATGGCCTCGGGTGACCAGGGACCACGGCTGCCGAAACCAGCCCTCAAGGAACAGATGGATCTGGACAAGGGCGATGTCGCTGCGCGCACGGCCGAGGCAGAGCGGCTGTTGGCAAAGTATACCAGAGGTTGGGCCACGCCCAGAATCCAATCCTTGCAGGCAAAGAGGGGGCAGACGAAGGCAAACAGCAGAGCGCCGAAGCTTGGCGCCGTAATCCTAGTGACGGGCGCAACAGGAAGCCTGGGGTCGCACATTGTTCAGAAGCTGGCAGAGGACCGCACGATTGCCCAAGTCGTATGTGTGAACCGTCGCAGCAGTGTCCCCGTCAACGAGCGACAGCAGGAGGCCTTTTTGACCAGAGGAATTGCCTTGACCCCCGGAGCGCGCGCCAAGCTCCGCATTCTCGACACCGATACATCCCAGCCGCAGCTAGGCCTACCTCCTCATGAGTACCGAGGGCTTGTGCAAAGCGTCACACACATTGTGCACAACGCCTGGCCCATGAGCGGAACGCGTCCAATCGCCGGCTTTGAGCCGCAGCTTCAAGGCATGAGAAACTTGTTGGACCTGGCACGTGAAGCAGCCATCGCCAGCGACAGCGCTCAGATCGGCTTTCAATTCGTCTCTTCCATCGGCGTGGTCGGCCATTCCGGCCTGGCCCGCGTTCTCGAGCGCCGCGTTCCCCTCGAGTCCACGATTCCCAGCGGCTACACCGAGGCCAAGTGGGTGTGCGAGCGTATGCTGGACGAGACCCTCCACCAGCACCCTGGCCTCTTCCGCGCCATGGTTGTTCGCCCGGGCCAGATCGCCGGCTCCTCCAAGAGCGGCTTCTGGAACCCCGCCGAGCACTTTGCCTTCCTCGTCAAGTCCTCGCAATACCTCCGCGCCTGGCCCGACCTCGACGGCGTGCTCCAGTGGGTCCCCGTCGACCACTGCGCCGGCGTCTGCGCCGACCTCATCCTCCACCATGCCGGGCCCTCGCACCCAATCTACCACATCGACAACCCGGTCGGCCAGCCCTGGAAGCAGATGTCGCCCGTCATGGCCCGCACGCTCGACATCCCCGCCGACGCCATCATCCCGTTTGACAGCTGGATCAAGCGGGTTCGCACGTCGCCGCTGGTGCCCGATACGGAGAACCCGGCGGCGAGACCGATGATGGTGGAGTTCTTGGCCGGGAACTTCGAGCGCATGTCGTGTGGGGGATTGATCCTCGACACGGAGAGGGCGCAGGAGCATAGCGTTACGATGGCGAGTGAGGGCCCTGTCAGTCCCGCGTTGGCGGTGAAGTTTGTGGATAAATGGAGGGAGATGGGGTTTTTAAAGTGACAACTTCCTGTCTCTCTTTTCATAGCAGGCGACTGCTTTGGAGCCCGTGGGCGGTAGGATCACTGGTAACGAGGTTTTCCGGAGGTCAATTGGTTCGGGACATTTTTCGTTCAAAGATCTTTCTTATTTTATATATCTAGGTCATTTCCCCCCCAATTGGTATCGAGAGCTCTAGTTTATAGGACTCGGCGTTTCTACGTCTATAGATCATCCATTCACAAAATTTCGTATCACCGATTCCTTTTAAGCTTACCCGATCTCGTCGACCTGGGTCGCCAACACGCGGATACTTGAAGCAATCATCCCTCCTCAACGATATTCCGCCCGCTACAAAAGCTAATATTAGGGACTCCTGTAACCAGCCTTTCCACGGGGCCTTGACCACGATCGATTCGAGATCTTTACGTTTTCTGATCCCGGCGATCAGCACGTTTGATCTGGCAATCAGCATCATCTGATATGTGGTCTCTCATGGGGTCAACGGGGAGAGAGTCCTTGTTCTGAGAGGTCTTCTTGGCTCTGAGGGGGGATTGCCTCTACTCTTGGTGTGATCTCGGGGTCCTGCCTCTGAGCCTTACATCCCCGGGGGCCTGGCCTCAGGGATGCGAATAGAAAGTGCCGACGGAAGAACAGAGTTTATGTCATCGTCATCAATAAAGTATTGTTCATTCAGTAGGCGCAGCGTGTAAGATGCAGCCGTCGATCCGGCCGCAATTCCCGGTACCTGTGCCGTCACCCATGGGTAAAGTCGTCGCCCATGCCGTGCGTAGCCTGGCACGCATGCCCGGCCGCGTACTGAGTCGGATCGTCGCATCGGCCGGCACATGATGACGAACAATCATGTCGGTATGCCCGATGAAGGTCTCCTCGCCCCGCCCCCATGGCAGGTCAGATGCAGGCATGAGTGTAAGCGATCGATCCCACGCCCATCGATGGCCCGCACCTGGTGGGTCTGGGTCTGAATTCTCTACACGAGTACGAGGGAAGGGTGTGGTGTTGGGTTGGGCCCAAGTTACATCCACGGTTCCGGCCCAGTCCCCTGATTAAGGCGAGGTAATGCTGGGTAGTGAGTGAGCCTTGCGCTATATGTAGCCGGGCAACTCCGGACAGGGGGGAAGGGGGGAGGAGGGGGGGGTAGAATGGAGTTTAGAGGTTACGATTCTCCCCGGCAGCTACTAGAATTGGAGGGAGTGGGGGTGTACTTACGGCCCGCTGTGGAGGCGGGGGGAGCTGAGGGGGAATTGTTGGAGAGAGAGATGGGTAAGGGGGAGGAGCTAATGATGACAAAGTGAGGTTTACCCAGAGCGTGGGTTCTCAACTCCGGTCGTCCCAAGCCTATCGCGCCAGAAAGACGCATGTATTTGCAGCTCCCCAGGCACGTAGGAAAAGCGCACGTGGCAACACAGTTCCGGCTAATCCAGGTCATCCTTACTATAACGTCGGAAGCGCCTATATTAGTAGATAAGGTATATAGAGTCGTTGTACCCTAATACTATAATAATATATTAAGTATAGTAGGCGATAACTAATACTATAAAAAAAAATTCTTTTCTATATCTATCTATTTTAGTATTATTATCTTATTCTAGTATTAAATCTTTATTCATTAGATAGCCAAGTGTACGTTAGAAGCAGTGTTAAAGCTAGGATTTAGAAGTTGGGAGCGAAGCCAAAAATGGATGCTTTAGGGGGGGGGAACCAGAAATGGATGCTGGAGGGGACCAGAAGTGGATGCTCCGCAAGAGCAAGGGTAGAATGATAGGTGAACAACTTCTGGTGTGAACCACGCCTCATGGTGTAGACCACTTTGGGTGTACACCACGGCTGGTGGTGTAGACCACTTTGGGTGTACACCACGGCTGGTGGTGTGAACCACGCCCCATGGTGTAGACCACTTTGGGTGTGCACCACAGTTGATGGTGTGAACCACGACTCGTGGTGTAGACCACTTTAGGTGTGCACCACAGTTGATGGTGTGAACCACGACTCGTGGTATAGACCACGTTTGGTGTACGCCACGGCTGATGGTGTGGACCATTTTTGGTACACCACAGCCCGCGTGTCTAGTCACGTGATAAAAATTCCTTGCTGCGCTTCATCCTGGATCAGCATCCGACGCAGCGAAGAGGCTCGTGAAGGCTTGTCAGCTGTCCGTCCAAGTCCAATCAATAAAGCAATGATGAAGATGACGATGGTTTCGTACGTATCTATTTGACGACTGTCAGCTTCGTTCAGAACGCCCCAGGGGCCAGGGCGGTAGACCTACATATTCCATAGCCCTAACGCCCGCGCGTCGTTTTTCTCGGTCTTGGGTTCGATGTGTTTCTTGACTGCAGTGCCATTGACAATCGCTTTGTTGATGTCAGAACCCTTCTCACGAGCTCGCTGGAAGAAAACCTCCGGAGACTTCTTAGGCACCGCCGACAGCAGATGGAGCAGTCCCGACGAGGCGAAAAGCGTGAGCATCGAGACATCAAAGCAGAGAACTATTTGATGGGTGTGAGAGGCATGGGAATCAGGTTTATGTGACCGACTGAGGCCTCGCCACGGAGCGCCGTACAGCACAGGCGAAGGCGAACACCGGTCTTGCCCTGACTCCAAAATTGGTGGGCACAACACGTTTTGCCAGTGTCAACGGGAGTTGAGAAGGTCGGGTACATCGAGCGGCGAAATACTCTCTTCCGACTTTGTCCATTGGATCCGGGGCTACGATCTGGCCATCGAATGATAAATCTGTGCCGCTATGGCCGTCCATTGTTCGCCAGGGGAATCCGCGCTGAGGGCGTACGTGCGGAGGGTATACGTGCTAAGGGCGTACGTGCTGAGGGCGTACTCCCCTTAAGGTACCTCCACAAATTGAGGTGGGGAGTACGCGCCAGGGGAGTGCACGCCGGGGGAGTACTCCCACGGCCATCCAAAAAGTGAGGGCGTGAAGGTGAAGTAGAGTACTCACAGACTTCCAAAAAGTGAAGGTTTTCGAGAAGCGTGTTTGATCACCACCACTGCAGCCTAATCTAAAAATAGTTAGCGACCAAACCCCCTTAGCGACCAAACCCCCTCAGCGACCAGACTCTCTCCGCGACCAATCCCATTCAGCGACCAGACTCCTTCACCGACTAGACTCCCTTAGCGACCAGACTCTCTCCGCGACCAATCCCGTTCAGCGACCAGACTCCTTCAGCGACTGGACTCCCTTAGCGACCAGACTTCCTAAAAGTTTGGTCACTCAAAATGTCTGGTCCCCTTTTGTGGACCTTGCCTCCTAGGAGATTTTTCCTAAGAAAAAGTTCCTAGGAGAATTTAACTTCTCGGCGTATTAACGGTCCGAGATTTCCTATAGTGGCTCCTAGGAACTCTTTCCTGGGAGATAATCGTGCTGAGGGTGGCGCGATGCCAGCATTTATAGCTTGGCTCTCCTAGGAAGAATCTCCCAGGATTGCTGATGGTCATATTGCCATCCATGATATCATATACCTTTAAAAGGTGTATATATTCAGGAAGTGTGTATTCTTAAAAGGTATGTACCCGGGAAAGGTACCCTAAAGGAGCCAGAATTGAGAGGAGCCAAAAGTGAAGTCAGTATACATTCAGAAAGTATATAGGCCTGGGAAGTAATACTATAGAAGCCGCTATAATATATACCAAAAATGGCCTATTAAGACCGTCTCAGGATTACTGATATCTGCAAACGGTAGTCTCTTAATTAAGGTTGTCTTTAGATAATAATCTCAAGACAGAATTGATCTAAAGACTATAGTCTAAAGACGAAATCAGTCGTAGGACCCAATCTGTCTTGAGACAAATATCTGGTAAATATTTAAAGTCTACAGTTATATATCAGAAGACATCATTTGTCCCAAGACGCTAGTCTGAGGACATCATATATCTGACATCCAGAAGGGGAGGCTTAGAGAGAGCCAAATATGGATGTCGGAGGGGCTTAGAAGTAGATATTTAGAGGGAAGAAGCAGGCAGATGGCCTCGATATCGGAGTCAATAGCTTTTATCTAATAAATTTCAAAATAGAAGAGGATACCGTAGGGCACCTGGATCCTCTAGGGTATGAGAATACCCTGCGGTATCTAGGACCGCGGTCATTTATTCCGTGCGGACCTAATATCCTCGAGGCTAGATTTTCCTTACGGTCATCATTCCCGCGGGATACTTGCCTCCCCTGTGGTACAAGAATACCCCTGCGAGCTCTCCAAAACCCTTATAGTATTGTCGGTCATGTGTGCCGTGAAAAACAGCGCTGCTCGCTCCAGCTCTAGCCCCCGCTTATTTCTTGCTCCCCTCAGTCAGGCCATACTAAATTTAGAATGGGGGCCCTTATAGGCTATGGGGAGGGACCGTTTCTCGTCGGGTGAACGGGTTCTTTTGAAACGCATATGAAACGGGGAGTTTGTGATCGAAGTGAACCTTCTAGAATTAGTCTTCCAATCTACAACGCTCGATCAACTATGTTGCTATAACTTTTGCAGTACCATAGCATTTACGACAGCGGCTCGTTAAAGTCATTGGTAATTTAAAAGATATTATTGGGCCAGAAGCTGCAAAAGTATACTTAACCCGTATTAGTATTGAGCCGGTCGAGTTAAAACCAGGAATTAAATTTTATAATAATTCGTAAATAAAGTTTATAAATAAAGACTATATAACTGATATTAGTAAAGTATTATATCCTATACGATTATACTCCTTAGGAGAGAGAGGATTATTACCTTTATAAATAATAAATTTAAAAACAGAAACTGATATATAATCTCCAGTATTTTCGCCTCGAACTACCAGCTATTATCAGGAATCAAAGGAAAAGTATAAGAGGGGGAAGTCCGGATATAATACGCTTGAATCAATTATACAAAGCTTACTACGAAGGGATCTTCTCGATTACTTTGATATTTATTAGGAGGCTTTGACCGTAGAAAGACTATTTGCGATACCCTCTTGTTAAATATATATATAGACTTTGAAAAAGAGCTCGGATCAAGTTTGTTAATTATAATATTATTTTATCCTTTAATATTTAAATATCGAAGACAACTTTTATTAATAACAACGATCGATTGCAGAAAGGAGGAATTTAGATAATTATTTTAACTTCTTTACTAATATTTAAGCTAAATACTGGACTAAGAAATATACCCGGTAAAATAAAGTAAAAAATAATAATATAATATATATAGAATATTTAACCTATATTTATACAGATCGAACTCCGAAGGATTATAAATATATAAAGCAAGGTCTAAAAAAGGACCTGCGGTATAAACGATATTAATTAATACTCTTCGATAATTTTGTTATTAACGACGCTAATACTATTTCTAGATTAGGCTTGGGATTCCTATTACTCTACGGACTTATTATAATCAGGAAAATATTGCCCGCCCTTTTTTATATAATCGAAAATCGGTTAACCAGTATTCCAGATATAATATAATACGATACAAAGATTATTATCTGAAGACTCTGGTTACGTATATTCGCTATTTATATATCAATATATTAAGTTTGTATAGGACTTTGCAGTCAGTAGCAGAAAGCCTAGTATATTATAATAGGTTTCGTAACGACGACAACTTTAGCGCTATAGTAGTAGGCTTGAACCAATATTAAGTTCAATACCCGCAGAAGGGAGGTACCTTCTCGGACTGATTAGGAAGTCTTCAGGCGAACTTTATCGAAGCTTTAAGGCCTTGATTATAAGTAAGAATACCGCCAAGTTAATATTATATATCGAATAATAAGTATAATAGTTTTTACGTAAGTTATAAGATGGTTGAAACCGTTAATAACCTTCTGAATTACTCTAGGCCTAGGAGTATTATAATTATAAGAGGGGAGCCAAAAACGGCTCAAGCAGCCAAGAATAGAGGTTATCCTGCTTATATATATAAGTCGAGGGCAAGTTATCGGAGTTCGTAAAAGTAACTTTTAATATAAGACCCTTTATTTTAGTCTAATCGAGAAATTATTATACTATAACTTATGCAGCAAAAGCAAAGATATAACTATTTAGCAGAAAGAAACCAAGTTTAATCAAGAAGGCAGATAATTTAGTAAAGTTATATTATACCGATATCGCCTTAGTTATTCGCAGGAATAGGCGATATTATACTTATCTATCGATTGATTACCTATAGTAGCCTCCTATTATATCAGAGATCGTAAGTACGAAATCGATATATTGATTCTCAATTAATTCGACTGTTAGAAAGTATTATACCCGTTGCCTATCAATATATTATCCAAAGATCTTAACTACGCTAATTGTTAATAGTTGGAAACAGAGGACCCGTTCAATATAAAGCCTAATTCTACAAGGACAGAGGAGGACCCGTAGTTGATATAGGATCTTATATAATAATAAAAAGTACATTTGGTAGAGACTTGTAATATCTAGATAAACCTAATTATATATATATAATATTATGCAAACTTCAATTATTACGATCGCAACTTTCGCTGGTTTTATATTTGCCCCGATTCTAAACAAAGCAGTTCGATTTGGGTACTCTTATAAGGAAATACGTCAGATAGCCAGATATTAGAAACCTTTAAATTTGAAACGGACGCTCCAAATAGCCTTTCCCCAGGATTATTCATTTAAATAAAGTATCGTCTATTACGATAGATAACTTAGTACCGAATTTGAAATACTCTAATTATTTCTCTATCAACCTTATACTTGTTCCTATATAGTTATATCCTTATTCGATAAACGCCAAGGAGTTGTATCCTAAGTACAGGACTACCTCTATCCTACTTACAATCGTGGCAGCGTACCCTCTGAGTTCTTGTTCTACATCAGCCTGAACGGCAGCATCTTAGAATATATCTCTTATATCTTCTTTTATTATCTACTGAAATGACGAGGGATAAAAACTAGCATTGGTCCGATATATAGATTCTATGAATCCTCGCCGCGTGATTTTTATAATATATAAGGCTTGCGAGTGCCAGTTGCGCGTATTCATCGTTAGGGAATAGGCAGTTCTGGCCTAGCTGAAACCGATAATGCCGGTCAAAGTAGCGCTGCAACGAATACTTACTGCCGAAGATATATTATCGTTCGGGTAAGGGCAGCGTAGCGTCGCTAATGCAATATAGATACTGGAAAAGCCGATATTAGAGTAGAAGTTGATATCCAACGGGTACGTTGAAATCTGAGTATTCCGATTTAATTTCTATATCAGTAGGATTATCCAACGAGCTTGTCGTAGTATTATCCTCTTACGATAGACGAGATTTCCGAGGACGCCGTTCTTGGCGACTATACAGCGAGACTAAGTCGTCGATAATAGAGATCTGCCGATCTAATTTCCTATTATATTTGGCGGACGATAGTAAATCAAAGAAGGCTTAGGAGATATACGCGCGTTCCTCAAAAGCGTACTCTACTAGAACGGGACGAGGTTATACGGGGGAGAGGATAGGATCGTTGGCTGCTAACTAGGCGAGTATATCTTGTATCGGGGCTACTACGTCGTAATCTTTATACAATTGCGCCTTGAATACCCGCCCTTTCTTTTTGAGTAGACGATCGATATCCCGCTTAACTTGCTGATATTCGTTATAAATCGATTAACCTACTGCCCGATAGATAAACCCAAAATTCTTGCGAATTTATCCGTAGAGATTTTGCTAGTACTCGCGTAGCTCTTGGATACCTATATCCTGCTATAAGTACTATAGTTGTTGGAGGGACGGCCCGTAAAGTCGACAAAAATCGATTATACGGCTTATTCGATAAGAGGCAACAATCAAATCCCCTTGTAACGCGGTACCTCGATAGGCCGTTTGTATATCGTAACGAATTATTCGGGAGAAATAATTCCGCTAGAAGATTATCGAATTAATATAATCGAGGACTAGATTGTATACCGCCTTATTCGAATTGGAGTCGTCTATTTCAATTAATTAATCGGTACCTGAGTCAAGCTTTCTAAGCCTTACCGTTAATTACATTACCCGCTACTCGACAGAGGCAATAAGTAGTCAATACCTATACGAAGCCAGTCTCCTCTCCCAAACGCTTTACCTACTCCTGATATCGACTATAGGGAAGGGGTTTGTTAGGCTCTGTCCTATTTATATAGTCCGAACTGCTGGATATACGGAAGACGGGCTAGTCCTTTATTGCCTCGTATTATTAGATAAGCTGGCAGTTTAGCCCAGGGCGTATTTTAAGCGTAAAGACTATTCAAAGGGTAATATCCGAGACCCGGAAGGCGCCGTTATTACAAACAAGAGCAACGATATAGGAGATTATATAAAATATTGGATTGTTGTCTATAAAGAAGGTATAGGTTTTCCTGCATAAAAGTCAGTACCTCGGAGCAGTCGGGAGAGGGTTCTTACTTACGGGCGCTTTTACTTCTATCGTAATTTAGTCTTCTTCAAGCAAAGCTATAAGGTTAGGGTTATTTCGCCTGTTTTTTAATCGCGCAAGACGAACAGATCGATATCGTTATAAACGATCCCTAATAGCGCCCCCGGGCGAGAACCGGTAACCGCGGCTAGTAAGAAAAGAATAGCGACCTATACCCGCTAGCGTTCGTACGGGAAGGAATTAGTATTAATTACCCAGTAATAACGGAGTACCTCCAAGAAGTCTTCTACATCCAATAAGGGTTTGTCCGTCTCGCTGTTATCCAAACTATACTCTTATATTAAAAGTCTAATAATAAATTAATCCCTTTTTGTTAACCCTACTCAGGATTCTTAAAACTATAATAGTATACCTCGTAAACTTTTTTTAATACCAGGGGACTAATCCGTCGACCCTTATGTTTGATATATACCTGGCTAAGCTGATATTAATACGTAATAACGGAGCTGACTTTCCGGACGGTATACTTGTTGTATATCTAGTAAAAGAAATTATTGATCCTGCCTGCAAGAGACTTCTTGAACATATAATATAGGTCGATATTTACTACCTTGTAGTACCTAAAAGAGGTTATTGGTAAGTAGCAGGACCGATAGAGCGTATAGGGAGGAGCATCCGATATACTCTTTCTATAGACCTTCTATCCTATTTATATAGGATTGAGTGGAGTCCTCGTAAAAACCCGTAGACCGACGCTTCTTGTCCACCTCTTTGTACCGCCGGTTGTAATAGTCGCGTGCAGACATATGGTCCTTTGCAGTAGGGGGTAACTGGAACGTGGTGGAGGGCGCAGGGGCGGCGTGGCGTAGGACTTTGCGACGAGTCATGGTCAGTAAGCTGGACACGAAGAGTATTGGTAGAGCAAGCCAGGAGGAATGAACGTTGGCAGGAAGGATAGAGGGAAAGACAAGAAAAAGTAGAGAAGGAGGGTGCTGACTTATTTATGGCCATGGGAAAAGGGCCACTTTGGGCTTATAAGTAAGCGCTCCGGGGCATCTGCGAGCACCCTGAGATCCTGGGCGTCGCAATCCCGCATCTCGGTTCGTGTGCACACAGCCGAGCAGCCCATCATAGAGGGGCACCACCAGTATGTGGATGATGCTTGTAAAGTGCAGATGGATGATGAGAGTGGTGTTAGCTGATAAAGACCATGTAGCGGAAGTGATGGTAGTGGCCGTCAGGGCAGTATGCGTGGGCAGGGAAGCCGGTGCAAAGGTTGCTTAAAACAGCGTCGAGGTATGCCGAAAGCGGCTACCTTTTTACCCGGATCCAGGTTAAGTTAATAAAAGCCAAAAGATAAAAAACTCCTCCTTAAAGATAATAAAGAGAAAATAAGATAAGTCCTAAGGGTATATAACCTTAAAACAATTATTAATCTTAAAAAGGTATTAATAATATAATTAATATATAAAGTATTTAAAAAATCAGATATTTATTTAAACTTAGGAGCTAAGATTTATATTTATTTTAAATAATAACGTTTTATTTCCTATTATATATATAATTACCCTATTAATAGGATTGACAATATTATTATAATAATAATAATAAAATTCTATTATTATAATAATTAATAATAATAAAGAAATCGAGCTAATAAATATATATTATATCTTAAATAGCCAATATAACGTTATTTTAATAGCGAAGCTAGCTAAAAAGGGATATATAATATCGTTTAAAGGAAAATTTTTTAATATTAAGAATAAAATAAGGAAAACATTATTTTTAAATTAAAAAATAAATAATAATTATCTTATTCCCCAATCTCCCTTAAAATATTAAAAGTATATTAGGAATATCAGAATAAAGGACATTCTAGCCTTATAAAGGCTCTAATATATACGCTTTAAATATATTAAAATAATTTTAATAAAAAATATAATAAAAATAATTATTAGAATAAATATTAAATAAAATAATAAATTTAAAAATATAATATTATTAGAATAATAATATAAAACTTATATTATAGGAAAATATTTTTATATTTTTAATTATAAATTAATAAGGAATAAATAAGCAATACTTTTAAATAAACGATAGTTTATAAATATTATTAAAAGTAAAAAAATTACTTTTATAAAAAGTAATATAAAATATATTTTAATATTTATTAATAAATATATTAATATAATAATTATTTATTTTCTTCCCTTATAAAAAGCAGGCTTTATTAATAATTATATTAAAGATTATATTAAAAAAAAATATTAAAGGATATATTATTAATTATTTATATAAAAATAATATAAAAGAATTTATTAGTTTGTAAGTATAAACGACTCTTAGTTAAATTAATATTTAATAAAAGCTAATATTATTATATAGCCCCTATTAAAACGGTATTATTAAACAAAGTAATAGAATATTATTCGAATAAATTAAAATAATATTATTTTATTTAGGATTAAATAAAGATTTTTAAGGGGAAACTTTAAATTTTATAATATATATTAAGGAGAAGCTCTTTATAGCAATATTTAATAGAAAAATATTATATAAAAAATAAATTAAAAAGAAACCAAATATTAATTATATAAAGTTATTCAGATATATTTATTAAATATATAATAAAGATATTTATAAATAGAAATTCAAATTCTAAGGTATTAAATATAAATTCTTAAGATTCAATAATAGTTCTAATTAATATCGGGTATAAAATAAAAAGGTTAAAGAATTAAGGTTTTTAGTTTATATTATCTTCGATAAAATAATATTAATAAAGATATATTCGTTTAAAATAAAAAATAATAAAAAAATTATTCCTAATATTCCTAATAAAATAAATAATATATTAATAAATAAATAATCCGTAAATACAAAAGCAAATATTTAAAATATTAATATTAATAAGGAAGTTAGCTTTAATCTTAATATATAAAACGGATTTGGGAAAGTTAATATTTAAAATATTAAATTTAATAAAATAATTAATTTTAACTTTAATAAGCAAAATATTAAGTAAATACTAAATATAGAACTAAATAAGGAAATCGTAATTTATATTAATAATATACTATTTTTATATAATAAATAAAAAATATTAAAAATATAATAAATATCTTTTTAAATTTATTAAGGGTTATTAATATTATTAGAATATTAACTAAGATAGTTTATAAGATTTTATTTATTAATAGACTATTATAATCTCTAAAAAAGAGTAAAAGGGGGAGGATTTCCCTTTATATAGATTTCCTAAATAATCGAAAACAAAAATATTATTCTTCCTAAAAATTAGTAAAAAGTATTTTTAAGGCTAGATAAAGAATAATAGAAAATAATATTTTAAATAAAATTAAATATAATAAAATTTAAAGGGGTATAAAAAGTTAAGAAATTATTATTAGAATATAAAATATTCTTAAGAAAATAAATATTATTAATTAAATTAAATATTAAAGGCGAAATTATTAAATATAAAATTTAATAAATTATTAAGGGCTTCGAATAAATAAAAGGAATAAATTATAATAATATTTTTTTATTAATTATAAAAATTTTAAATTAAAAAGTATTTTTAGCTTTAGAAATAAAATATAATATAGAAATAGAATATTTTAATATCGATATTACTTTCCTAGAAGCAACTTTTAAAAAAAAAGTATAAATAAAATAACTTTATAAATATATTAATAATATAAATAATATATATTATTTAGAAAAGGTTTTATATAGCCTTAAATAATTATTTAAAGAATAAGGAAAAATATTAATAATAAAATTAAAGAATTTTGGTTTTAAGTAATTTTAAAAAGACAATTCTATTTTTATTAATAATAAAGGAATAATCGTAGCTATTTATATAAATAATTTATTAATATTTTTATATATAAAAAAGGCAATAAATAAGCTAAAAGCTTAATTTGATAAGGAATTTAAATTAAAATATTTAAAAGCTATTTCTTTTTATTTAAAAATAAAAATTTTAAGAAATTATAAAAATTATATAATAATTATTATTTAGAAGGGTTATATTACTTAAATATTTAAATAATTAGGAATAAAAGATTATTATATTGTTAAAAGTATTATAGACAAAAATATAAAGCTAGAATAGTTACCTTCTAAATATATTATTAATAAGAAATTGAAAAACGATTTTGTATTTATTATTAAAGCTTTAAATTAAATAATTAGAATAAGCTAGCCTAATATTAATTTTATAATATATCGTTTAAACAGGTATTTTATATAGCTAATAAACGATTATTATATAATAATAAAACAGGTAATAAAATATCTAATTAATATTATTAAAATCGGAATAATATTTAAGCTAAATTATATATATAATAAGACCCTTTAGGCTTACTCCGATTCTTTTTAATATAATAATATTAATAATAATAAATTTATAATAAAATATTTTTTAAGCTAGTTAATAAACCGGTTAATTAAAGGTTTAAATAAGAACTAATTATAATTATATTATTAATTAAAGTTAAATATATTATTATATTAAAAGTATATAAAGAAATTATATATTTTAAAGATTTGCTTTAAGAACTTAAATATAGTAAAAGAAATATAAAGATTATAAAAATAAATTTAAATAATAAATTAATAATTAATAATTAATTTAGCTAAAAACCTTATAATATACTTTAAAACGAAATATATACGACTTTAATATTATAAAATAAAAGAATTAATATAAAATTAAAATATAATTATAAATTAAATTTTTATTAAAACAATAATAATAAATCTTTTAATAAAGTTAATAATAATAACAAGCCTAAAATATATACTCTAACTATTAAGGCTAGCTTAAAAAAGTAAAAAAATATATATAAAGCTTAATAAATTATTTGCTAATAGTATTTTAGAAGCTATTATAAAGTCTAAAAAAGGGTATTAAAGAATAATTAGGGCAGTCTCTCCAGCAGTATTAAATTAAATTAGGTTTAACGTATTGCAATCCTGGATTACTATTAACTAAGTTATATACCGAACAACAAAGGTTATATTTAGGGTATATAAGCTTTATTAAATGCCTTATTATCTATAAGGCCTAGATTGATCAGCCGAGTATATAGATAAGCCTATATTCCTAGGTAGATAGAGCAATTGAAATCTCCTATAGCCAACACCTAATGACCCGACCCGTAACCTTGTCTGATAGGTATTTCCTCCTCGTGTCTTTTGAACCTTATCTTAAACGTCTAGCTTGATCATCATCTTCATGGACTATACTAAATCAACAAGTCAGCCAACCGCTTCCTTTCCCCCGTAAAGACCAAAGCATACCAAACCCTTTATCATTTTGAATGATAGATCGAGTTCGATCACATAAACTCGATACGTACTTGAATTACGCCGCCGCAAGAGCCTACCCTGAGTTGTTCGTCACCGTCAAGGAGCTGCTCCTTGGTGCTTCAAGGGTGGGCACATTTCATGCCTGTTCGTCTGAGGACTCTGATCTACCTTCTCAAGCTTGATAGGAACCTTAGAATAATTTATTGCGAAGATACAAGTCTTTTGCTGTGTTTTCGCGGTTGATCAAGTGAGGAATAGCTGTTGTAGGTAAAGCGAAGCAAGATGTCCTGTCGGTACTCGATAATAAAAGATGTATGACTTTAGTGCGATTCAATAAAAACGCAAGCGGGCGGAACGCGGATTGACAGACATGCACTTCGATCAATTAACAATCCGCTTAAAGACTCCAACGACATCAAATCAGATTCTACTGACGCTTTCGAGGTCCCTGACGCAGGCAACGACGCGTTCGGTGCACTGAAAAACTACCGTAGGCAAGCGATGCAAAGGAAGGGAAGAACAACAGGGAACCAGCACCTCGGCAGGATATAACATAATCGAAGACTGGTAGTGCCATAACCGGCTCTTCCACTAACACGAGTTAATGAGAGCTTGTCGTTTAATCTTGCAAGGGTGTGGCGGTGATCGCAAGCAGCTAAGCCGGAGAGTGGCTGGAGGCAACGCCGACACCCATCGGTTTTTGCTTTACGCTGCCCAGCAACTCATGAACCCCATATGGCTCCCTTCCTCGCGACCTTGATCTCCCGCAATTTTGACCCTTCCAAAGGTACAGAGGAAATCAAAGCCCAGTGGATTAGTCCCAGCGGTGTCTTCAGCGTCCTCCTCATTCTCGGCGGCGATGTCATCACTCGTGCCATGGCCCAGGTTGCTGGGTCTGGGCCTAGCACAGTCGCTTTCTCTTTCGGTATGCCTTCCCTTCAGTCCGCTGATGAGGCTCGTGCATATACCGCCTGCTAATTGCTTGTGCTCCATTATACAGGATGGGTGGCATACTCCATCTCCGCGCTCGTCTCCGCGGTTGGCGAAAACAAGCTGTTGACCCTCGATCCCGATTGCAAGTGCAAGGTCATCAACGGTAAGAGCGGCTATGCCAAGGACAATTCAAGCTGGATCCTCGGGAGGATTGTACGCGACTTTCCTTACTGGCAACATGCAATGGTTGGGGCCAAGACGGTCGAAGTGTTGCGCGAAAGACAGCGTCAGCTCAAGGAGGGGGACCCGAACGCGAAGTTGCCGCCAGTAGCAGGCCTGATCGTATCCATCTACAAACCCAGCTGTACAATCAAAGCCGGTAAGGTCGCACGCGACCGGGTTTACTGGATTGGTCTCCCAGTTACGGTGGTTCAACTCGGCATTCCCGCCATACCCTTTGGTCTCTTCTGCGACTGGGGTATCCTCCTCGTCACTGGGTGGGGGATAGCGCTCTGCTTATTGACAGGTTCACTCCCGCAATGGCGGAAAGAGAAGTGGGCTTGCAGATCCAACGCCAAGCACAGCTTTATATTGACGAGAGGCAACGGCGCCCAGCATGCCATTGTCGTTCTGGGCAATAGCCATGGTTTCAACCTCGAGGACCTAGCCTCAGGACAGAGCAACACCCTGATTGCGACCAACAACTCGACTCGCATCGCACTCCGCGGTCTGGCCGCTCTCTGGATCCTTTTGCTCATCACTGCTGCGGGCCTGAAGGCGAACACGTGGTTCCTTCTCGCCGTCGGCGGAATCGGCATCGTGCAGAACATCTACGTCGCAGGCGCGCAGCGAAAGCCTGAGAATTTTGGCGTCCGTCTTGAATATGTTACCGTCTTCGGCAATACTAACGTCATGGAAACGCTATTTCAAGTGGAAGAAAAATATGAAAACGTTGGGCGCTCCATGCTCGCCAATTTTTTTCCTGGAGACCTTCAAGAAGAGGAAAAGGTCAGGTGGGAGGCCTTCAAGGGGACGTGGGCACTAAAGGCAGCAGAGGAAAAGAAGGCCACGGAACAAAAGAAGGCTGGTGCACAAAAGGCATCGTAAACGGGCCTTTGACCTACCCATCTCTCGTGGATATCTGGTCCGAGCGCTTCAAGTATTGCTTCAAAGGAATGGCAGTGATGACACATTTGGATTATCACAATCATCATCTTGACCAATCACTCTTCTCTACAAACGTCTAAGAAAATCTAAATCTAACATTCGCCTGAGAGACAATCCGCCGAGGCCGTTCGACCCCCTGGTCCAGTATCCGCCTTGTTGCGACTACGAAGCACAATGCTGGGAAGTGCAGCCGAGCTGTACGACAGCATTTGGGCCAGAGGCACCTGCATCGATCTTTGAAAGACCGCCTGGTGACAAGTATGCTATTGCATCCATCTAGCCGCAGACAACTGCTGTGATAAGTATGGTACTCTCGCAGGTCCGGCAGAGAGAGGCCGTACGGGCCGGCTACAATGATAGCAAGAACGTTGAGAATCGAGATCGGTTTCATGCCTCCTTCTCTCGCGGTTCGCACTATCCACTCGAAATCGAGGAAGCGGGAGAAAAGCTGAGCGTTGTTCGCGTCGGTCCATGTTTGCCGCCTCGACCGGCTGAGCTCAGGGTATGGTGCAAATGAGCGACAGGACTCTTACTGTGCTGAGACAGCACTATTGGAGTAGAGACTCTTTCCTGTTTTTTATATTCATATAAGCAATAGCACTGAGAGCCCCGACACCGGGAGGACCTGTTTAGCTGAAGGTACAAGGATGCAAAGTGTGGTGTAATGTCTGCAATATTCAACGTGAACGGCTACAATTCATATGAGCATTCATGCTTGATTAGTACCCTCGTTACTCTATTCATGGTTTCATCACTCATGGAGCACGTTTACGCACTAGTCACTCTCTAATCCACCTTCCCTCTTCCTTCCCTCACTCTATGACAACCTGCTCATCCCTACTGTCTAGATGATGCTTCAGCAGTCCGACCATATCCTCCATTCCCAGCCTCTCCGCCAGAGCCAAGGGCGTCACGCCCGCGTAAGTAACCTCACTCGCATTGGCCCCGGCCTCGAGCAGTATCTTCACGTGCACCCTATAGTGGCACTGGACGCCATGTGCAGCGCCGTGAAGCCTCGATCGACCAGCCGGGTATCCAGCACGCTACTGCCCCGGCACAACATGCGCAAAATCTCAAAGTCGCCGCATTGTGCCGCGAGGTGCACCAGCGTCCAGCCTTCATGGAAGATGGCGTTGCGATCAGCCCCAGCATCCAGCAGCATACGGACGATGACGCGCCGGCTCTTTTTTACGGCGATATAGAGGGGCGTGCGATCAGGCAACGACTTGAGTCGCACATCGACATTGGGATTGTGCGTCAGTAGCAAGCGAACAATCTCGTCTTCGGACCATTCTACAGCTTCATGAAGCGGGCGCCAGCCAAAGTCGTTGTCAAAGCCGTTCACATCAGCCCCTGCACGAATGAGGTGGTCGACTATGCGTCGTCGGCCTGCAGGGTTGTTGGTGCGCTTGCAAGTGAGAAGAAGAGCGGACTCGGTGTCTGTGCTATCACGGGGGTCTGCACCTAGTTCGAGGAGCTTGTCGACTGCGTCGTTGCAGCCCTCGAGCGCCGCGACCATGAGCGGAGTGTACTTACTGTCATCCCGCCTGTGGACATTGGCGCCGGCATTGGCTAATACGGCAATGGCCTCCGCTTTGCCGTATTCTGCCGCCAGACCTAGGGGAGTGCTCTGACTTAGCTGCTGGCCCGGAATATCGATGCTATTCTGGCTATGCGGAATCATCGCTCTCAATGCGTCAATGTGGTTCCGTGCAGCGGCTATGTGTAGAGGGGTCCAGCCCCGGCTATCGTATCCCTCTACCAAGTCATCATCTAGTGCAAGCAGCTCCTCAATGCGAGCAACATCCCCGTTTCGCGCCGCAGCATGCAACTCACTCTCACCTTCTTGCTGGGGCGCGCTCGCTGGTACGCTCTCCTCCGTCTGCTGGAACCACATGTACTGCAGCTGATTGTCTAGGTCGCTGTCCAGGGGACTCCCGTGGCGAAGAAGTATCGACACTTTGGCGTCTGCGTACACGGTGCTAGTGACGACCGAGGCAGTGCAGTGCACGGCCGCCTCGAATCCGTCATGCGCAGCTGTCTCGGCCTTTTCGACGATAATCACTGGCCGCGCAAACTTGATTTGTGCAAAACTGGCCGCCGCAGCGGGGGAGAGCATGTACGCTCGGCTCCCAGTGATGGCTTTGTCAAGGTTTTCCAGCATTTCTTCGCTCTCACCAGGGGCAAGCACGCATTGGACTTCTGTGCCGGCAATGCTGACGGTCCAGGCTGTCTTACCAAAACGCTTAAGACGACTACTGATCCCATCGATTTTGGCAGCAAATACTTGACCCCTAATGCCTCGTTTCTCCACGTCCATAGCTTCAGTGATGACCCTTTCCAGCTTGCTAATATAGGACGGAGCCCATCCCGGGCGCATTTTCAGTCGGGGCTGGCCATAGGAAAATATCATCCTTGTCGCATCGTGTAGCTGCGAATAGTACAATTCCTGCATCCCTTGCTCGCGCGTTACGCCCTGCTTCCACTCGAGCCCAAACAGCGGGTAGAACGCCCTTACATAGTCGATGTCCTGGCCGGAGGCCCGTCGCCGGCAGGCTGTGGACACATCACGGATGCAAATGTTGACATTGTCATCCCGGCCCATGATGGCGAAGGTCAGCCAGAGATTGTGGTAGCGATTATAATTTTTCCGCTCCGCAGCTTTGAGCAAGCGTGTCGCTTCCAGCCAGGGAAAAGCGTGATAGTACCCATTGATGATAAGGGCTTTCTTCGCCATCTTGACTTCCTGATAAGTCCAGATTCGAGAGGCCCATGCCCCACACGCCACCACAGCTGCCACTTCAAGCGGGTCACGCGATTGCAGCTGCCACGCCAGCGCATCGAAAATCACCACGGCGTCTGCATTCGTGTACACGTCCGCCAATGTGTTAATGATGCGGATCTTCAACAGATCGTCTGCTAGGTTGTCGGTCGGTCCGCCTCCCCCAGGTACGGCTAACACATCGAGCCAGATCCACTCCACTTGGACCTTCGCTTTCTCCAGCACCTTGAAGATCAGGTCCAACTTATCGCTCGCCACAGCGCGGCGCTTCTTATCCTGCTGCAGACCCTCGATCCAGACGTGCGAGATGGCCATATACCCGGACTTCCTCAACTCGAACTGCCCTTTGTGATTTATACACAGCGCCGCATTATCGTCGGCCGCCTGCTCAATCATGTCTCGGGGAGCAGAGATCCATTTTGGGAACGCCTTGTACAAAGTCGGCCACAGCCACTGCACGGTAGGCTCTAACTCGGGCCGCTTCCGCCACGAGCGCAGGAATTGCGCGGGATCATTGAACGGGCAGAAGTTGCGGGGCTGGCGCTTCAGCTTTGCGAAGATGCGGTTTACATCGGCCAGTTCCCAGTGAAGCAGCTCATTCATAGAGACGTATTTGGCCGTGTCTAGGTCAACACCGTGACGTTGAAGAAGTTCTTGGATGGGGTAATGCGAGGATGGAGGCATGCTTGCGTCGATTGTGGCAAAGGAAAGTGATAGATAAAATTTGTAGTGGTCAAAGGAAGCGTATCGCCGAAATTAATTCAATGCGTTGCAAACCATCCGAAAATCCATCTTCATATAAGGAATTTCCGTAATTTTGACATTTCGTGTGATTCAGTCATCGATATAGAGACAGTAGGAAATATTAGGAAATGAAGAGGAAAGAAAGTACGGTCGTGTTTGAAGAAACGAGGCTGCGTCTTTGCCAATCAATTTAGGCGGCCGCAAGCTAAATGATGGTTTGCGCGAGTGGCCAGCTTGATATCTACCTACCTACCTACCTACCTAGGTATAGTACCTGTGCATCCATTGACACTCGAGGTAATTCATATTCCAATTCGGCACTAGTCTCTGTGCTGCATACTAGGTGACCTAATGAAAGTCCTCACGAGAAATCGGGAGGCAGAAGAAAAGCACCTTACAATCAATATCAGAAGCCGCCAGCTCCGTCTCTTTTTTGGTGAAGTCATGTAAGTAGATTTTGCCCTTGAGGCGACGCATCAATCAATATGAGCACACCCCAGCTCCACTCTAACCCGCATCACGCCGCCCTCATTACCCTTCTCTCCTGCCACGGCATTCAAGGCTCTCGCGTCGAGCGAGCTGTGGATTGGGAACTTCGCGCCTGGACACCTGAGGAAACTGAGCTGCTGCTCGCCCAGCTCCGCCCGCTCGAGAAGATCAAGGGGAACAAAGAACCCTGCGGGCCGCGCTTCAATGTCTACTCCCCGCTTACCCCCTGGATGGCAGTGGTGCTATACACCCTGACTGGGGCGGGAACTGTATGCCTCATTCCCCTGCAGGTGGGTGCAGGGGTATATTTGGCCTGGTGGAGCCAGTGGAGAGCGATTTGGCAGGAATTACCCCGCGCCACGATAGAATTCGCAGAGTGGAATGGGAATACATTTAAATTTATCAAAGCCGCCCCTGATCTGGTGCAGAGGGGGCTAAAGGAGCGGAAAGCACTCTGTGTCAACCGCCATGGCACACTTCGATTGCTAGCGAGGGGGTATAGTATCATGTCTCACGTCTGGGGGGAAACTCAAGGGTGGCAGAGCACGACGGGTTGGGGCGCGGTGACCCTTGAATTGCGCCGGCGTGGCATGCCACTCGATCACCTTAAGCGGTGTATCGATGTGTGCGGTGCGGAGTGGCTCTGGCTCGACAGCGTGGCAATGCCGGCGGTGCTGGAGGACATGGACGAAAAAAGTGCTGCAGCTGTGGAACACACACGGGTCGACATTATTAACCAGCTGCGTTATATATACACTAGAGCGGACAAGGTGGTGGTCGTAGACAGCGCACTAGTCCGTCTCAGCAGCGCGGGCATGGTCGATGCAGCAGCGGTGCTGAGTGTAGGGTTCTGGATGCACAGGCTCTGGCCAATGGTGGAGTGCAGACTGGGCAGCAAAGTAGTACTGAAGACACAGGATCAGTTCTTTGACCTGGACACCCTCATCGACTACCTCGCCCGCACAGTCAACAATGACTCGCACCGCTACTTCTCCCTGCTCCATCGCCTGACGCCCCTGCGGTCCACACCCGATTGGAGCGAGAGATTAGTCTACCACTCTGACCGCCGAGAGAGCAGTCTGCTGCAGGACGCATATTTTGCGGGTGAAGGGCGGCACACAAATGTCAACGTGGATGAGATAAGGGTGCTGTTTCCCTTGCTAGGGTTGGATTGGGGATACAACTGGACGTTGGAGGATGGGGTGAGCTGTATTGCGGAAAAACTTCCGGAGGAAAGGGGGATGTTGATGAAGTGGTGCGAGTATAGGAGAATACCCCTTCCAAACAAGTGATGGCTTTTCGGTCATTGTGGAGGCTGTGCGTTGGTGATGAGGGGGTCTTGGACGTCCCAACGGTAATACCTCGACGCCAAGTTGAGGGGCTTATGTAATTGCATGGTCAGCGTCTTGTTTGAGCCGAAAGAAAGCCACAGATATTGTATGTCACCTGAATGCAAGCATGGGCCTTGGCAGTAATTCGGCAAGTCTGAGGACATAAACGCCCCTCGAACAACGAAAGAGAAAAGACTACAAATCTGCCTGAAGTCTGGGGGGCTGAATATCTGCCAGGTTCGTATGAAGAAGAATCCGTTGGAATAGTAGCATGGAGCCAATAACATATATTGATCCATCTACTGCTAATAAGCAAAAGTGTTGTATGAGCGGGCTACGAATCTGTAGCAAGTATACATGTATATTTACACAGGGATGTCCCAGGGGTAACAAACATAACATACAATTATTTTGTACGTGTTGAGTAAAGAAAATATTTTAGAAACAAAGAAGATGAGCCAAAGTATCGATAGTATTTGTCGTCAGTGACAACAATTTTTTAGGAAAAGTGCTCTGAATGTTTGAAAAAATTGAAGATACTTCGACTAGTGTTCGATAAAGTAGAGTGGAGGAAAAGGATTTATGGATCGTAAACTCATTGGGGGTATCTACGCATCTGACTCCGTTTGAACCCCTCAAACCGCAATATCAACAGGCACTTGCTCTAGCGCATCATAAAACACCACCTGCCCATATCCCACAACAGCATCGTTGCACAAGTCAACATACTCATCATCATAGGTTTCAACCGATAAGGGCGCGAAACAGGACACAGAGGCCTCCTTCACCAGGTCCACAGCCGCCATCTCATGGACCAGCGAGGATAACATCTCCTGCGAAGACTTGATACTTTGAACCAGATCCTCGAAAGCCTTTCGAAAGCCCGGCTCCATCCTCTCCTCCTCGCGTTCGTTTAGGTGGTCTTGAGCGGATTTGCCATCGTGATCAAGTGCTGCGGGGTCGATCTTGTCAATAGCATATCGTTTAAAGAGACTCAGAGACTGCTCGTCAGAGACTCGAGCCGCTTGATGCAAGATGGTTCGCCCGTAGATATTTGTCACAGTGTAGTCCACTCCATGCTCGAACAGCACGGTCAAAACATTGTGAGCATTGTACGCAGTGGCATGGTGAACGAGGGAATCTCCCGAATCGGTACGCGCGTCGGGGTCCGCGCCGTTGGCTAGAAAAAATTGTACGCGCTCAGCTTGGTCCTCCAAGGCTACGGTGGTGTTACAAAGTGCGGTCTCGTGGCTAAAATCTTTGGCGTCGATGTCAATACCGGCTCTGAGAAGCGTATCCGCCAGGGCCAGGGATTTTCTATTGCGAGTGACCGAGTGGAGAGCCGTATGCCCGTATGTGTTTCGGCAGGTGATGTCCGCACCATTTTGTAAAAGAAGCTGGCAACAGGCTGAATCTCGGACATGATGTATGGGAGCAGACCCTTGGACGTCGAGCACATTTGGATCAGCGCCGAAGTCCAGAAGGGTTTTCAAGGCCTGCTCGTCTCCTCGTGCGGCTGCCCAAGAGACACAAGTGCGGCCACTACAGTCAACGATATCGAGATCGGCTGTGGAATGCTCAAGCATGACCTCAAGCGGCATTGTGATCAAGCCTAGTACGATCTTGTGCAAGACAGTAAAACCACGGGACTGGAGGAATTCGGTGTCATTGAAGATGCTTGCCACTGCTTGCTCTTCGTCTTTGGACAGGCTTCCGGCAAAGACTTGGTCCCAGGCAAGCTCTGTTGGTGTCCTATGTCTTGTGTTAATACTGATATATCATTGCGGCTAGAAATGTTCTCACTTCTTGAAGTGGTCTTCTTGGTCCGCTAGAGCACCTTGTTGAATAAGAAACCTGCAGACATCCGGTTGAAAATGGTCTGCTGCGTAATGTAAAGCCGAACCACCCAACGGCGACACGTCCCATGCCGAAGCCTCGCCTGCTGCGAAGAGATCTTGAATGGCAGTGAGATTACCATCCGGCGCATATCTCCAAAGCTTCCATGACCAGTCAACAGTCCGGGGTAGCTTGAAATTCAGACTCGGTCCACTGGTTGGCGCATATGTTAGAGACACTGCAATATAGCGTTTCCAAAACCAAGCTGGAAATTGAACTGTCATGTTGACTGATGGGATGGATCTACTCCGGCAAGATTTCTGATTGCATTCGGCTGTCATCCACGGAAGACCGCTGTAGGCCAGCGAAAACGATCCGACTACATTGGCAGTGTCATGCTTGGCCCTCAAGACGCTCTTCTTGTGACAGTTACAGCTGCACCACTCTTTGCAATGTGATGCAGACTTCTTCGTGTATATCTGCATGCCATCCTTTGGTGTGGCCGGTCTTGCTCGTGGAATCCGCGTCATTGCTCCAATCTTCTCAATTGCTGGATCCGTTGAACTATGTTTGCCACCGGAACTGTCAATGTTCACTTTGAAGGTGCACTGAACGTCACCAGTTGCCAAGCCAAAAGATGGAGGAGACGACGGCAGTTGAGGTGCCAATGTGGTGACGAGAGCAGATAGCAGTCGGGCAGTCTGGTTTTGCTGAGCACTGACCCGGTCAATGGCAGACTCGACGCGGTCAACTTGAGACCTGGTGATTAGTGTGAGCCTCTCGAGTCTATTGTATATAACCAAGGTGGCGAAAGTGATCGTCAGAGGCGGTGAAAGTGGCACAACTTACGAGGTTTTGGCACCCACGCTTGCAGCAAGATTCATGCGCAAGACCTTTAAGTCGTCTCGCAATTTGTTGGCTCTCTGTCGCCCTCGCTGCCATCCGAGGTGACTACGATCAATGCCGAATCGGGTCGGCCGAGGCGCATGTTCTTGGATCAGCAAATCCAATTCCTGCAATTTGGACGAAGTGCGCTGAATCTGCCAACCAAGGCCATCTTCCGGAAGATCCAATTCTATGTTGCCATTTCGCTTCTTGGTTGGTGAGCTAGCCTCTACTTGTTTCAGCAAATCGTTCAGGTCAGTAACTTCTTCAAGCAAAAGCTTGAGCTCGATGGGGGCTTTTCGAATGGCGCGAAGCCTTTGAATCGCTTTTGCTGCCTGTCCAGCCGCTGCTAGGACGGTGATAGCGGAGGCCGTGATGCTCAAGGGATCCATAGAGTAAATGCAGATGACACGCTGTTTTCTGGGCTAGGAAATATCATTCTCTCAGGCTTTCTATATATTCAAGGAGAGTCTCTGTAAGAGTCACCTAAAGCGCGCCTTGAAGACATCGCCCCCATATTTTGGCTGAGGCAGCCTTCGTCCAGGCAGCTCATGGCCCAAAGAGAGTAATGCTGAAGCGCCGACCTTTTGCTGTGGTTGCATGCGTACAGGTCAGTGGTGGCGCAGTGCATGCATAAGATCGCTGCGCAATAAATGGAAGCAGGACTTATTGCGGACAAGGCTCAGCGAGTGATTTTATCAGGTCATCTACTTAAATTTTGTTGCCTTCAGATCAGACTCGACACCCAAGGCCGAATCAGCTGTTACAATAATAAGTCCAACGGCATTGCGGCTCAAGTCCCCCGGTCCCCATCACCCAATCTTGCACACTCCTTTCGTTTCTGTCCACCATACTCGTGTGTACAGTGTCCAAAAGTTTTCCACAAGAGCGGGACGACGATCCCCATCTCCGAAACGTACATCGTATCTCCTTCGTTAAAATCATAGAGGGGCCAAAGGCCGTGAGAGATCTCGCCAAGTGCCAACGCTTGCACGGAATAGATGCCCTTCCCCCGTTGCTGCGAATTGAATCTTCGTCTTCGATGAAAAGTTGGCTTAGTCCAGCAAGGCGCTCAATTTCACGGTCGGGTTTCCAAGTTATAGGCTCCGTGATAAGTACCGCATTTCCTGATTCACCATATAACGTGCTGCCAGGAAGACAAGATAACTCCCAATCGGTGTCTTCTGTAATGAGTGGGCCGCTCTGCTGTAATGTACCCCCTGCTTCGACGACAACATTTACGCAGACAAAACGATAGTCCGGTTGATCATCTGGAAAGCCCCACGCAAGATATCCACTGTACAACATAAAACGTCCTGACGGGATGAGGAAAGTCAAGGAGTGAGGGGTTGCGTCTCGCTTCAAGAGATTGAATACGGTATGATGGTGGTCGCCATGAAAGCGCTCTTTCCAGAGTTTGGCCATTCTCATCTTCGGATGGTTCTTGACGCGGGGAAACAGCGGAAGTGGACTGCATGCCAAATTGGGGGCCACGACCTGGAGATTTTGTATTCGAGCTCTGGCCGACTGTCCGATAGTCAGTAAGAAACGCAGCAGCCCCTCCCATCCGTCATCGCCAGAAAAGCGCCAATGATTGTCAGCCCAGAAAACTCCCATGGCCTCTCTGTAGATCTGTACACAGGTACCCAGCAAGCCCGTGGATATTTCTTTGCGGACGTGGATGAGATCATTTTGAAGGCGGATCAACAATCCATCCTGATAATCGGCCTGAATTGACTCAAATGATTTTCGACGTTGCTGGATATCAGAGTCTTCCGTAAATTCATCGTCCTGATGAATGTAGTGATGCGGCCAGAGATCTATAGGGTTTGGACTGACCAGAGCGAATTGATAGATGTGATTTCGAATCTCTGGTGGAAGCTTAAGAAAGGCCGAATGCTGTCGTCGACGATGGGGTCGGTAGCTAGGGCGGGAAGGCATTTTCAACGATTGCATTTGATTCGAACTGGATACTGTGGACTGTTGAAGAAAGCAAGAAACTGTGGGAAAGTCGATTATAGCGCTGCGGTGCAAATGATATGGCCTCAACGCTGTGTGTGATAAGGGCAAGGCAATGAGAAAGAAGACGAGCTTGTCACTGCAACATGAGTCAACGATACGAGATATCTAACAATAATTTGAGTCAGACAATCGACATCGACCATCAGAGCGAGAGAAGGCGAAGTAGAACTCAAGAGCAGGCTGAGCGAAGGTTTAGCATATTGTCAAAGAGTGTTCCCACACGGCGACTATATTTTTCCTTTTCTCTGAGTCACATGTACAATTTTAGAGGTCGGAACACTGCTTCAAAGTCCCGTGCAAAAGGTCAATCACATGTGTTGATTGGGAACGGCCAACCTTTGCTCCGTACAGTGTGAGTTTCCCTCACACCAAAAGCCAAGACATCACTTCGGCATCTATATCTTTACAATAAGAGGACACCTTAGTATTGGAGCACGGAAACAATGTGGCAGAATGAGCAAAATGATGCTAACAGAGAAGAATCACGCAAGCTAGATATTGAAAGAGAAGAGGGTACTGCCTCAGTACCAAAGGTAGCCAGTCGATACCCTTGAAAGATGAGAAGGCTTGAGATGAGCTCGTAGCACTCCCAACGTCTTAACTAATGCGCTATCTGGCAGCTGACTGGAGGCATTCGATTAGCTGTAGTTTGAAAAGGAGTGTAAGGTACATTAGAGAAGTTCCCTAGGTAATGTACGGAGGTGATGATTAAGGTAGGGATTAGGGAACACCTACGTTTAGCGCCTTGCACTTTATCCATCTCAGGCCAGGTCCTCTAACGCGTAGACCGCTGGAACCTTGAACTACCCACCCTCGACTGCTACTTCTTTGACTTCGACAAATCGCAAACAAACACTTACAGCAGCTTTCAACAACTCGAAAAGAAGACACCAAGGGACCTGACAGATGATAGTGTCTTCACAATGGCAAGCCTCCTATCCCACCCGTCACAGTTTCACTGCAGCTAATCCATCCTACAGAGCTCTCCCTTCGCCATCAGTAAGCTCCACTAGCTCTCCAACCTCCCCCCGGTCTCCTCACAAGACAAATCTAATCCCCACCCCAGATGGCGGCGCCTGCGTAGCTATGGTAGGCAAAAACTGTGTAGCCATAGCCTGCGACCTGCGCCTGGGCCTGCAGTCCCTCACCGTCTCGAACAACTTCCCCAAAATCTTCTCCTACGGCGACGTCTACCTCGGTCTCACCGGCCTCGCCACCGACGTCTCCACCGTCTCCGACCTCTTCCGCTACAAAGTCAACATGTACCGCCTGCGCGAGGAGCGCCAAATATCGCCTCAGACGATGGCGAATTTGGTGTCGACCAGTCTGTATGAGAAGCGGTTTGGGCCATATTTTGTGAGCCCGGTGATTGCAGGGTTAAACCATACGACTGGGAAACCATTTATTTGCGGGTTTGATAGTATTGGGTGCATTGATTTCGCCAAGGATTTTATTGTGAGCGGCACGGCGAGTGATCAGCTGTTTGGGACTTGTGAAGGGCTGTGGGAGCCGGATCTAGTATGCATTTTCTATCTGGAAAGGTCTTCATCGAGAGGAGGAATGCTAATATCGCGTTGTGACACAGGAACCAGAGGATCTTTTCGAGACAATATCGCAAGCTCTGCTCAACGCCGTGGACCGAGATGCCTTGTCAGGATGGGGTGCACACGTCTACATTATCGAGGAGGGTAAGGTCACAAAGCGGCTGTTGAAGGGGAGGCAAGACTAGAGCATTGAGTACATCGGTGTTGGGAGCGTTTAGTTCGGTAGAAGCATTTCAGCCTGCATAATGCTCTTCTGCTCAGCGAAGCTTTCACACTCATGTCCCTATAGCTCTCCAGCTTGAAGGCTCCGCCGACAGCTCGCTAATTCCACAGTTCCACGATTCTCCTTCGACACCCTCACTTTTATGCCTCTTTTCTATCACCATGCTAATCCACAATTTCCGCGAAACAATCGGGTCATTTCCTCCAACCACAATCGCCCCCATCTGGCGAAGAGCACATAAACGTAGCTCGGGCCATCAAAGCAACCAATACACTTCGGATCCTAATCTTTACATGACAAAACCCATCCCCTTATCCACCTTCAGCATCAAAACCTCCTCGCCCTCTCCCCCTTCCAAACCCCCAACGCCTCCCCCGTCTCCCCCACCCACTCAACCCCCCAATCCACCGCCGCCTTAACCAACCCTCTCCTCCCCCTCCCCCTCCCCATCCCACCCACCCCCCCCATCCCACCACCCATACTCTCACTCCTCACCTCCCCCCCAGTCGCATACTCGCTGCCCATACTCGGCAGCACATTCTCACTTGCACTCAAAGACACAAACAGCGCGAACGGCACCAGCCAGACGCAGATACCGAAGTAAGAGGCGATTTCCGTAAAGCTGGGGATGTCGACGGGGTCGTAGCGGTTCACGGGGATTGGGGGCCCGTGGGAGAAGTGCCGGAACCAGAGGATGTGGTTCGCGAGGACGAGGACTATCGGAAATGTAACTGTCAGCGCTTGCGCAGTGCCGCTTGGGGGGGGATCGACGTTGGGGGGGTTTTGGAGGAGGCGTACCGCACGATAAGATGAAGACGGGATCGCTCAGCTTCACAATGGGAAAGTGTCGCAGATTGCCCAGGTATACGGCGTGGCTGGCCACGCTGAACAGGGACAGCCAGAGCGGGAAGCTGTCCACGAGGGCGAGGAGGGTTTGCAGGCCGATTACGGTGTAGATGAGGCGGGTGAGGAGCTTTTTGGCTAGGACAGTGTGTTCTTCGACTAGTTCGGAGAGGTAGTAGAGTCCGCTTGCTGTCGAACAAAAAGGTCAGCGTGGCTTTCGCCCCTGGATAGGGTGGGTGGATAGGGTTTTGGGGTGATGTTTGGAGGGGAACATACCTATAGCGAGAGTAAGGAAGGAAAAGCCGACGAGAAGGCCGGCGTAGCCGACGAGAGGGAGGATCCACATTCTGTGAATGGTGTGTGGTCCATGGGAGATGGAGGATGCAGGGGGGGGGTGGGGCGGAGATGACATTTCTCCACCGATTTTTTCGCTCCGCCAAAAATATTTCCCCACATACGGATGTTGGATTCAACATTTGTATCCCAGAATTGCACTTCATTCTTGTGAGCATCGTTGATGATTCAACGACATGACAACAATCGCTAGACATTGATCCTCCTAGGAATTTTGACAATTCTCTAATCCCTTCCTTCAACGTCCAATCCCCCACGACCAACCACAACCTTCCTCTATCATGTCTCGCCCAGAAGATACCCTGTACCCCCCTCCACATACCCTCCCTACCCAAAACACACCTAACACCCTCTCAGCCCGGCCGACCTCTTCTACAACGACGCCGAATCCCGCAAATACACCACCTCCTCGCGCATCCAATCCATCCAAGCCACCATGACCCACCGCGCCCTCTCCCTCCTCTCCCTCCACAACCCATCGCACATCCTAGACATAGGCTGCGGCTCCGGGCTCTCGGGCTCGATCCTCTCCTCCGTCCCCGCGCCCTCAGGCCCGCACATTTGGACCGGCATGGACATTTCGGCCTCAATGCTCGATATCGCCCTGGCGCGGGACGTCGAGGGGGATTTGCTCCTCGCGGATATCGGCCAGGGTGTCCCCGTCCGCCCGGGGACGTTCGATGCGGCGATTAGTATCAGCGCTGTGCAATGGCTTTGCAATGCCGAGTCGAGCGAGACGAGTCCGCAGGGGAGGTTGGCGAGGTTTTTTGGGGGATTGTATGCGAGTTTGAGGAGGGGGGGGAGGGCGGTGTGTCAGTTTTATCCGAAGAATGAGCAGCAGAAATCTATGGTCAGTGGGGCTGCGATCAAGGCGGGGTTTGGAGCCGGGTTGTTGGTGGATGGCGAGGGGACGAAGAGTGTGAAGGTTTATTTGGTGTTGACTGTTGGGGGAGGGGAGTTGGAGGGCGGGATCGAGGGGGTTGTGGAGGGGCTGGATGGGGTGGATGTTGAGAAGAGGGGGGGGAGGGAGAGGAAGAGGAGGGAGGTGGTGGGGAGGAAAGGAGGAAGGCAGTGGATTATGCAGAAGAAGGAGGAAATGGAGAGGAGGGGAAAGGTTGTGAAGCATCATTCAAAATACACTGGGAGGAAGCGGAAGGTGCAATTTTGAGTATCGGGGTGGAGTTTGGTGGACGTTTCTTGCGATTCAGCGCGGTGTTTTGGCGAAGACCGAGCGGGGGCTGCTATGGGTGATCAAAATGTAACAAGTGAAGATTTGAATTCTGGCTATAAGAAATCTTACGGGGTGAAGCTGCAAGTCTAGATCCAAAGGATTACACTTCAACATGGACAGAGAGCTCAGGGCTTATGTCAATGTTTTGCCTTGTAGCCAATACACGATTCGGGTATCACGATTCGCACGCCAGACGAATCGAAAAAGACACAGAAAAGAAAGTAAGCTATATACATTACAAGGAATCACCTCGGATCCAAATTATGCCGAGAAAAGCCACAAGGTATATCATAGCAATCGTGACGCTCGTAACGCTATTGCTTGGTTCCTCGTCGAATTCCTTAGCTCGTTGGGAAAGTTCCAACTGGGAACGCCCGTTCACGAGCACCGCAATGGTCTCAGAGTAGATCGGATAGCTCAGCGACGTCGCAAAGGGGATTGCGGAAGTTGTCATGTCGAGGGGCGAGACGGGCGCGACTTTCGGTCAGCATCATTGGCGGCGTCTGCGAGAACAGAAAGTGGATCCGGCTTGGGTTGCTCATTAGGGTCAGGGGTACCAAGGCGTGCGATGCAGCTCACTTGAGAGATACTGGGTAAAACTGGCCGATCGGAGGGAGAACGGCTCGAGCCCGAGGTTTCTCTTGGAGAGGTCCCAGTCTGTTGAAGCGACAAGCCTCGTAATGAATGTCTCTCTCTTGATACGTCTTGCAGATTGCAAATATTAGCAAGTTTACCATCGTTGTCGGGCCGTGGTAATGGTTGCCGACCAAACGAGACGTTGTACGGTAGTGGGAGTTGAAGAGATTCGAATTCCATACCTGAGGGAGCGAAAGATCCGAACGGAGAATCCGAGTTCTGCTGTGCAGCGAGACCTGACGACGTCAAACCGGATTGAGAGGCCCTGCTTGGTCGAAGTGCATGCTCGGCGGGAGACGAGGTGCCACTCGACTTCATTGACACAGCTGTGAGTGGTGGGAGAGTCATTTGAGGCTTGCTGTCTTCGTCCCCGCCTTGTTTAAAAAGAGACGAGGCAGCATTGCTAAGGCTTGACTTATTGGAATTCACCGACGGATTGGATGAGGCAGCAGTGCCAGTGCCCGATTGATTAGAGTTCACGGACGGATTCGACGAATCTGATGATGTATGATGGACGAGCGAAGGAGCATGATGCGATGATGAGTAGGGGCTAGTCCGGGGGTGTGACAGTCTAGGGTCCATCGGAGTTGTAGGGGAGCTACTGTTCTGATGCTCGTTACTTTTACTCGACAAGATTCGCGGTAGTTGCTGCAGAGAATTGTAAGCTGTCAACCGCTCTGGGTACTCGATGGAAGACTGCGCATGAGAGAACAAAGGACCAGCTGAGGAGTCCGTGTATACAGACGGCGATGAAGGTGACGTGGACATCGGCGACGCGGCCCCATTTGGTAAGATGGCTCCTACACTCCCACGTGGCGCTACTGGCCGAGAGTTGACACTAGCTGGAGATGGGAGGCTCCCAGGCGTTGAATACTGCCCTGTGGAGCTCATGGAGTCAACTCTACCCCGATGCCTAGCATCGGCGTTGATTAGGGTAGAATCCACGTTGTTCGTACCACTCCCCACGCTCGTACTGCTGGCGTTGCTCAGCTCCTGTTCCAGCCTCGGTCGCTTGCTATCTGGAACGATCTTTAGCATTCTTCTCGTTACATGGATTTGTCTCCCCACTATCAGATACCCACCTGCCTGGAGAGCATTCTTGGTTTTGAAATCTGTCAGATAATTCGAATACTCGACGAAAGCGTCTGTCATTTTGTACGCGGCCATCTCGGTGTGAAATCTTTCTTTGGCTAACGTAGCTTGCGTTTCGTAGGGTTCTTTTTCTTCTGTCAAAAGGACTTGCCACTTCTCGCCAACGCGTTTCGCAATGTCTGTAAATGACAGATTGAGGGATTTCAACTCTTCTCGGACTTCTATCAATATGTTAGCATTTCATCAAACAATGTCGTTGCCATTGGACATTACTGTTCGAGAATATGACGTATGCTGATGGTGGTCTCTCCGGTGCGTTTTCATCAACCTGACAAGTGCGAGGTACTTAGCCATCGTATACCCCAACACACGAGGTGAGAGGATGGCGCTCAGGAGAAGTAACAAGATGCCTACCTTTGGATGGCGCCTATACTTCCGCTTCGTACGTATGCCGGCGCCATTCCCACTCTCTTCCTTGAATTCCCCTCCCACATTGTTTTTCGAATCAAAGGTGCTGTGTGACTGCGTAGGAGAGTTGAGTGCATTCAGCTGCTCGATGCTCACTCCTCGTGCAACCGCCATCTCTCGTTGCAATTTCTAACTCAGGATCAGTCACATCGGACTTGAGTAATGGGATTGTCATTTGACTGACCCTGCGATGTCCTAATTTGACTCCTAGAGCATCACTGATTCCCACAGTTAGCCTGTGCGATCCAGAAGAGGCGCAATGAACCTACAGATCTGACTCCGTGATGTCTAAAACTGTCTCCCAGGTGTCGAAACCTTCGTCGGTGAATCTCTCAATGTACTGTTCCAGCCCTAGCCGGAACAAGAGCTCACGGAGATCCGTCATCAACGCTGTGAGGCGTGGGATTGCGAGGATCAGATGTCCGACTTATTCTTCTGTTATTGTCCGCGCAGAGGGCACGGTGACGGCGGTGGGTGACTCCGGCGCAGGGCACCATGGGGCTAGTCAAAGAGTGGAAACTTTGACAGGTCTGTCGAGAGACGCAGGCTACTCTGCCAGTTTGATTGAATCCCAACTTATGATCGCTCTGCGGTGTGCCCAAACTCCAACCTTTTTGGCGTTCATGAAAATTGCAGACAGGCGATTGAGGTGGGTTTTGGTGCGGCAACACTTCTCGCTGTCCTCGCCACCGAGACTCCGGTCACTCGCCGGTGTTTATGGTTGTTGGCGCACCTGGTGGTGGTGTGTGAGTTAGATAACGACCTGGGGCGTACGAAATATCTTTCGGCGTTTTAAAGGTCGCCAGATGAAATGCTAATAGGTCAACGCTGTCGAGGCAACAGAGTGGCGGTGGCATACCAATCAAGCCTCAGTCCTGTACCGGTTTCTTATGAAGTGGATTTATCAGAAAAATTCATACACCGAAGTAGCGAGAAATAATGATGGGCGTCGTGCAAATATCGTTTCGGGGGTTCTATGCTTGGATGGACCGTTGAAGGTGGGAGACGAATGGAAGGGCGCAAAGTTGATTGTGACACGGCGGACCCAGAGACTGGCGAGGGAGGTTGTTCGATGATACACAGGACATGTAGTATCCCATCTAGATTGAGGGGATGAAGGCACGAAGGGTCGGGCAGGGTGTTGGGCGAGATGGAGCATTCGATCGGTATGGAAAAGAGTTGTATTGCCATGGGCATAGGCACATGGCGAAGAGGACTCGAGATGGGAATCTGGGTCATTGGGGAGCATCATAGCATAGTCACCAGGGTTGTCATTGGGTTGTGTGTGTGAGAGTGTATTCAGGGTCCAGGGTTCAGCAGAGATGTTCGATGGAATCGATGGAATCGAGACTTGAGAGGAAGAATCTGGTCTAAGAAAGGTAGAGAAAGAGTCATGACTGGAGGGCTAGAGGGGAGACTGTTGTTGTTCATCGACGATGAGATTGCAATCGGAGATCCGTGTGCTTTTGTCTGGCGCATTAGAAAAGAGGCCTCTGCTAATTTGACGTCGGTAGCATGCAGATGATGCAAGTGGGTACGTGTGGACCGCTTTTTATCCGTCGCACTAAGATTCCTCTCCTCAACCCCTCGGACCCTGATCGCCACCTGTACATTGGTCTCCCTCCTCCCCGGGCCCATTAGATAAGCCGTGCGCATTCGAAGGGATCTTTGTATACATGTAGTAGCTCAAGTGCCCTGATACTGTTTTATCCATATGAGACTGCATTGTTGCACAGAGTAATCGCGGCAAACTTTCCGTCCCTGGCCTTATTGGGATCTCTGGCTGCCGTTCTATTGCGATGCGTTGCGATCAAAGCATTAGGGTGAGCATCGAAATATCCTCCAGGCCGGTTCAGGGTCCTCCCCCACACTTGCCAAATCGGCCGATGCACCCGCAGAATTCAGGATGGGGGAAACGCTGCGATGCCACATCGATTTTCCCTCAATTTCGATCCCATCTTGCAACCGGATGCCCATTTCTCGATGGAAACCTCACCTCGCTTGCCCAATGGATCATTGTGACCATCGCACTGATGAAATATAAGGTCAAATACCTAAATATCAAAAGATACCTACCCAAGACCGGCAATCTGCCCACAAATGTTGAACCACTTTCTTGTCCTCTCATGGTCAAGTTCCCGATCACTCCACTCTGGAAGAGATTTGCGGTTCTGGCAAGGCACGTGCGCGTAAAGATGTAAGACACAGGACACAAATTTAGCAAATAGTATTATGCAGCACCGACTTCTCAAATAGGGAGTGTATCGAGGACTGTAGGGAAATGCAGGGCGACCTACGAAGTACCTACTACCTATAGCGGACCACTCCGAAACTGCTCGTTTCCTATGGAAAAAGAGGGTTTGCCCGATTTGTTGTCCCAGCATTTTGAGCCCAACCCAATCACATACATGTACCTTACCTTAGAACGAGGGAGCCCTCGGGTTGTGATTTTGTTATTAAGATCTCGCTTGTCGCTCGAGAGACGTCATTGTTTTCCTGCGGAAGCCCCGCTAAATCATAATGTGGGGGAATGTTCAATGTCCAGGAATTGTAGCACCATAAGTAAATACACCATAGCAATAGTCCATTATCTTCGACGCTTCGACTCAACCAACCCTAAAGGACTTGTAGACCTTCGCTTGCACATGGCTCCCACCCAATCAGAGGCCGGTTCTGATACCGCACAGCCAACACCCCACGATGGGGCTGATCTCGCACAGGTATGTACGCAGATCAATCCATGGCTGTCGACAAGACCCACCGCCCGAGACGAACGCTCACTTTTCATGCTGGAACAGGCCTTCAAGGATATGGCAGCGTAATACACTCCTCCAGCTCCACGGCCGACGCCATCAGATTTCTTCCTTGTTCGAACTAATGTATCTCTTCGTTCTAGGGCAGAACAGACAGCGGCAGCAATGGAGCACCAACTCGCTTCGGTAGAGCAGAAGATTGACGCCCTGCTTGCAAGTGTGGACCAGCAGAGCCGGGACATGGCACCTGCTCAGGATTCCCAGAATCCCCAGGTCCGAGGAAGCTCTGCGGGATCCGGCGAGGACTGAAGTTTTCGACTGACAGCATATCCCACCTCGGGAAAGAGGGTCCCCTGAACAAGCACAACCAGCGGCTCCTAAGAAAGGAAATGAAAAACCCAAAAACAAAGCGAACTCGCAAAGCCCAATTAGTCCTCGTAGTCCATTAACATTACCTACTAACAATTACCCATGCAGCATCTACCTCGATATCCAGAGCCTGGCCAGCACAGCCCACGTGCCATCTAACAATAGTCCACCCCTCTAAAAAAGAACACAGAAAAGCATTGTATCAAAGAATAAGCCCATTCGCCTGTTTCCGGACCATTTCCTCCCATCCCTCATATCATATTATATCGTATTAGCCAACCCTCCCCCCAATCCGCCCACTAGGCAAACTCCTTTTCTGCAACTTTCCTCCCCCGTGGCCGCCATCATGCTGGGACCCCATTCCCCCACTCGAACCCAGCGCCCCCACCCCTCCACTCGGGTGCCGAGAAATATTCGGCAGCGCGGTCAGTGTATCCGCGCCTCTGCCCGCCTTCTGCTCAATATACAGTTTCGCGTTCTGACCTAGCGGGATCGCCGGCAGATGCTCTGGTATAGTCGCGCCGTTCTGCACGAGCAGCTCCGCGATTGGGAAGGCGCGGATCGGTTTCTGAGAGGTTGAGGAGATGGCTGAGGAGGGCGCTTTCATTGCTGGGGAGGGGAGAGGGGAGGCGGAGGAACCGGGGGCGGCCGGGTCAGCGGCCGCGAGGGCGAGGAATACGGAGTGAGTGTGGCGGGATCGATCTGTGGCGTTTGGATTTGCGCGCAGGGCGAGAGCGTAGAGGACGCCTTGGATGTCGTTTCTCTTTACGGAAGCGAGGAGGGTTTCGTCTGGGGTGGAGTAGTGGGATTGGCCGGCGTTGATGGGGGTGACGTACGCGCGGTCGACGTACTTGGCGGTTATATACTTGAGGCGTTGGTCGCGGGTTGCGTTGGGAAGAGGTTTGGGAGTGTCGCGTTGGGGGAGAGTGGACTCCCAAATCATGTTGGAGACGCGGTTGCCGATTTGGAGGAGAGCTTCGACAATGTCGGTGGTGAAGGAGGTGGTGTCGAGGGTGAGGGAGCGGATTTTGGAGATGTGCGTGCCGAGGGAGCGGTGGATGCCGGAGCATTCGATGCACAGGACTATGCTGAGGTTGATGGAGACCCATTCAACTTTGGATTCCGAATTGCAGTCTGCGCACCAGCGGTTGCCTTGGTCGTTGTCACGGATTATTTGAAGCAATTTGGAGGGGTCTTCCTCGAAGCTGTTGCTGTCTGTGCGGACGTAGGCTGGGCGGGCTCCGACGGTGCGATGGCGGTAGACGCTGTTTGCAGCACTTGCATTGGCGGGCGTAGGGTGATGATGATGGCCTGAGTAAGATGAACTTTTCCCTGTGAGAATTGAGCCTATATCTCGATGGCTCGATCTATCATGAGAACCGGAGGGTTGAAAAGGCTGAGGCTGGCTTCTGCCTTCAACGGCGTTTTGTAGGGCGTTGTTAATGGTACTGATCCAGCTGTGCATGTCTTCCTCCGACGGAGCTTGGTATACACGTATATATTGAGGTGTAATGACTTCGAAGCAGAATCTCCGTTCCGCGCTGCGTGCTTCTCTCACAGAAGCCATTCGTAAATCAATAGGCTCCATGTGCAGATCGAGTTTCTGTTTCCAATTGCTGTATTCCGACAGTTTCCCTTGATCAAGGACAATCCAGAATCTAGACATGTCAGCCTTGAAAATGCTTCACAATGGATTCGCACATACTTGTGCCATGCTTGCTTATTCAAGCCCTTCGGATCAACATGGGAGCCTGGTCTGCTCAAAGCCCAAATCAAACCCTCTTTTCTATGCAGCGGCTTGTCCCCCGCAGCAGGCAAGCCGTGGTCCTTCTCTTCGAGATCTCGAAATCCTTTGAACTTGTCGGGGCTTACGACTCCAGCTCCAACACCGCTGTTGGGTCGACTGTTTGGTGTACTTGGAATGCCATTGCTGTTTGGTGCTGACAATCTATTGCCATGTTGAGAGGCAGAGGAGGATGAGTAATGAAGGCCGTTCCGGCTCGTGCTATCCGACCGAGAAAGTTCTGTTTCCACCGCAGTACTACTGGTAGCATTGGACGGCATCGTCACAAGACTTGGGGTGTGTTCGGGTTCCACATAAGGCCTTGTACTTTTCTCCAATGTTCTTCGCTTCTCCTCTCTTTCCGTCCTCTGAACCTTGTACTCCTTATCAGCTTCTCTTACTTCATGTATCAACGCATCAAGCTGCGGTGTCATTTCCCCAACTTTCTTCGCTGTGGCCAGATAGCTCTTTGATTGCGTCTCTGCGTATTTTGTCAACTGTGAGAGTACCTCTTGCTCTTTTCTTCCACCGTGCAGATCCTGCATGAAAGATGAATAGTCGAACCGCTTCAATTCGAAATTTCGCCGCTTGGTCTGGTACTTTGTATCGCTCTCGTTTCGCTTTTTCTCCTTCAAAGAGTCCTGTCGTTGTCCCAGATATCGACTGACATACGCATAGTAATCCTTACTTTCATCCTCAAAATCTTTCTTCTTCGACTCGGCCTGCTTGATATCAATGGTGTATATCTTGGATAGCGGATCAATGATGAGTCTTTGCAAATGTACGGTATTTTGCTTCTCGTACTGCAATATCTGCTTTGCAATCTTCTCGAAGTAATGTTCCAGTGCAGGTTGAATGGCATTCGCGTTCGACGCTGAAGCCTCACGAAGGGCTTCCATGAACGCTGATGCCGCAGCATTGCATTCAACTTGAGATGCCTGCGCGGCTTCGGCCTTTCTTAGAACCTTCTTCATTCTCAGGCGCATGTTTCCGGTCTTCTGTTCAAGCGCCTTCATGGTGGCCCGGAAAAGTGGCCCGTCGTCCACAGCGCTCATATCTTCTCCTGGTCTTGGACAGGATACTCCGACAACTACAGATTCTTTGGGCATACTCGGTATAAGGGTGCTATCGATCGTTTCGTTGGTTGGAGAAGGTGGGCCCATATCAGTGTGATCTGACTCGCTAGGGGCAGACACGGCTGACTGCGAAGATGGTCCTCGTAGTCGGGGGGGAACCTTGAGCTCGAAAAATGGCGATGGCATTGGAGGGCTGACAAATCCCGATTGCGTATTCTGAACCCAGAAGCTGAACGTGGCCAAGGTCTGTAGTTTGTGAGCCCTTTGATCGTACTCGGAAAAGCTGCAGGTGTTTCGCCATCCTCCTCCTCTATCCTCTGCCGCCTTTGGTGATCGCCATGACCATGACCAATCGAATTTTGCACTAGAGCCCCCGCCTGTTGAATAGTCCCCGACTAACTCGACATTCGCATTCTTGTGAAGGTTCGGATCTGCGTGGAATTCTCTTGTGACCAGGTTCTCCAGGTCCTTCAGGTTTGAAGCGAAAGCGAAGGTAAGCCCATTAATGAAGGTGTCGGTTGCGCTTGTCGTTCCCTGAGCGCTGCTCTGGCCCTGACGAATGACGAAGGAGAAATTGAACAGAAGGTCATCGTCGTTATTTAGCCGGAAGAGGAAGGATGGTAAAGGTGATGTCGGAGATGACTCGGGGTCTTGTATATATTCGATCAGATTCTCGTCACCGTAGTCTTTGCGAGCAATCACTCTCGTCGCGGGATATACATTGGGCACCACGTTAAGTAGGATTTTGCCCTTCGAGTTGGTGACCGTGAGGGAAGCGATAGACAAGCGACTCTGATCCCGAAGGACCAAGGCCGCTCCGTCCTCAGGACGACTGCTCACATTGCCCATCGTGTCCAAGGTTCTCAGTACATGGACCTCTCCACAGTCTCTCGAGACTCTGTTCTATCTTGATCCCGGGACTGCGGATGCTTCGCCTACCATATGGAAATCGCTGCTAGGCATTTGTCAAGGGTAATGGACGTGAGAGGCAGAGGATCGCATCGGGGTAGATGGGCGAATCAAGATGGGAGCCTGCTCCTCTGAGATGAAAGTGCTGAATGCGAGATGGAATGCAGTGTAGTGGGATGGGGACTAGTATGGATTTCGTAACGGAAGGTCTATGAAACGAAGATGTTTTTGAAAGACGTATGGACTGGCTGTGACTGCAGAGTGATAAGTGATGGGGGGGAACCGATGTCATTTGATGCTTTGTTGCCGCGGTCGCTAGGTACGTTAACTTTTGGCTGTGAGGCTCGTTTCAAAAACGTGGGGAATGGCGGGTAAGAAAGTCTCCCGGACTAAGGTACCCACGTACCTTTCCTAAGATATGTTACGATTCTCCGGGGCATGTGGGGAGACAGAAGAAGAGAAGAGAAGAGATATAGAGTACAGACAGAGAGGTAGATAATCATGCGATTGTTATTTACACATCAACCATTCGCTGCCAAGGTACTCCTGCATCAATACATTCATAGCATAGACAATCATCGTACAGCAGCCCATCGCCATCTTCCCATCACACTTCTCCCATCCTCTCCAACACCGCTCTGGTGAACTCATGTGTGGTGCTATTGCCGCCCATGTCCCGGGTCCGTACTTTGCTGTGATCATGTCAGCGAGCGCCAAGCTTGTGAGAGGCATCGCACACGAACCCATCCGAGATGACACCGTAGACCCCTTTGGAGATGCGATTTGCGTGTTCATCGAGTCCCAGATGCCGCAGCAGCATGGATCCAGAAAGCAGCATCGCCGTAGGATTTGCTTGGTCTTTACCTTTGATATCGAGCCCCACGTGGCGGCAGCCCGGCTCAAAGACTGCGACCTCACGTCCCATGTTGACGCCTGGCACAATACCAGGGCCTCCAACAAGCCCCGCGCCGACGTTCGAGAGAATGCCTCCGTACAGGTTTGGCATGACCATGACATCGAACTGCTGAGGCCTTGATACACACTGCATCGATGCATTGTCGACAATCATGTCATTAACCTCCAGTGACGGATATTCTTTCGCCACTTGGTGGAATGTGTCCCGGAAGAGGCCATCGGCAAGCTTCATGATGTTCGCCTTGTGTATGCAGGTGACCTTCTTCCTCTGGTTGGTAGTGGCGAAGCTGAAGGCGAATTTGGCGATGCGCTCGGACTTGGCCCTTGTAATGATCTTGAGCGACTCAACGACGCCTGAGACAGACTGGTGCTCCAGTCCTGAGTATTCTCCTTCTGTGTTCTCTCGAATAATGCACAAATCCACATTGTCATGGCGAGTCTTGTATCCCGGGATATTCTTGATGAGGACAATTGACGCGTAGATGTCGAGCTCCTGCCGTAGTGCAACATTGAATGATTGATGGCCAGATCGTTCGACAGGTGTATGCAGAATACCTGCAAATAGCTCAACAAATTGTTTTTTCGAATTCACAATGAAGGCGTACCCTTAAGACCAAGCTTGTTCCGCTTCAATGAAGCAATGGATTCTCGAAACAGCTCTTCCGAGTGTTTGTCTCCTGTTTCGACGCCAGTGACATCGACTTGCTCCCATTCGATGGGCACATTGTCTGCTTTAAAAACAGTCTTTACCGACTCGGCGACCTCAGCACCAATGCCATCGCCTGGAATCAGGGTCGTAGTGTACTTTCCACCTTAAGGCATTCAGTTTCTGCAGATCAAGATATTCGCAAGTGGGGCTGACCGAACTTGGTAGGCTTGAAAATATCGGCGGCTATACTACTTTCTGTCTGGACACTGGCGTAGCTGCGAGCTGCTGACGGCATTGCACGCCATGAGGCTGACGCTCTAGCAGATTGCACCAGGCACTAACGTGGAAGCAAACGATTAGCATTGTATTTTGGAGATACTGCGGATCTGGCTTCGTCCCAAAGATATATGAGCTTCCTTACCTGAGGCACCGTTGCGAAATTTCGAGAGAGCATCATTTGTAGAGTTATGTAAGGAATGGATGCAATTGACACGCCGTGATTAAGACTGGCTGATATGGCTGCTTAGCGCCATGCGGGCCGCGGCCAGAAACGTGAGGTGGCTAAAATGACCTGCATCTAAAAATCCTGGCATTGAACTTAATCTGCTCTATCACATCCTTCTAAGGTCTCTGTCCGTGTATGAACATCCGACCTTGCCTTCTTCCGTCTTCTTGCTATCCCGTCCCACTACGGCTTGTGAGGAGAGATTTCCATGGCTACCTACCTTGCACAAGTCAAAGTATACAGAATCAGTCCCAGCAGCAAATTCAAAGAGGGATCTCCAGCATCAGGGAAATAACACCCTCGTAGATATGTCACATTGGCCTCATTTCTAACAGAAAGACTTGTCGTGATAATCACTAACGGAGCGCTCGTCATGCCAAGGGATACGGTGCGTATTGAGCTAGGTTTGGTTTGAGGTACTGTGAGGAGAGGGATCCGCCAGATTGTATCTAATGAATCATGGCAAAAATGCTCTGAAACTCAATCGATCAATGCACGAAGAGGGCCACAAAGTCCAAACTACGTGGCTGACATAGAATGACATCCTTTTGACATCAGAACCATTCTATATCGCCTGCGATAGCAAAACAACGATCTTGGAAGCCGAAACACCCTTCTTCAATTCATCGAGTGCCCTTTGAATCTTCTCCAATCCACCATGCACAATCAATGGATCAGGCTTCGCCTGTAGCGTTCCGTGGGCCAGGGCATTTGGTACATATTTCCCCCAAACCGCCTCACCAATGCGGGGAACTTCCAATGCGATTGCAAGAGCGTTGACTGTTGGTCGTCAGAACGTTACCTGAACTCAAGTGGCTAGTCTACTGTAGACTTACCAAGTACTGCGTTGACATTACCCGGCAGATCTGCTGGTGCCCACAACGTCAAAGGGAGCACACCACCACCTAGCTGGCTTAGTATGTCGGCGCACACACGGGCGGTTTTCTCCTCGGAGATGCAGTCGAAAACACCTGCAAATTGTCCATCTCGAAGTGTTTTGACAATCTTGTCAACAACACCAGACTGAGCATATTCAAAGAAATGCGTTGCCCCGAGGCTCCTAACATATGCCTCGTTGCGGGCGCTCGCAGTTGTCGCGACAGTGTATCCTGCAGCCTTAGCTAATTGGATTGATGTACTACCAACAGAAGAGCTACCGCCCCAGATCAGGACTGTCTTCCCATTGGGTTTCGTGCCAGGAACAGGAAAGTCCAGTGCGAGGTGCTAGGACAATCTAGCAGTAGCAGTGGAGATGGACAAGGGGAGCACGGCTACATTGGCGAAGGGCAACGAGTCTGGAAGTCGGGCCATGAGAGTGTCTTTACAGGTGCTGTAAAGCTGGAAGGAACCGTCGGTAGTTTTGTGGGTCATGAGACCAGCCCAATTGCTGAGTTGAGATGAGCCTGCAGTCAACATTTATGCGAATTGGGCCACAGAAGCCTAAAGAACCCACCCAATCACACGTTGGCCTCGCTTGAATCTTGTCACGCTGGCACCGACTTCTACTACTTCTCCAGCAACATCACTGCCAAGGACATGTGGGTAGTGGAGTGGCAGAAACGCATATTCTTGCATCTGGACACCGCTTTAGCATGGGAATGCTTGTAAAGGCAAGGAAGACACTCGCTTTCCATTCAGATGGATTGATAGCTGTGACAGCGACTCTGATCACGACCTCATTCGGCTCTGGATCAGGCTTTGGACCCGGTCCCACTTCGAATGGCTTTTTGGTAGGTGCCGTGATCCATGCTGCCTTGTTGTCGGTGATCGATGACATGCTTGCCTATTGATTTTATGCTGATGCGAAGGCAAGACCTGGATTCGGAATTGTGTAAAGTCAATGCGTAACGTGCAATATGTCAGGCCGGAACAGTCGACAGCAAGGTGCCATTTAAGATACGGCTGCACGGGTCGCCTTGATTTGAAATCATTAGTGCAGTGGTAGGAGTTCGTTGCGTATGTGATGTCAATGGCTGAAGGATTTAGATTGGATTACGAATCTGCTGAATTTGTCGGTCCAACATCGCACATGTCCAGCAAGCTTGACGGATCAAGGGATAATCGTGAATCTGCTGAATTTTCAGGTTACTATCTCACATACTTGGGAAGCTTTGAGAACGTTTGTCCGTTCAATGGCCGGCCACTTATTCAAAATGCTAATTTCCATGCCTACAGTGCTCGGAAACCCCTTTTTGGAGTTCGAAACGCTGTTAGATTTATACTGAAATGGAGCTAGAGGGTGGAACTTCCAGATAATCCGCATCCAAATCTTACTTTGGACCCAGCTGATCTTGTTCTTCATACTTGTCTCGCAAGGTTACTTGATGCCCTGCCATTGCACATTGAATTGTTCGTCCGGGTTCGTCCGAAAGCTCGTCCGAAACATTTCTGGAATGCTCCTACCGCAACGAAAGTAGAACGTGGTGTGGATGTGTAATTAGGGAGTACTGAGGTATATGAATAGCCCAGATCGGTGTCCTTTCTTTCTCTCTCTCTCAGTGCTACCATGACTTGCAGTGTGGCCGGCCGCGGAAAAAGTTTATGTGTTCCACTTTTTTTGGCCTTTCAAAGCACCTCTGGGATCATTGGCATTCGAAGGAGAAGTCTCCCTAGGAGAGCGGGCGGCCTCAAATCTCTGTTTCACTGCGCACTTTACATCAAGAGTTCCCACTTGATCTCTCATTTTGCAACAAGACATGTCCCAAGCACTAGACCCCTGACGAGACTCAGCATGTATGAAGAGAACAGAAGCATGCCAGTCTACTAGCGTTCTGTATGACGGGAAGAACCGCGAGATTCACAGAACGTTGCTGCCAAGAGTCAACAGGTATGCAGCTTTCGTGCGTTCTCAACCAACGGAGATGTGCCCCGCTCTTCCTGGACTCTGAATGGGCTCCGCCATCACTGTGAAATTCCTCAAAGAAGAGGACCGCGCTTTGTTTGAGCACTTCAAACGTATATCGCCTCAATTCGGGTCCAATTCTTCTATTGAACCCTATTTCGGGCTAGCGCACCATGTGAACGCGCTAGCCCGTTGTGTGTATCAATAACGACACCTCGTTCAATCTCCTCTCCTTGTTCGACTCTCCTGGTGAACGCAAAGCTTTATCTACTTGTGCTTTATGCCAAAGTTAGGCATACGTAGTAGCAGTTTCGTTGCAGCTCAAGGTCATACGTAAGAAGCTCCGCTGATGACTCGCAATTGCTTTGGGAAGAGAGGCCTGTCTTTCCTCTTGTACTCGCAATTGTACAGGGAAAGCATGCAGTCATCATCTCCAGATGAACAAACGATCACAATGCTGAAACTCATTGCTAAAGACATCAACATAACCAGATCTGCTCTCCCCCGCGGGGTCCACGGAAGAGGCTTACAGGTACACGGACTCCCTTCACGGTTCGCGCATGGCTCCCTTGTTCTATATCAATACGAATAATGTGAACTTCATTGATAGCTCGACAAATGTTAGGTCTGCGTTATTGACTAGGCGGTCTCACCCTTGATGTCCATGCACACACTCTTGGTAACCACTTTCTTTATTGATGGCTCATCACTCTTGGAATCTTATTGACTCGACACCACTAGCTTTTGACTTAAAGATCTCCATCTTTCCTTCTATTACCTATAGATTTTCTTCTCGATCTTGCACCTCTTCCATAAACTATCTTCGCATCCACTCATTCCAGACATCTTTTCACACACAATCATTATCGCTTGCACAAGCAGCAACCATCATGCACTTCACCAGAATTGCCTATACGGCCCTCCTGGCCATCGCTTCAGTCAACGCCGTCGCCATCGCAGCCCCCGACGCCCTCGCAGAGGCCGACCCCACTCACCACGTCTTCTGTTACCGCCCCGGTGAGGTTTGCACCAAGCTCAAGCGCGCCGCCGAGGTCACCGCTGAGGTCTTCAACGAAAGATCCGCTGGCCCAGCGCCAGGCGTAGAAGCCACCCATTCCAACCTCTGCAACCGCTCCGGCGAACCTTGCTCAAAAGCTAAGCGCAACGAGATTGCCATCCGTGAAGCCGTAGCCGAAGCTGAAGCTGGTAAGACCTCCCCCTATTTCCTCTGAGACCCCGAGACGCGCTTGCTAAGAAACATCCCAGAGGCCGACCCAACCCATCACGTCTTCTGCTACCGCCCCGGCCAAGCATGCACCAAAGCGAAGCGCTCAGCCCTCGCCGCCGCCAAGGCTCTCGCCGAGGCCGAAGCCAACGCCTACCCCAACCCCGAGGCCGAAGCCGACCCAACCCGCCACGTCTTCTGCTACCGCCCCGGCGAGGTGTGCACCAAAGTTAAGCGTGCGGCCGAGGCCATCGCAGCCGTGCTGGCGGAGCCGGCCGCGGAGTCGGAGCCAGAGGCCGAAGCTGAACGCAGGGCTTGCTATGCTGAAGGGGCGCCTTGCATGAAGCATAAGCGTGCGCTTGACGGTTTGAGCGCTGTTGTTAGCAGGATGTTGTAGGTGGAAGTGATCGCTGGGCGACACTATAGGTTCAGCCGGCATTTATAGGGGGTTCAGTCATTGGTCCTATGCATTCTTCATGGCATTATCTACTTCTTTCGTCCCCTAATTTGCTTGGGCTTCACTTGGAGAGTTGCATGGATCATCATCTGGCTTGGGTTCTCGGTATCCTAATATAGCAATAGCTTAGTGAATTCATCTCGTTTCCTTATCTGACCTGCAAAGGACCATCTACAGTGTCCGAATTGAGCCAAAATCAAAAGCCGCTAAAGAACATCCTCCATCTCATCGTCGTGACTCAAAACCTGCCAGGGCCATTGTGTCTCCTGACTGGCTCCATCCTGTTCACTTCCAGGTAGCACGATACTCGACGACAGCTGATCGGTCGCTTCAGAATTTCCAGGAACAGGAGGTCGTCTTGTTGAAGTCTCATCCGGGTCTCGCTGAAAGTACTCCCCCAATAAGCTCTGTCTCCCGCCAATCTCCTCCGCCTTGACATCCCGCTTGATATCTCTTCCACTGAACATTCTCTGATACCGTGACCACGCAAGACCCTCTTCCCTCTCGAACGTCGTAGTCTGATACTCGCCAAGGTTGTCATAAAGCTCCTGCCCAGCATGTCCATGCCGTCCGTGGTTTGGTGGAGCTAGGCGCCATAGCATTGCGAGTTTGGCCTGCTGATCCACGTTGGATCGCTCGAAGAGTTCGAACTGGGAGCGTAGAAGCGATGAGGGGGGGATGTCGTTCTGGATTAGTAGACGGCTTGCGTGGTCTTGAACCGACGGTTGCAGCGGGTGTAGCGCAGGGGCTACGTGTGCGGTGTGGGTGTAGTGTTGCGAGATGTTGTACTGGATTGGAGGCTCTGAATTTTGATCAGAATTGTAGGGCTGAACTGGAAGGTCGCTGGATGTGGTCTGTTCTCCAGCCTCGACTGAGAGCTTTAGATTCTGGCGGAACAAATCTGCGAGTTGCTGTGTAGGTGCGTCTGAAGGATACTGCTGTATTCCAGCATCCATTTTCTGTCTACTTAAATCAGCCACTCTTCCTTAAAGAACATTTGATATTCGGACATAGAGAGATAATTGGCTCTAAGAGAACAGGTGCCTTTTGCTGCGTAATGTTGGTGCTACATGAACGCAAAGACAAGGTCAGATTCTAACAGGGGGAAATTAGAGAGGAAGTCCAACAAATGGTGAACAGTGCTTTCAATAGATATTCTTTGTGCTATGGAAAGATACGTGCGAGCCTAATGCTCCTAAGCAATGATTCTCGCTGTTTTCTATTAGACCTGGGAATGCTCGAAGGGCTCGGATCGCTGGGATTGTCGAGATGTTTATTTTCGCAATTTCAAGGGTGGTTGTAGCAGAGAGCACAGATGGATTTATGTTGACATAATGATGGTCGAAACCTCTCGAATGAAAAGATGTGTTTGAGGAGATACGGAAAGTAGAGAGTATTGTAAGACAAGCGGAGTAATTTACCACTAGAAGTATTTTATGATCCGATACCATGGCGTTATGACGATACCTACAGGCTTTCCTGGTGACTTCTTCACTGATAGCCACGATTGGGTCTCGATTGGTCCTTGTTCGACTTCTTGCTTGTCTATTACATTCGACAACCCACAGCTGTATTCAACTTGTGATAGACAGCGGCGTCACAGCGCCAGCATGTCCGGTCTCGTGGGGTACGGTAGCAGTGATGAAGACGATAACCCGAAAGAGAAGACAAATCTAACGGCAATGCTTCCATGCCGAGTGTGCGCCGGCACAGGACGGGATGGTGGCTACCATTGTGGAGTCTGCCATGGCTCGGGAAAACATGATCATACTCCTAAAGTACCAAGTACTCAAGTCCTCCCCCAAGCTACCTAATCTCGAGCATTGTAACTGACTGAATTAGCCTCAGACTTCCCAGTCCCCTGAAACCACAGGAACGCCATCCAAAGCAACATCAAGTGGGTACTCGAAGCCCATCTCTACAATTTCATACTGAAGCTCCTAGCAACCTCTACCAATGGCCTCCTTGTTGCCCCACCTAAAGAAACTTCAATACAGCCTCAACCTGCGCCGAACGGAGCCACATTAGGACCCGCCCTCCAACCTTCCAATGATGGAACAACTACACTTTCCACTCCCTCATCTCCCTACAGTGCGACCCGCAGCACACTCCGCACTCTTACCCTCCCGCAGAATCCAAATCTCAACATCCCCCCCTCACCCCCAGGCTCCCCACCCCCGGGCTTGGATAGAAAAATGAGTCATTTCCTCGCCCTCAAGCGCCAAAACATCCACTTCAACGCCAAACTTGCCTCGTCATCCGCGCTCAAGAATCCGAGCTTACTCCCTAAACTGATGAGCTCAGCCGGTGTGGATGAAGGGGCCCAGTACGCCACCACCCTTCCAAAGGAGTTGTGGGATCCCGCAGGGTTCCCAGAGGCGGGTTTCAAAGAGGCGTTGGCGAAGTCTCAGACGGAGTTGGGGAAGAAGAAAGAGGGGGAGGCTGCTAGAGGGCAGAGAGAGGGTTTGGAGTTTGTCTCCGCGGGGAACGAAGGCGGGAGTGAAGAGGGACTTACCGGGTCAAGGACTGGGAGAGGAAGCGCTGCTGAGAGAGTTATGGCCGGTCTGAGTGAGAGGACTGTGTCTGCCGGGAACTTGGGGAAGGGCCAAAGGGCTGACGTGGGTCAAAGGGGTGAGAGGGAGCGGAGGGAAGAAAGATCTCCAAAGCGGAGAAAGCGGTTGAGGTCGAGATAGTGTGTTTGCAGATACGCCTTCTGTTAAGCGATACTTTGAGGACCATTATCGTCCCCTCCGGCTTTCGCATGTTCTCTCCCTAGCGTGCACAAATTGACTCGGCATCACAAACGTGGTGACACCTATCAGTCCAAGGATTTATTTTGTCCTGGCGCTGAATTGCGCGGGTTCGAGCCCCGGCTGTGTGCTCAATCGAGGAATATTCGCAGAAGGTAATTCATTCTTTCACCATTGGATCTACTGATTTCCAACCGAATCACTCAATAGTGAGTATTGGCATGAACCGTCGCGGACATCTGAGCGAAAAAGCTGAGGACTTTTGCTATAAACTCTCCCAAATTCTGACCAGATCAATCTTTCGGTACAGAATACTGCGCTGGGCCTTGTTTGGCACGTGAAACGCCTGCACTTATCTTTCTGAGAATCTGGATGAAGTTGAGGTATTCAGTCTCGTTCTTTGTGCAATGCTGCTTCAGCACGGTTCAATTCAATGGTATAGAGCGAGAAAATCCCCCAACGAGGAATTCCCGTGCATGTGTCGTCTGTTGTGCTTAGTCGTTGAATTCATCCTCCAAGCCTGTCAAGATTACTCGATCCAGCGCTCAAATGGAAAAAGACGAATGAAGTAAGCTCGATGTTGATATGCATGCATGTGAACAAAAGAAACATAGATCCGTCCCTGATTGTGAGTCCTCAAGGATGCAGCTTTGAGCATTTATGACCGGAACGTTCTAGCACAAATTCTATGCTGCTGGGTGAGCCTCTCCTTGTACTGGACCCCTATCAACTCCTTCTCTACGGACTGGCCCGCCATCAGAGGCCAATTGTCATCGAGCTTTTCAGCCGGGACCTCGTCACTTTGTTCACTGACATTTTGTCTTTCGAGCCATCGGCGCCCGAAGGTGTGCTGTTCCCTGAAGCGTTATAGATCTGGCTGAGGGACGCTGTTATCCTTGGACTGTAAGTGCGATGGGCCGATGGGTCGTTGCTTTTTGACCGCACAAGCTGGTCTTGTTTGGAAAGAAGAAGATGGTCGGGAGAGAAGGAAGGAGTGGAAGTGATCAGGAGAGGAACGATCGGGAGGGGCATGAGGTGATTCGGATGAATCAGCACCCTTCATATCACAGACAGCTCATCATCCTCAATGCTACCGCTTTCCAATTTGTGAATACACAAACAGCTAGCGAAAGTGTATAGGTAAAGAGAAAGTGTGTCACATTGTAGAGGGACCCGCAGTAGCAAGCATGATGCATGGAGCCTGTAGACCTATCACGTGTAATTGATCGGTGCAGAGATAAATACTAGAATCGGCTCGGGAGTCCTAGACTCAGGAGAACATAAAAAGACAAGGTATTCGAGCAGCTTGCAGAGGCAGCTGACTTGGCTGGCTCAGATGCTCTGTTTTCATTTCTATCTGCTGGTGTGATTCTAAGCACTCCAGATAACCACTCTCCCATCGACACCGCTGGCTGCAAAATCATTAGTGGATATTTCAAGGGTTAGAGGTGCTGATATACTCACAGCTGAACTTTCTTACAGCTCCACTAGATCCCTCATATGTTCTAATGGTAGCAATAGTATTCTGATGCACAGTCTTCAGCACCGTATCATCCTTGCTCTTCCCCTTCAGGTCCATCTGCCTAAACATATTGAGAGCCGACTCCTCACGCATCTCGCCCATACCAGGTCTGCCCTTTGACTCCATAGAGCCGGTAATCTGCCATCCCTGCTCATTGCCACGCAGGCGATATGCTTCACAGTCCTAGTACAGGTAAGCAAATTGCTCGATAGGAAAAGAGATATTACTGACATATCCTGCAGCAATAATCTCGCTCTCTCCATTCCATATGAGGCTGAGGAAGGGCAACAGCTGAGTACTAAGGCTGACCACCGCTCTTGGAGGTTGATCAGGTCCGCTTGGATATACAACGGTGATGCTGCTATCGTGTGCAGTGAACGCCAGGGCATCCCCACTGGGTGAAAAGGCACAACCGTGAACCCATCCAGCGGAGTTGTTCAAGTACTCGCCGCAGACGGTATTGAATGGGAGTCTTTCGCCCCAGACACTGCTTTCCGGCTTCTCATCCACGCCCTTGATGAAACTCGAGAACACTCGTGCGTGTGCGTCCGTGGACCCCGCAGCCAGGAGCACCGAATTGGGATGCCACGCCACAGTTGTGATAGTGCTTCGTATCGGCTTCTTCAACTGCTTCGAGACCCACCAATCGTTCTCTTCTTCAAAGTAGCAGACCGCTATCACCCGGGCCCCCGAGCCAACTGCGAATTTCTTCTCTGACGGCGACCAACGAACAAACGTAGCTGCGCGATTGATTCGTAGTAGGACCAATGTTGGCTTCCAGCCCGACGGCGAAGGTTCCCAGACGTAGGCATTTCGATCTATAGTTCTTGAGGTCAGCCAATCGTCAGGCCACAACAGTAGGGTGGTCCATTCGAACCCTGTGAGCACGTAACAATGCGGCCAGTGGTTGGCGCTATGTCAACTCCGGTGACTGTCTTATCGTGACCTTTCAATTCATCTTGTAAAGTGAATTTGTTCCCGGATCTGTGGTAGAGCTCGACATTATTATCCCTTGCGACAGCGAGTGTCTGCCTGTCTGCGGAGAAGGAGTGGTCTGCGATTGGATGGTGGAACAGATGATGAACCTCGGGCGTTGCCATACCGAGAGATTCAGCGGCAGGAGTGGCTCTCTACTACCGCGGATACTGCCCTCGTCAAGTGCAGACGAAAGTGTTGTATATGGGGAAAGCATGGAAAGAAGCACGTGAAGTGGGGCGGCATTCGTCCCGCGTGTGTTTGCCTGTTCGCAAATAGCTACATTGCTTTTTATACCTTGCAATTAACGATTAGAAATACCTCTCTCCGTGATTACATAGACATTTCGACTTCATCTCTAATCAAGGTATCATACCTACGGCATGGCATCTCACGTAACTGTAATAGATTCATCCGCTCGGCGGGCTACCGTCAAAACCACTCCGGATAAACACCTAACGGATGTGCTTCAAGAAGCTTGCCAAAAGCTTGGAAAAGACGTGAATCTCTATGGGCTGAAGTGTGCTTTGCATCCCCGCAATAATGGTGGATGCTGATATCTAGCAGGAGCAGTAACAAAGCTTTGGACCTTTCGCGGAACATCAGACTTTCTGGCCTCTCTTCTGGTGCAAAGCTCGAACTCGTGCTCTTGTCCCGCTCCCCCTCCGTCGTTTCGATCGCCCTCCAGTTGCCTGTACCAGATTCAGAGGGTGTGAGCCGACTAACAGATAAATTCCCGAGCTCCACGACAATATGGTTGATTTTGCGGAAATTCGAATCGGGTGGAGCCCCAAGCAAGAGGAATCTCACGGGTCGGGGAGTCCCTCAGATGGAAAGCCAAGATAGAGGTGCTGGAAGGATGTATTTTGAAACGCCTGTGATACAGGTCATGGGCAGAGAATTGGTTTCCTTCACGGATCTGCAAAAGTCACTCGCGCAGTTAGGCTTCAACAGCGGAAGTATACTGCTACGTCTCTCCTTCAGAACATCAGAGACTCCTTTAGAAGAGGCAATGGAGCAAATCGGGCGATACTTTCAAGATGCGGAGAGCAAAGAGGGTTCGGGGGCACATGCAGGCGGCGTTGGGAACCCTGAGTCAACGCCTGCAGCGTCAGGGCCTCTTCTAGCAGAGGAGAACACCAATCCAAGCTCGCCTCCGGAACCTCTATCGCCCTCTGAACGAAAGTCTGCGTCTCAAGAGCCAATCATGAAGTCGTTAAAGAACGTGTCTGATGCGGATATGCAAGAACGTTCGAACAATTCGGACACACTAGTAAACAAAAACGCGGCTCCTTCAACGGAGACCACAACGACTGAACCTTCCCATCGCCCTATCTCTGTCTTCGCCCCTCCTTCTTCTAGCACACCAAAAGCTGCGACGCATGCTTTTGACGAAAAGGATTATGAGCCAACAATCGACCACGCAAAGCTCCATCAATCTCGCTTGTCTTCTACAACCACCAACAAGCGTCTGCTTTCTGACGCCGAGCTGGCAGCGCAGGCTAATGAAAGATCGAAGAAGAACGCAGACGTTAAAGAAGTTGAGATCAAGGTCCGATTCCCAGATCAGACCCAAGTCGTCAGCAAATTCTCGAACGTCGATACCGCCAGTGTGCTGTATAAATTCGTTAGGGATCTGATGGTCAAAGAGAACGAGCCTTTCTCACTCAAGTTTAGTGCCGCGGGTGGGCCGAAGACTGTTCCCGCTGAAAAAGACAGTGCTGTGAAACTGATCAGTGGTCTGGGGATAGTGGGGAGAGTGCTGGTGAGTGTGGTCTGGGAAGATGGTGCTGGTCCCGAGACAAGAGGAGGTGCTGTGCTGAAATCGGAGTTCCAAGACCAAGCAAGGGAGATCGAGGTCAAGGAAATTGAGGGGTTCGGGGTTGAAGAGAGAAGCGAGCGTGTAGACATGAAGGGAAAGGGCAAGGAGGAGAGTGAGAGGAAAGGAGGTGTGCCGAAGTGGCTGAAGCTGCCTGGTAGGAAGTGAGACTCGGGATCATGAATGAACGATATCACGAGTAGCATGCATGTGCAACATAAGCGAAGCGGCATGACCCTGGCATGGCTGGAGTCCTTATTACGGAGCATTTGGGCGGCGAGACAGAAAGCAAGGATTTTGTAGAGCGCTCAGCTAGACAGCTCTAGACAACATTCACCACAAGCAGTTGCAGAGCTCGAATAGAATTGTTGGCGTCGTACATGTCGTCCGTATTGCCGCACAACAACCTCTTTCAACCAACCACCTGCACCTTGCACCTAGTGACCAGCTCTCCTCGACTCAGCGATCACCCCTTGTAGTTCGTCGACCTTTCGCTTCGCGCGACCGAAAGTACCAAGCTATAACCCCATCCCGTCAGCCATACCCGCCAAATGAATTCGAAATCTTCAAACCGGTGCAACGTACTCGCTTCTTGGCCAGTTTACGGGCGCGCTTGTCCTTGCTGTTTCGGAGAAGTTCGATCACACGACGCTCATACGGGGCGAGTCTATCGAGTGGATGGAGATTAGCATGAGCGTCCTGGACGTGCGGCACCCAACACCAGGTAGCTTCTGTGCCTGCGATTCGTTCTCACCACACCGGATTGAAGACTCACCCAGACACCTCCTTGACAATTTCCCTCACAAATGCAGTTCGCTTGCTCAAATGGCCTTTGGTGCGTGATATCCGTGGCTTGGTTTCGCGAGGAGTGGTTTTCTGCAAGTCGATGGCCGTGAGCTCGCAATGCTCCTGATGCGTTGACGAAGACGTGAGATGGGAAGCTTACATGGCCTTTGTTCAAGCCGATAGCGATGCCGCTGCGCTCTTTTATCGCCATGATGGTTGATGGTGGAGATGACCTCACTGGAGAGCTGGTTGCAAATGGTTGTCGTTGAGATTTCCTCTGTGCGGGTGAGAGGGGCGGAGGCTAGAGAGGATAGGGTCTAGTTGAGTTTTTACGCGAACGGGAAGGGCGCTCTGGGCGCTGGACGATGAAACCTGCGAGCCTGCATGCCCATGTCCCCTACTACCTACTCCGTACTCCCGCCGTCTTTATGCACAGTACTTGCAAAAACCACTTGTGCAAGGAATGAAATAGATCCTTGGCTCAGGGCTGGTCTTTTGCGCAAAGGCGCCTACTTTCAGCACTCTGGTTCACTGTGCCCTCGAAATCAGCATAGTCTGGTGAGCTCCTTGTTCGGAGGTAGTCAGCCGAATCCGGATTCACAATGTGGGAGCTCTCTATCCAGAGTGTGATCTGCAATGAGGTGGTGCTTTGGGTGAACCAGATTGCCGAAGCTTTCTTGCAGCGGATCTCGGTCCATCTGCGCGATTGTGCCGGCATCTAATTCCCGATCGGACATGTCTGGTCTCTCTACTGGTTGCGATCTTTGGGGTTTTGCTATTTAGGCTCTAAGCGAGGGGTATAATGGCCTCGATGAGCCTGGGCCAGGCCCGTCGGCGGTGTCAAGCTTAGAATGTCAAAGTACCCGATCGGTAGACGGGCTGCCAACGCCCACCAAAAGTTGACCAGTGGAAGATGCGCACACGTTTGCTGTTGGTTGCATTCCATGTGTCAGTATTCCATGATTGTGCAAGGTGAAGGCATTGCGATGGTGCACCGAGAGAAAGACTTTGTGTCTGCAGAGATTTGCTGCAGGGCTGTAGATATGGATTATGTATGACAGAAACATTTAAATGGGGGGTGGGCCGGAGAGCGGAGGGGGGACGTGTTCTAGACCGGCTCTCACGGCGGGAGGCTCTGGCGCCATTGGCTGTATGGCCAACTGCAATGCACACCTAATGTATCCATATAGGGCCTCACCCTAGGTACTCAAATACCCCAGGGTACAGAGGTACTTAGGTCCCTACCTCTTACCTAACTGGCCCAGCCTAGATCTTGTCTCAGACTTGATTGACTCTCAAACTCTTGCCTTCTTCTTCTTGCCTCTTGACTCTGGACTCTTCTCAGATATTCCCGGACCTCCAAATGATGATACCACATGCCCCATCCCCCATACCTCATACTTACCCCACCACCCCTTTCCAGAATTCACTTTAGCTTCCAGACATACTGACTGATACGGCAAACTGCTTGGCCCAAAATCCCCCTTCCCACCGAATGCGCTCCCAATCCGTCATCATTAATGCCCATCTTCACCCTCTCCTGTTCCTTGTGCGTCATTTTCTATCCTCCAAATAGGCCCCTTGTTCCAGGTGTATGGATGTGAGAATCTCCACCGCCCCATTCGGTCTGCGATCTGCTTGCGGATCTGCACTTGATGCCCAATCGCTCCCTCCCGCAAACCTTGTACTGCTACAATAGACACCCATGCTTGTGGCTTGTCCAGGGTTCGATCGCTGAAGGTTCGCCGTTGCGCTGAAGCCACCAACCCCAAGGAGGCGACGCAAAGGAGCTGATCAAAGATGCAGGTATCCTCGCCACTGATCCATCAATCGCTCTTGCAACAACGAATCCCCTCCTCCTATCCTTAGCCCCACAAACACTTGCGACTACGTTTCTGCCTCTGGAACTTTGTCAGACGATTCTCTATGTGCCGACAAGACGATCGCAATCAATCTTCTGAAGATGAAGATAATCCAGGCAGACGCTCTGGTGGACATGTTGGAGAGGACGACGCTCTGTGTATCCAGTCCCGAGCCAATGGTGGCAGCACATGGAGGTGACGAGGGGTTCCGGGAGATTGTAGGGCAACATTACTCCGTCGTCGAGAATAATGCCGTGGAGCAGCTCGTCCAGCTGAAACAAAATTTACGAGATGCGCCAACCGAGGAATTCTGGAGCTCGCTAATGGAAGGCATGACCACGATCGCGGGGGCCCAGTATGGATTTGTTGCGAAGCGCATCCTGGTCGATGACGAGAACTCCGCTGTAGAGATGCCACCGATTGGTGAGCCTGGGTCGTGCTTGCTGGGAGTCGCGTTCTACTACAATGACGGTGCCGCCTTGAAAAACCTACATCGAGATTACAAGTACCTGGCATACGGCGCGCCATGCCACAACATGAGGCACGATAAAGTCTTCTTGATCCCAAATGGATTGCCGCAATTCATCACCAACAATCCAAATAAATTCCCCTTTCCAACGGAAGCATACCTTGGAGTCCCTTTGTTTGCAGAGGGCAAGTGTTTCGGACACTTTGGGATGATGTGGACTGAGGGAGGCGTGCGAGATCTAAAACTAGGCTGGGCGTACATCGAAATGATTCTGCATGCGCTCGAGGACATTATACTGGAACGTTTGACCTCAGGCCAGAGCTACGCCAAGGACCCGGACCAAAATAAAGCGTCCAAAGTCATCCCTACCGAGGCAGTGACGGCAGCCCAATCGCTGAAGCCTTACGCGAGGAGTCTGTCCCACGAGCTTCGTACGCCGATGCAAGGAGTCGTAGGCATGTTGGATGTTATGCATGCTACAGTGCAGGAATCCCTGGAGGGAATCAATGATATTGGGGTTCGAAAAATATTCAAGACGCTGCGAGAAAACATCGAAGTCGTTCAAGGTAAGAGCTGCGTCGCCACCTGTCTTGAGTATCCAGTCTGACAGTGTCTATCAGATAGCTCCAGGAGGGCCGTTGAGGCTGCTGACAACGTGGTTCACGCGTATGACCTGAATATGCAGGTCCCAGCTAGCCCAGCGCCAGCAAATGATGATGACACCATGGATGTGCAATCGACAACATCCTCCCTCACCCGGCCGCCAACTCTTCGAATGGAGGGTACAAGTGTTATATTTCGACGAAACAAACGTCAAAGGACCAGTGACTCCCTCGAAGAAAGGAAGCCCGCCGCCAAGCATCGGCATCTGCGAAGTCCGCGCTCCTCTCCACGACGCGGTGTCTCGCCACATACTGCAGCACTGAAGCATACTGTGGAAGAGAGTGATGGCATCATCGGACATGGGGAAGGAAACGGTGCTTCGAGGAATGGCGCTGTGAAGCCCACCCCTGCTGTGTTCGAGCCTGAAACAGCCATGGAGATGTCCGAGGGGGAAATCCTCGTCACGCCTGGCCTTCGCCATACGAAAGTCCGCGAGCTGCTGCATCTCCTAATCAACGAATCGCTGAGGGTTGGAGGCAGACCGGAGTCGGCAATCGCTGAAGACACGGACGGTGGCGAGATTATCGAAGTTAGAACTGGGGGTGCGAATGGGGATCTAAATACAAAGACTATCGAATGGTCTGTGGATCCCCAAGTCCCGGAAACGATATTCGGTAAGTCCGTTCACATAGCGCAATTAGGACGCTCTATTGACATCCATGCAGTCGATGAGCGAGACCTCGCCAAACTTGTCTCATGTGTGTTCTTGAACGCTGTGAAATTTACCGAAGTGGGACGAATACGATTAAAAGCGAGTCTCACATCAAGGGCAAAATTCATTGTCATCAACGTGGACGACACAGGACCGGGTATTCCGGCAGCCTTCTTGCCCAATCTATTCAAGCCTTTCTCACGTGAGGATGACTCTACCACAAGACAGAAAGAGGGTCTGGGCCTAGGTTTACTGGTCGCCAAAGGCCTTGCTCGAAAGATCGGAGGCGATCTCGTTTGCGTCCGATCCGACACAGAAGGTCCCAGAAGAGGCTCCGAATTCGAGCTTCGAGTACCACTATTAGGCAATGATTCAAGCAGCAGAGCGTCTACCCCGACCCGGACTCCTACTCCCGCTACTGCTTCTCAAACAAAGAATAATTCGCGTTCTCGAAACACCGCCTCAGTGGAACGCCGACGAACGCCTCGTACGCAACACAAACCCACGGCAACCGAACCCCCTGATCCTTTAGGTACATCCACCCCCTCGCGAGCCAACAGTCTCTCACAGCCAACCGATCCCACTCCCTCCCGGCGCCCTTCCACAAAACACTCCCCGAATTTCGACCGCAACTTAGCCAAGAAATACCCCCTCACCTTCCTCGTCGCCGAAGACAACAAAATCAATCGCAAATTATTAGTGAGCATGCTCGGTAAGCTCGGCTACAGCGGCGTTCACGAAGCCTACGACGGTGCCGAGGCCGTCCATCAAATGAGCATTGATCGTCCCTCTCGCGGCGAGAAGCCCATCGACGTTATACTAATGGACCTCTGGATGCCGAACATGGACGGCTACGAAGCTACACAGCGCATATTTGCACTGGACCGAGCGCGCCAGACCGAGAACGACAGCGAAGAAGTCGACCCATGGGCTAGGCGAAAGGAGAAAAAGGGGGTGACCGTGTTGGCAGTGAGCGCTGATGTGACTGATTATGCGTTGGAAAAGGCGAGCGAGGTTGGCATGGAAGGATTCATGGCCAAGCCGTACAAGCTGATGGACCTGGAGAGGCTGATTCTGGAGTATTGTGCTGGTGGTGGGGCTTTGGAGCAGGTGTGAAATGTACCATCAACGCCTCTGCAGTTTAAGATGAAATTGGAGGATGGCGTTGTCCCGACGCAAGGTTCGGTTGAAAGCGGAAAACAATAGACACCAAGGATGCAATATCCATCGACCGCACGGCGTTTTACAGAGCTAGGCAATTTGATGAGTACACACATGGGAGAGCAAAGGTCCAGATGGCGTTCACAGACGGGCTTTTGAGCGTTGCAGAGCGATATGACACGAGATGATATACCAGACCAAATACTACCATATGCCACACTATCTTCAAATACATATAACAGATAGCAATGCACTGTACATAGTCTGTTTTCTCTCCCACATATGTATATACTGTTCCCACACTCAGTCGTTCCATTGAACTTTCCGCCCCCGCCCCGCTCTGCTCCGCACCCCAATCACAACCCCTTCCCTACAAACTCCACTTGATCTCTCTTAAAATAAACATCTCGATTCTTCAACCATTCAGAGCAAACAATCCCAATATCAAAATGAAGATCCTAACAGTGAACTTCCTAACCTGTGCCATCAAATCCTGCAAGACCTCTCCCCTCTCCTTCCCCCTTCACTTCAAAGACGCAGAGCTCGAGCAGTCAGATATCGAATACAACCCCTCCTTTCTCAGAAATATATTACCCAGAGTAGATTGGGACGCGTTAAAAGTGACGGCTACCGAGGTATGTCCTCGATTCACTAGAGCGGAAAGGGAGTTTCTGCATGGTCGCATAACTACGTCTGTGCAATCTTTCTGTTTATTGAAAAAATTCGAATCTCATGGCACTTCCTACAGAGCCCCAGTCGTCCCCCAAGCACCTCTGTATAGTCCTTCTTCTGTCCAACCCCCACCCCCTGCTCCTTTTCAATCCAAACGCCCCCCTAAGACCCTTCAGCTCGGTTTCACCACTCTCCCCCCTTCAAAACCCGAACCCCCCCCCACCACCTCAGCCCCCTCCAATCCCACCACCTCAAGCCCCACCCCCCCCACCGCATCAGACATCACCATGGCCGAGCCCCCGGCGCCCGCAAGCGCAGACGACAAAGTGTGGCGGGATCTGCACACCCTGCTGCTGGAGACGGAGGTGCGGGAGGGGAAGATGGTGTGCGGGCACTGCGGGCACGAGTACAGGATCAAGGAGGGAATTGCGAATTTCTTGCTGCCGAGTCATCTGGGTGAGTCTGAATTTTACTGTTGTTCTTGTTCTTGTTCTTGTTCTCGGCGATCGAGCTGACGCGCGCTGAATTTGAACAGTGTGATGTGGGGAAAGGGGCAGGGGGTTCGGCTGCGAGGATCACGCCCGGTATGTGTACCACTCGGGACTAGGTGTGAGCCAGACTTGGGGGAAGAGTCGGGCGAGGGAATGAAGGAAGGGCACGCACAGTCACAGAGGGCAAGGGAAGTGATACGTCGATCGTGATCGATGAATTCGAGGCATACAGAGCTCTCCCCGGCTCCCGCTCGATAATCTAAACGGCACCACGCCGGATGCTACATGCACAGAAGGCTTAGTGTACATAGCCAGCGCTAGCTTTTCCGCCCAAAGCGCGGCCGCCCTTCAGCCCTGTCCTGCTCTCTCCGCTGTCAAGATCTTGCACGAAAGTAGGCTGGGCCTTCAAACTGCTATATGAAACGCCTCGGAATGCAAGAGTAGCTTGATGCAACGCTAACGGTAGTCGTCGCCAAAAGATGGTTCAAACCCAGATGGGTCTGAATTATGAAAGTTAGATTAGTTGAGGAAGCCTTTGCAGCCGGTAGAGCCGCAAAGACATGGGATTCGGTCGTCGCTGTCCCATTCCCGCTCGAATTTGTAATCGTAGGTGAGCTCCTCGCCTGGGTAAAAGGTCAGCAGGACATCTTCGTTCAGTGAACAGTGGACTTACTTTGCCCAATGTCCCGCAAGGCGTAGATGACAATCCGTTTGCTTCCTTCCACCTTGATAATCTTGGCGGTACAATTTGGAGTACAGCTGTGGTTGATGAAACGTGCGATACCGCCTCGCTTAGTGGCATCAATGACAGTATTCTCGTCGATCCGGAAAAGATAGCTGCTTCCAATTCCACTCTTCAAGTACTGCCGTTCCCGCATATCTGCCACTTGCTGTCGGACCTTTTCGCCAACATATTCAATGATCATGTCGTTCGCTCCAATGTTCTCCATGGCATAAAGTCCCCAATTGTGAATGGCAGATCGAGCGAATTTGACGGGCTTCTTGCGTTTTTTGAGCTGATTGAACCGAATTGCATCACCTTCGCCGTTTGACAAAGTTAGCACTTGTTTCTGGGCCGCAATGTCAGCGACAAGGCGACGATTGTTGACACGTGTTGATCGGGAAGATGATTTGGCGCTGCTCTTCGCCACGGCCAATCTGGCCGCTTCGGCAGCAATGGCAGCAGGATCCTCCTTGGCTTGGGCCTCGCGTTCCTCCCGAGCTTTCTGGACCTTGATACGGTGAGGCAGGTATTTCGACTTCTCGGACTCTAAGATCTTCTTGATTCCTTCGGTTCGAGCGCAACCTGAAGGGTTGGGAACATAATATCCTTCAATCTTGGTTTCCTCGCGGACGACACCTTTCTCTCCTTCGCGATTGAGCGCCTTGATCTCCTTCTGCTTCCAAGCCCAAGTGAAGATATTGCCCAACTGCGAGACAGCTCTATCGACCAGGATCTTTTTCAGATGCTGAAGATCCTCTTGGTCTTTGACGAGGTGTTGCCAGCCGTCCAAGTCAAGAACAACGTTCAGGTCTTCTTTAACGGTACGCCTTGGTTCACCCTTAGTGACAGCAAGTTTGACCTCAGCAAAGATTTCTTCCGTATCTTCCAAGCCATCTTTCGGCAAGACTGGCTCAACCTCCTGAGTCTCTTCGATCATTTCTTGGACTTGAGCTTCGGCTTGTTTCTTGAGAGCCTCACGTTCTTCAAATATCTGCTTCTTTGTTTTCTTCTTCGCTTTTGGCTTTTTGGTCTGAGTCTTTCCAAGAGATTCAGGGTCTGGAGTCTCGCTAGCTTCTTTTGACCGCTGGAGCGTGTCGACGTCCAATTTGATTTCTGTGACGGGAAGGTCTGTGTCGAGAGCAGACGCAGGAGGAATGACACTTTGATTGTCCTTGTCCATGCCAAACAACTCGTCATCTTCCTTTTGTCGTTTCCGAGATGCGATCTCCTGGACAAGTCGTTTCCTTTTCTTGGATGTTGGAGGGAGTTTACTTGCATTTCGCTCGAGAGAATCCAGAAGAGCATCTCGACCAACCTCTTGGTCGAATTCAGTTGTTGCCGGTGTCACACCGCCAGTCTCATCATCATCATTGGCGACATCCCATATTGACGCTTTGCTTTGCCGTCTATGCTTCTTTGGTGTTGAGCGGTCGTTGTCATCTTCGGACATGTCAGACGCCATACTCATTCGGCTTGCTGGCCTGCTCTCTTGTTCTTCAGTATCTCTTGTAAGAGCGGTACGATGATCATCGTCAGAGTCATCATCATCCTGGTGAAATTGGTGCAGGCGATGATGCAGCCCGCGGACTTGGGTCTTCTTTGCCGGCCTCTGCTTTCGGCGCTCATCTGTGAAAGCTACATTGTCCCGTTGATTACCTGTCATTTTACGAATTCTGGGCAAGGTAGTCATGTTTTTGTTTGACGATGCGACGAAGAGGGCACTGAGCGACATCCCGCTTCTCGAATCAGGCGTTCCAGGTGTTTCTCCCAAACCTTCAAATTTAGCATTCAGTTTCTGCTTTTCTCGAGGGTCAGCGATGTTGAGTTTTCGACGCTTCTCAGCATGTCGACTCGGATCCAAGTAATCATATAGAGCTGGTGGGACCACTCGAGACTTCGTATCATCAAGAAGCTTCAACTTCAGCTCCTCCTCCAACACCTGGATGGCTGCAGATACGGGATCGAGATTGGCCGCTCTTTGCTTTCTCTCCTCCTCCCAATCAAGTTCTCTTTCCTTCTTCATCCTTTCTTGTCTGGCCCGCTCACGCTGCTCGGCTATCACTCGTTCGGGGCTGGGGCTTCGCTCGTAAGCCGGGTTTCCGTACGGTTGGCACTCCATAACCATAACATAGTCGAACAAGTTTTTACCATCGCACATCTTGTATGTCCTCGTAGCCTCATCTTCACCCTTCTTCGAGTCCTCGAAAATGATGTAGTAGCCAGTTTTGTCGCAGCGTATCGTACTAACATCGTGGCTCCTTAATCTCCCTTTGAGATGCCCAACGGTCGACTCCATAACTGGAACATGATGGCAAGCAATGAATATATACGGTTCGCGTTTGATTTGCTGCAAGATCGGCGTGTCCTCCACCAGAGAGCGTGGTTTAGGTTCAAAGTGAGGCTTGGAAGCGACAGGACGTAGGAGGGATGGCGGAGGACGAATTGGGGGTCTTCCCGATGGACCTTTGGGTGCGGAAGGTGGAGGGCCTGGCCTGTCGGCGACCTCTTTCATTGGCTTGTCCAGAACTTCTTCCCGTGGTCGCTGTCTCTCAACAGCCTTTACAGTCGCACGCTTCCCCACCGACCCATCGCGATCAAGCTCCGCATACACCGTACGCAACCCAACCCGGTGTTGTCCATTTTGACACTCGGCGTGCGCCCTGCTTGCTGCAGTGCTTGCCGATATTGCTGGCCCACCTCGCACTGAAAGACTGTCTTTGTATTTGATCAGACAGATACCGAGAAAGCTCCCCGTCTCAGGGTCAGTTTGGTTAATGATTTTGTCAATCTCGCCAAAGCTCGAAAACAAGTGCCGCACTTGGGTAACGGGGGTGAGAGGATCGAAACCGGTTACAACAATTCTGATTGGGGGTCCAGAGCCGGTCGAGGTCTTCTTGTCGTATGGGTATTTTGGGAGCGTATACGGTGCAAGCCGAAGACGAGTTTTTTGATGTCTGGCAGCGCCTTTGGAGTAACCGCGAATGCACAGACGAGGATCTGATGGGGGATCGTCGGTATCCTATGAGAAGCTCTGATCAGTCCCCGTCAGTCTTCATATATAGCTAAGTGAACATACGTCTTGACCAAAAGGCTCAAATTGAGCTTCACGGCCTTTCTTCTCTTTCGACTTGCCCGTCTTGTCAAGAGAAGGGTCGTAGGTAATCCGGTACCCTTTGACCTCGCCTTTGCCTGGCCGTGCCTGCGGTCTAGCAGGCTGGGGCGTGCGTGACGAGTCCGAATCGGTGGGTGAATAGCCTTTCGCTGGGCCATAGGGTGATGTAGGTCTCGAAAAGTGGCAGTCCTGAGTCGGTCGTTTTGGGGGCGAATGGATGCCATTCGTCCGAGGGGATGAGTCGATGTTGGTCAAAGGCGTCAGACTTGTAGAATGGAGAACACCGTTGCTTAGTGGCATCTTAGCAGCTCTTTGGTTTGCACTGAAAACCGAGGATGTAGTGCTCGTGGAACTGGCCGAGCCAACTTCGTGAGCAATATCCCCGTGAGTAGGCTCGTGGTAGTCATGCGTCAAAGGCCCTGACGCTTTCTTGGGTTGGCCATGTGAGGTAGTATAAGGAAGCGGAGTGGCCTCGCTTTCTCTGTGTGATGAACCATTTCCCACGACTGATGGAGAAGCTGTTTGAGATACCGCGTCAGGTGGAGAGGGCGATCTTTTGCGAGTCTCCCTGGAGCGCTTTTGCTGGATGGTCCGAGGAGCACTTGGGAAGAAGTGCTCCAAGCCCTTGGAGGACCGCGACATGCTTCACCACAACTCCTACCGCAGCATCTCGACACCCAGATTACTCCACCCTAGTGCTCCGATCCCTGAGCGAGCTCTCATGAAAGGTGTTGTCCAGCTGTGCTCGTAGGGTGCAAATAGTGTAGTGTACTCAAACACGTTAGAGGAGGAGGGGTCTGGCCAACGCGATCACCGCCGGGAAAGGAAATGCGAATGTTGGATGGGATTAAGGCGACGGGAAGAACGCGACAAACGCCTGACAGAGGATAGGATAGTGTATCAAGTCAAGGAAGATTGTGCTGTTGGGTCAAGACATGTTTCTATGCTGGCGTTGTTAAGACGGAAGTGGACAATTGAAGTTGTTCTTGTCACGTTCAGTCAAGTTCACATTCCCTGGGCCCTGGGATTTTCTTAGCGTATTCGCATAAATTTGACCAGCTGGACTTCTTTCATCCTATCATCTTTCCCAACCTTATTCATTCATTCATTCCCACTACTTTCTACCGGGGATCAAGGTATTGCTTTGAATCTCTATGGAAAAGCATCTTTTCGCATGCTGCTGACTAAGTCATGCTGGTCTTGTTCGCCATGTCTTCTCCTGCAACGTTTACCAGCTCTGCCCGCGGGATGTCTGAAGCCCTGACCCGTTTCTTCTCTTTTGGACTCCTCCCCATTGCTCCTCCACGACTTTGGGTCAGGTCCCATTCAACAAGGCAATCGCTACCATCCTCGGCGAAATCGAAAAGGCGAAAGTCAGCATTGGCGTATTGCGCGGAGCTGACTCCGAATTCGAGAAAAGCAGAGTGGGACACAACGGCGATGACAGTTTCAGATCTTCCTCTTAGCCATCGCCGACAATCGCTGGCCCGCTGAGCGACAGCATCCTGCGAGGGAGCCCATCGACCAGTCTTTGAAGGGTATGCTGGAAAGACACTGCTGAAATCGAGGCCAGCAAACTCTGTGGCCAAGGTGGAGGTAGGGGTGCCGGTATCGCACGGCTTTGCGGATGTTTCTAACACTCGGTGAGCTACCACTGAATCGCCCTGAAGCCCTTGTATACCTTGCCACTCGCCCCTTACTTGTAGAGCAATGCCTTGTTCAATCAGCCAGCTTAGGGCGGACTGGGTCGTTTGTAGCGTGCGACGCATAGGACTGGAGACGATCAATTGCACATTCTTTGCTGCATCGCAGCGATACCGCAAATGGTCTTGTAGCTCGCCACATTGTTCAAATCCCAGCTTTGTTAGAGGTGGATCCTGGAGATGGTACTCTTCTGCATCCCCGTCAGCAACTCTAGGTGTGCGAATGTGCGGGTTAAGGCACTGTTGACGTTGTGCAAGGCTTGAGCATGCCTGATCAATATCACAGTGGGTGGCATGTCTTCTTATGAGTTGCGCTGCCCCTTCCAAGCGTCAATTCTAGGACGATTTAGGTAGCTTCTCAGGAGACAACTGGTGAGCCTTTCGACCCAAGCTAGACGATCCACGCAAAAAAGTCAGACCCCAATATTGTCAGCATATACCACAGCTAGCTTCCAAACAATGGACTGAATGAGCTCCAGTTGGTGTTGCTGACAGGATTCGATCTTCATAGAGCATGGCACAGTGCAGTTGAGAAGTGGAACAAAGCTTGGTGATACCAAGCGGTGAAAGTTATGGTATGCAAAGCAAGCATCACACAGTCTGGTCACCGGCACGTATCTTACCAGAGCGAGAGAGCGTAACAGCTGGCCATAAAGTGCTGCTTCGGTACCTAAGGTAAGTTGCGTGAGTGGTGGTAGAGAGAGAGGCGTGGAAACAGAACTGGCGAGGGCTTTGCATACAGCGCTACTGCAAGGGCAAGGCTAGTGGACTCTATTAATACAAGCCCCACGAAGCCAAACAACATCCATTCGAGCTTGCATCCTTTGGTGGCTTCAAGGAAGAAAAGAAAAAAGAAAAAAGAAGAAAGATCGAAAGACTGTTGGCTGACTGCGCCCCCACTCTTCTGGATTGGAATACGAGACAACAGAGTGCCCAAGTAATACCACCAGCTGAATATTTAAGTAGCCTGGTACAAAGAAAGGGGGATCCGCCCCCCTCCCATCTCAGCCCTTTGAAGTGAAACCCAGGGCAACTATAAGCAGCTAAGCTCTCCCACAGAAACATCATAACACCACCTCTCCTTCACTTACTTATTTTTCCATCCCCATATCTTTTGCCTCCCCACTTTCTGTGAAAGCAGTCTCGTCACTACCTAGATCCTTGCTTGCATCATTGTCCTCATAATTGCTTTCTCAAACACCTGACCGACCGCTTCCTTGCTCCCATCTGCCAATATGTGGTAAGGACGACCTTCAGCTCAAAACATCGAACCCCTCCCGCTGAAAGCTGACAACAACTTCGCGCAGTGGAATCTTTGGCTACATCAATTACTTGGTGGAGAAAGACCGCAAGACCATACTCGATACACTCGTGAATGGTACTTCGCTACCTCTTACCCCTGAGAATACAAAGGCGGTGGCTGACCCATCATAGGATTGTCTCGCCTAGAATATAGAGGCTACGACTCAGCCGGTCTGGCCGTAGAGGGTGACAAAAAGAATGAGGTCTTCGCCTACAAGGAGGTTGGCAAGGTGGCCAAGCTCAAGCAGCTCATTGCCGATGAGAAGCCAGATATGACCAAGGTGTTCGACAGTCATGCTGGCATTGCACACACACGCTGGGCTACCCACGGTCCGCCATCTCGGGTCAATTGCCATCCCCACCGGTCAGCTGCAAAGATGTCTGCTTGAAGAAACAAAGCTAATCACTCTTGGCAGCTCTGATGTAACATGGCAATTCTCCGTCGTCCACAACGGCATCATCACCAATTACAAGGAGTTGAGAACACTACTGGAAGGGAAAGGCTTCCGTTTTGAGACGGAGACTGACACGGAATGCATTGCTAAACTCGCAAAATATCTCTACGACGAGCACCCAGACATCGAGTTCCTTGTTTTGGCCAAGGCCATCATCAAAGAGCTTCAGGGAGCATTCGGTCTCTTGCTTGCATCTGTCCACTATCCACACGAGGTCATCGCCGCTCGTAAAGGCTCACCCCTTGTCGTCGGAGTTCGCACCCAGAAGAAGATGAAAGTCGACTTTGTGGATGTCGAATATGCTGAAGAGGGTCCCTTGCCCCCCGAGCGTGCGTCGCAGAACGTGGCGATCAAGAAGGCTTCGGCAAATCTTCTCGCGCCCCCAGATAAATCTCTCCTTCATCGTTCTCAGTCGCGGGCCTTCCTGTCCGACGATGGACAGCCAATTCCCACCGAGTTCTTCCTCTCATCGGATCCATCGGCAATTGTGGAGCATACGAAGAAGGTTCTGTACCTGGAAGACGACGATATCGCCCATATTCATGATGGATCTCTCAACATCCACCGTCTCAGCAAAGACGACGGGACATCCAATGTTCGTGCCATTCAGACCCTCGAGATGGAGCTGCAAGAAATCATGAAGGGCAAATTCGACCATTTTATGCAGAAAGAAATCTTCGAGCAGCCCGAGTCAGTCATTAACACTATGCGTGGGCGTTTGGATGTTGCCAACAAGAAAGTCACTCTTGGTGGCCTGAGGCAGTATATTGGCACGATTCGGCGCTGCCGTAGATTGATATTCATTGCTTGTGGTACCAGCTATCATTCGTGTATGGCTGTACGTGGGGCGTTTGAAGAGCTCACTGAAATTCCAATCTCAGTTGAGCTGGCATCAGACTTCTTAGATCGACAAGCCCCTGTCTTCCGTGATGACACATGCGTCTTTGTGTCCCAATCCGGGGAGACTGCGGATTCACTGATGGCATTGAGATATTGCCTTGAGCGTGGGGCTCTTACCGTCGGTATCGTCAACGTGGTCGGCTCGTCGATCTCGCTTCTCACTCACTGTGGTGTGCATGTCAATGCCGGTCCGGAAATCGGTGTAGCGTCCACCAAGGCCTATACGTCGCAATTCATAGCCATGATGATGTTCGCACTCTCCCTTAGTGAAGACCGAACGTCAAAACAAAAGAGACGCGAGGACATCATGGACGGTTTGGCTCACATTTCGGAGCAAATCAAACACATCTTGAAGCTTAATGAGCCTATCAAGGCATTGTGTGCGAAATCCTTCAAAGGCCAGAAGAGCTTGCTCCTTCTCGGACGTGGAAGTCAATTCTCGACCGCTTTGGAAGGCAAGCTATCTATTGAACTTATCATGAACATGTGCTAACGTCTAGACCAGGTGCTCTGAAGATCAAGGAAATCTCATATCTCCATTGTGAGGCAGTCATGTCTGGAGAGCTGAAGCATGGTGTCTTGGCTCTTGTTGATGAGAATTTGCCGATCATCATGATCCTCACTCGTGACGATATCTTCGCCAAATCCCTCAACGCATATCAGCAAGGTGAGTCTGAAAAGCTCCTGCATGCAAAGAGCCAGAATAACAGTAGGCTTTAGTCATTGCTCGTCGTGGACGACCTATCGTCATCTGCAACCCAGATGATAGCGAATTCTCCACCGAGAAAACGGAGAAGATTGAGATCCCCAAGACGGTCGACTGTCTTCAAGGTCTCCTGAACGTCATCCCTCTCCAGCTCATCGCCTACTGGCTGGCTGTTGGCGAAGGACTCAATGTCGATTTCCCTCGAAATCTTGCCAAGTCGGTGACTGTGGAGTAGAGCTTGATTTGGTTGGCAATGTCTGTCTGTTTGCTCGGACAAGTTCATGATGGGCATGTGATACTCCTTGACAGGCTTTGGTCTCGTGCATGGGCGTAATCGAGGGCAACGGTTGGAGAGGTGGCAAAAGTGCGATATCACAATGGAACTACTACTGCATGCATCCTAAATAGATGATCCGCAATGAAGCAATTTGCGTTTAGATTCAACATGGTCCTGTCCTAGTGTTGAGATTGTGTTCCCCAGCTGCTTCGTCCACGAAAGGTGGAGTGCGCAACATGATGTCTGTAGCAATGATCACGCAGTTAGGAGGATCTATCAAACTTCAGCCTGATTTGGCCTCAAACATCCTGAGCATCATCTCTTGCCGCATTACACAGAAAGAAGATGGAGTCCTTGAAAACACCCGGCAAACCTCAAAATCACAACGGTCTGCCATATTTCCCATCCACTTCCATGCTCACAACTGATATCCCCGCCCCTCTTAGGCTCAAACCTCCGCATAGCCATCGTCCACGCACGATGGAACACTGAACTCATCGCCGCTCTCGTGAATGGTGCCCGCAAAGCACTACTGGCCTCCGGGGTCAAAGAAGAGAACATAGTAGTCCAAGATGTGCCCGGGAGCTTCGAGTTACCCTACGCTGTGCAGAGGCATTTCCTCCCCGCCGCCCCACGCCCAGGCCTCTCCACTGGCACTACTACGAGCTTCCACTAATGCTTCGACGCAGAGTCTACGCAGCCTCCCAAACCCAAGCCTCCAATGTCCCCACCACGGCCACCTCAGCAGTAACGGACCTCCTCTCCTCCGCTTCCCTTACGGATCTCACAACCCCGCAGCCCACGACTACGTCCAAAGCCTCCAAACCGTCGTCTAAACCCCTGCAAACGCCGTTCAATGCCATTATAGCGATTGGCGTGCTGATCAAGGGGGAGACAATGCATTTCGAGTACATTGCCGACGCCACGAGCCATGGGCTTATGAAGGTGCAGTTGGAGCTCGGGGTGCCGATCATTTTTGGGCTGTTGACTGTGTTGAATGAAGATCAGGGGATGGTGAGGGCGGGGTTGCAGGGGGGAGGGCATTGTCATGGGGAGGATTGGGGGAGGGCTGCTGTGGAGCTGGGTGTTAAGAGGGGGGCTTGGATGGAAGGGACGTTCGCGTAAGCGGGATCGCATGGAAGAGTGTGCAACATGAGACCGCTTACTCACATAGTGCTTGACGGTTTGGATAGAATGGGTTCTCGTGGACACGCTTGCTTGAAGTTGCAGCAGTGATGATGGTATTACATCGAGCCAATGAGCTCTGGCGTCGTCTATTCCTCCATTGTCTCGCCCTCTGCAGCTGTTGGTTCCTCGTCGTCCCCGTTGATGGCCTTTTTCGCTGCTTTCTCCGCCGCCTCTAGCATCTCCTTTGGTACCTTCTCATGCCTGCCCTTTGTTGGACCGCTCATCGAGGACACCCATGACATCTCCAGCTCGAAGTCTTTGTCTTTGCTGTCTTCATGTGCGACATGGATAATCCTGGCTGCTTCTCTGACTCCGACTTCCAGTGACAGATTGCCGGCGGCTAGATCGAGTTTCTCGAGCTCGGCTTTTGCTGCTTGTCGACCTTTGCCTGTGGCTGCGCCGTAGTAGCCCTGAGACTCCGTGTGAGCGTTGTAGAAGCCACCAGTGTAATAAACAGAATAGAGAAAGACATACCCAATACAGACCACTTGGTTCTATCATGTAAAGACCAGGTCCGCCCTTCTTCACCCCTTCAATTTTGCCCCCAGCCCCAACGCTTGGCCCTGTCCCCACCTGCCCATCGACACCCATCTCCGCTTCGGAGTCCCAAGCACCGACAATGGCTGTCACACCAAACGGCCGGACGCTGGAGTACAATGTGTATGCTTGAACATAGCTGCCTAATCTACTGGCAAGAGCGGCAACGGGAATTGGTGCTTTGTATGTCGATCGCCATGACGATGCCTCGTCTCGTGCACGGGAAACGAAATGCCGACCATCGGGGACTAGACCAGAAGAGACCTGTGAACAGATGTAAGCTGAGGGCCGATGGTCTTGATAACTTATTGCACTTACCACACCAATGTTCCTATCCACCGTCGCTATCCTGCTATTTGCACCAGGCTTCAATAATTTGCTTGTGATGATCTTTTCTGTTGCTAGTATGACACCGTCTTTACATCTTATGCCTATACAAGTTCCACCGTTCTCGACCGCTTTGACTGCATACTCGACCTACAGATATTAAGTAAGCGATGACAGTGGTGATCGGGTCTAGGCAAGCTTACTTGAAAGTTTCTGCCGTCTGGCGAGAAGACAGAGTTCTGGAGATCGTATCCTGTGCCTATTGAAGTCTGCACCACGCAAGGGAATCAGCCTCCTCTTGCACTTTGACCATGGGCTTGACTCACCATGATGGCTACACGAGGTCGAAAGAATTGCGATGAAGAAGGCGATGTGAAGGATGGTGGCCGTAAGGTGAGAAGGAAGCACTGTCCAGTACCTCTGTACTCCGTTGGTGCAAGAGCTCCAGTCCAGGCAAGGCTCTCATGCGCGTCCTAGTAATTTATTTCTACGCTAGCCGCCTTAGTGGATATTTCAATACCTCAGCACTATTAGGTTGCTACAGCGTTTGCAAGTTCATCCTGTCCTCACAAGCGTCTCTCCCATCGACCTCACTTGGACTGTTATCTCTTAGGTGTTGATCAATCATGGCTTCCATACTGAATGCTAATCCTACATTACAACCAGAACCTGGCTACTCCTTTTCCCAAGCTCCAAATGCCGCTGCAGGCAATAAAGAGCACAGCTTCTATCCGTAAGACCAGTAGCTCACATATACGACGAGGTTTCTAACAAGCTCCAAGATACACAGACAACGGGGGATCAACATTAGGGATCACCGGCAATGATTTTGCCGTCTTAGCCGGCGACACTCGATCAACATCGGGATACAGCATCAACTCCCGCTACGCACCCAAGGTCTACAGAATCGGAGGCGATGACGAGACAGGAGTGGGCGCCCACATCGTCCTATCACTGGTCGGTTTTGCAGCAGACGGTATAGCGCTGAAGGAACGTCTCAACGCAATCGTCAAGATGTACAAGTATCAGCACGGAAAGAGCATGAGCGTGAAGGCGTGTGCTCAACGGCTAGCCACAATCCTCTACGGCAAACGATTCTTCCCTTACTACGTGCAGGCCATTCTTGGAGGACTAGATGAGGACGGGAAAGGGGCGTTGTACAGCTACGACCCAGTGGGTTCATACGAAAGAGAGCAGTGTCGCGCCGCGGGCGCCGCCGCGAGCCTGATCATGCCCTTCTTGGACAACCAGGTCAACTTCAAGAACCAGTACCTGCCCGGTACTGGCGAGGGGCACAATTTGCAGCCAAGGCAGGCGGAACCGTTGCCAAGGCTTGAGGTCGAGCAGCTGGTGAGGGATGCGTTCACGAGTGCGACAGAGAGGCATATCGAGGTCGGGGATGGTTTGCAGATGCTCGTTGTTACGAAGGATGGGATCGAGGAGATATACCATCCTCTGAAGAGAGATTAGGCGTGAAGGGTCCAGATGCAGCAGAGTAGAAATGCATGTGCGAGGGCGCAGGCTTGGAGCGGCTTTTCATCAATCAAAGCACATTTGCTGCTAGTCAAAGGTCCTCTGTGTTTCTGGTGTTATATGCAGAGTCGCAACATCGTTCCACGTGACGCAGAACACCAAACCCAACTCTTGCCGAGTACCTTGCAACAGGTGGCATTGGTGTCAAATTAAAAGCGCTCCTTCATCCTGCTTGCGACTGTTCGCAGGTTTCCATACACCTTGCCAGGTGGGCTACCGAGGATCAAGCTAACAATCGCCTCTCGTGCAATATGAATGTTCTTGAACCCTCCCAGTATATGTATCTTCTGATCCGCCAGCACCACTCTCGTCCGACTCGCGTTCTCAATTGCAAATTTTGTCTTCCCATCCTTGCCAGCGATGCGCCCAATGGCCCTTCCCAAATGCTCTCCATTCAGAGTCTTGACATCTTTGATCTCGAAGGTCTCGATGTACAAGTCGTCGAGCCTTAGCAGCGCGATAGCATCATCCACATCGAATCCCAGACTAAAGGCTTTGACAAAGTCCTCGCCCTTCTGTAGCGCGCCGGGGTCTATGGTGTGTTTCGACGTCCTTAATTCCACGGCTTTAGCCTTGATATTCATTCGCACTTGCAACGTCAGGTGTTCGACCAGAGGAGGATAGATCTTGGGCCAGGAGGCCTTTAGAGGTGTCATTCGATGAGGTGGTATCAGTACTTTGCGAGTTTCCGCTTTGTGAAGTCTTTCCACATCTTTGGCTGGTGGGAACTTAGGGCGCCCTTCTTCATCCATTTGCATCTCATTTTCTTGTGACTGGTTGGCCTGTGGAGCTGACGGCGTTTGCTCCACTGTAGTCGCGTTTGCAAGGACTTCGTTGTCTTGGTCTGTCATTCAATCAGGTTGTTGTGTTGACTATAGGTAGATTTGATACACACCTTCTTGAGGTAGAGGGATGGCTTGGGCTTCGGCAAGCTCCTCCGGCCGCCGAAGCAGTGCTGTAGGGGCGGGCATGAGCTCCTTCAGGAAGTCGCTGACTCGGATCTTGATCAGACTGTTGTGAGGCTTTTTGTGCTTCTTGGTCCCCTCGGTTGCCAATGAAAGTTGTGCATCCCCTCGGTCGGAGTTATCGTTCGGAGAAATTGTTCAGAATTACCTTGAGCCGCAGCCAAGAATTGAAGGTACTAAGACGGGAATGGACCAACCTAGGGTTCACCCTACCTTATCGCGGCTAATATGGCAGGTATCATGGCTTTAAGGGTTGCCCGCAATCTCGCAGTACCGTTCTTCATGCATTTTGGTAAGGTATCATACCCATTGTCTGATATAGCTATACAGTCACCGAGTGTGAAGCAAATTAGGTCGCATCATGGTCACGTCTAGGACTTCCTGATGCTGCGACAGCTGCGAGGTTCATGATAGCTACGATGATTCCAAATGTCAGCTATAAATATAGGCCCAAATACAGCACTCCAAATACGTATGCATTTTCAGTAGATTTGTAATGCAAATCACATCCAACAGTTATAAGCCTGCGAATTTCAACGTATCAACCCTTCGATTCTTGGAACGGTTAGCCTATAGAGAGGTTCGCTGTTCGGATCCGATTATCGACAATTGCAAAATGAGATCTTATTACGGTTTAATATTACACGATATATCGATTACCCAATTTAACATAATAAAACAAAATCTTATTACAATTTAATACTATGTGATATGCCGATCACTTAATTTAGTACGATAAAACAATTTATAATATAATACATTAAGGGTTTTTGGTAGGGGCTTGGAACGGTACCGACACCGTACTAATACCGTTCTATAAAATCAACGTATAAGAAAGCTATATAGTCTGGAGCCGGTGTTATACGATAAACGTATATATAGATTAATCGAAATTTATTAAATAACGTATAATTTATTATATGATAATATTAAAAAATGGTTCTTTTATATATTATTACGGAAAGATTAAAATAAAAAAAGTTTTACACTTTTATTTCGAACTTTGATTATTTTAATTATTTTCCGTTTTAAGACGTTTTTTTGTTCAATGGTCATTTTGTATATATATTTAATTTTGTTAATTTTTATTAATTCTTATTAATTCTTATCAATTTATTAAAGTTTATGTAATATAATTAAATTTTTAATATTTACTTTTTTTATCTTATTGTTAGTCATCGCCGACTTTTGAATTTTCCAGTCAATTTGCGGTTTATAAATTAAAATTATATAATTGATTATTTTAAACTATTTAAACTATATTATTTATTATTAATTATTTAATTATATATATAAAAAAATATTATTATTATTTTTGTTTTCCAAAAATCGTATTTATAAAAATAATATTAAAAGCGTTATTCAAAAAATACCGTAATCGATTTAAGAAAGAAGAATTTTATTATATTTAAACAAACGGTATAATTAAATAAACATATATAAAAATATACGGTATTGATTAAATAACATAGGAAAAACTTAATTCACTGTTTATAAACAGTTCTAATTTGAAGAACGGTACCAGCACTGTACTGAGCTTCCATAGCCTTCTGCTAAGGTACAATTCAGCCTCGAGTTACCTCTCTCGCTTAGGGGGGTATGTTAGCTGTAGATATAAGCCCAAATACAGCATTCTAAGTGCGTGCGCATTTTCAGTGGATCTGTAGTGCAAATTACTCGTATTGACCCCCTGTTGGGGAATGGCTGGGGCAGTCTCTCCAGCAGCACTAAGCCAAATCAGGTCTAGCGTATCGCAATCCTGGATCACTGTCAGCCAGGCTGTATGCCGAACAACAAGGGCTATGCTCAGGGCATAT
>JAABUQ010000707.1_pt1 | contig 77257 bp, 54 predicted proteins | sample 5560001 | NCBI WGS metagenome assembly JAABUQ01 (sample SAMN10711888, study PRJNA513371) | rock metagenome | isolation source: Antarctica rocks | place: Antarctica: Victoria Land, Finger Mt nord | collected 2015-12-18 | reverse complement strand
CATGAGGACTCGCTCCGTCAGCGCCGATCGAGGGATCACGCACACGATTGCACACGCCTCGACGCGAATTGTCCACCAACGACCCCTGGCGAGAGCCGGTTTTGAGAAATTCCCTTGATTCACGATCGCTTTAGCCTTCGAGGTTGCGGGATGGTGGCTAGGGCTTGCGGTGGGCCAGACCCGGCGCAACGCCGAGGCGACCCGTCCGGCGGTCCGCCGCGCATCCAGCCCCGCCAGTGACTTGCACCCGCCTAGCGGCTCGGCCGTGACCGGACCGTCGTAGCCCCGCCCCGCCAACTCTCCCAGCAGGTCATTGAACGTCGATCGCCCCATTCTCGCCGGGCAGGCCCCGCTCCCCATCCCGCAAGAGCGCCCGATCCGCCATCGCCGAGGCGGGCAGGTCGGCGACGTGGACCCCGATCACCGAGTTGACCCCGCGCGACCATGCGACCTCCATCGGCTCCGCCGCCGCGTAGAGGTGGAAGGCGTCCACCAGCAGGCCGACGCCCGGCGTGTCCGCCCGCAGTGTCTCCAGAAGTTGGGCCAGGTCGGGATCGCCCAGTCGAACGTACAGCGGCAGCCCGCGTCCGGTCCGCGACGACGCGACGCCGATGACTTCCAGGCCGAGCCTCGTGCCGTGATCGGCCAGGATGCGGGCGATTGCGCCCAGCCGCTGTGCGTGGAGGTCGCGTACCCTGCACCGGTGGGCCTCGCGGGTGGCCTCCGTCGGGGGGAGTTCGGGCGTCTCGGGCATCAGCCACGTCGCCGTGCGGTTGAGCCCCAGGAGCGACGCCGCCCGCGCCAGAGCAGGCAGGCGGTGGAGGTCGTCGACGAATCGCTTGTCGCCGCCCCGCCAGTCGACCGGCAGGGGCCAGGCGCCTCCGCGCAGGCCGAGCGCGTCCATCCGGTTGCGGAGGGCTCGGGGATCGAGCCCCGCGTCCATCAGGTCACGAACGAGCAAATCCACACCCTCGAAGCCGGCCGAAGCCGCGAGGTCGATTGTGGCAGCAGCGGGCAGCGTCAGGCCGAGGGCGCGGGCGTTGAAACTGGTAAACACGGAGGGCGTCCTCTCGGCGCTCAAACGGTCGAGCGGACCGACTCGGCCGCGACCCTGGGGGCGCCCCAGGCCCATTCGAGCCGGGACGGCCCGGCAGGCAATTCGACGCTCCAGGAGACCCGCCCGGAAGTGGCGTCAAAGGACGGGGGCGGGGCGCTGGGCCGGGCCTGCCAGGCGCCCACCCCGGCCAGGTCGGGGCAGGTCAGGTCGACTTCCATCGCGACGGGGAACGAGAGTCGCGCCTCCAAAAGGAGGTAGAACGTCGCGCCGGCCTCGGCCCGTGCCAGGCGGAAGGAGACCTCTCCGCAAGGCAACGTGCGTGAGAGACCGACGTGGGGCCAGGCCGGAGGGAGGGCCGGGCGAAGGGTCAGGCGGCGGTCGGGGGCGTCGTAGTCGAGCCCGGCGAAATCGAGCATCGCCTCGATCAGCATCGCGTGCAGGCCCCAGACCCCCTGGTCGGCCCGGGGAATGTCCGAGCGTCGCGAGCCCCGACGCAGGCCCAGTCCCAGGGGGCCGAGGCGGTCCAGCAGGCTGTCGAGCATCGCGGCGGCGCGGGTCCAGTGCCGCCCCTGGCCGGTCTCGCGCCCCAGGGCGATCAGGTAGCGGGCCATCCAGAGGGTCGCCAAGCTTGACAAGTCATGGCGTTGCGCCTCGCTGGGGGCCCAGTTCGGGTCGCCGTGCAGGGGATCGTCCGACCAGCGGGCGAGGGCGTTGGGGTCCATCTTGACGGCGTTCTGGCGGAGGATCGCCTCGGCCGATCGCCGCATCCGGGCGTCGGCCGCGGGGAGCAGGCCGAAGGGGACCACCGGGCCGAGCAGGCTGACGTCGATGGCCGCGGAGCGGTCGGTCAGCATGTGGGGGAGGTCGCTCCAGAGGCCCCGCAGGTTCGAGATCCGGCGGGCGTCCAGCATCCGGCCGCTGTCGGGGTCGGTGAGCCCCGGGCCGCTCCCGTCGGGACCGCCGTCGCCCAGGATGCCCGTGGACCAGATCCGGTCGGCCAGGGCCTGCCAGCCCTCGGCCTGCGTGGTGGGCTTTCCCAGGGCGCGGGCGAGCCGGGCGGCCGACCGCAAGCCCGCGACGGCACAAGTGTTGGAGTAAAGGTAGGCGCCGTAGCGGTTGTCCCAGATGCCGGCGGAGGTGACGAGACACAGGTCTTCCAGCCAGCGCAGGCCCGGGTGCCCCGAGGCGCCGCCGCAGACGGCCGCGGCCTGCTCGACCATCGGCCAGCAGGCGCCGACAAACTCCAGGTCGCCGGTGGCTCGGTAGTGCTGTTCCAGGCCGAAGGGCAGGATCGCCGTCTGGTCCAGCGCGGGGGTCTCCCACTCGGGCCAGCCGTCGATGGTGTACTTCTGAAACCAGTAGGCATAGGGCCGGTTCTGACCCCGGACGCGGCCGAGCCACTCGAAGACAGCGCGGCCGATTTCGGGGTGGCCGGCGCGGTCCATCGCCGCGGCGGTCCACATGGCGTCGCGAGGCCAGCAGTAGGCGTTCAGGCCGCGATCGAACCCCGCGGCGATGGCGCCCCACTTGGCGTCGGAGTGCAGGGCCGCGGCCAGGGCCGAGCGCCTCAGGGTGATCTCGCAGGCGGGATTGGGGAAGTCCAAGGTCGGCAGCGGCTCGACGAAGTCGTCCCAGGCTTCGGCGGTCGTCTGCTCGACCCGGTCGAGGTCGGTGGAGCGGAACCAGGCCAGGGCCGGGCGGAGCCAGTGCTCGAACGTGCCGGGGTCGCCCCGCCAGCCGGTAAAGGCGCCACTGATGAGCAGGTCGACCGACACGGAGCCGCCCGCGGGCAGTTCGAGACGCCGCATCAAGATCGCCTCATTCGGGCCGGTCGGCTCGCAATACACGTCGCCGCGGTCATCCAGCGCCAGGGCGAACTCGACGGTGGCATCGCGGGCGAGCTTGCGATTGGCGTGGCCGTGGCCGCGGTTGGTCGCCAGCAAGGTTCGGTCGCCGTCGTGCCAGCTCAGGCCCGGCTCGCCGATGCCGCCGTTGACCTCCGCCTGGACGTAGACGCCAAAGATCGCGGCGACCGACTTCGGCCCGCCGTTGATGACGCGATACCGTTTCAGATACTGCCCGGGCGACTCGGTGTTCCCGGCGGTGCGCGGCAGGTCGGGCCCCTTGGCGACGAAGTCGGTGGCCATCACGCGGACTTGCCCTCGCCGCCAGGAGAGCTCGGTGAGGAGCAGGTTCGTCGCCCCCTGGTAGCGCTGCAAGGCGTTCCAGGTCAGGCGTTCGGAGAACCAGTCCAGGCGGCGCCCGACGGCCAGACCGCCGACGATGGCGCGGAAGTGGGAGCGACTCTGCGGCAGGTCGCCCTCGGCGGGGCGAACATCGGAATGGAGGCCGACGGTCGGGAAATAGATGTCGTATGTCGAGCCCCGCGCGTCGACCTTCGCCGTCATCGTCCGGCTACCCACCAGGCCCTCGGGTCCGACGTGGGACGATCCCACGGGGTCGGTGCGATCGGGCAGGTTGGGGCGAACCATCACGTCCTGAAAGGGGCTGTAGACCGGCTCCGACCCGTCGTGCCGGGCCACGGAGCGGTACCGGAGCCGCGCGCCGACGGACTGCGGCGGGATCGGAACGTGCCAGAAGCTGTGGACGCCCTTGTTTTCGATCCAGTAGGCCGGCAGGGGGCCCAGGGGGGTTTCGTCGGAGCAGATCTCCAGCGACACGGCCTGGTCGGCCTCCACGGGATGGGTTCCGACGACCAGCGCCGCCCACATCCCCGCGCGCACCGGGCCTCCGTGCCTCCCCCTCGCCGCCGACTCGATCCAGGTCGCGACCATCGTGTCCCCCGGTCCGCCGCGCTTCGCCCGGTTTCTTCGCGCGATCGATTCTCGACATTGGCGCCCGCCGCGCCAAGGGGTCGGCACGCCGGGCCGTCCGCCCCAGAGGCGCCCGCGCTCCTCGCCGGTCGGCTTGCCGTCGAAAACGTGAAGGGGCCGTTGTGTCGTGGGCCCAACATTTGGGTATCCAGAGAGATGGAACACCGCGACCCTGACCCATCGTCCGGGCGTGGCCCTCGGCCTTCGCGAAGGGTGGGCAGGCAATGGGTGAACCTGGGAAGAACGCCAGGGAAGGCCCTTCCCAAGCGAAAGGCGCCCGTCCGGTGCCCGTCGCGGTCACGCCGCCGCTGAACCTCGCCCCGGCCGTCCCACGGACGGCGGTCGTTCCAGGCGATCGGATCGCCGACTCCCCCGTCGGTGCGACCCGATCGACACCCGACCTTGCCGCCTCGGAACCTCCACCGACCCGCGAGGCGGACCGTCCCGAGGCCGCGGCAAAGTCCGCGCCTCTGGCGATGGAGGAACCCTATGGAAAATCGTTCGACGAAGTGCTCGCCGTCGAGCTGAATGCCATCAGGCTCCGGCGCGCGGCGGCATTCCGTCCTCCCGATCCGAAGAGCGTCGGAGACGGTGGGGAAGCGAAGGGCGGGGAGCGGCTGAAGGGCGACGGACCGCGCTCGGATGCGCTGGACATGGACCTGGTCGGACTGGCGTTCTCCGGGGGCGGCATCCGTAGCGCAACGTTCGCGCTGGGGATCTTGCAGGGGCTCGCCAGCCTGCGGCTTCTCCGGCGGTTCGATTACCTGTCAACGGTTTCCGGGGGTGGGTACATCGGCGGGTGGCTCGCGGCCTGGATCTGGCGCGAGGGCGACGTCCGCAACGTCGAGCGCCAGCTCGACCCGAATCGCATCACGCAGGCTCGTGCCCACCGCAAGATGCTCAATCCTCTCAAGCCGCCGCTCGCCAAGGGCCTCGTGGTGGACGAGGAGCCCGAGCCGATCTACCATTTGCGCGCCTTCAGCCGCTTCCTCACGCCCAGGGCCGGCATCGCGACGGCCGACACCTGGACGGTTCTGTCGATCATTCTGCGGAACTTCCTGGTCAACCTTCTGCTGCTGCTGCCCGCGACGATGGTCGTGGTCCTCCTGGCCAGGCTCGTCGTCGGCTTTTACGGCTGGGGCGGCGACCGATTCGCCACGCACTGGGGCATCCGCTGGTACTTCGCGCGGAACTGCGTCGTCACGATATTCGGCGCTTTGGCGCTGGGCTCGGCGCTCTGGGTCATCGCCTCGGAGCGCCGCAAGTTCGGAAGGTCCGTCAAGGACAACGCGACATTCCAGGGCCTCCGCGAGATCGGGCCCTGGGATTTCCGATGGCTGATCGTCGCGCCTCTGGTGGGGGCCGCGGCGTTGTGCCTCTGGGCCTTCGCGGCCGACCCGGCCTATCCTGAGACGTTCACGCGCCTGCCCTGGTACGGTCGCATCAACGAGGGCCTGAGGGGCTGGGGCATGAGCGGTTCGCAGGCGATGGTCGTTGCCTTCGGGCTGTTTCTGGTCCTCCCCTCGTTCCTGTACAGCCTGCGTTCGGGCAGCTTCCACCCGTGGTCGAAGATCCCGGGCGGCCCCTCCATAACCCGGCGTCCCGTGTTGCGGGGCTTGCTCATGACCGGCAGCGGGTGCCTTATGGGGGCGCTGGCGGGGTGGCTCTTCCAGGTCGTCTTGAAGTCGTTCGCGTGGGGCCGGGCGAGCGAGCCGGTCGCGATCGCCACGTTCGGGCCGCCATTGCTGCTGCTCATCATGATCCTGGCCGGCTATCTGGAGATCGCGCTCTCCGGGCACCTGCTCGGAGAGTACGAACGCGAGTGGCGCTCGACGATCGGGGCCTCCCTGCTGCTGTGCGCGGCGGGCTGGGTCGCCCTTTTCGGCACGACGCTGTACCTGCCCTGGCTGCTGGAGAAGGTCGACCGCCGGTTCCTCAGCGGCGCCCTGACCTGGGCTCTGGGCTCGACCTGGGTGACGGCGTCGGTGGGAGGCGTCTTCGCGGCGAATAGCCGTCGGACGGGCGTGGGGGCGGAGGAGCCGAACCCCTGGCTGGAGCGGCTCGCCGCGGTCGGCCCTCCGGTCTTCCTGGTCGGGCTCCTGGCCGCCGTTTCCATGCTGACCTCCGCGCTCCTGGATCTCGGTTCGCCCGCCCCGACCGGAGGGAAAGGGGACTTCCTGACGAGCGCCGCGGCAACGCCCTTCGGACCGATCATTACCTTGCTGTGTGGCTGTGCTTTCAGCTTCATAGTGTTTAACGCGTTACTTGACGTCAATTCGTTCTCGCTCCATGCCATGTACGAAAACCGCCTCGTACGCTGCTATCTGGGCGCCTCGAGGCCGAAGTCGCGGTGGGTGGGTCGCTACACCAAGGGGGCGCGGTCGCCGGGGATCGGGGGGGCGCCGACCGGGGTCGGCGACAACGTCGTCCAGTGCTTCGACCGCCAGGAGAACCGCGTCACGGGGTTCGACCCGGCCGACGACCTGCCCCTCTCGAAGCTTCAGATGCCCGCCAACCCTGTCGGCGCGCCCAGCCCCGAGGCCTACCGCGGGCCGTATCCTCTATTCAACACCGCGCTGAACCTGGTGGCTGGCGACGACCTGGCCTGGCAGGACCGCAAGGCCGAGTCGTTCGTCCTGACGCCCGACTACTGCGGCAGCCGCGGCACCGGCTACGCGAAGCTCTCCAAGTCGACCGTCGCGGACCGGAACCTGAGCCTCGGCCGGGCGATCACGATCTCGGGCGCCGCGGCCGACCCGAACATGGGCTGGCACCAGTCCGCGCCGCAGACGGCCCTGATGACCGTCTTCAACGCACGGCTCGGCTGGTGGCTTGAGCACCCCAAGGCCGCCGATTGGTCCGCCAAGCCGCCCCACAAAGCCGGGGGGCTGATCAAGGAACTGCTGGGGCTGACCGACCAGGGCGGGGATTACGTTCACCTCTCCGACGGCGGCCATTTCGAGAACCTCGGCGTCTACGAGCTGATCCGCCGCCGCTGCCGCTACATCGTCGTCTGCGATCCAGGAGAGGACCGGCATGACGCCTCGGAGAACCTGGCCAACCTCGTGCGGCTCTGCCGGATCGACCTCGGCGTCAACATCGAGATCGACACCACGCCGATCCGCGAAACCTCCGCGGACGGCCTGACCCGCTGGCATTGCGCCGTCGGACTGATCCGCTACGACGAGGTCGACTCCCATGCGGTCGCCGGGACGCTGGTCTTCATCCGCTCGTCCCTGACCGGCGACGAGCCCTCCGATGTCCGCAACTACGCCGACCAGCACCCGGCCTTCCCGCACGAGACGACCACGCTCGACCAGCTCTTCAGCGAGCCGCAGTTCGAGAGCTACCGGGCCCTGGGCTTCCACATCGCCCGCGAGGTCTTCGGCGAGGCCGCGATGCGCTTGGAAGACACCCCCGCCGACGACTCGGCCTACCAGGACGACAATCGGGCCTTCTTCGCCAAGGTCCGCCGCCGCTGGTTCCCGCCGCCGCCGAACTTCGAGATCAACTTCCTGGAGGCCGCCCGCTGGGCCGTGAAGCTCGAAGAAGACCTCCGCGACGACGCCAACCTCGGGCGGTTCAGCCACGACCTGTACCCGGAGGCCGAGAACCTCAGACGCCCGTCCCTGCCGGTCTCCTCCGCCGACGGCCCGACGGCGCCCGCCGACCGCGACCGGGCCGAGCTCCACGCCGTCAACCAGATGCTCCAGGTCATGGAGATGGCCTGGCTCGGCGTCCACCTCGACGGTTACTACTCGCACCCCATGAATCGGGGTTGGATGAACGCCTTCCGCCGCTGGACGGCCTCCGAGACCTTCCACGCCTACTGGCCGATGCTTCGGGGTGAGTACAGCAAGGACTTCGTTCGGTTCTGCGAGACGGCGCTGAACCTCGACCCCATCCATGTCAAGCTCGTACGCTCTAGCACAATCGCCCCCGAGACCCGCACCACGCTTTGCGACCTCCTGAACCGCGAGTTCGTCCGCGAGTGGGGCGGCGAGCTCGAAAATTTTGCCAGGAGGCAAAATCAGCCCCACGCCGTTGGCCATTATCTCAACGACCTGATCACCATGGCCGCCGAGCCCTCCTGGTTCTCCGGCCCGCTCGGTCCGCCCGTGTGGTTCCTCACCAACGCGGCCAGCACCCAGACCTCGGCCCACGAGGGGGACTGGTCCCCCGGCGACTATCCCACGGGGATCATTCTCGTCCGCCCGATGGACCGCCCCCCCACGACCGAACTTGAGTTCTTCATCTGGGTCCGCGGCGCCTATCGGACGCTCAACATCGGCCACGAGAGTCTCGATTTCCTCTTCAAGAAATGGAGGACGACCCCCGAATTCGGGCCGGGATCACCTTGCCACGAAGCGGAGCATCTGATCGCGCGTTACCCGGCCGGGGGCGTCGGCAGCGCCGACAAGCTCCAGCGGACGCTCTGGATGAGCTTCTTCCACGACTACCGCTTCCGCACCGAGGAGTTCGAAGAGGACGGCCGCGTCCACGACCTCGTCTTGAAGATGGACCTGAACAAGAAGAAGGAGAGGTAGAGTTCGCCCCCCCGGAAACGATTCGCGCGCTCCCGGATTGGGCGCCGCCCGTCCCTCGCCCCGCCGATCACGTCGTCAGCGGGGGCGGCTCGCGTAAGAAGGCGTCGCGTAGTTCGAGAGACCGGCGATGGGGGGACTCGGCGCCGAGCCAGTGACCCCGGACGCGTGCCCGCAGGACGACGCCCCGTTCCAGGTCGTGGCCGAGGAGGGCGTGGCGGGTCGAGCGGGCCGACCCGCCACGAGAAACCCGCCGCGAAACGTCCCCAGGGTGGACGAACTCGACGTAATAGAATCGCTCGACGCTCGTCCCGATGCGGCACAGCCTCGGGCACGCGTCCCGCGGCGGCAGGGTCGTCAGCCCGTCGAGGCCCGGCTCGCGGCCGTCGTAACTTAACGTCGCCGAGCGCGCGTCTCGCGGCTCGACAAATCGGGACGACCTGTCGGGATCGTCGTGCAGCCCGCTGACGACCATGACCTCGACCGCTCGCAGGCGGCCGACTGAGCGGGCCGAGACCTGGACGGCCAGCTCGATGCCGTCGGGCTCCACCGGGGACCACGCGGCGCGGACCCTTAGCGCCCCCCATCCCAGCGGCGCGTAGGTGGCCTCGACCCGACCGAACCGGCACTCGTGGTCGAGGAGCGTCGCCCCGCTGAGCGCTGAGGGGGCCCAGCGCCCCGCCTCGGCGACGCCGGACAGCCCCAACAAGGGGCCCACCTCGTCGTCAACCGCCCACAGGCAGGGGCGCCGGTCATCGACCCGCAAGGACCAGGTGCGTCCTCCCCATTCCACATGATAGCTCGGCCCGTCACCACGCCAATTTCGCACCATCGCCAGAGACCACCGCGTTGGTTCACGAAAAACCCCGTCGACCCGTCCGAAGACGAATCGACGGGGCCGGAACAGAGAAGAGGCCAGATAATCGAGGTCAGAGCCCCGACCGGAAGGAGAGGTGGAGAGAAAGGAGCACTTCACTGCCGGCACCAGTAAATTTACCTCGAAAACTGCCCCCGTCAAGGGTCGCGCATCGAGATTTTTGAGAAGGATTCACGAGACGACGCAGCGGGCACCACGCGCGTGATTTTGGCAATACGGAAGGTGTGCGGGCCGGCGAATTGGACTCGGGGGAACTGGTAATATTCGGCCAGATCTTCAACAGGGTCGAGCCGGAATCCGGGCTCCTCCCGGACGAAGAGACGGGCGCTTCCCTTGGGGAGGTTTTCCACACGCGTCAGGGTCCAGCCACGCACGGGGCCGTCGCCGTGGCGGATCAAAAGTACGCGACCCGCGAGGCTCGCGGGCTCGGGCAAGGGGGCCTGGGTGTCGAAATAGCCCTGACCCTCGGCCGAGGGGCGGCGGATCGCGTCCCGGATCGTCCCCGTGGCCAGAACCTGCCGGGCCTTCAGCCCGCCCAGCTCCACGACCGTCCCGCCCGCCAGGGACAGGCCCCCCCCCCAGACCCACACGGCCAGGCCGTCGGTCGAGAGGGTCCGGCCGTCGGCCAGCCGGACGTCGCGGCGGGTGCCGGGGCTCGCGTTGACGATCAGGTGTTCCAGCCCATCGGCGGTCTCGATCGCCAGCACCACCACGCCCGGCGCCGTCGCCACGCGCTCAACCTTCCGCAGCGGCGGGGCCGCGCCCAGCGGCTCGAACACCGTGACGAAGGCCGTCGCGAGGGCCTCCCCGTGTTCCGATCGCCGCCGCAAGATCAGGGCGGCGCGGCCGGCGTCGTCGGACGTGGAGGCGGGCGCGGGCTCGGGAGAGGTCCCCGTGAAGGCCAGCAGCGGCGCATCATTCAGGACGTGGACCCGCACGCCGGGCGCTCCGTGCGTTTGCAAGGTCGCCGTCGCGGGTTGGTCGAACCGGCCCCAGGACAGTTGGCCGAACTCGCCAAAGGACTGGACGAACCAGCGCCCGTCCTCGGCCAGGGCGCCGGCGACCTGCGTGATCGACGGGGGCAGGAGCGTCCGGGGCCCGGCGGTCATCGGCACCGACGGCCGCCACCGCGCGGGGGAGCCCGGTGCGGCCTGAAAGAGTTGTTCGTGCTGGAGGCCCCCGCGGACCTCGAAGACCCCGACACCGTACCGTGCCTTGGGCCCCGCCACGGCGAGCAAGGTCTGCCGGTATCGCGAGGTCGACCGCGGATAGGCTCGCGGGTCCTCCATCGTGGCGACCTGGAAATCCGGGTCGGCCGCGAAGAAGAGGCAATCAGCGCCTGGAGCTGGCAATCGGGCCAGGGCCGGCGCCTCACGTTGGTTCAGGCCGTCAACGACCACCGCGTTGTGGCTCGCCGTGGAGCGCTCGAAGCCGCCCGAGGAGGCAGGCAAGTCCTCCAGGTCCCCCAGCACCGGGCGCCCGCCGACGGCCAGGCGCATCGCCAGGCGGCCGGAGTGCGGACCGCCCTGGTCGCCGAATCCGCGAAGCTCCAGGTCCAGCGCGTCGGCACCCTTGCCGACGGCCAGACGGGCCAGCCCGGCGCCTCCCAGCAAGATCGCTCGCCGAGGTAGGGCCGCGTGGGGAATCGGCGGGGGCCAGGACGCTTGCAGGATCTCCGGGTCGAGGGGTGCGCTGACGGCCGCCCCTCCGGCCGACCGCGCGAGGGCCAGCATCGGCAGGGCGTCGGGATTTCCGGGCAGGAGCCGCCCGATCCAACCGTCGAGCTGGCCCACCACGCGGCGATGGCCCGCGAGGTCGGCCCGGCACCAGAGGCCGTCGTGAGTGAAGCCGCGCCTGGTGAACGAACCCAGACGCGATTCCGCCTGGCGGATCAGCGACCCGTCGTTCAGGAGGCGGCCCACGGCCAGCAGGCCCCGCAGGGCGAACAGCGTCTGCTCCTGCAACTCCTCGGGCTGATTCTCAACGAAGGCGGCCGAGGCCCGGAAGAGGTCGCGCTCGATGGTCGTCGACGGGCGGGGATCGCCCAGCAGGAGGCCCGCCTCGGCCAGCGCCGGGTCGTCGCGCACCAGGGCATAGGCGACCACTAGATTCAAGGGGACGCCAAGGCTCCCCGACCAGTCCCACTTGGCCGTCCCGTACGACCGCCGATAGGGAGGGGCGAGGTCAGCGCGGTCCAGGTGCTTGGCGTGACCTGGCTGGTCGAAGTGGGTCGCGTAGGCCGGGTAGACCTGCGCGAATCGTAGGAGCAGCACGCACGCCATCCGGGAGAGGGCGGGGTCGGGATGATCGCGGTGGCGGGCGGCGGCGTAAAGGGCGGCCTTGGCCAGGAACTCCCGCGCCCGGTCGTCGCGCTTCGCGGCCAGGTAAATGCGCTCGTCGGGATAAAGCCGCTTCTCGGCCTCGACGACATGGTACGGGTAATGGTGGAAGACGCGGGGCAGAACCTCGACGACTTCCTCGGGGACCTTGCCCTCGACTTTGGCCGGGAATTTGTCGTCGGGGAAGGTGGCCTGACAGCGCCTGCACGCCAGCTTCTCCGGGGCCTCGGCGGTCCAGGTCAGGGGGTCGTCGGCCTCCGGGGCGCCGCAGGCCGGGCATCGGCAGTGACGGAGCCCGGCCTGGACCGGGACCATCGCGGCGACGGCCTTGGGGTCCATCGCCCGCAGGGCTTTGACGCCCGGCTCGGCCCAGAAGTGGGCCTCCCAGGCGTCGGGCAGTCCGAACTGGTCGAACGGTCCGGCGGCGGCGTCGGCGATTGCCGGGGCCGAGAACGCGAGGGCCAGGATCACGCCGAGGGCGCGTCGAGCGATCGGCATCGTGCGGGTTCCTTCCCGTTGGCGATCGGGGCTCGAGCAAACCGCCTCGGCCCCCGTTCACCTGACGTTTTGCAACGCTCAGACCTGGGCGAGATCGGCGTCGCGCTTGCCGGCTTCCAGATGGTAGACCTCGATCTGGCCGACGGTCTCGCCCTCGCTCAATACGAGGGTCGAGCGCTGGGTGCGGGCGCGATTCAGGAGGTCATTGCGGTGGCCCTCGCACGCCAGGCCGTAATTCTTCAGCTCGCGCACCTGGCCGTTGCTCCAGGGAGCGGCAATCTTGTAGCGGGCCGGTTCCTGGCAGTCGTGGACGGCGCAGGAGGGCTGATACCGGAAAGGTTCCTGGTCCATCATCGGCAGTTCCCACCACGCCCGAAGGCAGGGGAAAGGCAACCTTCGCGGCGTGCGGGCCGTGTCCGTCTGGGGGAGTCGGCATCTCCTCCCCCGGCTCCCGTCGTGGATGGTAGCGACAGCCGTCCGGGCGTGCAAGCGGAGGTAGGGGGCGGACAGGAAGATTGCAGGTCTGATTTCCGACGGTCCGGTTGCCGGGTTTTGTGCGAATTCTCCAGGCGGACCGGGCTCATAACAGACCTCTCAGCGGGCAGGGAGCCGGGCGGGCCGCTGGGTCGGCAGGTGGATCGTGAATTTCGTCCCCTGACCGACGACGCTCTCGACCTCGATGCGCCCCCCCTGGTCGGCGATGATGCCGTGGCCGATGCTCAGGCCGAGGCCGGTGCCGCTGCCGACGGGCTTGGTCGTGAAGAACGGGTCGAAAATCCTGGGCAGGGCTTCCGGGGGGATGCCGCAGCCGTCGTCGGCGATCTTCACCACGATCTCGTCAACCGCCGGCTTCGTGGCGACGCGGATTCGCCCCGAGCCCCGGTCGGTGGTGGCGATCGCCTGGAGGGCGTTCATCAGGATGTTCAGAAACAACTGGTTCAGGTGCGCGCCGGCGCATTCCAGCGGTGGCAGGGGCCGGTATTCCCGCACGACCTCCACGCGATGCTGCGCGAGCGAGTCGGCCAGCATGCCGATGCTGTGGTCCAGCGACTGATTGACGTCGATCACGGCCAGCTCGGAGCGGTCGAGCTGCGCGAAGCCGCGGAGGTTTTCCACGATCTTCGCGACGCGCGCGAGCCCCTGGCGCGCCGAGTCCGTCATCCTCGGAAGGTTCGTGCGAAGGTACGGCAAGTCGGCCTCGTCCTGGAGGTGCGTGATCTTCGCGGCAAGCTCCGGCCGGGAAAGCCGAAGGTCCTCCAGCCCTTCCTCGTAACAGGCGACGATTTTCAGCAGGTCGCCAATGTCGCGCCCGAGCACGGCGACGTTGTTCATGGTGAAGGCCAGCGGGTTGTTGATCTCGTGGGCCATCCCGGCGGCCAAGGTGCCCAGCGCCGCCAATTTCTCGGAGTGGACGAGCTGGCTCTGCGCCTCCTTGAGCTTCTCGTTGATCTTGCGGAGCTGCTCGTTGGCGGCGGTCAACTGCTCGGTGCGCCGGCGCAGCTCTTCCTCGGCCCGCACGCGTTCGGTCACGTCCTTGAGGTAACAGCGGATGTGATTGATCGCGCCGTCGGGGTTATACCGCGCCTGGGTGTAGACGCGGACGTAGCGCATGGCGCCGGAGGGGTGGGGCAGGCGCAGGACGAAGTCATGCCGCTCGCCCATCTCCACGGCCTTGCGGAACTCATCCTCGGCCAGGGCGCGATCGTCGGGGTGGAGGAACTCGGTGAATCGGCGCTTCTTGAGCTGGTCGAGCCGCTGGGCGAGGAACTCCTCGACGGCCTCGGTGGCGTTGAGCCATCGCAGGGTGCGCGGTTCCAGGCGGCCGAGCATCTCGTCGGGGGGGGCCGCCGTTGCCGCTCGGACCGGGAGCATCGAGCGGCTCAGCGTGTCGTCGCGGGGCAGGCCCGGGCGCGGAATCACCAGTTCCGCCGTGGCGGTCGGGTCAATCAGCTCGAACTCGCGCTGACAGAAGGCGCAGAGGACCTGCTTGCCGATCATGTCCGCGGAGGCGTCGAGCGGCTTGCCGCAGCGGGGACAGCGGACGTTGACGTGCATGGAGTTGGTCCCCGATCCCGCGTTCCCGCCGCGGAATTCCCCCAGGGCCATTGTTATAGCCGAAGCTGCCAGCGCGTTCCAACAGATTTCGGCGACCGCAACTGGTGGACTCCATGTTATGCGAATCCCCGATTCCCTGGCCATACTGGCAATCCTCGCCTTCCTGTCGTCCCCTCGACCCTCTCCGCCACCGGGATCGCCGAACGCGCCGGCCTCGTCGCTCGATATTGACAAATGTCGGATGATTCCGTATCCTTTGAGATCAAGAGGGAAACAAATCCGTGTGCGCGAGGCTCCGTCTCCGTCCTTGGCTGTGGATGATCGCGGCCCGCTCCGGCCCGGCGCTAGATCTGGCGGAGGCGGCCGACGATTCCGGGGTCGCGACCCTGGAGGCGCCCCGGACGCGCGAACTTGGCTCGGGCGTCCCGTTCCCTGGCCTTGATTTCTGGGCCGCGGATGTCGTCCCTCACGCTCTCAAAGGCACCGGATCGTCCGGGCCATTGCGAGAACGGCCGGCCCTCTGACAAGGCGCGGGTCGGACGGGGTCGGCTCCCGATCCTCCGGGAAGAAAACGAGGACGGCGCTGATGCTGATTCGGAAGGCGTCAATCCTCAACACATCCTGTCCACGCCTGGCAAATCCCCGGAGGATTCCTCGATGCGTCGCTCGCCCCTTCACCGCCGTACCGGCGGATTCACACTGATCGAATTGCTGGTGGTCATCGCGATTATTGGCGTGCTGGTCAGCCTCCTTCTGCCTGCCGTGCAAGCCGCTCGCGAGGCGGCCAGGCGTGCCCAGTGCATGAACAACCTGAAGCAGATCGGCCTGGCCTTGCACAACTATCACGGCATCCACGAACTCTTCCCGGCGGGATACGTCAGCGCCGTGCAGGTCGCCAGTGGCGTCGAAACGGAACTGGGCAACGGCTGGGCCTGGTCGGCCATGATCCTGCCCCAGATGGAGCAGCGCGGCGTCTTCAACGCGATCAACTTCGAGCGGCAGATCGGCGACGCGGCCAACCAGACCGTCCGCGTGACAATCATCACGACGTATCTCTGCCCGAGTTCCGTCGGCACGGGCCCGATTACTCTCAAGGATGCCTCGGGGACTGTCCTGATCTCCGACCTCGCCGCGTCGCAGTATGTTGCCAGCGCGGGGCAGTTCACGGTCGGCGACTCGGCGGCCAACAACAACGGCGTCTTCTACCGCAACAGTGCGATTGGCACCCGCCACATCCGCGACGGGACGTATCAAACGCTCCTGGTCGGCGAGCGGTCGCGTAACGTCGCCGACGCCACCTGGGTCGGCGTGATCCCCAACGCGCAGGTCTGCACCAATCCGACCTTCCGATCTCCTCCCGAGTGCGACCCGGCCAACGCGATGGTCCTGGCGCACACCGGGCCCGCGCCCGGCCAGCCCTGGGTCGACGTGCCGAACTTCAAGGGGGCCGGGGCCGACGACTTCTGGAGCCTCCATCCCGGCGGTTGTAATTTCCTGAATGGCGACGGCTCGGTCCGCTTCCTCAGAGGTTCCATCAACCCCGTCATCTTCAGCGCCCTGTCGACCCGTGCCGGCGGGGAAGTGGTCAGCGCCAACGATTATTGATCCGCCCCGGGATTCGCAAGGGCCGCCCCGTCCGCTACATTGGACCGTCGTGCCGGAGAACAGGGAAGCAGGCGCGGAGGCGGCGGTGGTCCGAGGGCTGCGATTGCGGCCGAGGGTCCCGGGCGTCTGCGTGGGGATCGACCTCGCCGGGGTGTCGCACCGCGAGACCGGCGTGGCCGTCCTTCGCTCGGGCCGGCTGGAACTCCTGACCACCGCGGGCGAGGACGAGGAAATCCTCGCCCTCGCCGCCCTGGCCGGGCGGAGGGGGACAGTGGCGATCAACACCCCCCGGACCCGGCCCCTGGGCCGCTGCTGCCTGGACGACGACTGCCCGTGTCGTCACGACCCCGGCACCCGCAGCCGGCAGCTCGAGCGCGAACTCGGCCGTGCGAGCCCCTGGAGGTCTATCCCTTCGCCACGCTCCGCCGGCTCGGCCTGCCCACGGCGGGGAAGAAGACCCACGCCGGCCGCCGCCGCATCCACCGCGCCTTGAAACCGCTGGTACCCGGCCTGAACTACCCCGGAGCCACGGATCACCAGCTCGACGACGTCGTCTGCGCCCTGACGGCGCTGCTCTGGCAACTGCGGAAGACGCGGACCGTCGGCCTCTCCGAGGAAGGACTGATGACCATCCCTGATCCTCTTGCATTCGCGAACCCTGCCAGTTCAAATCGCCTCGGGTCTTGCTCGTCCTAGAAGTTTTCCGTAGTATGGTGTACAGGCGCCCCCACTGTTGAGATGGCTGGACTCGTGGCCTCAAAAAAACCACCACCCGTGTTCGAGGTCCATTTCGAGGGGGAAGGACTCTACCCCGAAGCGATACCCTTGCGTTCCTTGTCCGAGGCCCTGAGGGCTATTCAACGCCTGGTGACCGGCGGCGATGTCGCAATTGAAGATGAAGAGGTCGAAGAGGAAGACGCCGAAGGAGAGGATGGAGACGACTCACTGAGGCTGCTGGAAGTCAAACGGGGTTCGGCCGTATATAAGGTCGCAGGCCCGTCCCCAGCCCCAACGAAGAGAAATCTTCAGATCGTGGGCCGGGTGCTCGAGGACCCCCAGAACGTAGAGGCCGAGCACGATTACATGTTAAGCCCTATCGAGCGGCTCAGCGCGGTGGCTCGCCGCCTCTCCTGCTCGATCTCTTTGCGCGAGCCCAGCAAGAAGAAGGATTTGGGTGAGGTGCTGGCCAGGATCGGGCCGGTGTCTTATGAGGCAATATCCCAAACCATGTTGGTGAAAGGAGACACCTCCTTCAACGGCAAAGTCGAACGAGTCGGTGGAGCAACCGGCGTTCGCTGTAGCCTTCGTGTGCCTTTTCAGAATCGATTGCTATATTGCAAAGTCGCTGATTCTGAAATTGCACGCCTCATCGGGCAACATCTCTACCAGGACGTTGAGGTATTCGGGGCGGCCCATTGGCTCAAGAATTCCTGGCGTATCTTCTCGTTCACCATCAATGGCGTCCAGAAGCAGCCGGTGCAAGGTTCCATCGTCGGGGCGATGCAAGCACTCAGAGAAGCTGGCGGGAAGGCATGGGACCTCATAGAAGACCCCGAGGCTTACCTGGAAGAGATCGAGAGCAGGCCGTGAATATACCGGAGGGTTCACCCGTGGCTCTCGACACCCAAATCCTCATCTGGGGCGGGTTGCGGAGAGTCGTGCCGAGCCTGACGCCTCGATCCCCGGCCGATGCCGACAAAGAGAAGCGTGCCCGGATTCTGCTCCATGAACTGGACGGAGTTAAAGCAAGAATCATCATCCCTTCGGTCGCCGTCGCTGAGCTGCTCTGTCCCCTTGACCCCCAAGAGCATAACAACTTCCTCGCGATCCGCACCGGGCATTTCGATTGCCCTTCATTCGACATAAGAGCCACGAGTCTGGCTGCAAAGTTGTGGCGACATAATCGTTCGCTCCCCAAGGACGAACAGATTACACGCACCGTCTTGAAGGCCGACATGCAGATCATCGCTACAGCGAAAACTCGGGGTGCAAAGTATTTCTTCAGCGACGACGACAAGTGCAGAAAACTGGCAAAATTTGCGGGCATGGAAGTCCTGCCTTTGCCAACTCATGCGGTGAACCTTTTCACCGAATCAGAGATTGAAGCAGAAGAATCGGATTCAAGATCCTCCCCACAAGCCGTTCCGCAGCCTCCAACAAATCCACCTAAGCGGCCCGGGAATATAGAGACTGATTGATGAGGTCATGTCCCGGGAGGCGCTCCCGCTTGGCTTGGAAAAGGCGTCAAGCTTATAGAGTAGACATCTGAAAATATCTTTGATAAGACGCTATTTCTTTTTATATCGCATGATTTTTAATTTAACCATTCGGGGATTGTTCGGGGCTTGATACTCAATAACTGGACCCCCGTCGCGCCGCCGGCCACGCGGCGTGAGGCCTCGCTTGCCCGTCAGGGCCCGTTCTGATAGCGTTCGCCGGCAGGGACAAGGAGGTCCCGACCATGCACACGTCCGACGACGCGAGGACGACGCTGATCTGGTTCGCCGGAGACACCGACGACCCCTGGGTCGCGGCGATCGCCGACGCGCTGCCACCCGGGACGCGGCGGCTAGCCCGCGGGGGGGATCTGCCCGCGGAATGGCCCGGGGGCCCGACTCCCTCGACGCTGGTCCTCCACCGGGCCAATCTGACCCCGACCGACGCCGAACGGCTCCGGGTCTTGCGCGAACGCGGTCCGAGGCCGCCGCGCGTGGTCCTGTGCGTCGGCCCCCTCGCGCGGTATCACCATTGGGAGCGCTGGGGGCCACTCGTCGACGCGGTCTTGCCCGAGGCGACGGCTTCCGAGACGGTGGCGCGGCACGTCGCGGCGGTGGGCGGTCGACGAAGGGAGGCGGGGCCTCGCCCGCCCCTGGCGGTGGTCGGTGGCGACTTGGAGCTTCGCCGCACGCTGGCCGGGATCGGCGCCGGGGCGGGATTTCCGTCGCGGACGTTTGAGGATTGGGCCGACGCTCCCGAGGGTATCCTGACGCTGACAGCGGTGCCGGTGCTGGAGGACGGCTGGGACCACGACCTCGCCCGCCGATCCCGGACGCGGCCGGTGGTCGCGTTGCTGGGGTTCGCCGACCGCCACTCGGTCGCCCTGGCGAGGCGACGGGGGGTGGCGGCTTGCCTGGACCTGCCGTGCGATCTGGCCGACTTGATCTTCGTCCTCGACCGCCTCGCCGCTAAACGGATCGAGCCGCCGCATGCCGTGCCCCCCTCGCCCGCGGGGCGGCTGAGGCCGCGTCCGATCTTGGCCGCCCCTCGACGACCCGTCTAGAATCGGGGGAGGGCCCGGCTGATCGCGGGAACGACCAAGGTGGGGAGTGGGGAGCGGCATGGCGCAGACGACCGGGGCGGCGGCCCCGATAATCCGGGACCTGAAGGATCTCACCCGGCTGGTGCAGCGTGTGCCGGGGTTTCCCGAGTTGCTCACCGCCCTGAAAGTCGGCCGAAGCGCCACCATCGACGGCGCCTGGGGCTCGGCCGGTCCGCTCGCGGCGGCGGCCCTCGGGCTGCATGCGCCGGCAACCCTGCTGATCGTCCTGGCCCACGTCGGCGACGTGGACGATTTCCGCGATGACGTGGCGACGTTCTCCGGGGTCGCGCCGGAAGTCTTCCCCGCCTGGGAGCGCCTGCCCAGGGAAGCCGGGCCGGGCGACGAGGTCTTCGGCAGGCGGCTCCGTGTCGTCAACGCATGGGCAGGCGACGCCCCGCCGCGGTTCGTCCTCACGACGATGCAGGCCCTCCTCCAGCCCGTGCCGAAGCCCGAAGTCCTTGCCAGGTCCTCGCGCACGCTCCGCGTCGGTGACACCGTCGCCGTCGAGGATCTGTCGGCCTGGCTGGTTGCGAAGGGGATGGAGCGGGTCGAGGTCGTGGAAGTCGCTGGCGAGTGGAGCCTTCGGGGCGGCATCCTCGACGTCTTCCCGCCCGACGTACCCGACCCGGTGCGCGTTGAGTTCTTTGGCGACGACATCGAATCCATCCGCCCCTTCAACCCGGAGACCCAGCGCTCCCTCGGCAGGCTCAACGCCGTCAGGCTGACCTCCGTGCCGCCGATGGACGGCGACCATCTCGACGACCACGGGAACGCCGCCGACAGCCTCCCGGAAGGGACGTGGGTCGCGCTGGTCGAGCCGAGCGACCTCCGGGAGGAGGGGCGGCACTACCTCGGGCGCTCCGACGACGCCCGCGGCCTGTTCACCGTCGAGGCGACCTTCGCCAGGCTCTTGAAGCGCCCGTCGATCACGCTGGCGACCCTCGCGGCCGACTCGCTGGAGGCGACCTGCCACCTGCGCGTGGAGAGCGTCGAGCGGTTCTCGGGCGAGTTGGGCAAGGTCAAGGCCGAGCTGGACGGCGCCTCGGGCGGCGATCGTGTTCTGATCGCCTGCCACAACCCGGCGGAGGTCGAGCGGCTCGGCGAGGTCTTCGTTGACACGGAAATCGCCCGGACCGGCCGCCTGCACCTGACCGTCGGACGCGTCCGCTCGGGCTTCCGCATGATCGACGCCGGGACGCTGGTCCTGGGCGATCACGAACTGTTCGCCCGCACCGACATCCGCCGGCCGACGACTCGCAGGAGGTACGAGAGCCGCGCCATCGACAGCTTTCTGGACCTGAACGAAGGGGACCTCGTCGTCCACGTCAACCACGGGATCGCGCTGTATCGCGGGCTGCAACTGGTGGATAAGGCGGCCGAACACGCCGAGGAAGCGCTCCTGCTGGAGTTCGCCGAGGGGACGAAGCTGTTCGTGCCGATCGCCAAGATCGACCTCGTGCAGAAGTACGTCGGCGGCGGCAAGGCGACACCCGCGCTCTCGAAAATCGGCTCGTCGTCGTGGGAGAAGCGCAAGAAGCGTGTGGCCGAGGCGGTGGTCGACCTGGCCGCGGAGCTGATTGACATCCAGGCCGCTCGCGCCAGCAGGCCGGGCATCGCCTACCCGGCCGAGGACAGCCACTGGATGGCCGAGTTCGAGGCTGCCTTTCCTTACCAGGAGACGCCCGACCAGCTCTCGGCCATCGACGCGATCAAGGCCGACATGGCCAGGCCCCGCCCGATGGACCGCCTGATCTGCGGCGACGTCGGCTACGGCAAGACCGAGGTCGCCATGCGGGCCGCATTCAAGGCCATCGACGCCGGCAAGCAAGTCGCCGTGCTGGTGCCGACGACCGTTCTGGCCGAGCAGCACCTCCGCACCTTCACCGGCAGGATGGCCGAGTTCCCCTTCGCCATCGAGGTCGTCAACCGCTTTCGCCCCAAGTCCGAGATCAAGGCCGCCCTGAAGCGCGCCGCCGCCGGCTCCCTCGATGTGCTGATCGGCACCCATCGCATCGTCCAGAAGGATGTGACCTTCAAGGACCTCGGCCTGGTGGTCATCGACGAGGAACAGCGCTTCGGGGTCGAGGACAAGGAGTGGCTGAAGTCGCTCCGCTCGACCGTCGACATCCTGACCCTCTCGGCCACGCCGATCCCGCGCACCTTGCACATGAGCCTGCTGGGCATCCGCGACATCTCGAACCTGGAGACCCCTCCGCCCGACCGCAAGGCGATCGAGACCCGCATCACGCGCTTCGACGCCGAAACGATCAAGCGCGCCATCCACCGCGAGTTGAACCGCGATGGCCAGGTCTTCTTCGTCCACAATCGCGTGTACGACATCCAGACCATCGCCGACCGTGTCCGCTCGATCGTCCCCGACGCGCGCCTCCTGATCGCCCACGGCCAGATGACTGGCGAGGCGTTGGAGAAGGCAATGCTCGCCTTCGTCCGCCACGAGGCCGACATCCTGGTGGCGACGACCATCATCGAGTCGGGCCTGGACATCCCCAACGTCAACACCATCTTCATCAATGAGGCCGACAAATATGGCCTCGCCGACCTCCACCAGCTTCGCGGGCGCGTCGGCCGCTACAAGCACCGGGCGTATGCGTATCTGCTCCTGGAATCCGACAAGCCCGTGACGCCCAACGCCGTCAAACGGCTCAAGGCGATCGAGGAGTTCACCGAGCTGGGAGCCGGCTTCAAGATCGCCTTGCGCGACCTGGAGATCCGGGGCGCCGGCAACATCCTGGGCGCGGAGCAATCCGGGCACATCGAGTCCGTCGGCTATGAGCTGTATTGCACCCTGCTGGAATCGGCCGTCCGTGCCCTGACTCACAAGCCCGACCGCGCGGCCTTCGACTGCTCGATCGAGCTGTCGTGGCGGGCGTACCTGCCCAAGGACTACGTCCCCGGCCCGCGGGTGAAGGTCGAACTGTATCGCCGCCTCGGGCGCATCCGCAGCGCCGAGCGCCTGGCCGACTTCCGGCAGGAATTGCTCGACCGCTTCGGCCCGATCCCCCCGCCGGCCGAGAACCTGCTTACCGAAGCCGAGCTGCGCCTCCTCGCGGAGCGCTGGCAACTGGCCCGCATCCACGTCGAGGACGAGTACGCCGTCCTGACCTACCGTAGCGCCCGGCGGATCGAGGCACTCGCCAAGGCCAACCCCCGGATGATCCGCGTCGTCGACGAACGTACGGCGTATGTCCCGCTGGAGGAGAAGCACCCCAAGGGAGCGATCGTCGCGGCGGCGGTCAAGGGGCTGCTGGCGGTCGGCGTGCGTTGAGGTTCCGGTTTCCAGAACGGAGTTGGAAGAGCGCGGGAAATCCGCTGAGCTTCGGGCAAAGGGCGACGCATCCCGACTCCTGACTTCCTGAGGCCTGTTTCTTGCGACCCCAACACCGCGCAACCGCAAACCGTGCGGGAACTGGCCTTGCCGGGCCCGACCATCGCGGGTAGCGTGCCGCGACCCTTCGAACCCTCACCTCCGCGATCCCTCCCCGGATCGAACTGATCTCGGGACCAGTGATCGAACCCGTCGGAAGGATCGGGACGCCGGCGCGCCTCCGCGGCCGGGACGACCCCACCCGTCCCCCCAGGCCAGAGGGTGCCAGATGATGCGCCTCGCCGTCGCCACGATGCTCGCAAGTCCCCTGCTTGGCGGCGCCCTGGGCCTTGCCGCGAGGGCGCAGGAGGCCGCGCCATCGCCCTTCGCGCCGCTGCCTCGCATCCGGGACTCGATCAACGGCGGGTTCACCCCGCCGGCCCCCGCCGCCTCGCCCGCGGCGACCCGGCGCCTCGCGTCCGCCGCGGGACGGCCCGCTCCGTTCGCCGTCCCCTCGGTGGCCGCTGTCCGGCCGCGGGCGATCGCATCCGACCCCAGACCGCTTGAGGCCACGCCCGCGCCCGATGCGTCGCCGAAGGACGCCGCGCTTTCGCCCTTGCCCGACCTTTCCGGCCCAGGGGCCTCGGCGGCTCCCGTGGGCGAGCCGAGGCCCCCGATCGATGCCGCGGTGCAGTCGGCCTCGCGAGAGGTTCCGGCCGTCGACCCTTCCCAGGCCAAGATCGTGCCGCACCGGAGCTTACCCAGTGGGGAGATCGCCGCCACCGTCGGGGCCGAGCAGATCACCCTCGGCGAGCTGAGGGTGGCCATGAAGGAGCATCTCGCCGGTACCCCCCTGTCGCAGGTCCCCCCGGACGCCTTGGAGTCGATGGGCAAGATGGTGTTGGAGCAGCTCATTCAGCGCACCTTGGTCATTCAGGCGGCCAAGGTGAAGCTCAAGAATGAGAAGAACTGGGACCAGTTCATGAAACAGATCGAGCGCGTCTGGGTCGAGCACGAGATGCCCGAGCTGTTCCAGAAGTACAATGTCAAGGATCAGTACGAGCTGCGGCGGATGATGGAGAAGCGGGGGCTCTCCCTCGACAAGGTCCGCGACGCCTTCAAGCTCCAGACCGCCGCCAGCGAGTTCGTCCGCAACGAGCTTCAGGCTAAGATCAAGGTTGACCTGCCCGAGCAGCGCGCCTATTACGACGCGCACCTCAAGGAGTTCGACCGCCCGGCGCAGGTGACCTGGCGCGAGGTGGTCGTCGAGGTCAGCAAGCACAAGAACCGCGCGGAGGCTCGTGGCAAGGCCGAAGCCGTCCTGGCTCGCCTCCGCCGCGGCGACGACTTCCAGACAGTCGCCAAGGCCGAGAGCGAGGGCCCCAACGCCCGCAAGGGGGGCCTCTGGGAGACTGCCCCCGGCAGCTACGCCGACGCCGCGGTCAACGAGGCGCTCAACACCCTGCCCCTGGGCCGGATCAGCGCGATTCTGGAGGGGCCCGACGCCTACCACGTCGTCCGCGTGGAGAAGCGCCGGCAGGCCGGCCCGGCGAGCTTCCTCGACGTTCAGCTCGACATCCGCGACACCCTCCGCGACGAGAAGTTCAAGAAGGGGGCTGAAGCCTTCTTCGCCAAGCTCCGCGGCAAGACTCTCATCACCAGCCCGATGTTCGAGGGCAGCCCCGGACTGCCCCCCTCCGTCAACGCCACGGCCTTCGCCAGCCGCCCCGCTACCGGCCAGTGACCTCCGCGGCTTTCAGGTTTCCGATCTCGGTGAGCGGGCACCCTACTTCGTGCGGTTGGCGATCGGGCGATCCGGGTAAAATCCCCGAGGGACCACCGTCGGGGGAGATCGGACATGGCGACCGTCACCGAGCTGTCCGAAGCGGCTCGTACCCTGCTCCGTCGCATTCTGTCCAGTGAGCGAGTCGGGGTCACGCCCGGCAACCTGGAAGCCCACCGCGAGTTGGCCGCCGCAGGCGTCCTGTATCCGGTCTCCACCTTCGCGCGCGGGCCGGAATCGACCTTCCGGTTCACCGAGCAAGGCTGGAACCGTCGGGAGAGTGGCTCAACGGCCCTGCTTTCCCAGTCGAATTGCCCTGAGCAACGCCCGGACGTGCCCGCGGACGGGTCGCTCGGTTTCCGGGGCGTGTTCCGCGGGGTCGGACGGTGGCTGATCGGTCATGGAGGAAGTCTAGCCGAGCGGGTAGGTCGGCGCAACGTCAAGACCTGCTCACACCGGAGGCCCAGGCTCGCCACCGTCTCGTCGAGTCGCCTTGCACACCGGGGCGGCCCGCCGCTATAGTGATCGCCGTCGCGACGCCCGAGGATCGGACGCCGCACGCGCCCGTCACGGAGGACGCACCACCTTGAGCGCGCATACCCTCGCGGGCCCCGAGCCGGCCACGACGCCAAGGCCCGCCCGCCGAACCCACCCGGAACTCGGTCCAGACCCCGCGCTGAGGCTTCGACGACTGCTGGTGGCCGCGGCCCTGGCCGTTGTCATGGGGCTCTTCGCCGCCCGCTGCGCCTGGATCGCGCGGGTCGACTCGATCACCTCGGACGAGTCGACACACCTGGTCCACGCCCTGCACTACTGGATGACCGGCGACGACCTGGAGATGTGGGAGCTGGGAGCGCCTCGGCTGCCGCACCTCCTGAACGCATTGCCGAGCTACCTCGTCCTCCGCCATTCCGGCCGCCTGCCCAGGGCCGAGGCGGGCCGCGTCGAGGCGCTCATGCAACTCGTCCTGTCGGGCTCAACGCGCGTCCTGTTCCCGGCCAGGGCGGGGACGATCACCTCGGGCGTGGCTCTCTTGCTGTCGATCTTCTGGGCCGTCGCGCGCCGACGGGGGGCCGTCTCCGGACTGGTGGCCGCGGCCCTGGTCGCGATGGTGCCGGAGGTGGTCGCCCACGCGTCGATCGCCGGCAGTGACATCCCGTTCACCGCCGCCGCCTTTGTCGCGATTGCCCTCATGGCCCGCTACGCCGAAGCCCCTTCACCCGGCCGCTGGGCGGCGCTGGCCGTGGCCATCGGCCTGGCCTGGGCGATGCGACACACCGCCTTGCTGCTCATGCCCCTGGCCGCCGGGCTGCAACTGTGGTGCGGCCTGCGGAAGCCGAGGCCCCCAGGTCCCTGGCCGCTTGCGGAATGCCTGCTGGGCTCGGCCCTCGCCTCGGCGACGCTCAGCCTCGTCGCCTTCGCGGTCCTGTGGGCGGGCGATGGTTTCGGGACGATCTCGCTGGCGGAGCTTTCCGGGCGGGCCTCGAACCTCCAGGTCCCGCGCCGCGTCGGCCCGATCGACCTGTCGGCGTTGCCTTTGCCGACCTCGGCCTTGAGCGTGGTCAAGCAGGTCCGCCACCAGAACCAGGGGCACGAGGCGTATTTCTGCGGCGAATACCGCTCGCAGGGATGGCCCCAATACTTCCCGGTCGCCTTCGGCCTCAAGACTCCCATCGGCCTCATGATCCTGCTGGCGCTGGCCGCCGCGCGGTTCCGACCACGCGATGCCTGGGAGCGGATCGCCCTGGCCTGCCTGGCCGTCCTCTGGATAATGCTCGTGCGCAACAAGGTGAACATCGGCGTGCGCTACGCCCTCTTGACCTACCCGCTGGCCGCCCCGTTCCTGGCCCGGCTCTTCGAGGGCCGATCGCTGCGGGATCGCGTCTGGGGGCCCATCACGGCCGCGGCACTCGCGGGGTTCGCCTGGGCGTCGTTCTCGTGCGGCGACCGCTGCCTCTCGTACTTCAACGAGATCGGCGGCGGGCCGTCGTTGGGGTGGCTCTACCTGGCCGACTCCAACGTCGACTGGGGACAAGATTTTGACGCCCTCTCCTCGGCGCTCGCCCGCCGGGGGATCAAGGAGGTCACGACGGACATCAGCTCCGAGCGTCGCCTGTCGGCTCTGGACATTTACTCCATCGCCAACCCCAGCCGCGTATATCAGGTCCCCGCGATCATGCCCCCCAACCGCCGGATGCTCGACTCCGACGGCGGGTATCTGCCGATCTACACCCGCTACGTCGCCGTGAGCGTCTCGCGCCTGCTGGGCCTTTATTCCCAGAACGACATGAGCTGGCTACGTTCCCGCAAACTGGTCGAGCGCGTCAACGACAGCATCTTCCTGTTCGACATGGATACCCCGGCCGACCGCTCACTGGCGGGTGAAAATCTTTGACGTTGGCAGGCTGACCCGCAATGTCGCGGGCCGTCAGCGTCGCCAGCCCCGCGGCGCTTCCCTCGTACTTCATTTGATGGCACCACCGCGCGGTCTTGAGCCGGTAGGCCGGGGGGAACGCGGCGGACGGAACGCCGATGACCGTGAGGACGGCGCTCCCGCTCATCAACCCACCTTGCTCAGGTGTGGACGACGGAACTCCAGACCCCCACGAGGCTGCCCGCCTCGGTGATTCCCAAGCCGAGGCGGGGGAAGTTGCATCCCCCGTTCCGGAATTCGCCGTCGAGCGGGCTGTCCCCGATCATGACGAAGGCGACGCCACGGCCGAAGGCACGCCTCCCGCTTCTCCCCTTCATAATACAGGCGTAATAGTCCGTGACGGAAGACCACCAATCGCCCCGCTTGACGAGGGGCTCGATCCAGTGCTTCGTCGGCGGGTAGTTCGTCCCCCCGAACGCCTCGCGGATGACGCGGCCGGTCAACCTCCGGGGGACCTTCGCGCCCGCCTTCACGGTCCCAGGCCACTCGCGACCGGGCGCATGGTCCTCCATCCCGATGGTGCTCTTGCACGCCAACACGGGCCGAACCGCCTCATGTTCGTCGATCGCCGCCAGCTCTGGGTCATCGCATCGATCTCCGACGTCTGATGGTGCCGCCCCGGGTCCATCCCGAGATTCTTAGTTGGACAGCCGTCATGGGACCGTTTAGCATAAGGCGGTGAGCGTTGGGGCGCAGGTCAAATTCTCGACGCTTGGAGGAGAGCGGCCATGCGGAGGCTAGGAGCCTGGTTCGTCGCGCTGATGCTGTGCCGCGAGGTCTTCGCTGCCGATGGGGGGCCAAGGCGTCCCGACCTCGCCGCCCGGATCGACGCCCATCTGGCTGCCCGTTGGGCCGAGGCGAAGATCCGCCCCACGGCGATGGCCGACGACGGTGAGTTCCTCCGCCGAGCCAGCCTCGACCTGGCCGGCAAGATCCCGACCGCCGCCGAGGCGCGCGACTTCCTCGACGACCCGGACCCCGGGAAGCGGGCCGCACTGGTTGATCGCCTGCTCGATAGCTCGGCCTACGCGGCGCGGGCCGCACTGCTCTGGCGACAGCTCCTGCTGCCCGAGGCCGCGGACCAGGGGCGGGTTGCCCTGGGCGGCCTCGAAGCTTGGTTGCACAAGAAGATCGAAGAGGAGGCGGGCTACGACCGGATCGTCCGCGAGGTCCTTTCCGTCCGACTCGGCGGCGGTGAGAACGACCGGATGGTCGGGTCGGCGACGGAGCCCTCGCCGGCCGCCTTCTACGTGACCAGGGGCGGGAAGCCCGAGACCCTCGCCAGCGACGCGGCCCGCGCCTTCCTCGGCCTCCGCGTGGAGTGTGCCCAGTGCCATAATCACCCGTTCGCCAGGTGGAAGCGCGAGGAATTCTGGGGTCTCGCCGCCTTCTTCGCCGGTGTTCCTCAGCAAGCGGAGGACGGCGTCGTTGCCGTCGGGACTCCTCGCGAGGATCCCGACCGTCGCGAGCTGAAGATCCCAGGCACGTCGACGGTCGTCAAGGCCGCCCACCTCGACCGCTCCCCGCCGGCCTGGCGCCCGCGCGCCGGCACCCGCCAGGTCCTGGCCGAGTGGATCACCGCGCCCGAGAACCCGTACTTCGCCCGCGCGGCCGTGAACCGCGCCTGGGCTCGCTTCTTCGGCAACGGCCTGATCGACCCGGTCGACGACCTCGACGCCGAAGGCGACCCGGCGCTCGTCGAGCTCCTGGACGAGGTCGCAAGCCAGTTCCGGACTCATGGATACGACCTGAAATACCTGATCCGCGCCTTGATGGCCACCCGGGCCTACAACCTCTCCAGCGCGGACGTTGCCGGCACGCGCACGCCGACGGGCCCGACGCTGTTCGCCCGGATGCCCGTGCGGGGTCTTTCCCCCGGCCAGTTAGTTGACAGCCTCGCGCAAGCGACGGGCGCCGATCTGGGCGAGAACCGGCCCCGCTTCCTGGAACTCTTCGCCGAACGCGACGTACCGCCGACCGAGTCCCAAACGTCGATCCTTCAGGCCCTGACTTTTATGAACGGCACGTTCGTCGATGGCGCTACCAGGACGGAGACCGGCGACGTGATCGGGGCGATTGCCGAGGCGCCTTTCCACGACACCGCCGACCGGGTCGAGGTCGTCTTCCTCGCCGTGCTGACCCGTCGGCCAACGCCCGAAGAGCGGTCCCTCGTGATCCGTTATATCGAACGTCACGAGGGGGAGGCCGACCGCGCCCGGGCCCTGTCGGACGCCTACTGGGCCCTCCTGAACGGTCCCGAGTTCCGCACCAATCATTAGGCGGAGGGTCGCCGAGGCCCCGTTTCGGATCGAGGAGAAGTCGCCATGGACCGCTGGTCGTCAATGCCGCGCCTGACTCGTCGGCGGATGCTCCGCCTGGCCTCCCTGGGGGCCCTGGTCGGCTCGTCCTCGGGCTGGCTCGGGAGGCTCGCGGCCCACGCCGCCGAGGACCCCCGCCGCCGCAAGGCGTGCATTTTGCTCTGGATGTCGGGCGGGCCCAGCCAGATCGACACCTTCGACCCGAAGCCCGATCACGCCAATGGTGGCCCTTCCAAGCCGATCGAGACGAGCATCCCGGGAATCCTCGTGGGTGAGCACCTGCCCAAGATCGCCCGGCAGGTCAAGGACCTGGCGATTCTCCGGGGCATGAACACCAAGGAAGGGGACCACGCCCGCGCCACCTACAACCTCCGCACGGGATACGCGCCGCAAGGGCCCATCCGCTACCCGACCTTGGGGTCCCTCGTCGCGAAGGAACGGGAGGACGAGTCGGCCGAGCTGCCGGGATTCGTGAGCGTCGCCCCCTCTCGTGCGTTGAGCCCCGAGGCGTTCGGCCCGGGCTTCCTGGGGCCTCGATACGCCCCCTTGATCGTCGGCGAACGGTCCAAGGGCGTGGGCCGCGCCGGCGGTCGGGCCTTTCGGGTGGACGACCTCGATCTCCCGGCCGACATCGGCCGCGGTCGGGCCGACGACCGGCTGGGGCTCATGCACTCGCTCGCCCGCGACTTCGAGGCCACACACCCGGGGGGCGTCCCCGCCAGCCACCAGGACGCTTACCGGCGGGCCGTCAAAATGATGCGGTCGCCGGCCGCCAAGGCGTTCGAACTGGAAGAGGAACCCGAAGCCGTGCGCGACGCCTACGGCCGCAATCCGTTCGGCCAGGGGTGCCTGCTGGCCCGCCGGCTGATCGAGCGGGGAGTCCCGTTCGTCGAGGTCACGCTTTCCAGCGTCGACGGCCGGAACGTCCTGGGCTGGGATACGCACGCCCAGAACTTCGACGCTATGAAGCGGCTCGGCGGCGTGCTCGACGCCGGTTGGGCGACCTTGATGACCGACCTGCGGTCGCGAGGGCTGCTCGACAGCACCCTGATCGTCTGGATGGGGGAATTCGGCCGCACGCCCAAGATCAACGAGAACGCTGGCCGCGACCATTACCCCAACGCCTGGTCAACCGTGCTGGCCGGCGGTGGGATCAAGGGGGGCCAGGCGATCGGCGATACCGGGGCCGACGGGGCTGAAATCAAGGATCGGCCCGTCTCGGTGCCCGATCTCCTCGCCACGGTCATCAAAGCGCTGGGCCTCGACCCGTTGGCGCAGAATATCGCCGAGAACGGCCGGCCGATTCGGCTGGTCGACCCCAAGGCCAAGCCCATCGCCGAGGTTCTGGGATGACCCCGCCCGCCCTCCTGGTGGCCTTGGCCGTCGCCACGGCGCCCGCGCCGGGCGATGATCCCCCCGCGCCGGCCCCTTCGGCTGCGACATTCGCCGCCTTGGGAGACGACGCGGTGCAGGACCTGGTGATTCTGGGCGAGTCCGTCCCGATCTTCCTCCGCGTCCGCGTAATGCTCGGCGATCGCCCGTTCCGCGCGGTCTGGGCCGAGGGCGCCCGCGACCTCCACGCCCTTCTCGACCGCGACGGTGATGGCCGGCTCACCACGGAGGAGGCTGAGAAGGACGGCCTGGCCGCGCTGCTCGCCCCGGCCGGCTCGCCCGCCCCAGCGCGAGGCCGTGCCGAGGTGGATGTCAGCCCGAAGGACGGCGTGATCTCGGTCGACGAGTTGATCGAGGCGCTCCGCGCGACGGCCGGGCCGTTCCGGCTCCGAGTCGAGGGGCTCGCGGACCGGCGGACCGACGCCCTCTTCGATCACCTCGACCGCGATAAGGATGGCCAGCTCGTCCGATCCGAGTTGGATGCCATCGTCGGCTCGCTCCGCAGGCTCGACCGCGACGCCGACGAGTTGATCGACGCCGGGGAGGTCAACGGGCTCGGTGCCCTCGTCGCCGCTCCGATGCCGGGCCGCCCAGCCCGGGACCCGGCCGTGCCTACGGTCCTGGCGCTGGCGCCCGGCGAGTCGCCCGTCCGGCTGGCGCGGATGCTCCTCAAGAAGTACGACACGGGGTCGAGCCAGGGGACCGGCAATCGCGACTCCAGGCTGTCGCCCGAGGAGTTCGCCATCCCGGCCGGGGCGTTCGCCGCGGCTGATGCCAATGGCGACGGCACGCTCAACGCCGAGGAGCTTCGCGTGTACCTTTCCGAGACCCGGCGGGACGCGATCCTCGACGTGGCCCTCTCGCCCGATGGCTCGGGCCGGGCGCTGGCCAGGGTCCGCGTCGAGGATGGGGGGCTCCAGGTCCGGCAACTGGCCGAGGGCGTGGTCGAGATCGATGTCGGCCTCATCCGCCTCGACATCCACGTCGACGACGGCGCGGGCGAGGCCGAGGCGGCCCGCCGGGGCTTCCGGGCCCGGTTCGAGGCCGCCGACGCCAACGAGGACGGCTATCTTGAGGAGGCCGAGCTGACCCAGGACAACGGGCAGCCTTCCCCCCTGGCCGTCCTCTTCAAGGCCCTCGACCGCGACGGCGACGAGAAGGTCTACCCGCGCGAGCTGGACGACCACGTGGCGAGGCAGGCCGTCGCGGCGAGGGGCCGGCTGACGTTGACGGCCTCCAACGAGGGCCGGGCATTGTTCGGCATCCTCGACAGGGACCGCGACCGCCGCCTCGGCGCCCGCGAGGTGCTCGACGCCTCCGCCCGCGTCTCGGCGATCGACCGCGACCACGACGGCCGCGTGATCCCCGAGGAGATCCCGCACCAGATCCAACTCACCCTCATCCGCGGTGACCTCTCGACCCTGCTCGCGCCCCCCGCGGGCAACCCCGCATTGGCGATGCCCCCCCGCGCGGGCGGCGTCCGGATGACCTCCAGGCCCGCCGCCGGGCCGTCCTGGTTCCGCAAGATGGATCGCAACCACGACGGCGACGTCTCGCGTCGCGAGTTCCTCGGCGCCCGCGAGAAGTTCGATCGCCTGGACCGCGACCACGACGGCCTCGTCGCGCCCGACGAGGCCGAGGCCGCGACGACCGTCGGGCCCGTCAAGGCACCTGGTGGTTGAGTCGCAGCAAGATTCGCTCGGCGCGGAAGACGATCTCGACATCCCTCTCCCGGAGGGCATCCTCCAGCACCGGCACGGCGACGGGGCCGAGTTCAAAGAGCCGCGTCTCCGCCTCCTCACGAGCCTTGGGGGCGGCGTCGCCCAATTGCTTGACCAGGACACGGGCCCGATCCTGCAACCGGGGGTCGATCCCGTGCGCGACCACCACCGCTGTGCGCACGAACGCCTTGGGGGAGGGGAACACGTCGAGGAGCGAGATCTCGTCGATCGCCTCGCGCGAGAAGTGGGCCGCCACGATCAACGCCTTCGGCTCAAAGAGGACTGGCCCGTACTGATCCAGATACGTCCGGATGACCTCGGCACGCATCCCCTGAGCGGCCAGGCGGCGGGCGTAGGCGTCGCGGGTCAGCTCGCGGAAGGACGGGTCCGAGGGGCGGATCGGCTGCGAGAGGGTCAGCTTGACCGGCGGCCCTTCGATCACGGTTTTCTTGCCGGTCTCGGCGGCGAGGCGGGCGCCCGTCGTGATGAAGAGGCTGCCGTCCTCGGCGATCCGGTAGCTCAGGCCGATGGTGCCGAGAACCTCCGCCAAGGCGTCCCGGGCGGCGAGGCGGCCCGCCTTCAGGGTCATCGGCCGTCCGAGGTCGACGTCGGCCTTGGCGAGCGTCGGGTCGTCCACCTCATACCGCAACCGGGCCTGGCCCGCGACCAGGGCCAGGACCTCCTTGCGCGGGACCATGTCGGCCTCAACCGTCACGGGGCGATTCAGGGCCTGGTCCACCCGCGCCCGGATGTTTGCGTCCCCCTCGGCGGGCATCGGCTTGGGCTCGCCCTTCGCCTTGTCGTTGTCCTTCTCCTTCGGCTTCAACTCTGCCTCGCCCGCCTGCAAGACCGCCTCGGCCGCCTTCGCCTTGAGCTCGGGGTTGTCCTTGTTCTTCTCTTTTTCGTTGTCCTTCTCTTTCTCCTTCTCCTTCTCCTTGGCGTCCTTGGGGACGCCCGTCGGGAGAGAGTCGAGCCAGCCGATGCGGTAGCCGCCATCCTCGTCGGGGGCGATGACCGCAACGTCCAGGAGGGGATGGCCGGTCAGGTTCTGGAGCGTGTACTCGTGCGGCCCGCCGCGGAGCTTGACCGGGATCGGGACCGTGAGCTCCGGGTCGTAGGCCAGGAACCGTTCGACCCGCGTCTCGTGATGGAAGTAAAGCGCGGGATCGGCCCGCCGGAGCTTCTGGAACCAGTGATCCTCGGGGATGTAGCCCGGCGCGATGCCCGCCGGGGGTGCCGCGAGCAGATTCGTCTTGAACCATCGGAGCCCGTCGCTCCGTTCGGTGCCCCGCGGCCAGTGGGCCAGGACCGTCCCCTTCTTCACGCGGAGGTCGACATCGACATCCTGGGTCGGCTCGCCGAAGGCCTGCACCACCGAGATCGGCGCGATCGGGAATTGGCGGTCCAGCTCCACCCCTTCGAGCTTCGGCCGGATGGTCCCGACCGGCCCGGGCATCGCGTTCCGGTAGACGCGTGGGGCATTCAGGGACGGCTGGGCCTGGCTGCCGACCCAAACCGACCACTCGTAGACCTCGATCGGCGGCTGCGGACGATCTTCGGCGCCCTGGAGGCCAGGAGCGAGGGACAGGTTGAAGACCGCCAGGAGCCAGCGGAGTCGGGCGAGCGACGGGCGAGGGGATCGGTTCATGGGCCGCTCGCGGGTGGGGTGGTCGAGGCTTTGGTTGCGGGGGACTTGGCCTCGGCCGCGGAGGGGCGTCGATAGAGGCGGGCGTTCGCCCAGATCACGCGATCGCCCGTGTCTTCGTCGGGGCCGAAGTCCACGACGAGCCGGAGTTGTTCGGCTCCCGCGACGGGCAGGGTCAGACGGACCGGCGGGGCGTCGGCGCGGAGGTCGGGATTGGCGTACAGCTCCTCGCCGTCGGCGAGGACCCGGCAATGGACACGCCCCTTCTTCTTCGCCGTGTCGTCGAATCCGACCAGGGCTTCAAACGTGGCGTACCGGCGGTCGAGGTCGTAGGTGAGGGCCGACCGCGAGTGGACGGCCAGCCCCTTCTCGATGACCTGGCCTTCGAGCTTGAGCGGGGCGCCGTCGAGGTTGACATCCCTGCGATACGGTGAGCGGCGCGCGAAGAAGGGCGTCTCGTCGACCTGGCTCGGTTCGAGGTCTGACAGGTAGGCCACCTGGCCCCCGCGGAACCGGACGCCGCGGATGTCGGCGCCGGGCAGCTTCAGGACCTGGCCCCAAGGGGTCTCGACCCGCCACACGGCCGGCTCGATCGCGGCCCAACGCCCCGAGACGGTGATTCCGCCGACCAGCGTGAAGGTCGGCCGGACCTCCGTGGGCGGTTTCGGCGCCGGCCGGGCCGCCAGGATCAGGCCCTCGACCTGCTTCAAGGGCATGGTCCGGCTCTTGCCCTGGTAGAGGAACGAGAGCTTGCCGGCGTTCGCCCCCTGGACGACCCCGCCGATCGCCACGACCTCGCCGTCCTTCGCCCAGGCCAGGAGCAGGTCCTCGCCGCCCCGCGTCTTGAGGCGTTTGGCGAACGACTCGGGCGTCTCCTTGTGGTCGGGCCGCCCCATGTAGACGCCGACGACGCGGGCGATCGGAACGTCGAGTCGGTCGCCCCAGGGGGTCATCAGGGTCAGCGCCTCCTCGCCAATGGCTTCGAGCTCTCCATACAACTGCTCGTCGTCCGCGAGGTAGACCCGGGCGTCGAGCGACGGGGCCGCGGGATCGAAGGCAAGCTTGGGGTCGGTGTGGCCGGTCGCCTTGACCTGGATGTTGGCATTCTGGCCATCCGCATAGGTCAGATTGACCATGAATGACTTGTCGTGGCAATCGCCGGCCGGCGGCTCCAGGAAGACGTCGCCCCATGATTCGACCCCGGTCCTGCGGAAGGTCAAGGGCCAGTCCGTCGAACCCGAGGGGTCGAGCCGCCAGGACGCCTGGCCCTTGTCGGTCGGGCACTGGATCGCAAGCTGCTGCACGACCGCCTCCCGGAGGCCGGAGAGCGACAAACGCAGGTCGCGGATTCCGTTCGGCTTGGGCTCGACCTTCGCGACCTTGACCACGGCCACCGTGCCCGGGGGCGGGGCCGACAGGTCTTCGCCGGCGCCCTGCTTCGCGTCCTTGGCGTCCTGACTGGGGACCCCGGCGGGGCCGGTCGTGTCGACGTTCGGCTGACCTTCGAATCGGGCTGCCAGGATCGACGCCCGCTCGAAGGCGATGGCCTCGACCTCGTCCAGCGGGATCCGCGCCTTGGGTTTCGGGGCCGGCGGGGGAGCCGCCGGCGCCGCTTCTCCCGGCTTTGCCGGGGCCGACGCGTCGCCCACCTTTGCGGGCTCCGCCACGGTGGTCGCGGCCGTCGCCGCCGGGGCGGGGTTTGGCCCCTGGGCCGGCGGATTCGCGGCGGGAGGGGCGGTGCCGGGGGCCGGAGAAGGGGGAGGGCCGCCGACGACCAAGATCTCGCCGTCCAGCGCGGTCGGCTCGCCGTGCACGACCGTCCCATGAATCGTGCGGATCGCAGTGCCCAGCCCGGTGAGGTGGTCGGCGTGGATGGTCAGGTCGCGGAACAGGACGTCCACGGGCTCGGCTCCGTTGCGGTTGGAGGCGAAGAGCTTGACCCCCGTGATGTCGCCTGGGCCGAGGTTGAACTGGCCAATCTCGCGGGCCTGGGCCGCCACCTCGTCGAAGACCTGATAGCGGAGGGTCTGACCCTGGCGGCGGAATTCCAGGCGGATCGCCCCCCCACGCGCCGGGAAGGTGTGCCGCTCCGGCTTGGGGGGCTTGGCCGGTGCCCCGCCACCGAACGGGTTGAACATCATCATCCGCGGGTTCATCATCTGGGGGGCGGCGCCGGCCCCCTTGTCGAGGGCCCGGTAGACGTCCTTGCCGTCGGGTTCGAGCTGGCGGAGGAGCGTCGCCTCGGGCTGGTCGATATTCTGGGTGGCGACGGTGATCCCGATCGCGACGCCGTCCTCCTGGCCTGGCTTGGGGAGCTTACGGATCGTCAGGGTCGCCGAGATCGTGCAGTCGCCGCCGATGCGGAGCTGGGCCGGGGTCTTCCATCCGGTTTCGGCGTCGCCCGGCTTGAGCGTCACTCGCAGGCCGTCCGCCTCGCGCGTGAGCGCCTTCTTGTCGCCGAAGCCTTCGGCGTCGAGGGCGGCCTGGTCGAACGCCTTCTCGTCGAACGGCCGGAGGTAGTCGCCCGAGCCGACCCTCACGAGGCCGATGCACAGGATCGCCGCGACGAGCATCGTATGTCCTCGGTTTCCTGCCGCCCCGCCCCGGGGCGAGTTCCCCGGGCCTCACGCGAGGCCCGGGGGTGTTCCCATCAGGTACCCGCCCGTAAGGGACGGATCAGGGCTTGGCGGGGCTAGCCGATCCGGCCTCTCCCTTGGCCCTCGTTCTCGCCCCGTCGCCCTCCGCCTTGGCCGACTTCTCCTCGGCCAGGCGGCGATAATAGCGCTCCAGGACGGTGCGGTACTCGGGCGGGAAGCCCTCGTTCATGGACTGGAGGATGCGGTCCCGTTCGGGACCCGAGAGCTTCCCCCATTCCTTGCCGCCCTCCTCGGGGTTCATCAGGGCGCCGATGCCCCCCGTGCCGGAACTGATCTTCGAATCGGCCATGCCGCGGTTGGGGTTATTCCGCTTGATGCCACCCCGGCACGCCAGGCATTGCTTCTCCAGTGACGCGATCAGCTCATCCAGGTCGTGGACGATGGCTTTCTGCTCGCCCTGGACGGGCTCGCCGGTCTGCTTGCGGCCCAGGGAGTCGATCACACCGCCCATCTTCGAGGCGATGTCTTCGGCCTTGACGTCGTCGGCGATCGCGGGGGGGGCGCAGAACAGGCTCGCCAGAAGGGCTGCGGCGCCGAAGGTCTGTCGGTCTCGGGACATGGTTCCCTCATCGGTTCGGGGAAAAGGACGGGAATTCGAGGAAGAGGAAGAGGACACGATCCCGGCGGCGTACTCCGGGGATCAGGGTTGCTCCATCCGTTCGGTGACCTTGGACAGTGAATCTCGAAGTTCCTCCTGAAAAGCCTCCAGGGCCTCGACCTCGCGCCGGAGCGCGGGGGGGAGCGTCGTGGGCTCGGGCCGGGTCTTGTCGACCCCGACGGTGTCGTCGTTGAGGCGGGACTGGAGGAGGCGGATGATCTTCAGCTCAGCGACCAGCCGGTTCAGCTCGCGCTCGCGCTCCCGGAGGTCCGAGGGTAGGGGCGTGCCGGCGGGCGGCGGGGTCGTGGGAGGGAGCCGGCGGATGGCCTGGATCATCCCGAGCAGGTCGTCCTCGATCCGCTGCTCCATCGCGACGGTCCGCGTCGAGGCGTCGCCGTCCTTGAGCCAGCCTTCCACGTGCCGCATCTCGCGGGACAGGACGCGGAGCGCCGTGGGCAGGGCGATGCCGAACTCGGTTTCCTCGACCAGGGCCAGCAACTGCTCGGTGCGAGCGGCCAGCCCCCCCTCTTTTTGCGACAGGCCCGCCGCCGCGATCGCCGCCGCCCGCGACTTCTTGGCCAGGCGCGGGGCCTGCTCCTGGGTCGACTCGCGGATCGCGGCCTGGAGTTCGTGCATCTCGGTCAGCTCGCCGATGAGCCGGGTCTGGAGCTCGGTCCGGAGCTGGACGAGCAGCTTCTCGGACGCCTTGGCGAGGTCGGCGGCGGACCTGACGAGGATGTCCAGAGCCTCGGACTGGTCGGAGGCGGCGGGATCGGGGTCGATGTGGGCCAGTTCGCTCTCGGCCGCCTGCATCTCGCCGCCGGCCCGGATGAGGTCTTTCTGAAGGGCCACGCCAGCGTCGCCCAGGCGGGCCGCGCTCGCCCCGAGGGCCTCGGTGGCGCGGCGGTTCTTGAGCTGGCCAGCCTCGTGGCGGTGGAATTCGACCTCGGCGACGTTGCGGGCCGCCTCCGCGATCCGGCCGTCGAGTCCTTGCAGTTCCTCCCGCAGCACAACCTCGGCCTTCTCCTCGGCGGCGACGGCCGCGGCCAAGTCGTCGCCGTCGCCGTCGTCGTCGCCGAGCTTGGCCGCGGCGACAGTCAGGTGGACGTCGGCCTTGCGCAGTTGCGAGGGCTTGAAGTCCGCGAACAGGGGGTCGGAGGCGAGGGCCGAGGCGGCCCTGCCGACGGTCGCCTCGCGAGCGCGGAGGCCCGCCCGCGCCGCCTTGGGGTCGTTGGCGTCGCGATCCGCGGCGAGGGCCTTGGTGTCCGCGACGATGGCCTTCTGGTCGCGGGCGAGCGCCTCGAGGTCGGGCCGGCGGGCGGCGAGCTTCTCCTTCGCCTTGCGCTGGTCGATGGCGAACCGAGACCAGCCCAGCTCGCGTCGTTCGTCCTTGACAATCCGCTCAAGCTGGCCGATCGTTTCCCGCATTTGCCGGAGGCGCGCGATCTTCAGTTGGAAGTCGAGGTCCTCGGCCAGGAGGACGTTGCGGAGGTGTTCCAGCTTGGCCAGGAGCTCGCGGACCTCGGTCTCCGCCTTGGCCAACCGGGCGTCCTTGATCATCTTGTGCGTCTCGCGCATCTGCTCAAGGATCAGCTCCTCGCGAGAGAACTTCAGGGCGAGGCGGAGCCGCGACGCGTTCTCGGGCTCGAGGCCGCGAAGCGCCTCCGAGAGCCGGAACATGCGCTCTTCCAGCTCGGTCATCTGGGCCGCGGCGTTCTCCTGGGTGAAGCCGATGCCGTCCCGGTCGGCTGCCCCTCCCGCGGCGGCCTTGGCCGGGGCCTTGTCCCTGGAGGCCGGGTCCTCGTTCTTCTGCTTGTCCTTGTCCTTGTCCTTGTCCTTGGAGGTCGGCTTCTCGTCGTCGAAGACACCCGCCGCCTTGTCGGCCTCGGGGGCCTCCGGCGCGTCGGCCGACGCCCAACGGCCAGGGAGGGCGACGAACAGCGCCACGACCATCGCGACGAGGCCGACCGTGAGCGGTCGGGGATGCGGGCTAGGGCTTCTTGTCATCGAAAACCTCCTCGGTACGCGATTCACGGGCGTTCTCGGTCGCCTTCAGAATCTTCTGCTGGATCTTGATGACTTCGGCGACCTGATTCACAACGTCGACGAAGCTCTCCCATTGCGACATCTGCTCCAGGATTGTTTTCATCCTCGCCACGACCTCGCCATGCAGGCGACGGACCTTGTCCGCGCCGGCCGCTGCTCTGGGACCGCCGCCGCTCAGCGATTGCAGAGCGTTGCGGAGTTCGGTCACGGGTCCGGAATTGAGCGTGCGGATGGGGTCGACGACCCCGTCTTGTAACAGGCGATGCGACTTGGGCGAGCCGACCTGGTTCAGCTTCATCTCCTGGAGCGAATCGGCGATCCGGGCGGCGATCTGGTCGAGCTGCCGGGCGCCGGTGTGCAGGGACCGGGACGCGTTGAGATATTCCTCGGCCGTCGGCGTGCCGGCCAGGATCGGCGTCTGCTTCTCGGCGGCGTCGACCGCCGCGAGGAACTTGGCCCGCTCGGCACGCTGACGAATCAGGATTTCGTAGAACAGCTCGTCGGGCGAGACCACCAGCAAGTGGACGACCCCCGACCGACCGACCTGTGTCCCCCGGGCGCAGCGATCCTCGGCCTCGGCCTGGAGCCGGAGCACGGCCCCGATCGGCGGGTGGGCGGCCTGGAGGTCGACGTCGTGCCGGGCCTGGTGGTCCAGGACCGCCCGCCCGCCTTCGGTGGCCAGGGGCATCGCGACGGCTTGCCGGGTTGTGGTGGGCTCGGCTTTCCCCTCCACGTGGGTCGTCTGCTCGACCTGGAGGCGCAGCGCCGCGAGGCCCATGTCGTCGGTTGCGGCCAAGGTGAGCGGGATCGTGGCGACCGGCGTGACATGGGCGCCGACGCCCTGGGCGCGGAGCGTCACACGCGGCTCGCGGTCCTTGAGCAGGCCGAGCGACAGGAACGTGGGCTTGGAGGCCAGGCCAGACTCGTCCGAGGTGAGCTGGATTTCCAGGGTCGTCGCCTCGCGGAGGGTCCAGCGGGCGGAGAATGTCTTCGGGTCGACGCGGGCGAGCCCCGGAGGCGTCCCGGGATGGACGTCCACGCGGGTCCGGGCGATCGGCTCGCTGCCAACCAGCGTGAGTTCGACCTCGGTGTCGGGCAGGAAGATCAGATGCTGGCCGGCGTCGTCGACCGCCCGGAATTCGCCCTTGGGCCTCCCGGGGTCGCGGACGCGGAGCTTCAGCGCCTGCAAGACGGGCCGGTCGACCCGTTCCACCCGGATCGGCCCGAGCCAGTCGTCACCCCCGACCAGCTCGAACGTCGACGAGGCGGACGACGGCGGTAGCTCGTGGCGGAATCGCCCCGAGGCGACGGCCGTCATGACCGCCTCGCGGACGGCCCCATCCGCGGCCTGTTCGCGGAGTCGGACTGCCCGGGGAACCTCGGGCGCACCGGGCCGCTCGCGGAGCGCGAACGGCTCGCCCCGGCCGGGCAGGACCCAGCCCTTGCCACGCGGTTGGAGGGCCGGGAGGTCGGACCGGACCTCCACGGCGAACGGTTCGTCGCGGGCGGCCAGCAGCCGATTGCCGTCGCCGAGGCCGGTCACGGAGAGATAGGTCCGTTGGGGCCAGCGCTCCGCCGACCCCAAAACCCAACGCGCCACGCTCAGCCGGGCCGCGGCCGGTGCCAGCAAGGCGAACGCGACCGGGACGAGCAGGACACCGAGCAGGGCAACGGCGCGCCCGGCCGTCCGTTCCCAATTCCAATGGGCCCTCCAATCGGCGGCCGATAGGGCCTTGCTCGCGCGTTGGACGGCCAGGCGGACCAGGGCGGGCGAGGCTGCCGGGTGAGGCGCAACGAGTTGCCCGGGGAGCTGGAGCACGTCGGCGACCTGCTGGCCCGTCCCCGGGCGGATGCGGTCGAGCGTCATCGCCAAGGACAGGTCGTCGAGCATGACGGCCCAGTACCTCGGAAGCGAACGGATTGCAAGGGTCGAGGCGATCCCGACCAGGCCCACGCCCAGGAGGACCTGGCGGGCCGTCAGGCCGAACCGGAGCCACGCGTCCAGCGCCACCAGGATCGCCCCCACCAGCACCGCGCCGGCCAGGGCGTCGAGCGCGAATTCCAGGCCCATCTGGAGCCGGAGCGAACGGCGCGACCGGGCGAGCCAGGCGCGAAGCCATGCCTGCTCCTCGCGGAGCGAGCCCGGTTCAGCGTTGTGGGTCGCGGTCTCGGTGGTCACGGTCGGTCTCGCTGAGTGGCGGGTTCGTGCGATCGGACTCAGACCATGCGGAAAAGCTTACGCAGAATCCACTCGGTCACCAGGCCCAGCACGATTATCGCATAAAGGAGGGGCGCGTCCCAAAGTTCGTCGCGTTGCTCGATGGTCCGCGTCACCTCGCGCATCGGGATCGCCTCATCGAGCCGGTCGAGCTCGGGGAGGTCCAGGACGCGACCACCGGTCATCCGGGCGAGGTCGGCGAGCAACGCCCGGTTCAAGGAGGGCTCGTCGACCTCGCGCCTCGGCGGCTCGACACGAAAGGTGGTGGTCGAGACGCGGGTCGTGGCCCCGGCGTCGGCGCCCGTCGCCGGGGTGATGCGGAGCGTGTAGGCGCCGGCGCGCTCGGTCGGGAAGGCCGCCATGAGTAGGGCGGGGTCGTCGCCCGCCCGCTCGAACGCGAGGGGCTCCGGCGGCTGGCCCTCGACCTCCAGCTCGGCCGCCAGGCCCGACGCCTCGGCCACCGCGGCGGCCTCGGTGAACCGGACACCGATCGTGACCCGGTCGCCCACTCGATACGCCGACTTGCCGAGGTCCACCTGGAAGGGAAATCGGCCGCCCAGGGCCTTGTTCCGCCCCACCCGATCGATCAGGCGCGCCCAGAAGCCGTCGAAGTAATTTTCGGCCAGGTATCGCCAGCGGTAGGAACTGTCGAACCCGATGAAGACCGTCCGCCCCGGCCCGTAAAGCTGCGAGGCCAGCAGGACATGCCGGCCGTATTGGTTCTGCATCCGAGGATCGCCGTGCCGGGCCAGCACCGTGGCGCCCGGGCGGGCGCGGGTCACCGGGAAGCTCCAGTACATGCCGGGCAGGCTCGTCAGGATGGCGCGATTGCGGAACGGGTCGGGGTGAAATTCGAAGATCGGGTCGCCGCGCCCCTCGGGGGTCAGGTCCAGGGCGTAGGTCGACTGGGTGGCCAGTCGGACCTCCGCCTCGGTCCGAAACAGGCCGGGCTCGCGGACGACGGGCAGGATGCGGGTCCAGCGGCCCCCGGCCGACTCGTCAGCGTCGGCCTCGTCGGCCTCGAAGAGTTGCTGCGAGTGGAGTTCGCCGGGGATGAAGATCAGGCCGCCGCCCTCCTTGCCCACGAATTTGGCGATGAGGTCGGGCCATTCCGGGCCCAGGGCCTTCATATCGGGGTCGATCAGCACCAGGGCGTCGTATCGCCCGAGCTCCTCCGCGTCGTTCGGTAGGCGCGAGATCGGCTTGTCGCCGGCCTGGCGGTAGCCGGGGTCGGCGTGCTGGAGCCAGGCGGCGAACTCGACGTGCGGGTCGCGCTGGAGCGTGTTGCGGAGGAACTGCACCTCCGGCGACGGCGCCCCGGCGATCATCAGGACGCGGATCTGCTGGCGCACGACCCGCACGGTGGCCGTGGCCGAATTGTCGTCGCGCGACAGCTCTGGCCCCGCGTTCTCGACCCGGGCGCGATACTCGTACTGGCCGACCACCTTGGGCACGATCCGAAACGGCGTCCTCTTCAGAAGGCCGTCCTCCCCGAGGGCGATCCGCTGGCTGTCGAGCTGCTCCCAGTCCCCGGCGTTGACTCGCTGCTCCAGGACGAGGTCCGCCTCGGCGTCGCGCAGCCCGCGGGCCTCGACGACGACGGCCAGGTTCATCGGGTCGCGGGCGAAGACGACGGGGCTGACCTCGATCTCGGCGACCCGGACGTTGCGCGGGCCTTCTTCCGCCCCGGCGGCGACGGGGAAGACGGGGATGCCGAGCCGGGCGACCATCTCCGCGACCCGAAGCGGGTCTTCCCCGGCGTTGGAGCGGCCGTCGGAGACCAGCACAATCCCCGCGACGGGCCGCCCCTGGTGCGCCGCCAGGACGCCACGGAGGGCGTCCCCCAGAGGGGAGACGGAACGCCTGGGCTGAATCTCGTCGAGCCGTCGCGTCTGGGCCGGGCCGGCCGTCCCGGTCCTCGCGGCGGACTCCAGGTCGTAAAGGAACACGTCACGCCCCTTGCCCAACCCTTCCAGTTGCTCGGAGAGTTTGGCTTTGGCCAGGTCCATGCGCGGCGCCTCGCGAAGCCGATCCACGGGGGATTTCCCGCCCTGGGATTCGAGCCGCAGCGAGGCGGCGATTTCGGCCGCGCGGGTCTCGTCGGTGTACGGGTCGGCGAACCGCATGCTCTCCGAGTCGTCGACGATGATCGGCAGGTGCGAGCGGATCGTCTCGCGGTGCGAGGAGACCAGGACCGGCTCGACCAGCATGATGGCGACGGCCAGCAGCACGAGCGCCCGCAGCCCCGCGAGCAGGGCCCGCCTTGGCCTCGACAGCTCGCGCTTCTCGCGGCGGGGGAGCCACCAGAGCAGGACCAGGACCGCGACGACCGCCGCCGCCAGGGCGATGGCCATCCCCCCGCCCGGCAGCCAGGTCAGCTCCAGGCGCGTCGTCCCGCTCGACGGCCCCGCGCCCGGCGAGCGGTATTCGATCCCCAGGAGTGTCCGCCAGATCCGGTTCATGACCTTCCGCCAGGAGGAGGGGGGGACTCGTGTGTCATCGGGAACGCCCCACCCACGTCGCCAAAATCGGTTCGAGGATCAGGAGCGCGAGCAGCACCCATGCCAGCTCGTGCCAGACTTCTCGTCCCGTAGCCGAGAACGCATCAGCGCCGACGCCTCTCGCGGAGGCGACCTCGACCTTGAGCGGGGCGAGCAGCCCCTTGAGGTCGGCCACCGCCAGCCGTTCGAGCGCGCTCTCGCGCGGGTCGGGGTTGGACGCGAAGAGGTCCTGCTGGGCACCAAGTGGCCCTTCGTCCCAGGAGACCCGGTACAGCCCCGCCCGGCGGGTGTCGGGCAGGTCGATCGCCCAGGCGGGGGTCGGGTCGCCCGAGGCCCGATCGTCGAGTGAGGCCGCCGCCAGCGCCCTCGGCTCCCCCCCGCCCGGGGAGATGAGGCGGACGTTGGCGAGCTGGTGGCTGGAGTGGACCACGCGCTTCGGCCGTTCGCCGGCCGTGAGGGTGTGGGCCCACGAGGTCGGCCGCGACGTGCCCCGGACGGCCTCGCGCACCGCCATCACGAAGCTCGGCTCGATCGGCCAGTCGTTGCCGGCGCGGTCGGCCGTGGTCGTCCAGAGCAGGACTCGGCCCTCGCCGACGACCCGCTCGATGATCGCGGGCGACCGCGCGGCGTCGTTCCAGCGGGCGAGCACCCGCACCGTGTCCGCGTCGCCCGCCGCCTCCTCCACGCCCATGAACTGGCGGACCGGCACGCGCTCCAGCGCTGACGGCTTCAACTCCAGCAGCTTCTCGATCGGCGACGGGCGGACCGGGTCGACCACCAACCCTCGGATCGCCTCGTCGACCTGAGCCTTCAGCGGGACGGGCAGCAGCGGTTCGCGTGATCGGTACAGCCGCTCGTTGTAGAGGTCCGTTTCCAGCTTCCCCCCCGTGAAGATCAGGAGGCCCGTCCCCCCCCGGACGAGTTCCGTCAGCCGCCGAGCCTGCTCGAAGGTCGGACCCGCGACGTTGGCCAGGACCAGGACGTCGGCGGGATCGAGCCGGGGATTCAGGAAGTCCTCATCCCGGACCACCTCGATCCGCCAGGCCTCCGCGTCGCCGACGCCGATCGACAAGGGCGCCGCGAGGTAATCGACCTCCGAGCCGAACGGCTCCGACGAGGGCTCGCCATCGACCAGGCGGATCAGGAGCGAGTCCTTCACCGGCGTCGCGGTCCAGAGTTGGTTGTCGCCCGCCAGCTCGTCCTCTGGCAACTGCAGCGAGATGTCGTGCATCCCCTGGGACGGGAACCGGACGGTCAAGGGCACCCGAACGGTCTGTCGGGGCGGTATCTCGGGCAAGGGCGTCTCGGTCGGCCGGTCGTCCACCCGGAGGATCGCCTTGGCGCCAGTGAGCACGCGTGATGAGTTGTTGCGGACCCGCGCCTCCCAGTGGGTTTCGGCCCCGGCGAGGATCGTGCGGTCGAGGGGGACGATCGCCTCCAGGGCGACGTTGGCGGTCTCATCCGCGCCGACGTCGACCACCCGGACGCGCACTCCTTGCTCGTGCCAACGGCGGGCGACGTTGGCGACTTCGGCGTCCCAGCCGGACTTCCGCAGGTCGGTGATGATCGTGAGGCCGCGCGTGGGATAGGTGCACGACTGCACCACCTCTTCGACCCCCGCAAGCACGGTCGGCCAGGAGGCGTGGGTCTCTGTGATTGGCAATGCCAGGGCGCCGGCCGAGAGCTCCTCGCGGCGGATGCCCTCGACCTCGTGGAAGATCGGCGCCCGAGGGGCCGAGGCGGCGACCAGCGTGCAGCGGTCCCGCGGGTTGGCCGCCCCGAGAAGGGCCGCGGCGACCTCGCGGGCCCGGTGGAAGGCTGGAGGTCCCCCCGAGGCGTAGCCCATGCTCAGCGAGTCGTCGATCAGGACCACCTGGCTCGACCGGCCGCCGCCGCCGATCCAGTTCTCCAGGCCCGTGGGGTGGAGCACCGGCCGGGCCAGGAACAGGAACAGCAGGACTGGCAGGGCGATCCGCAGCAGGAGCAGCAGCCACTGTTCGATCTGAATCCGCCGCCGATTGCGCCGGATGGTCAGCTTGAGGTGGCGCATCGGCGCCCACTCCACCCGGCGGAACCGGCGGCGGTTCAGGAGGTGGATGATGATGGGGATGACCCCCAGGATCGTCCCCCAGACCAGCAGTGGACTCAAGAAGTTCAACATGCTTTCCTTCAGGAAGGCCCGCCCGAGCGGGCCGATTCCTCGCGGGATCTGAGGAAGCGGCCGAGCGACGCGCCCAGCGGCTCGTCGGTGGAAAGGCGGACATGGTCGTAGCCCCGGCCGCCGCACTCGCGCTTGACGTCGTCGAGGAACTCGCGGATCGCGACCTGATAGTCCCCGCGGAAGGCGCCGGGCTCGGCGAACAGCTCTTCATCCCCTTCGATGTCCTTGAAGACGGTCGGGCCGTCGAAGGGGAGGTCCAGCTCGTCGCGATCGAGCACCTGGAGGACGAGCACCTCGTGACCGAGAAAGCGGAGCCGGTTCAAGCCGTCGTACACGGCGTCGAGGTCGGTGAACAGGTCGGACACGATCACCAGAAAACCTCGGCGACGGATGCGATCGGTGAGCGACCGCAGGAGGCCGCCCAGCTCGGTCTTGCGGGCCGGGGCGCATGCCTGGAGCAGACCCGACATGACCGTGACCTGCGACTGGGTCGCGTTGGGGGGCAGGATCGTCCCGGCCTGCTCGTCGAACAGGACGAGGCCGACCGGGTCCTGCTGGCGGGTCAGCAGCATCGCCAGGGAGACGACCAGGGTGGAGGCGTAGTCGAACTTGCTCAAGACGGCGCGCGAGCCCCGGTAATTCATCGACGCGCTGGCATCGACGATGAAAGTGACCCGGACGTTGCTTTCTTCCTCATATTGCTTGATGTAGTGGCGGTCGGACCGGGCGAACACCCGCCAGTCAAGCCGGCGGAGGTCGTCTCCGGGGGTGTATTCCCGGTAGGCGGCGAACTCGATATTGAAGCCGTGGAATGGGCTCCGATGCTGGCCGCTGATCGCCCCCTCGGCCAGCCGGCGCGACCGGAGGGTGAGGTCGGCGATCTGGGCGATCACGTCAGGATCGGAATACGCCCGCGACGCCGGCATCGGCGGCCCCCTTCCGTACCGGGATGTCGTCCATGAGTCGCGCGATGATCGTGTCGCTGGTCTCGCCAGCGGCCTGCGCGTTGTAGTTCAAGACGATCCGATGCCGCAAGACCGGTCGCGTCACGGCCCGGACGTCCTCGACGCCCACGCTGGGGCGCCCCGCCAGGGCGGAGCGGGCCTTGGCCGCGAGGATCATCGCCTGACCGGCTCGGGGGCCGGCCCCCCACGAGACCCACTCGCGAATGTACTTCGGCGCCCCCTCCTCGGCCCCCCGGGTCGCCCGGACCAGGTCCATCGCGTAGTCGATGCAGTAGTCCGACACCGGCACGCGGCGGACCAGCTTCTGAAGGGAGGCGATCCGTTCGCCCGAGATCAAGGGCGTGATCTCCGGCTGGTCGGCGCCGGTGGTGAGGCGGTAGATCTTCCGCTCCTCGTCCTGGGTCGGGTAGCTGATGAAGATCTTGAAGAGAAAGCGGTCGAGCTGGGCCTCGGGCAGGGGATACGTCCCCTCCTGCTCGATCGGGTTCTGGGTGGCCAGGACGAAGAACGGGTCGGGGAGCCGGTGCCGATGACCGCCAGCGGTGACCTGCCGCTCCTGCATGGCCTCCAGCAGGGCCGCCTGGGTCTTGGGCGGGGTGCGGTTGATCTCGTCGGCCAGGACGAGGTTCGCGAAGAGGGGCCCCGGGACGAACCGCAGCTCGCGGGCCCCGGTGGTCCGGTCCTCGTACAGAACCTCGGTCCCGGTGATGTCGCTGGGCATCAGGTCGGGCGTGAACTGGATTCGGTTGAAATCCAGCGACAACGACTGCGCGAGCGAGTGAACCATGAGAGTCTTGGCCAGGCCCGGCACCCCTTCCAGGATGCAGTGGCCGCGGGCGAAGACCGCGATCAGGAGCTGGTCGACGACCTCGTCCTGGCCGATGATCTGCCGGGCGATCTGCTCGCGGATCAGCCGGTGCGCCTCGCGCAGCTCGTCGAGTTCGGCCAGGTCGGGCTCTACCGCGGTCAGGATGCTCAAGGTCGCGTCCCCTTCTGGATCACCGCTGGAAGACCGGAAGAAACTTGTAGGGCAGTTGGAGGATGATCGCGGCGATCGAGGTGCCGTAGACCTGGCCGATGCCATCGCCTTGCCACGACCCGTCGCCGCCCTGCATGGCGATGAGCTGGTCCCGGGTCTTGGGGAAGTAGGCGTCCCAGTAGGCGTCGCCCGCCATATAAAAGGCCTGCGACGCGTAGAGGTGCGTATAGAAGTCGTGGCCGCCGCCCTTGCTCCAGGTGTCGCTGGCGCGGAACTGGTCCCAGACGTATTTCAGGCAGTCCGTGGCGATCGGGCTCTCGAACTGGCCGGCATTATAGAGCGTGGCCACGGCCGCCGCCGAGATCGGCAGCCGGGGGGCGCCGCCGGACGAGAGGGAGTACACGATCCCCCCCTCAGGCGTCCGGCACTTCTCCAGGTAGCCCGAGGCCGCGTCGATCACCGCGCTGGGGACGAGGAACCCCGCGTTCCGCGCCGCCCGCAACGCCTGGACTTGCGTGACGGTGACCGACCCCTCATCGCCGGTCCCGGGCGTATAAGTCCAGCCACCGGCCGCGCTCTGGCCCTGGCCGGTCAGGGTCACCGCCCCGCGGACCGCGTCGCCGACCTGTCGCCGCAGCGACGCCTTTGTGATCATGCCGTAGGCGGAGGCCAGGAAGAGCAGGGCGAATCCGTGCCCGTGCATCGGCATGCCGTTGTCCTGCCCGGGCCCGGTAATCAGCCCCGTCGGGGTGGAGCAGCGGACGAGGAATTCGACGGCCCCCTGGATGTTTTTGGCATACCGGCCCCTCGTGGGGGAGTTCCCGTGGGCCAGGAACGCCGTGCCGGCCAGGCCGGTCATGGCGACGGGGTACGCCTGGCCGCCCGCGCTGATCCAAGAGCCGTCGTCGGCCTGGCTGCCGGCGAGGTGGTCCAGCCCCTTGATGACGGCCCGGAGCGCTTCGGGCGTCACGTGCTTGGGCAAGACCTCCTTCTCCTGACCCCGCGCGCGACGGCCTGGCGCGGTCCCGAGACACCCTGCGCCGACGAGCCCTAGGCCGCAGCACCGCAAGAAGGCGCGGCGGCCTGGCCCGCTCGACCCCGTTCCCGACGTTCCAGGTAGGTAATTCATCGGCCCCCGTCCTGTTTCTCGGCCTTGGGCATCCCGGCCAGATCGAACCGAACCTGGAGTTCCACCCGCACCGGGATCTCCTGGAACCGCGCCGACTCCAGCCGCCCGCGGTGCATCTCGTCCTCTTCCGCGGCGGGCATCCCATAAAGGGACAAGGACGCGGACTTCTGGCCCTTCTCGCCCGGCACCACAACTTCGCGGACCCCGGCGAGCCGGCCCAGCTCGACCCCGCCGAGCTTGGCCAGCCGCGCGGCCCGGGCCCGCGCGTCGGCGATCGCGGCCTCGTAGGCCTTCTCCCGGAGCGACTCGAAATCGTCGAGGATGAAGCGGACCAGACCGGAACTCGAACCGCCGGACCGATAAGCATACGGGTTGAACTCGGGCTGGCCGCCGACCTTCCCGCCCGCGTCCTGGGCCACGTCCAGGAGCTTGGCGACGACTTGGAGCAGCGCCTCCTCGTCCATCTCGCGAATGTTGGAGCAAATGACCACGAGCTTCCGCTTGAGCTGGACCTCGACCCTGCCTTGGCGGGCGGGCGGCGTATCCATGTAGTAAGGGTTGAACGCCTGCCCCTTCTGGTCCACTTGCAGTCCCCGCTCCTCGACCGCCACGTTGCTCAGCTTGAGCGCGGAGAACGCGTCCTGGATCCGTTTCTTGGCGTCCCGATACTTGACGATCGCGTCGGCGGTCAGCTCCGAGGCGGCGGCGACCTCCAGGTCGATCTCCAGGCGGTTTGGGCGGGCGCCTGCCGTCCCCTTGCCCGCGACGGTGAACCCTTCGAGGTTCGCCGCCGAGCCGGCCCCGGTCTCGAACGGCTGGGACCGGGCCGGGGTTGGGGCGAGGGTCAGGGCCAACGCCGCCAGCGTGACGATCGCGAAGTTCGACCTACTCATCCAACCCTCCTGTTTGGGGCGCGGCCACGTCCGCGCGGGTGGCCCGCTCGGCCACGGCCGTCCCACGCGGATAGGCCGAGATCGTACGGTTGCTGATCGCCAGGAGCCAGCGGTCGGTGAGGACCAGGTCCCCGCCCGTCGCGCCGGCGTCGTCGCCCCGAAAGATCCGCCGGACCCGGCCCGTCCGCGGGTCGACCTCGAAGATGCCCCGGGGCGTCAGCTGCCAGAGCCCGTCGGGGCGCACGAGCAGACGCCCGTCCTCGCTGCCGCCCGGCAGGGGAGTCGACCATCGCAGCGCCCGTGTTTTGAGGTCGAGGGCCCCGAGTTCGGGGCCCCCAAGGTACATGGCCTGGTCGTCGACCCCAAGCAGGCGGGCCGACTTGGCGAGCGGGCGGTCCCACAGGACCTTCATCCGGTCCGGGTCGATCGCGCAGATCCGATCCGCCTTGGCCCCCTTGATCAGCAGGCCATCGCCAGACTCCAGCGGCGTGCTGGCGGCCGTCGTCGGGGCCTGGGACGGCATGCGACGGAAGAAGAACCGGCTTTGCCCCTGGACGGGCTCAGTCGGATATCCATAGCCCCAATCCAACACCCCGGACTCGGCGTCGAGCCGGGCGAGGATCCCGTTGTGCGTGTCGAGGAACACCGAGCCCGCGTGGCGGGCCAATCGCGGCTGGGGCGAGGTGTCCCCCTGACCGTAGTAATAATCTTGCTGATCTTCTCGGATCGTCCCCACTTCGGTCTTCCAGAGCTGCTTGCCGTCGTGCGGCCGGATGGCCAGGACGAATTGACGGGGCATGTGGCCCTGCCCGTCATTCATCCCGTAATTCATCGACATCGACGACTTGCCCGCGACAAACATGGTCCCCCGGACCAGGATCGGCGTGCCCGCCAGGTCCATCGCGGCGTAATCGGGCAGGTCCGACGATTGCCAGACGACCTCGCCGGACTCGGCCCGCCGGCAGATGAGGCGGGAGGTCGCCTGGTAGTTCGGGTCCTTGACGTCGCGGCCGAGGCACCACACGAAGCCGGGCGCCGCGAGGATCGCGAACCGTTTCGGGTCGATCATCCTGCCTTGGCCCTGCATCGCGATGGTTTCCAGGTTGTGGAACGGCGCGGAGCGCCAGAGCATCTTGCCGCTGTCCAGGTCCACGGCGAAGGCGTGGCCGAGGTAGTTCGCGAACAGCGTCTTCCCCTCGATCGTCACGGGGGGGACGGCGCCGCTGAGGGAGGATTTGTCCCACTGGGTCAGTTCGACGGGCGTCATCCCGGCGGTGACCGACGCGCCGAACCGGAGTTGCCAGGCGGCGGCGACCGTGTCGGAGAGGGCCGGCGGCGGGCCGTCGCTCGCCGCTGAGGAAGGGTCCAGACCCTTCGCGGGGACCGGGCCGTCCAGGAGGTTCCGGAGGCGATCGGTTACTTTCGCCTTCTGGCCCCCGATCGCGACCAGGTCGTCGGCGAAGCGGTCCGCGGCCTCGGAGCGGATCGCTTCGAGCTCCGACCGTCTCCCGGCCCTGGCCAGGGCGAGGGCGGCCTTGACCGTCATCAGGGCGGGAGAAAGCTCGGAGTCGGTCCGCTCCCGGAGGATCGCCAGCCAGCAATCGGCGGCGCGGTCGAACTGCCCCTGCTCGAAGTACAAATCGCCGAGGCGATCGGCCGCGTTGTCGCCGACCGAGGTGAGGAAGTAGGACGAGTAGAGCCTTTCGAGCGTCGCCTGCTCCGCCGGGCCTTCGGCCTGATCTAGGAGCTTCTTGGCCTCGGCGTCGTAGAAAAGGCGGTAGGCCGCCTGGCCCTCCGGCGCCAGCCCCGCGATGGCCAGGCGCCGTTTCTGGGAAACGGAGATGATGAAGCCGTCCTGCCCGTCGACGAACCGGTTCGCCTGCGCCTCGGGGATGGCATAGAGGGCCTTCGCCGCCCGCTCCCAGGCCCCTCGTCTCGCGAACCGCTCAAAGTCATCGAACGCCTCTTTGGTCTCGCTCGAGGCGGGGGGCATCTGCAACGGCCGGTCCGGCCGGTCGTTCGATACTTTCTCAGGCTCCCCTTCGGCGGCTCGGGCCTGGGCAGACGCCGTCACGAGCCACAGGACCAAAATCGCGATGCGCATCACCACGGCATGGCCCATGAGAAAAGAATCATACGGCATCGTCCCCCGCCCCGCTCGCCTCGCTCAGGAGGGCTCAACAGCCCTTGCTCCGAGGAGTACCACAGTTGTAGCGGGCCGGACCCGCCGCTTGCAAATGAATTCTCTAGAGCGTGTTCTGAAGGGTGAGCGTCTCGAAAGTTGGTGGAAAATTTCGTACAACGGCGGGCATCAATGCGTCGCCCCGATTTCTTCACCAACCCTTCACGGACGGCCAACCATGCCTCGTCTCCGGCACGACGACCTCACCCCCGAACAGCAAGACGAACCCGAGCGGCTCTTCGAGGCCATGCGATAGGCGACCGAGGACGAACTCTGGCAGATCGCCCGGCTCCTGGCCTTCAAACCCGAGAACAAGCTCCTCGGGAAGACCGAGTTCGAGGTCCGAGATCAGGTCCACAAGATCGGAGCCAAGGCGATCGAGACCGCCGTCAACCGGCGGAAAAAAGGGGCTACCAAGGGTCCAGTCTGAGTTGCCCAACCTGCCAGGGGCCGAGCAAGTTCCAAGCCCGCCGGGACAAATCCTTCCTCAGCCTGATGGGGACCATCGTGCTTCAAGGCCGCGCCTACTACCACTGTCCGGCTTGCCGCCAGGGTCACGTCCCCGTCGATTCCGAGTTGGGGGTCTCCCCTCGTCGGCTCACGCCGGGGGCCGAGGAGGTCGCGACCCTGGCCGGCACCTGCGAGAGCTTCGCCGACGCCGCCGAGAAGATCCTCCCCAAGATGTCCGGCCTCCGGCTCTCGGAATCGACCGTGGAGCGGACCACCGAAGATGCCGGCCGTCGCCTGGGCAAGTTGTGGGAAGGAGGCCGGAGCCTCGGGGCCGCGAGCGACTGGGCCGGCCCATCGTCATCGTGGTGACGTCGGAAAGCTGCGGCTGGTGCCGCAGGCTGGAGCAGACGACGCTCCGCGATGGCCGCGTCATCCGGGCGCTGAACGAGTCGACGGTCCCGTTGAAGATCGACGTGGACGACCCCGCGTACGCCGCGCTCGTCGAGGCCCTTCGGGTCGAGGGGCTGCCGACCATCGCGGCCCTCGGGTCCGACGGCCGCGCCCTCTCGAACCATGCGGGATACCTCGACGCCGCCCAGTTCGTGCGACTGGTCCGCCGAGCCGTCGCTGGGTCAAACGAGCGCCAGTAGGCGGACCGTTGCGGGTCCGGGACGTTGGTGATCGATCGCCCGTCCCGCGGCCCGCCGGCCTTTCCTAACTTCTGGAAGGCGCGGCCTTGCCGCTCTGCGGCAGAACGAGCGGAGAATTCCCCATTTTCTTGTCTGAAACGACCCGCTGGCGGACATTTCTCGGTGGTGGCGCGAAATATCTGCGTGGTCCGATGGTCTTCAGCAAGGCGGATCAATGCCCCGGACGGCCGAGGAATTCATCCGGCTCCTGCAACCGCACCAGCAAGCCCTCGAAGCCTACTGCCGCCGCCAGCTCTGGGACCGTGGCTCGGTCGAGGACGTGCTCCAGGAGGCGGTTCTGAAAGCGTACCGGGATTTCGGCGAGTATCGGCCCGGGACGAACTTCCGTGCCTGGATCTTCCGCTACGTTACCCTCCAGATTCGCACGGTCAACCGTGCGCGGGCGCGACAGCGCACCACTCCACTCGGCCCCGAGCATGAGAAGGTTGAGCCGGACAGCGACAGGACGCAGGCGGCCCGGGGACTGGAGGAGCGTTTCCATGAACTGGCGCGCGACCCCGAGGCGGCCTTGCCGCTCATCGACGATGTCTTGCAGAGGGCGCTCGGCAGGCTCCCTACCCTGGAGCGGGCGACGCTGCTCCTGCGGGCCGTCGGTGACTTCCGCTACCGCGAGATCGCCGAGTGCCTGGAAATACCCGTCACGAGCGTGATGGGCTACCTCTCTCGGGCGAGGCGGCGCCTGGCCGAGGAGTTAGCCGAGCACGCGAACATGCAGGGCTGGATCAACCGGGAGGGCCTCCCATGATGTGTCAGCAGTGCCGCGAGCAAGTCGATCTCCACCACGATTCGGAGGACGAGCCGGAGCTCCGCCTCGTGGTCTTGTCCCACCTGGCGGAATGCCCCGACTGCTCCGCGTGGTACGCGCGGCAGATCCGCCTCGAGGAGCACCTGCGGCAGGAGCTGCGGGCGGGCTTACCGACCCCTGCGCTCTGGCTCGGCGTCGAACGGGCGGTCCGGCGGGCGTCAAGGCCCCGGGGAAAGCGTCACCTCGGCCGGCGGTCCTGGTTCGCCGCGGCGGTCGTTGCCGCGGGGGTCATGGCCGTCCTGTGGTACGGGTTTGCTCTCCGCCGAGACCCGGATGCCCTGGCGGAGGCGACCGTCGGCTGGCACGAGGCGCTGAAATCGTCGCGGGCCGAGCCCGAGTTCCGCTCCGATGATCGCGCGGCGGTGGAGCGGTTCATCCGCGACAAGGTCTCGTTCCCCGTCCGCTGTCCGCCGCATGACTCCGCGCCCTTCCGGCTCATCGGCGCCGGGTATCGGCCGCTCGATGGCGTACCCAGCGTGTACCTGCTCGGAGACTGCGATGGAGAGCCGGTCTCGATCTTCATGCTCCCCGGGACGAGCCTCGGCCGTTTCCCACACACACGGAGCCACCTGGCCCGGGTCGGCGACCTCCACGGCTGCCGCATGGGCGCCAACCAGATGGTCTGCCTCAGGACCGAGGCGAACATCATCGTCGCGGTCGGCCGTGTCCGATCGGATCGCCTCGTTGGGCTGCTCGAAGGCTACCGCCACGATGAGCACCATGCCGGCCGCCTCCCGAGACCGGTCGAACCCGCCGACCCAGCCCCCGAACTGGCTACGCGCCCTTGCGGAGCCGATCAGCCCTTCAAGGAGTGTTTATCATGATCGACGAGTCGCATACGGCAACCCAGCCCCGGCCCGAGCCCGTGCCTGCCAGGCGACGTCGGGTCTCCATCCGGACCCTTCTGCTCGCGGGCGCCGTGCTGCTCCTGGCCGGTGCGGCTGGCGGTATCGCCTGGTTCTTCAGCCGTTACCGCACGTCGGCCGAGATGATCGTGCCGGTCCGCGAGATGTCGGCCGCGGAGTATCCCGAGGACCCCGCCGAGCGGAGTGTCTTCCACGGGCGGTACAACGGCCGGCGACTCCGGCTCGTGCAGAAGGACGGGACGCACTTCGACTTCGTCTTCGAGCCCAGGGACGCAGCCACGGCCACCATCATCGTTCGCGACGTCGACGTGAGCCTGATGACGCCAAGCCTTCCGGAATGGGCGAAGGCCGACTCCGGCGTGGCGCGGATCGCGCTCACGGACCGCCAGTGGAACCGCCAGCAGGTGAGCTTCGACGCCCGATCGCCCCACGTCGAGGTCCGAGGCGGAGACGGCTGGGAGAAGGCGCACCTCTCCAAGGCCGCATTGGCCAAGAATTGCCTGAACGCCGGCCTCTGGGAGTTGCTCCTCTTCACCACGGAGGAAGGCCACAAGGCCCTCTACTACCAGGGCTGGTTCACCTTCCCGATGGGCCATTACAAGTCTCTCTTCGAGCACAACACCGGGCTCTCCTACGGGAAGCACTGGTGGAAGCTCGAACATTGGGACGACCCGCAGGCCGACGGGGTGAGGGTCGATCTGGGGAGGCTCCGCACGGTGCTCGCCGAGCGTGTCCTGCCAGCCGAGTACGACCCCAACGAGCGGGTCATCGCGGTGGGCGAACAGGTGCGCAAGGTGCGGACCACCCTCGCCGAAAACGTCCGCCGCTGGGGAGATTTCACCAGTGGCCGAGACATCCACTTCGCGACCTTTCGGCCGCCGGGCAACTACGTCATCAAGAAGCCCTGGGCCAACGAGTACCGGCGGTTTTCGCGGTTCCGCAAGGCCGTCCTCCGCGATGTCCGGACACCGGCCGGACTCGAACGGCTGCAGGAGATCGAGCTGGTTTTTGACGATCCGAAGTCGGGCGAGACGAGCCGTTTCATCGTCGGCGGGATCGATCTCGACGCACTCCCCCGGCTTCCCGTCGCGGACTATCCCAAGGGGCTCTACATGCCGATGGGGATTGGCGTGCCCCCGTTCTTCCAGGATTATGAGGAGCTCCAGGCAAATCCCCCGCAGAGGAGCCCGTACTACAGCGTGCTGCTCGACCCGTCGGGCCTCTGGCTCGACCACCACCGCATCGCCGTAGACGGCCCGGTGCTGCACCGGGACGCCAACGACCCCGGCTTGGTCCACCTGTATCTATTGTCCTACGAGCGGCACACCCTGATCGCGCACTTCGTGCTCGCGACGGGCCGGGCGGGGCCGGGCAGCCCCGCACTGTGAGCCATCCCACAGAGCCGCCGGGCCGTCTTCGGCGAGGATCAGCGGGAACCCCTCGCTGTCGTGGTCTCGGGGCCTGCACGGTCCGGATTTGATGAGAGGGATCAATGAGCCGATCAGATTGGGAGTCGGGGCTGCCACGGCCACGCGGGCGCACTGCCTGGGCCCGGCGGCATGCGGGGGCCGTAAAGCTCATCTCGGTTGCCGCGATCGCCCTGAGCTTGTTCTTGATTGCCCGGCGGCTTCCCGTCGGCGAGATGGTCGAATCGCTCTCGGGCTGGGTACGAGGCCTCGGCGTCTGGGGCGCGATCGTCTACGGCCTCATCTACATCGTGGCCGTGGTGGCCTTGGTACCGGCCTCGGCGTTGACGATCGCCGCCGGCGCCATTTTCGGCCTCGTGGTCGGGACGATCACCGTCTCGCTCGCCTCCACGACGGGAGCGGCCCTGGCCTTTCTGATCGCTCGTTATCTCGCCCGCGACGCCGTCGCGCGCCGGGTCCGCCGGTACCCGAAGTTCGAGGCCATCGACCGGGCGATCGGCGAGGGGGGCTGGAAGATCGTCGCCATGCTGCGGCTCTCGCCCGCGGTCCCGTTCAACCTGCAGAACTACCTTTACGGCCTGACCAAGATCCGCTTCTGGCCCTGCGTGCTGACCAGTTGGGTCACAATGCTCCCGGGGACGCTGATGTATGTCTACCTGGGCCACGCCGGCCGAGTCGGCCTTGAGGCGGCCTCCGGAGGCCGATCGCGCGGGCCTGGCGAGTGGGCGTTGATCGTCGTCGGCCTCCTCGCGACGGTGGCAGTGACGGTCTACGTCACCCGTCTGGCACGCCGAGCGATGCGCGAGCACCCGGGGGTGGCCGCGAACGGCGAGGAACCGCGGCGGCCCGGCGGAGAAGATCATGCCACCCCGGCCGCCGGCTGGCCCTGGGGCGCGACATTCTTGGCCCTCCTGGCCCTCCTCGCCGTCGCCGTCGCCGTCGCCGCGCAGATCCGGCCGGAGGCCTTGCACGGCCTTCTCGTTCGCCTCGGCGGGCCGCCGCGCGTGACGCTGAAGGAAGCCTACTCGGAAAACCCGAACGGGCCGCGATTCGACCACCGACCGTTCGATGAACTCTTGAAGGCCCACGTCGCGCCCGGCGGCTGGGTCGATTACCAAGGCCTGTCCCGCGACTCGGGCAAGCTCGACGCCTACCTCGGCCGCCTGGCGGAGGCGCCCTTCGGCGAGTTCGGCCGCGACGAAAAGCTCGCGCTGCTCCTGAACGCCTACAACGCCTTCACGCTCCGGCTTATCCTCGATCATTATCCGATCGATTCCATCCGCTCGATCCCCGAGGACCGGCGCTGGGACGCCGTGCGCTGGAAGGTCGGCCCGCACACCTGGAGCCTCAACCAGATCGAGCACGAGCAGATCCGGCCGAGGTTTCGCGAGCCCCGGGTCCACTTCGCGCTGACCTGCGCCGCGATCGGTTGTCCCCCGTTGCGGAGCGAGGCGTACACGGCGGGGCGGCTCGACGAGCAGCTTGAGGATCAGGCGGACTACGTCCACTCGCACGGCCGTTGGTTTCGGCTGACGGGGGACGGTAGGGACGTCTGGCTCACGTCGCTCTACCGCTGGTACCAGAGTGATTTCGAGCAGGTCGCGGGCTCGGTCCTCGGCTTCGCGTCCCGCCACGCGCCCGCGCTGAAGTCGGTCCTCGACTCCGGGAAGGCGCCGGCGATCCGCTGGCTTGATTATGATTGGTCGCTGAATAGCCTGGACAATCGTAAGGAGGACGTCCGTTGATGGATTCCGAGCCCGGGAATGGCCTGTCCGCCGAGCTTCTGGTCAGACCGCGCGACGAATACAACCGCGCCCTCGTTGCGAACGTCCACCCCCCCCACTGGACGAACCCCGTGCCGGACGGGCGATACAACCTCGTGGTGATCGGCGCCGGGACGGCCGGCTTGGTGACGGCGGCCGGTGCCGCCGGCCTGGGGGCGAGGGTCGCCCTGGTTGAGAAACACCTGATGGGCGGCGACTGCCTGAACGTCGGCTGCGTCCCGTCCAAGGCACTCCTCCGCGCCGCGCGGGCCGTGGCCGACGTGCGGGATTCCGGCGAATTCGGGGTCGTGGTCCCCGAAGGGACCAGGGTCGATTTCCCCGCGGTCATGGAGCGGATGCGCCGGCTCCGGGCGGGCATCAGCCCGCACGACTCGGCCGCCCGATTCCGCGACCTGGGGGTCGATGTCTTCCTGGGGGCCGGACGGTTCACGGGTCCACAGGCGATCGAGGTCGATGGGCAGACGCTGCACTTCAAGAACGCCGTGATCGCGACCGGTGCGCGGGCCTCGTCGCCCCCCATCCCGGGGCTCGACTCGGCCGGGTACCTGACCAACGAGTCGGTCTTCTCGCTCACCGAACTCCCCGGCCGGCTTGCCGTCATCGGGGCCGGCCCGATCGGGTGCGAGCTAGCGCAAGCGTTCGCTCGCTTCGGCTCGCAGGTCACCCTGCTCGAAGCGATGCACCAGATCCTCGGGCGCGAGGACCGTGACGCCGCGGCCATCGTCGAGACCGCGCTCCGCCGGGATGGGATTGCAATCAACTGCTGCTGCAATATCTCCGCCGTCCGGAGAGACGGCGCCGAGAAAGTGCTCACGCTGGAGTGCGAGGGCGCGACCTCCGAACTCCGCGTGGACGAGATCCTGGTCGGTGTCGGCCGGGCCCCCAACGTCGAGGGAATTGGTCTGGAACAGGCCGGGGTCGCCTACGATAAGAACGGCGTGATCGTCGACGACCGGCTTCGCACCTCCAGCCCGCGGGTCTTCGCCGCGGGCGACGTCGCCAGCCGGTACAAGTTCACTCATACGGCGGACGCGCTCGCCCGGATCGCGATCCAGAACGCGCTATTCCTGGGCCGGGCGAAGGCCAGCGCCCTGACGGTCCCCTGGTGCACTTACACCGATCCCGAGATCGCACACGTCGGCCTCGACGAGCAGGAGACAAGGGACCGGAGTATCCCGATCCGGACGTTCCTCCAGGAATTCCGGGACGTCGACCGGGCCGTGCTCGACGGCGAGTCGCGTGGCTTCGTCAAGGTCCACGTGCGAGCCGGGACCGATCGCATCCTCGGGGCGACGATCGTCGCGCGGCACGCGGGCGAGATGATCTCCGAACTTACGCTTGCGATGGTCGGCGGGCTGGGACTGAAGGACCTGGCCCGCACCATCCATCCCTATCCGACGCAGGCGGAGGCCATGAAAAAGGTCGGCGATGCTTACTCACGGACCCGGCTGACGCCGTTCGTCCGGGGCCTCTTCCGACGTTGGCTGGCCTGGACCCGCTAACCCGCCGTGCCCGTCCGCGGGAACTGGTCCATGAATCGCCGGTCGATCCAATCCTTGAGCCACCAGCACCAGCGGCCCTCGAGCGTCAAGCCGAGGTATTCGCCGATCGCGCGCCCATCGCCGGTGTTGATCAGCCTGAGGAAGTTCCCCTGGGGTCGATACGGCCGGAGTGGCCGGCCGTGGAGCAGGCGGGCGAGATTTCCCCGGACGACCGGCCCTTGCCGGACGGCATGGACGCCGGCCTTGGGCGTCGGGGATTCCCGGATCGTCCCGGAGTCGCCTACCGCGAAGATCGGGGACTCGGCCAGGGTCTGCAAGGTCGGCCGGGTGAGCAGGAATCCCCGCCCATCGACGGGCAGGCCGAGCGTGCCCAGGATCGGGGGCGCGGTGGCACCGGTCGCCCAGATGACGATATCGGCCTCGACGAACCCCCCATCATCAAGCGTAACCCGATTGTGGTCGAGGCGAGTCACCCGCCGACCCAGAAAAACGCGAACCCCTCGGGAGTCGAGGCGGCTCCGGACCAGGTCGTTCGTTGCCGCGAGCGAGCCCGCGTCGAGATGCTCTCCGGGGTGGATCAGGGACAATTCCAGCGGGACATTCCCCAGGGTCCGATTCACGAACTGCGGCACGCAGAACGCGATCTCCACACCCCCCGCCCCGCCACCGACGACGACCAGTCGTGGCGCCCGACCGATCTCCCGGGGGCCGAGCCCGAGGAGTCGCTCTCGCAGCCGATCGAGGAATGTCGTGATGGGCTTGACGGCGAGGGCGTGATCCCGGAACCCACCCACGCCCTCGGCCGACGGCACGGATCCAATCCCGATCGAGACCACGTCGAACGGGAGCGGCGGCCCATCCTCAAAGAGAAGCCGCTGCCGTGCCGTGTCGAGCCCGGTCACATCCCCCAGGATCAGCCTCGCGCCGGTCGCCGCGCAGAGGCGGACGAGATCGATCTCCATGCGTTCGCGCGGGTATTGCCCCGCCAGGACACCCGGGAGCATCCCCGAGTAGGTCGAGACCGGGTGGTTCGAGACGCACGTGAGCCGGGCGCCGCGGATCGGGTTCCGCCGCCACATCCGCACCACATGGAGGTTGGTGTGACCCATTCCCCAGAGAACGACCTCGCGCTCTCTCAAGTTTGTCGGCATCCGGAAGGGGTTCGAGCGTCGGTTCCCGGGGCGTTCGCGGCCCGTCCGGAGATGCTCATCTTCGCCCGCGCCGCTCCCGGCGAATGTAACCGGGTTCACTGTCTGGCGTCTGCGGCATCGGCTAGACTCGACGTTGCGGAGACCGCAGTGTGGATTGCGGGGACGACTCGCTCACGACCCGGGGCCCGTGACCGTATGCGATTCGACGTGGAACGGGAGGCGTCCGAACGCCTGGCGATCTTCGCTCGATTCCCCGAGCCCGGCCGTGCAAAGACGCGGCTCATTCCTGCCCTCGGTCCCGAGGGAGCCGCACAACTGCATGCCGAGATGGTCCGTCACACTTTCCGTCGAATCGACGAGCTCGATGCGGTGCGGCGGGCGTCCATCGAAGTCTGGTTTGCGGGGGGCGATGCCGAGCGGTTCGAGGCCGACTTCGGCGAGCGGTCTTATCGTCCCCAGCCCGAGGGGGACCTGGGCGCCCGCATGGCGCACGCCTTCGACGCGATGCTCGCGGGCGCGCGGGCCGCCGTGATTATCGGCACCGACTGCCCCGCCATCACCGCACGGATCGTCTCGGACGCTTTCGACGCGCTCCGGGGCCATGATCTCGTCCTCGGCCCCGCCACCGACGGCGGCTATTACCTCATCGGCCTGCGCAGGCCCGTACCCGAAGTCTTCGACCGGATGCCCTGGGGCACGTCGCACGTCCTGGCTGAGACCGTTGCGAGGGCCGAACGGCTGAGCCTGGTTGTTCATTTGCTCCCTTCGCTCGACGACGTCGATGAACCGAGCGACCTCGCCGTCTGGGAGGCGGCCCGTTCCGGGGGGAACGGCGCAACCCGTGCGACACAATCCGGCCTCTCGGTCGTGATCCCGACGCTCAACGAAGCGGCATGGATCGGGCCCACGGTCCGCGCCGTTCTCCGGCCGGGCGTTGAGGTGATCGTCGCGGACGGGGGGAGCACGGACGGGACCAGGGAGATGGCGTCGGCGAGCGGAGCCAGGGTGATCGACGCACCTCCGGGGCGTGGTCCGCAGCTCAACGCGGGCGCCGCGCACGCGGGGGAACCGTTCCTCCTGTTCCTGCACGCCGATACGCTCCTGCCTCCGGATTACACCGACGCGGTCCGCCGCGTCTTGATGGACCCAGGGGTCGCCGTGGGAGCCTTCCGGCTGCGGGTCGACCGGCCGGGTCTTCTCATGAGACTCGTCGAGACCGGGGTCCGAATCCGGTGCGCCTTGTTCCGGATGCCCTACGGCGACCAGGCCCTGTTTCTGCGGGCGGAGTCGTTCCGTCGGCTCGGCGGATTCGCCGAGATCTCGCTGATGGAAGACGTCGATCTGGTCCGCCGTGCGGGTGCCATCGGATCGATCCGCATCGCCCCCGAAGCGGTCGTCACCTCCGGCCGCCGCTGGGATTCCGCGGGCGTCCTCCGCATGACCCTCATCAACCTTTCCTGTCTGATCGGGTTCCGACTGGGCATTCCCACGGCCCGACTGACGACCTGGCGCGATCGCTGCTCCGGGACCCGCACCCAATCGTGACGGGCTCGTCGGGACGGACTCGATCCGATGTGTTGCACTGGCCCTTCGGCCCCCCGTAGCTCGTCGGCTGGACGCCCGATCTCCGCGCGCCTTCCCGATCGTGCTCCCGATTCGGCCGCCGAGCCACACCCGGCGGGGTGCGACAGCGGTCGCGGCCATGAGCTCGACGAAGCTCTACGGCGACCCGATTCCTTCGGTAGCGTTCTGCTTTCCCCTTGACTCCGTATCAAGGTACGGGCCGTAGACTCAGAGTCTGTCCCATATGGTGGTCGGGTGACGTAGAAGGGGGATGAGAACTCACCGCTATCCCAGCGATGTCACCGACGAGCAGTGGCCTCTGATCGAGCACCCCATCCCCGTCACCACCGGCGGGCGACCCCGCAAGACCGACGTCCGGGATGTCCTCGACGCCATCTTCTACATCCTCCGCACGGCTGCCAGTGGCGTTACCTCCCCGTGGATTTCCCGCCCAAGAGCACCGTATGGCGTTACTTCGACGAGTGGAGGCACAACGGCACCCTGGACAAGATCCACGACACGCTCCGACGCAAGGTCCGCACGATGGAGAAGCCCTACCAGCCCCGGACCACCGCCAGCGTCGACAGTCAATCGGTCGACACGACCTCCGGTGGCGAGCAGCGGGGACGTGACAACGCCAAGAACGTCGATGGGAGGTAACGCCACATCGTGGTCGACAGCATGGGCTTGCTGCTGGCCGTGCTGGGGTCGGCCGCCTCGGTGGACGACGGCCGAGCGGCCAAGGAGTTGTTCGCCCGGCTCGCCGGCCAGCCGATGGGCAAGGTGACGAGGATGTTCGCCGATTCGAAGTATCACAACCTCAAGCTCTACGAGTGGGTCGACGAACATGCGAAGTGGGACCTGGCCATTGTCCGCCGGCCCGAGGGCAAGAAAGGCTGGGTGAAGCTGCCGATCCGGTGGACGGTGGAGCGGACGTTCGCCTGGCTGGGGCGCTGCCGCCGTCTGAGCAAGGACCGGGAGAAGAGCGTCCTGTCGTCCGAGTCGTTCATCAAGCTGGCGATGATCCAGCTGATGCTCAACCGGCTTGAGCCGTCGGGGAGCGATGACGAGTTCTCATACCGAAAGGCGGCTTGACCATACATATGGGACAGACTCTTACCCGCCGGGTGGGTAGACCAGGCGCTGGTCGTGGACAATGGATCGAGCGATCGGACGGCGGAGGTCGCGCGCTCACGGGGCGACGGTCGTCGACGAGCCGCGGCGCGGCTACGGCTCGGCGTGCCTGCGCGGGCTGGCCGCCCCGGCGGCCCTCCGGATGTCGTCGTCTTCCTCGACGCCGACTACAGCGATCATCCCGGGGAGTTGCCCCTCCTGGTCCTGCCCATCCTGGACGGGGACTTCGATCTCGTGCTCGGCTCGCGCCTGGCGGGTGCCGCGACCCGGGGGCCATGCCGCCGCAGAGCGTCTGGGGCAACCGACTGGCCTGCTACCTGATGCGACGCCTCCTCGGGGCGCATTACACGGACCTCGGCCCCTTCCGGGCGACCCGCTGGGAGGCCCTGGAGCGGCTCGGGATGGCCGACCGCGATTTCGGCTGGACGATCGAGATGCAGATCAAGGCGGCCCGCCAGGCCCTTCGGGTCCGGGAAGTCCCCGTCTCGTATCGCCGTCGGGTCGGGACGAGCAAGATCAGCGGGACGGTCCGGGGAACGATCCTGGCCGGCTCGAAGATCCTGCTGACGATCGCCCGTTACGGATGGCCGGCGAACTCCCCCAGATTGGAGACGGCCCTCGGCGATGGCCGCGATCACCATCACGCCAAGGCAGGGGAGACGGACCCCCCGTGAGGCCCGTGTCGCCGGATGGGCGCGGCATGACCGATCCGGTCCGGCGACGGCTCGTCATCATCGGGCTTGGGTCGCTGCCAGTCTACGGGCTGGTCGCGCTTCTGAGCGCCTCTTTTCAATACGGTGAACGATACCGCGAACGGCCGTTCCTGGCGATGCTGGGGCTGCTCGCCCTGGCTTGGGTCGGTTACGCCCTGGCCCTTGCGGGGGTGCTCGGCCGACGACGTCCCTTCGGGGTAGATGCGGAGCGGGCTGAAGCCGCCGATCGACGCATGCCGATGGTGCTGGCTTTCGCGACCGCCTTCCGACTGATCCTGCTCTTTTCCCGACCGATCCAGGAGATCGACTACTATCGCTACCTGGGGGATGGCCGTGTCGTCCTGCACGGCTTGAACCCGTTCCGCCACGCGCCGGCCGAGATCGACCGCCTCGGGCCGGGGTCGGAGCCGGATTCGCCGCCGGGACGGCGCTGGCGGCTGGCCTGTACGTCCGTCCCGGTCCGGACGATCTTCGAGCGCGTCCACCATCGGCAGGTGCCGACCATCTACCCGCCCGCCTTCCAGGCGGTCTTCGCGCTGTCGGCCCTCCTGACGCCGCCTTCCGCACCGATCGGGGTCCACGTGCTCGTGCTGAAGTGCCTCCTGGTCGCGTTCGACCTGGGGACTTTGCTCGTCCTCGCGCGACTGCTCCGCCGCCTCGGCCTGCCGGAGGACTGGTGCCTGGCCTACGGCTGGTGCCCGCTCGTGCTCAAGGAGTTCGCCAACTCGGCCCATCTCGACGCGATCGCCGTCTTCCTCACCGTTTTGGCGGCTGATTACCTCGCGGGAACCCCCGATCGGCCCACCGGCCGCCGGGGGCTCCGGGAGCCGGTCCTGGGGGCGATCTCCCTCGGCCTGGCGGTGCTGGCCAAGGGCTACCCCGTCGTCCTCCTCCCCACGGTCGCGGCCTTCCTCATCGCACGTCTGCGGGCCCGCGCGATCATCCCCGCCCTGGCCTTCGCCTCGGTCGTCCTGGCGGGATACGTCCCCTTCCTGGCCGGCGCACCGAGGCAGGGAGAGGGATCTGCCCACTCGCCGTGGACCGGCCTGGGGACGTTCCTGACGCGCTGGGAAAAGAACGATCTCCTGTTCATGCTCGCGCACGAGAACCTGGGCCCGCCGGCCCCTGGCGTCCCCGGTCGCTGGTTCGTCTTGGTCCCGGGGGGAAGCGCGACGGGCGATCGATCGCGCCGTGTCCGCCCCGCTGGCCCGGTTCCTCGACTCCGCGGACGCCGAGCCGGCGTTCCTGCTCACGCAGGGCATGATGGGCACGGTCATCGCGATGATCTGCATCGCCTGGGCCGTGCGCGTCTTCAGGACTCCGACGCCCCGGGTCCTGCTCCGCGGCACGGCCCTCATTCTGTCGTGGAGCTGGCTCCTGAGCAGCACGCCCCACCCCTGGTACCTGACCTGGAGCGTTCCGTTTCTCGTCTTCGCGGGGCGGAGGAGCTGGTTCCTGCTCCCGGGGCTTGCCCTGACGTATTACCTTCGCTTCCACATGGAATACCAGGCTCTGCCAGGCGGCCAGGCCGCCATCGACGGCGCTTTCGAGGCATTCGACTTCGGGGTCGTCTGGCTGGAGTTCGGACCGTTCCTGGCGGCACTCGCCGCGGAGACCTGGTGCGGCCGTGACCTCTTTCGCCGCAGGGGGGACGGTCCGCCTCAGCTTCCTTCCGACGGGCGGTAGCCTCGGACCGGCCCCGGGCCCTCGTTGGGGGCGGCGACGGGTGGCGATGGCGCAACGATAGCGCCGTCGCGGGGAGGACGTCGCATTACGGGGTGACGCGGCTCCATCCGGTGGCAGCCCTGGGACAGGCCCGCGAAGGTGAGCACCGCGACGAACAGGCGAAACGGCTTCATGGTCGGGTTCTCCTCACTCCCTGAGGATCGGTCCCGTGGCCCGACGACAGCAACGGGATGCCAGGCTTCCTCTCGTCTCCTCAATTCAATCGCCCCGGGGACAACCCTCGCTCCGTGATCCCAATCACAGTCCCGGGGGCGGGCGGACCAACCCGGCCCGGCCGGCATCAGCTCCCCTTCGACGGTGCCGTCGGGGCAGCAGTCCCTGACCCCTCGCTCGGCTTGGTCGCCGCGGGTTTCGAAGCCGGGGAGGGGGTCGGCGGCGAGGGTTCAGGATTGACCGAGCATCCCTGAACCAGAAGAATGGCAAGGAGACTCAGGCTGAGAGTTCGGGCGCGGTCGAGTCTCATGCGTTCCCCTTCCTCGCCAAGCGGCGATGATCCACACCTGCGGTCAGATGAGAAAGTAACCGCAAAGTACGCCCATCGGTTTGTGAGTCGGCTCGCAGAAGTCTGGCAGGTCCATCGATACATTAGGTCTCCGATCGGAGCCGGTAGGGGGAAGAGTTGTTGGACCCGTTCCCTGATCCTGAGCGGTAGCGGATCCAGCTCGGCGTCCAATCTTCGCTCGGTGATGAACGTCATCGGCCGTCAGAACCAAGAGGCAATTCGTGGTTGAGGAGGAGGGGCTGATGACGATACCCACCCCGCTGGATGAATCCGCGGTCGTACCACCGGAGGAGGCCGTCCGGCGGCGCTATGGCGCCGGGGCGCGCGAGCCGGAAGCCGCCCTGTGCTGCCCGGTTGACTACGACCCGCGCTACCTGGAGGCCATCCCCGCCGAGGTGTTGGAGCGGGATTACGGATGCGGCGACCCGACGCCCTACGTCCGGCCCGGCGACACCGTCCTGGACCTGGGCTCGGGGGGCGGCAAGGTGGGCTTCATCGCCGCGCAGATGGTCGGCCCGGAGGGGCGGGTGATCGGCGTCGACTGCAATCGCGGCATGCTCGCTCTCGCCAGGCGACACCAGCCTTCGGTGGCCCACCGCCTCGGTTTCGACAACGTCGAGTTCCGCTGCGGCCTGATTCAGGACCTCCGGCTCGACCTCGACCGGCTCGCCGAGGAGTTGGGCCGCCGGCCGGTCCGCGACCAGTGGGACTGGCTCGAAGTGCGGTCCGTGGAGGAGCGGCTCCGGCGTGAGCACCCCCTGGTCGACGACGGGAGCGTGGACTGCATCCTCTCGAACTGCGTCCTGAACCTGGTCCGGCCCGCCGACCGCGGTCCGCTGTTCGCCGAGATGTTCCGGGTGCTCCGCCGCGGCGGGCGCGTGGCCGTCAGCGACATCGTCTCCGACGGGGAGGTGCCCGAGCACCTCCGGCGCGACCCCGAGCAGTGGTCCGGCTGCATCTCGGGGGCCTACCGGGAAGACGCGTTCCTGAAGGCGTTCGAGGACGCCGGCTTTCACGGCATCGAGCTGGTCAAACGTGAGCAGCAGCCCTGGCGGACCGTCGAGGGGATCGAGTTCCGCGCGGTCACCGTGGTGGCCCACAAGGGCAAACAAGGGCCGTGCCTGGAGCGTAATCAGGCTTTGATCTACCGAGGGCCGTTCAAGAAGGTCGAGGACGACGACGGCCACGCCTTCCCGCGCGGCGAGCGGATCGCCGTCTGCGACAAGACGTTCCACCTCCTCCGGCGCGAGCCGTACGCCGGGGCGTTCGAGCCGGTCGAGCCCCGGGTGCCGGTCCCCGCGGACGAGGCCCGGCCGTTCGATTGCCGCCGTTCGGCCCGGCGCAGCCCGCGCGAGACGAAGGGGTCGGATGATGCGCCGACCACAGACCCCGCCGGCCCCTGCTGCGGCCCGGACGGTGACCGCTGTTAGCCAACCCGGGAGGAGCACACGTGCCTGCATTGACCTTGCTCCGGGAAGGGAGTCCGCTCGCCGACCCCGCGACCCAGCGACGCATCCTCGCGGAGGGATCGCACCGGCCGTTCGAAATCGCCCTGGCCGAGAGCGGGCTCTGGCCACTGCGTGCCGTCGGGCTCCAGGTCCTCCAGGTGAACGTCGGCAAGGTCTGCAATCAGACCTGCCGGCACTGCCACGTCGACGCCGGACCCGACCGCCGCGAGGCCATGAGCCGCGAGACCATGCAGCTCTGCCTGAACGTGCTGGCGCGATCCGACGTGACGACGCTCGACATCACCGGTGGGGCCCCGGAGATGAACCCGCACTTCCGCTGGCTGGTCGCCCAGGCGCGGGCCCTGCGCCGTCGCGTCATCGACCGCTGCAACCTCACCATCCTGCTCGCCCCCGGCTACAACGACCTGCCCGACTTTCTGGCCACGCAACGAGTGGAGGTCGTCGCCTCGCTGCCGTGTTACGGGCCGGAAAACACCGACCGCCAGCGCGGCGACGGGGTGTTCGACAGGTCGATCACCGCCCTGCGGCGGCTGAACGCTGTGGGTTACGGGCAGCCCGGGAGCGGGCTCGAACTGACCCTGGTTTACAACCCGGTCGGCCCGTCGCTGCCGCCGTCGCAGGCGGGTCTGGAGGCCGATTACCGCCGGGAGCTGGCGTCCCGCTACGGGGTGGTCTTCACCCGGCTGTTCACCGTCACGAACATGCCGATCAGCCGGTTCCTCGACGACCTGGTCCGGACCGGGCGGTACGACGCGTACATGCGGACGCTGGTTGACGCCTACAACCCGGACGCCGCGGCCGGGGTCATGTGCCGGACCACCTTGTCGGTGGCCTGGGATGGGCGACTCCACGACTGCGACTTCAACCAGATGCTCGACCTCGGCCTGGCGGGCGGCCTACCGGCGCACGTCCGCGATTTCGACCCCAACCTGCTGGCAACCCGGCCGATCGTGACAGGTCAGCACTGCTACGGCTGTACGGCCGGGAGCGGGTCGGGCTGCCAGGGAGCGGTCGTCACCTGAGGGTGGGCGATCAAGCGGGGAGTGACGGGGTGATTCCTATCAGAGGGACTTCGTCGTGAGCGTGCTCTAACGGCTCAAGGTCGGCCAGGTCCGCGTCCGGTCCGAGGGCCTGGACCTGGTCCGCCAAGGACACCCGGTTCGACCGAATCCTGCGGCAGGTTGCCGAGTCGGCCGAGACCCTGTTCCCCCTTTGCCCTGGCGGTCCAGCAAACTTGTGCGACTGAACGGTCACCAAAAGCGTGAGGGAGGGCGTATGCGCGACCGATCGGAAGGGCGTCATGCCCCGAAAACGCACTGTTTTGCAGGGTCCGAGAGTTACCGTGGGCCGGTCTCGAAACCGGTCCTTGTCTTTCGCGCTTCGGTGTAATCGATCGGAGCCGCGCCCGGCGAGTCGGGTGGTGTCCCAGGCTGATAGCGATCCGACCAAGGGTCAATCGTAAGTACTGATCCAATGGATCGCGTAATGATCGCTAACCTGCCCGGCGGTGGGCTTGGGCTTCGCGGTCGCTCCGAGTGCTGCCTGGAGGGATTGCGAAGAGTGCGGCGTCGGGCCGTCCCACGGTTCGAGCACCTCATCCTCGAAGCCGTTCGGCTCCGCCGCCCCGACCGCCGACGAGTCCGGCAGCCGCGTCATCCCGCGCCCGTCCCCGGCAGGGGGACCGGGCTTGTCCCTCCAGGTGGGCTGCGGCCCGCTCGGGGTCGGACTCTTTGTCGGGCCGTCCGCGTGATCCTCCGTCGTCTTCCGTGACATGTCCTCATCCTCCTCCGTGGGGGTCGATCGCGGCGGTGATGACGTCGGACGAATGCCCGCGGGCCCGCCTCGATCCCCAGGACTATGTGAACGCCGTTCGGTGACGCACGCGACAGGACGGGTGATCGCGTGGGCCTTCACCTGACGCTCGGGAAACGGGCTTGGGGCCGTCGTCGGCCTCGACGGGACCGATCGTCGTGCGTCGGGCAGATGTCATGCGTTAGGCTGATGCCCCTCGCCGTCACCGGCCAGCGTCCGGTCGAAGGCTTCCTGGACCCACGCCAGCCAGGTCTCCTGCAAATGGGCGTCGGAGCGGTCGACGCCGCAGTGGTCCATGACCAGCCGGAAGATGCCGGCGGTGGTGGTGTACCGCTCTGTCTCGGGGGCGCCTGCCACCAGGACGTTCTGAACGAGCAGCCGGGCGACGGCGAACGCCACCTTCAGGTCGGCGATGACGTCGGCGCGGATCGTCCGGTTGTCCTTCTTGAAGGACTTGCCGATCGCCACGATCATCTCCGTCGCCTTCTGCACTTTGGCCCGGATCGTTTCGACGAATTCCGGCCTCGGATCACTGGGTCTTTTCTTGATCTCCCCTCGCTCCCGTCTGGATTGCCGAGCATGGTCCTTTGCCCTTCCGTGGGTCTCATGATCCTCGGGCTCAATAAACTCCCGGGCCGCTTCGCCGCCGCGGATCTCACGCCGAACTGGTGCCTTGCGTGCCTGCGGGCGTCGGCGTGACGTCCGGCTCCCCGGGGTTGGACTGGGGGAGGTAGCGTGGGTTCAGGTCCGCCTTGTTCAGAGATTGAGTGACGACCGTCTCGACCTTGACGACCATGCTGGGCACGATCGTCAGCATGCCTCGCCTCATCAGGGCCTCGACCTCGCCGACGCGATCCCCGACCCGGTCGTCGGCGGGCGACTCGACCACGAGCTGGTCGTGGACGAAGTCGACGAGCTTGTGCCCAGCGCGCCAGACCAGCCACAGGCCCAGGATGGCCCCGTCGGCCGCGGCACCCTGGAAGATGCCGTTGCGGCGGCTGATGGCCGAGATGGGCCTCAAGGGCAAGCCACCCGTCCGACGACGGTGGACGACAGACAGCCGCCACGATTACCCCAGCTACCCGAATCTGGTTGAGCGCCTGGAGGTGACCCGCCCCGATCAGGTCTGGGTCGCCGATATGACGTACGTCCGGCTCCGGGAGGAGTTCGTCTACCTGGCGGTCCTCATGGACGTGTTCACCCGCCGCGTCCGGGGCTGGGAGTTGGGGCGTAGCCTCGACCAGGGGCTCACCCTGGCGGCCTTGAGGCGGGCAACGAAGAGGGGACGACGGCCCGAGGTCCACCACTCCGACCATGGGGGTGCAGTAGGCCGCCACGGCGTACACCGACCTGCTGGCCGGGCGCGGCGTGGCGATCAGCATGGCGGCCGTCGGCAAGCCTGAGGAGAACGGGTTCGCCGAGCGCCTGATGCGGACGATCCGGGAGGAGGAGATCGACCTGTCCGAGTACCGGGACTTCGCCGATGCGTACGGCCAACTCGGTCGGTTCCTCAACGACATCTACAACCGGAAGCGAATCCATTCGTCGCTGGGCTACCTGACCCCTGCGGAGTTCGAGCAGCAATGGCTTCGGGGGCAGAAGGCCATGCCCCCGCCATGAGCACGGACCGCAGCCGAGCGCGCTTGAAGTTCGTTCATCCGATGCTGCGCCTCCTGCCAGGAACCACCCGCTCCGGTCGTTCAGGTTCAGAACCGCCTTCATGTCTCTTTCGCGGCCGCCGCTGGGAGCCGGTCGAGGGCTCTTGACCCTCGGGCCAATTCCGTTTCCGGCCCGGTGGCCGGTGGGCCGGCGTTCACTGCAGGTGCGACCGATGGAAGGAGACGCGGCCCTTGCGGGCCATTTCCACCTACCAGAGTTCCTCGATGTTTCTCCATTTCGGCCGCTGCCACCACCACAGCTTGCTGTAGAACCGGTTGTACAGTTCCCGCTCCTTGTCCGTCAAGCCGAGGACGATCTTGACGCAGTCGCAGGCGCACTGCCAGTCGCCACAGAAGGGGCAGCGCTCGGCGTCGCAGGGGAACTTAAGGTGCAGCTCCCCCTCCCCGGCTCCGCACTCGGGGCAGCGGGGAAGGTACGCCTCGCCGCCGGCCAGGAGCTCGAAGTCGGTGACCAGGCAGACGAGCCGGTCCGCCGCGTCGAAGCCCCAGTATGAAGAATACCGCCCGTCGCCGATCCCCGACGGGAACAGGATCATGTTCAGCCCGCTCTCCAGGTCGAGGACGGAGTTGGACCAATGCCGGTCACGCCTAACAGACAGGTCCGACGGGACGCCCTGCCGGTGGCGTTCCCATCTCTGGCAACGCTCGTGGACCTCGCGGGCGGCCTGGAGGTCGAGGAAGCAGCTCGTGCCCGAGTCGACGCCGTGCCCGTACGATTCGCCCGGCCCCAGCGCGGCCATGTCTTCGCCCGGACGGGTCGCCTGCTCGAACCGGACGGGCGGAGTCGGGTCGAGAATCAAGGCCGCCAGGGCCACCCGTACGGCCCCCGTGTCGAGGTGGACCACGCTGACGCGGACCGGGTATCGCCCCGGGGGCACCGCCCGCGCAAAGGGAGGCCAGAAGTCGGGGTGCTCGAGATAGCCAGGGTCGCAGGCGACGACCTGCCCGGAGGGAAGCGACAGCTCGCCGGCGTCCTCCACGCGGATCGCAAGGCCGCCGAGGAAGTAATCCAGGCGGAAGCCATCGTTGAGGGCCAACGCCATGAGTTTCGGATTTCCCGCGGGGCCGCACGCTCCAGAGGGATTTTCGGCCGTCCCGGGACCCTCCTCCCGGCAACCCGGTAGCGCGGCCAGGAGCCGGGCGCGCCCCTGGGCGGTGACCCCGGCTTCCGGCAGGGCCAGCTCCTTCAGGTTCGACAGGCCCGCCAGGTGCTCCAGCCCGGCGTCGGTCACGTCCGTCTCGCTCAGGTTGAGCTCTACCAGCCCCGTCAGCGCGGACAGGTACGCCAGGCCGGCGTCGTCCACCGGGGTGTGGGACAGATCGAGCACCCGCAGGCGCTCCGGCGCGGCGAGTCGCGCCAGGCCCGGGCCGCGGACCTTCGTCTCATACGCGCGCAGATCCTCCAGGTTCGGCAGCGCGGCGAGGCAGGCGAGCCCGGCGTCGGTCAGCTCGGTGTGGTACACGAGCAACTCGCGGAGCCCGACCGGCCCGGCCATCCGGGCCATGCCCTCGTCGGTGAGTGGTAAGTAGCCGAGGACGAGCCGCTCCAACTCGCCCATCCCGGCCAGGTGGACGAGGCCGGAGCCATTCACTTGCGGGTACTGGTGACCCCCGTGGAATCCGAGCACCTGGAGCTTCGTCATCCCCGCGAAATGGGCCAGGCCCGCGTCGGTGATCTTCGGCCCCAGGTGCAGTTCCCGAAGCTCAGTTAGTCCGGCGAGGCAGGCCATCCCCGCGTCGGTAACAGCCGTGTACGTGAGGCTCAGGAAGGTGCAAGCCCCCCGCTCGTCGAGCTCGAATTCCGCCCGGACGCTCTTCAAGGCCGCGAAGAGGTCGCCGCCGTGCTCCTCCAGCGCCTGGACGAGGGGGTCAACCTTGAGGATCTCGAGCATCCGCCGGGCTCGCGCGATCGCCGGGGCGTCGGGCGAGTACACCGCCAGGGGGGCCTCCGCGTCGAACGGCCGGACCGGCGGAGGGACGAGCTTGCAGACCTCCTCCCAGTAGTTCACGGCCGAGCTGATCCGCCAGCGCCCAGACACCTGTCGGAGGTGATAGCCACGGTCAGCGGGATAGCCCGCCTCGGTCTCCGATTCGAACAGGATAACGACATCCTCCGGCGCCAGTTGGCGGATCGTGGCGATCCGGTTCCGCACGGGGTCGTGCGCGGGCGGGTCGGAGTGGTTGTACCAGCTCCTCTCGGACTCCGGCATCTCGGACCAGAATTCGTCGTAGATCGCGCGCTTCCGCGCCATCACGTCGTCGAAGAAGACGCCGACCCGCATGACGCGGTCCTTCTCTGCGTCGGTCAGGCCATCCCCCTGCATCAGCCGGACGAGGTTTTCCTCGGGCCGGCCTTCGGCCTCGTTCTCGATGCCGGAGGAGCCGGCCTTGTCGACCCGCCCGTCGTCGTAGCGCTGCTCGGCGAACTGAGAGAAGCCGAACGGCCGCAGGGGGCGGAGCTCCAGCAGGTGCTGTTCGAACGCGGTCATGGCCTCGAGGAAGCCGCGGACGACAGCGGCACACTCGTCGGCGACGGTCCCGGTAAGCGGGGGCTCTGACATAGCCGGTACGGTTCCTCTGGCGCCGTGGGCGGCGAGTCGACCGCTCGCCGCTGCATGCCCAATCGTACGATAGGCAGTGATAGATAGCTACACGGGAGAAACCGGACCGGCGACTCCAGTCCGAGGGTATCTCTCGCCTCCGTCAAGCTAGCATCACTCATTTAATCGAATCATTTTTCCATTTATAATTATGGTTCTGTATTGGCCAATGGCGGTCATAAGGTGGGAGGCGCGGGGCGCGGCCATTTGCTCTCCAGGAGACCGTGCCAGTGAGCGGACGACTTGACAACCGGCGGAGTCCGAGGGCCGCCGGCGGGTTTGCCGGAGGTAATTCGCTTTACCTCGCCTCTCGCTTCGCGCCGCCAGAGGGCATACCATAACGAGAGACTTTAGTCGGTCCAACCCCAGGGGCGCACTTCGGGCTGGGCGCGGGCGACCTCTCCTCATGGTCGCCCGTCGCCGCAGCCACCTTTTACCATCCCGACGAGGCGTAGTCGGTCGATGCAGCCGGCCGTGGGGGAGTTCTGTCCGGTGCTCCGGTCGACGCCCACGCGGCAGGTACGCATCCGATTTCTGTCGCATGCCCTGAAACGCCGCCCCTGAGCGAATGGAGGCCGTGCCGGTAGCGATCTCACTGACGGTCTGCCGATTGCCCAGCAGGGACTGCGCGTGGACCATGGGCGGCGCACCGCCGCCCGCTCGGGCGGCCTGGATCGTCGCCCTTGCGGCGATCAGGGGCCTGGCCGGCCAGTTCTGGGCGTGCACGGCACCGTCGGGTGACGTCCGACTTGGCCGGCTGCCTCAACCTTCGAGGCCTGGATAAAGGCTCGCCTCGACGTTGTTAACGGGGCGTTCGCCATCGCTCGATATCCGGATCGGCAAGGTCGTCCAAAGGTCGCCGACGTGTAGGTCCGGAGGGTGGGGATCTATTTGACGGAGCGGGGTAGCCGAGCCACCCGGAACGCAACCGAAATCCACACGCACTTAATTCACCCGAACACCGCCACGACGGCCTGGCTCTTCAACTCCGGCGTGAGGTGCCGGTATCGCCGCTGCATCTCCAGGGACTGGTGCCCCAGGATGTCGTCGATGATGCGCTGATCGACGCCGGCGGCGGCGAGGCAGGAGGCCACCGAGTGCCGCAGGACGTGCAGGCCCCGGACCACCTGCCATCTGCTCCCCTTCAGGCACCGGCGAAAATGGTCGTGGCACTCGCTCGCGGTCAAAGGCCCCGGCTCCGGCCGCCCCTCCCGCACGCTGACGGTGGCGAACCTCCCTCCGAGCGTCTTCGCCCTCCCCTCGCCCCCCTGGTGCCCGGTGGTGCGGCTGCGCTTCTTGCTCCGCTCCACCTGCCCGGCATGGCAGAATAGGGCATGCCCGCCGGGGTGGACCGCGAGCCAGGCCTGCAGCGCCTCCCGCAACAACAGCGTGATCGGCGCCCGACGGGTGGATCGCTTGCCCTTCACTCGCTTCTTCTCGCGGATGATGACGCTACCGCCCGCGAAATCGAGGTCTCCCACCTGGGCGTTGATCAGTTCGCTCCGCCGCATGCCGGTGTGCGCGGCCATGCAGACGAGCGGATAGATCCAGGCATGGTTGGCCCTCTCCCTGACCAGGGCGAGCAGTTCGGCAATCTCCGAGGCCCGCAGATAGAGCGCCTCCCAGAGTTCCTTGGCCTGGCCCGGGGTCACTCCGCCCGCGGCGATCTGGCGCTCGATCTCCCCGACGGTCTGGAACGGCGGCCTCTCCTCCATCTTGGGATACCGCAGGCCGTCATACGGGAAGCGGCCCGCGACCAAACCCATCTTCGCGCCCCAGTTCCATGCGGTACGGAGCGTCACGACCTCCTTCCTCATCGTGGCTGCCGAGAGCCGCTTGCCGCCCATGCCCCGGGCCTTCGCGCGCCGATCCACGTAGCCCTGCAGATCGGCCAGTTTCAACTCGTGGATCGGGAACCCCTCGCCGAGCGCCGCCAGCAGGTGCTTGAAGTGCAGCTCGATCCCTTCGATGGTCCGGGGCTCGAGCGAGGCGCGGTGCGTCTCCAGGTAGCGGTCGCGGAACTCGGCCAGCGTCAGCACGCGGGTCGATGTCTGGGCCTCGGGCCGGTTCGGCGGCTTGCCATCATTCTGGACGAATTCGACGATACCGACGCCCGGCGGCAACTCGATCAACCGCTGCTTGAGCCGCAGGAGCAGGTAATCGACCTGTGCGGCCTTCGCCTCGGCCTCTCCCCTGGAGACCCGGCCCAGGGTGAACCACTGCCGCTTGCCGTGCCAGCAGAAGATGCAGGCGTAACTCTTGCCGCGAAGCTGGAGGGATGCCATACCGCCCGTCTCCGGGCAATGCCGCCGCCACGCCACCCCAATCAATTCAGCAATTCTTCAGCAGCTAGGCAATTCTTGGCTGTTGAATATCGCCGTAAGTCGTTAGTACCGAAGGTGGGACTTGAACCCACACGGGTGTTACCCCACCGGATTTTGAGTCCGGCGCGTCTGCCATTCCGCCACTTCGGCAAGTGGGACACCGCGACTTTTGGCGCCGAGCGAGACGGACTTTGACCGATCCTCTCACGTGACCGAACTCTGAGAAATCGGGTCCGACCTCGCGACTTCCTGACTGTTTCAGGGTACTGGACGACGGCAACGAGGGCAAGGCAGTCTTCGCCGTGAGACCGCTTGCCACAAGCGCTAGGGATTCGGCTCAACGCAGACCCTCGCGGACAAGAGGGGTGCATGGCGGCCCGCAAAACCAATTGGATGTCGGCCTCGGAGGTTCGACCAAACCCAGCGAAATTGCAAGTTTAATCATAGGATGGGGAAAATTCTGATCTTTGCTCTGAATTCTCGCTCCGAGGTCTATTTCCCCTTTCGCACATCAGGGCGCTCAGGATAATCGAGAGGCTCGTGAAGTTCGGGTGCTGAACCTCGGCGGGGACTGGCGTGTCGGACCGGGGAGGTGGTGCGTCGGCATTTTTCGCTTTGTTGAACGACGTGGATGATCGTACGAGTCGCTAGAAGTGAGGGGAAACGGCATTCCTGGGCAGCGCCTTCCCGAGGTGCTGAACTCAAGAAGGGTGGAAACGCACGATGCTGCTGTCGATCACGACGACCCGCCGGCCCGCCACCGACCTCGGCTTCTTGCTGCACAAGCACCCCAGCCGATTCCAGAGCTACGACCTTGCCTTTGGCAAGGCTCACGTTTTCTATCCCGAGGCGACCGAGGAACGCTGCACCGCTTGCCTGCTCCTCGACGTGGACCCGGTGGGCCTGGTCCGCGGCAAGGGGACTGCCGAGGGGCTGCTCGCTCAG
>JAABUQ010000705.1_pt1 | contig 77317 bp, 68 predicted proteins | sample 5560001 | NCBI WGS metagenome assembly JAABUQ01 (sample SAMN10711888, study PRJNA513371) | rock metagenome | isolation source: Antarctica rocks | place: Antarctica: Victoria Land, Finger Mt nord | collected 2015-12-18 | reverse complement strand
GGCCGTGGCCCCGCCGGCCTTCGCCAGCACGTTCGTGATGGCCGCCGTCAGGCTCGTCTTGCCGTGATCCACGTGCCCGATCGTCCCGATGTTCACGTGGGGCTTCGAACGGTCAAACTTCGCTTTCGCCATGATTTTGCTCCAATTTAACGGGGATGCTCACCCCCTGGGGAGGGGGCGAGGGATGAACTAGCTCTGCTGGCGGACCAGGGTCTTGCCCGCCGACTTGGCGGCAAGCTCCTCCGCGACATTGCGCGGCACTTCGGCGTAGTGCGACGGCTCCATCGTCGAAGACGCGCGGCCCTGGCTCATCGAGCGCAGGCTGGTCACGTAGCCGAACATCTCGGCCAGCGGGACCTTGGCTTTGATCACCATCGTCGCGCCGTGGCTCTGCTCCTGGCCCTCGATCATGCCGCGCCGCGAGTTCAGGTCGCCGACGACGCTGCCCAGGAACTGGTCCGGGGTCACGACCTCGACGGCCATGATCGGCTCCTTGATGACCGGCTGCGCCTTGCGGGCGGCCTCTTTGAACGTCATCGAGGCGGCCATCTTGAACGCCATTTCCGACGAGTCAACTTCGTGATAGGAGCCGTCCGTCACGGACACTTTAATATCCACCATCGGGTAGCCCGCCGAGACGCCGACTTCCATCGCTTCTTTGATGCCGGCCTGGATCGGGGAGATGAACTCCTTGGGGATCGAGCCGCCGACGGTCTTGTTAACGAACTCGAAACCCTGGCCGGCTTCCAGCGGCTCCACGATCAGCTCGCAGTCGCCGTACTGGCCTTTGCCGCCCGACTGCCGCTTGTACGGGACGCGCGCCTCGGCCAGCTTCTTGACGGTTTCTTTGTAAGCAACCTGCGGGCGGCCCTGGTTTGCTTCCACTTTGAACTCGCGCCGCATACGGTCGATGATGATGTCCAGGTGCAGCTCGCCCATGCCCGAGAGGATGACCTGGCCGGTCTCCTCGTCGGTGCGGATCCGCAGGGTCGGGTCCTCAGCGGACAGCCGCTGCAAGGCCTTGCCCATGCTCTCCTGGTCCACCTTGGTCTTCGGCTCGATAGAAACCGAGATGACCGGCTCCGGGAACGTGATCGTTTCGAGCAGCACCGGGTTCTTTTCGTCGGTCAGCGTGTCGCCGGTCGTCGAGAGCTGCAAGCCCACGGCGGCGGCGATGTCGCCCGCGAAGACTTCATCGACTTCCTCGCGCTTGTTGGCGTGCATCCGCAGGATGCGCGAGATGCGCTCCCGCTTGCCCTTGTTGACGTTGTAGACGTAGGAGCCTTTGTTCAGCGTCCCCGAGTACACGCGGAAAAACGTCAGGTTGCCCACGTGCTGGTCGTTCATCAGCTTGAAAGCTAGGGCGGCAAACGGTGCCGAGTCTGAGGGCGCGCGGGTCTCGTCCTCCTCGGTATCCGGGTTGATCGCGTGGACCGCGCCCTTGTCGATCGGCGACGGCAGGTACTCGATGACCGCATCCAGCAGGGGCTGGACACCCTTGTTCTTATAGGCCGAGCCGCACAGTACGGGCACGATGTCCAGGCTGATGGTCGCCTTGCGGATCGCCGCCTTCAGCTCAAGAGCCGTGATCGGCTCTTCCATCAAGAACTTCTCGATCAGCGTCTCGTCCGTCTCGGCGACCTTCTCGATCATCTCCGCGCGGTACTTGGCCGCCTGCTCTTGGAGGTTCGCCGGGATGTCGATGACCTCGAAGACCTTGCCGTCATCACCCTTGTAGACGATGGCGCGGTTCTCGACCAGATCGATCACACCCGAGAAATCTCCTTCGGCCCCGATGGGGATTTGGAGCATGACGACGGGTGCGCCGAGCCGCTCCACGATGGTGCCCACGGCGAAGAAGAAGTCGGCCCCGGTCCGGTCCATCTTGTTAACGAAGCACATACGCGGGACGTGGTACTTGGTCGCCTGCCGCCAGACCGTCTCAGACTGCGGCTGGACGCCGGCCACGGCGTCAAACAGCGCGACCACGCCGTCCAGAACGCGCAGCGACCGCTCGACCTCGACCGTGAAGTCTACGTGTCCCGGCGTATCGATAATGTTGATGCGGTGGGTGCTCTCGCGCCCGCCCTCTTTGGCCTTGATCGGGTCCTTGCTCGGGTCCAAGCCCCAGAAACAGGTTGTGGCTGCACTGGTGATGGTGATGCCGCGCTCCTGCTCCTGCTCCATCCAGTCCATCGTCGCCGCACCCTCATGCACCTCGCCGATCTTGTAGGAGCGGCCCGTGTAGTACAGGATGCGCTCGGTACAGGTCGTCTTGCCCGCGTCGATGTGGGCGGCGATGCCGATGTTGCGTGTTTTTTCGAGGCTGTATTCTCGTGCCATAGTGTGCTCTGCTTCCAGAGACCCCATCTCCCCATTACTGGACGGGGGCCGGGGGCCTAAAACTAGAACCGGTAGTGGGCGAACGCCTTGTTGGCGTCGGCCATCTTGTGCTTCTCTTCGCGCTGGCGGACCGCCGAGCCGGTGTTGTTCGCGGCGTCCGACAGCTCCGCGGTCAGCCGGTCGATCATCGTCTTGCCGTTGCGCCGCCGCGCCGCCGAGACGAGCCAACGCAAGGCCAGCGACGTCTTGCGCTCCGAGCGAATCTCCATCGGCACCTGATAGGTCGCGCCGCCGACGCGGCGGGGCTTGACCTCGACCTGGGGCATGACGTTCCGCACGGCCTGCTCGAAGATCTCAATCCCCTTGCGGCCCGTCTTCGTCTCGATGTTCTCCAGCGACTTGTAGAAGATGGTCTCCGAGAGGCTCTTCTTGCCGTTGAGCATCATCCGGTTGACGAACCGGGTTACGAGGCGGTTGTGGTACACGGGATCGGGCAAGATCACGCGCTTCTTGGCGGGTCCTTTACGCGGCATTTCTTCTCTTCTCCTGAGTAACTATCCTAGGCAATTATCCGAGGCGATTATCGCTTCTTGCCGGCCGTGGCGGGTGCGCCCGGCTTGGGCCGCTTGGTGCCGTACTTGGAGCGGCTGCTCTTGCGGTCCTTGGTGCCCTGGGTGTCCAGCGTGCCGCGGACGATGTGGTAGCGGACGCCCGGCAGGTCCTTGACGCGGCCGCCGCGGATCAGCACGACGCTGTGTTCCTGCAAGTTGTGGCCGATGCCCGGAATGTAGGCCGTGACCTCGGTGCCGGGGTTGTTCCGGCCCGACGACGTCAGGCGCACACGGGCGATCTTCCGCAGGGCCGAGTTTGGCTTCTTGGGCGAGACGGTGCGGACCACGAGGCAGACGCCGCGCTTCTGCGGGTTGCCCTTCATGGCGGGTGCCTTGCTCTTCTTGAGCATGCGCTTGCGGCCTTTGCGGACTAACTGGCTGATCGTCGGCATCGCGAATTGTCCTTTCGGATCGACAAAGTGTCTGACAAAATCTTTAACAAATCGGTATCGGCAGGAGGCACAAAAACACCCCGGCAACCACGCTCATCGGGAGCAGCAAGGGCGACACGGGGCAGAAGTCGTCACGGATGACTGCGTGTGTTCTGTATCAGCTCAGGTCCCACGCGCTGTGGGAGAAGAGAGAAAGCCGGTGCCCCCTTGCTCGGCGGACGGCCCCGCCCAGCGGCGGGGTGAAATGTCCTCGAAAACAACCTCCCCATTATACTGCCGACTCATGCCTATGTCAAGGGTTTAGCGGGCGGGGAGCAAAAAATGTCGGCGACCCTTTACAAGAAAAACCGCCCGGTGCAATAAACACCGGGCGGCTTCTAACTGTAGTGGCCTACTTCTTATCGTCCTTGCCGTAGTCCTTAATGTATTCAGCAGCCATCCCACCACCACTGGCTTGCACTCGCCCGTCAGATGTCAAAGCATTAAAGGAAATGCTGAATACTGGGGGCATTACATCAGTGTGAACGCCACCAGCAAGTACGGCACGATCTAAGTGTAGAACGCTCTCAGGTGGTGCCTGGGTTAGTAGCTTAATAAGTGATTGTGTTGCTTCTACTAAAAATATCACCGCCATGGCTTCATGTTCCGCCTCGCCCAACTCAGAAAGCGCAATGCCGTTTGGCTTCGCTCGAAGCTTCGGCTCGACAAGCGCACGTAACCGCCGGATGGCCGCAATCCTGAGTGCGGGTAAGGCTGCTTCCATTTGCTTGATCTGCTCCTGGCCTGCATTGAACTCTTCAGGGCCACTGATGGCTCTTTTGCGTGTCTGCATGGCCTGTTCCAAATCAGCCAACGCTTCCTCCGAGTTAGGCGTATGTGATGTTTGCAATGGAATCTTTGGATCACGAGTGGGCTGCCAAAGATTATAAAACTGTTCCTCCACAGATACAATTCGGTCAAGGTGAATCGCTCGGGCAAATGGCCCAGGTAACGCTTGCCGTAGGGATGGCGGTAAGCCCAGCAGAGCGGAAGGCGGCGTGGCATCCGGCAACGTCAAAGTGGACTTCGCTGAAATACCTAGTGGTGCGTCCGTCAGGCGCAATGAACACGCATCTGCCAAGCCTCGTAGTACCTGGTGCATTGGTGCATTTTCACTGCCTATCAAAGTTACGGGGATGGCCGTGACCGTTGCATCAACATCTATTTGAGGCCCATCGTGACGAGAGTTCAGTGCCACGACTGCGCTCTCTAAAGTTTGAGCGTGAGAAGCGTCAACCTCTATAATGCTCGTAGAAGGATCGGTGGGGTCTGAGACAAGAGGACTTGGAGCGGATAGATCAATGATGCCGAGGTCTTCTAAGCCAGTAGAGTAACTAAGTGGGTGGAACCTTGTCGGAACGCGGTCATTCAGTTGTGTTGGCAGGTTGTAGCCGAATACATGCTGGTGCATGTCAGTATCCTGCCAGTGAAAAATGCCACTCCGTTCAACTTGAGTCAGCCGGGTAAGTAATGGGTCTACTGTCTCTATCGGCTCCTGAACATAGAGGTAAAGCTGCAACTTCTGGACCAACGCCTGCTGGTCTCCAGATAATGTAGACACACATAACCTGTTCTGACGCATTAGCTCCAACTGATTTGGGGTCAATGAAGCCGCAAGCATATCCAAAGGTGGATTTACTATCTGATACTGGTCACGCCTTAGCCTCGAAGCGTGTGCGAGGTATCGAATGTAAACTGACTGTGCGTGTGGGTTAAAAGGAGCGGCGACCTTTTTTATTGACACAAGTGCCTTCTCACATTCAGACTGCGTAAGTGCGGGTAAATCGTCAGGGTTGAAGTATCGCTTTTTTAAAACAAAAACCTCTCCTTCACGTTGAGCCGTATAATCGTAAGCACCTGCAACGGCTGTTACGGCATCGTCAACTAATGGTGATACCACTAGTTTCGCCGCATCCTGGGGAAGCAGATGGGGGCGCAACGGCACCCCCTCTGCAACGATAGCCACATGGCCCTGTTCAGCCAATGAAGCTAGTGCCTTACGAAAGTCACCTTTTTGAGACTCGTTGAGGCGTATGAACGGCTTCGCGGTGGCCTCGCATTTTGGAGCCACCAGACAGAAGACCATCCATGCTGTCAACATCGAGACCCAATATTGCTCTATAGATTTCATACCGATGTTAACGGTGGGAGATCGGCAACAGTAACGGTGAGCTTTCCTTGTGTGAGCGCAGTGCTGCCAGGGACCTGGTTCTCGCTCTGGGGGTCGCCCGAGTTGTCAGGGCCAGCCATTGTTTGTGCAGCCATGTCGCCTTTGGCTTGAGGGAGAGCGGCAGGATCGTAACTTGGATCATAGAAAGACTGAGACTGCGACTTGCTTAGATCGTAGGCCTTGGGTGCTGATCCCGAAACACTTCCCGCACTGGAACTGCCTGATGCACCCGGAGATGCAATACCGTTTGCGGCAGCGGTGTTATCGACGCGGAAACCATGCGTCGGATAGGGCGTGTTTCCATCATCATTGACCCATCTGATCAGCCATGTGGCAGTCAGTTTAGCTGAAGCAGACTCGATGCCTTCCCCTGGTGCATTGGTGTAGTTGGAAGAGCAAGAAGTCGAAGAGGTCGGACCAGGGTCCGCAGAAGCCGAAGACCCAGGACTGGCTACGGCGGACCTGGTGGTGGGATTCGAATCGACTTCAGGGATGTTCCAATGGCCGTTGGCGAACGCGGGTCTGACACTAAGTGTCAAAAAGAGACCTGGCAATGCAAGAGCAAGGGTGATGTTCTTGCATGGGTGATTGAGAAGGTCTTTCATGCTGTTCTCCATACCAAACTGACAGAAGAAATAGTGCGTCTAGCAAGGGGCAGATAAGGCCCAGCGGCTGTCAGTGCCCGCCTGCCTCTATGCTGCCGGACTGAAAAGAAGACACCGATGCTGAATTAAGCTCTCCCCCTTTCTGAGCAATGGTAGAACACTTGGCGACATAGTCAGAGACGGCTTCAAAGCCATGTCCCATGCCATTGGAACCATTCCAACGCAAGGCTTTCTCGACATCACGCGCTGGAGTCAGCCCAACTTGACGCTGACACTGCTCCCAGGGGGTATACATTCCCACCTGATAGTAGCAGGTGCTTATACTCGCCAGCAAACTTTTGTTAGAGACTGCGGAAGTCTTGGATTGTGCAACATACCACCGCAATAACGAGGCGTAATAGCGACATCCGTTGGTAGCCCGCCATGTCCCGTTTGTGAACTGGAGGCCTTGAAGAGAGTTGAAAAGTTCCTCCGCCGCCTGCGTTTCCGTGTGAGCAGGCAGGAGGCGTTGAACACCCCGCCGCGTCTCCCACTGCGTCAACAGCAGTTGACGTTGCTTGTTGCGCCAAACCAACCGCTGTTCAGGCGTCCCGGTGTAAGGCGGCGGGTTCTCATCCATCAAGTCCAGCATGACAGCAGGAAGGATTGTGTTGAACGAGTTGTTGCGGTTGACCTCGATGGTCAACTGGACCGGGCCGCGCACCAAGAATCTCTTCCAGACCCCGCCCCAAAAGTCGTGGATGCGTCCATCCGCCCACTCCGGTTGTTGGGCAAAGTCGCTGATGTCGCCGAAACTTTTATCCGGCGAATGCGGGCGGATCGAGATGCGATAGTCACGGCTGCGCTCACGGGTGTCATGCCCGTTGTAGTTGACATCGTACAACGAGAGGTAGAACAAGCCGGTTGGCACCGTCAAGTTGCAGTAGATATGCGGGCCATCGGCCGTTTCAGGGTACGTTTCGCCGTGGTCATCCACCTCAGCCTCGCGCCGGTTATCATTCCAAGTTGTCAACTTCCTCAGAACCCTGGTATCCAGGTAAACAGAGGGCAGTTCCAGGACGCGCGGGTCCTGCGTGTAGAGCCACTGAATCCAGTAGCGCAGCTTGTCATCGCCGACGTGGTTAGAGCCGCTCTGTAAGGCATATCTGACGAGTTCCCAGCCGGTGCCCCAAACGTAATCGCTAGGCGAACTCGTAGCACACAGGCAAGCCCAATAGCGACCGTACCGCCCCAGCCAGTCGCCTTGCGTCGTCCAGTCATCATCCAGCGCGACCACTTTGGGCGCGAGTTCATGTGGGTCGGGAGGGACGGAACTGACAACGCGGAGCATCGCGTTTAGTTCAGCCAACGTGGGCGGCTTGGCGGCTGTGGGCAAGGCCGGAAACTCTGCCGCGACAGAGGCCGGAGCATCCGGGAGAGCCATACTGGCAGATGGTGCAAACAAGCCGCCGCCATAGAGGCCGACGAAAGCCGCTTTCCCTTCTGGTAGTAAGGCTGAGGCGTAGTCATCGGTCCGTGTGCTGTTTGCCCCCGACTGCACCCGCCGCCCTGTCTTCAAGTCGAAAATTTCTACGCCGCCTTGCCGATGCCCCACCCACAAGCGCCCGGCGGCATCTTGGGCCAGGCAAGTTACGTAATCTTCGCGCAGAAGGTCGCCCACGATGGGGGCCGCAACCGGCGTCACGGCAGGGTTCATCCCGGCCAGCTTCGCCTTCCAGTCCACGCCGCGCACAAAGCTCCAGTTATCCCCGTCCCGGCTGCGCGCCAGCCCGCACGTCGTCCCGGCGTACACCGTGTTGTCCGACGAGGTCAGAAGGCAGTTGATGAGGGACGAAGGCAACCCCTTTCCTGTGGGGATGACGGGAAGGTGAGAGGGTCCGGGGACCGTGCGCCAGGTACAGTAGTCGGTGTCAGGGGAGCCGACAGCGATGCCGTCACACTGGGTGCCGACGTACAGCAGGCCATCCGAGGAGAATGCCAGCGAGCTTGCCTGGTCGGAGGGGAGGCCGTCAATACGGGTGTAGTAGGTCCAGCGGTCGGCGCGGTAGCGGAACAGACCGGCCTCGGTCGCCCCCCAGACGCCGCCGTCCTTGGGGCTGACGGCCAGCGCAAACACGCGGGAGCCGAGCGGCCCGTTCAGCGGGCCATAGGTCTTCCAGGCTTTGCCGTTGTAGACGGAGACGCCGTGGTTGAGCGTCCCGGCCCAGATGCGCCCGCTCTTGTCGCAGGCGAGGGCGTAGGCGTTGTCGTCGCCCAAGCCGTTTGTGGTGGTGAAGTGGGTGTACTGCTTGTCTTTGGGGGCGGAGGGGTTGCATCGCCAGACACCCTGCCCTTCGGTGCCGATCCAGACGTTGCCGTGCGTGTCCCGGCAAAGGCTAGTGATGAACTGCCCTTGCGCGTTGGCGTCCCAGGCGGTGACTTCGGCAAAGCAGGAAGACGCACACAACAGCAGCGCGAAGCTAAAGATCAGCGCGAAAGGGCGGGCGCGGCATCTGATGACCCCATAGGACGAACAGCAACAAAAGAGAAGCAGTAAGTTTGGTGCGCGTCTGTGCGCCAGGAGAAGCCGGAAGAGGAGGTGAGAGCGAGGAGAGTATAGCAGGTGCGTTAGGACCGTGTCAAGAGATTTGTGTTAAGCCTTTGTTAAGTTTCCGGGAGGACAAAAAGAAAAACCCGGCACTTGAGAGTGCCGGGTTCGTGAGGGTCCGCAAGCCTAGATGGCCGTGTCCGAGTCGATGTCTACCGTCGGCTCGTCCACGCCGCCGCTCAGGCCGCTGCTCCCCAGGCCGTCGCCGCCGCCCAGCGAGTCGCGCTCGGCCAGCATGGACAGGCTCTCGCCCGTCGTGCCGGTCGCTTCGCGGATGACGGCCAGATCGTCGGCGCTCATCTCGCGCTCCAGCGTGGCCGTGCCGCCGTTGCCGCGTGAGCCACCCACGGCCCCGTAGCGGGCGTTCGAGTCGATGCCTTCCAGCTTCGGCTCCAGGTTCCGGTACTGCGGCAGGCCCGTGCCGGCGGGGATCAGGCGCCCGATGATGACGTTCTCCTTCAGCCCGATCAGCGCGTCCTTCTTGCCGCGCACCGCAGCCTCGGTCAGCACGCGCGTGGTCTTCTGGAAGCTGGCCGCCGACAGGAACGAATCGGTCGCAAGGCTCGCCTCGGTGATGCCTAGAAGCAGCCAGTCCGCCGTCGCCTCGGTCGCCTCCATGCCCGGCGCGCCGGTCCCGCCCTGCTTGAGCCGGACTTCCTTGAGCTGGACCGGGCCAAGATCGGCCAGAGCCAGCATCTCGGCGTCGGTCTTCAGACGGAGCTGGCCCACGGTCTTGATGCCCGCCGCCAGGATTGGGTTGTAGGCCTTCGCCGACAGGTTCAGCGTGGACACGTCGTTCTGCGCGTCGGCGGCCTCGGCCGGCGGGGCCTCGCGGACCCGCTGGTTCTCGTCCAGGAACTCGAACTTGTCCACCATCTGCCCCGGCAGGAAGTTCGAGTCGCCCGCGCTCTTGATGCGGCGCTTGCGGAGCATCTGCCGCGCGATGACCTCGATGTGCTTGTCGTTGATGTCCACGCCCTGCGACTTGTACACGGCCTGGATTTCGCGGACGATGTAGTTCTGGACGCCCCGGATGCCCTGCAAGTCCAGCACCTTCTGCGGGTCCAGCGGCCCTTCGGTCAGCCGGTCACCGGCTTCTACCACGTCGCCCTGCCGGACCTGCAACTGGCCGCGATACGGGACCAGGATGGACTTGCGGACCTTGATCTCGGCCAGACCCATCTCGCGGATCTTCTTCAGGTGTTTGTCGGTCAGTTCGGTGCCGGCGACCAGCGTCTCGGGAATCTCCGTGGCCCGCTTGGCCTGCGTCGGAGTCATTTTTTCCAATGTCTCCGAGTCGGCGTGCGGCCCTAAATAAAGGTCCTCGGCCAGCGTCTCGCCCGCCACGCCCGTGTTGGTGTTCTCTTCGAGCTTCACCGGCGTGTGGATGATGACGCGCCGCATGCCCTTGGATTCGACCTCGGCCACCGTCCCCGAATACTCGGTGACAATCGCCTGGCCCTTCGGCTTGCGCGCCTCGAACAGCTCAACGACTCTGAGCAGCCCGCCGACCTGGTCTTCCAAGACTTTGAGCACCGCCTGCACGGCCCGGACGCGCTCGCGGTCCACGCCGGTCGCCGACGTCGTCGCCGCTGCCTGCTCCTCGGTCGGCTCCAGCGACACAAGCCCGCGCGAGATGTCGTTGTGCAGCTCTTTGAGCGCCTCCTGCTTGCGGGCGCGAACATTGGCAACCCCGGTGAGCTGCTTCTGCGCGATTCCACCCGAGTGGAACGTCCGCATCGTGAGCTGTGTCCCCGGCTCCCCGATGGACTGCGCGGCGATGATGCCCACGGCCACGCCCGGCTCGACCTGCTTGGAGTTCGCCAGGTCCAGCCCGTAGCAGCGCGCGCAGATGCCCATGCGAAGTTCGCAGGTGAACGGACTGCGGACGCCGATGCGCTTCAGGCCGGTCGCCTCAACCTGCTTCGCCAGGTCCTGCGTGATCAGGTCGCCCTTGACAATGAGCGTCTCGCCGGCCTTCGCATGCGCCTCAGGGTAGACGATGTCTTCCAGGGCGTAGCGGCCATAGATGCGCTCCCAGAGCTTTTCGACGACCTCGTTGCCGTCCTTGATCTCTTCCTGGTAGATGCCAAGCTCCGTCCCGCAGTCGTCATCGCGGACGATGACCTCCTGCGAGACGTCCACCAAGCGCCGAGTCAGGTAGCCCGCGTCCGCCGTCCGCAGGGCCGTGTCCGCCAGGCCCTTGCGCGCGCCGTGCGTGGACACGAAGTATTCGAGAACACTCAGACCCTCGTGGAAGTTGGACTTGACGGGCAGGTCCTCGATCATGTTGCCGAACGGGTCGGACATGACGCCGCGCATGCCCGAAAGCTGCGTGATCTGGCCCCGCGTCCCGCGCGCGTTCGAGTCGGTGAACATGAAGATCGGGTTGGTCGGCTTGATCGTCTCGAAGATCGCCTCGCCGACATCCTTGGCCGCCTTCTGCCACTCTTCGAGGACGCGCTCCTTGCGCTCGCCACCGGTGATCAGGCCGCGCTGGTAGTTCTTGTTCAGGTCGCGCACGGACTTTTCCGCGCCCTCGATGATCTTGTTGCGCTCCTCGGGCACCTCCATGTCGGTGATCGCGACGGTCATGCCCGCTTTGGTTGCCTCCTGGAAACCCAGCGCTTTCAGCTCATCCAGAAGCTGGATTGTGCGCGTGTCGCCGTTCTGCCTATGACACTGCGCGATCAGCTCGCCCAGGTCCTTCTTGCCGAACCCGTTGCCCTTGTATTCCTTGGTGGCGAACTTCTTGTCCAGCATGTCGAACATATAGCCGTGCATGTTGTCCGGCAGGATTTCGGTCAGCAGCAGCCGTCCCGCCGTTGTCCGGCGAGTCGAGCGGACGCCCTCAGCCGACGTGAACGAGACGTCGATCTGCTCCTGGATGCCGACCCGCCCGGACGCATAGGCGAGGCTGGCCGACTCGACGCTGGAGAACGTGTCGAAGCGCGGCTCGTCCGGCTTCATCACGGTCAGGAAGTACGCGCCCAGCACCATGTCCTGGGCCGGGGCCACGATGGGCCGTCCATCAGCGGGCGAGAACAGGTTGTGCGTGGACAGCATCAGAATCCGCGCCTCGGCCTGGGCGGACGCCGACAGCGGCACGTGGACCGCCATCTGGTCGCCGTCGAAGTCGGCGTTGAACGCCGTACAGACCAGCGGGTGGACCTGAATGGCCTTGCCGTCCACCAAAACCGGTTCGAACGCCTGGATGCCCAGGCGGTGCAGGGTCGGCGCGCGGTTGAGCAAGACCGGGTGCTCCCGGATGACCTCCTCCAAGGCATCCCAGACCTCGGGACGCAGCTTGTCGATCATGCGCTTGGCGGTCTTGATGTTCGACGTGTAGCCGCGCTCGACCAGGGCCTTCATCACGAACGGCTTGAACAGCTCAATCGCCATCTCTTTGGGCAGGCCGCACTGGTGCAGCAGCAGCCGCGGCCCGACCACGATGACCGAGCGGCCCGAGTAGTCCACACGCTTGCCCAAGAGGTTCTTGCGGAACCGGCCTTCTTTGCCTTTGAGCATGTCCGACAGCGACTTCAGGGGCCGGTTGTTGGAGCCGACCACGGGCCGCGTCCGCCGCCCGTTGTCAATCAGCGCGTCCACCGCCTCCTGCAAGAGCCGCTTTTCGTGGTTGACGATGGACTCCGGGGCGCGAATCTCGGTGATTTTCTTCAAGCGGTTGTTGCGGTTGATGATGCGCCGGTACAGGTCGTTCAGGTCGGACGTGGCGAAGCGGCCGCCGTCGAGCTGCACCATCGGGCGCAGTTCGGGCGAGATGACCGGCACGGCATCCAGAATCATCCACTCCGGGCGGGAATTCGAGTTCTGGAACGCCTCGGCCACTTCCAGCCGCTTGATGGCCCGTGCCCGGCGCGGCCCCTGCGTCGTCGCGATCTCGGAGCGCAGGTCTGCCGCCAGCTTGTCCAGGTCGATCTCGGCCAGCAGCTCTTTCACCGCCGCACCGCCCAGGCCCGCGCGGACGATCTCACCGTCGGCGTCACTGAGCCGCAGGCTGCGGTCCAGCTTGTCCGAAAGCACGTCCATCAGCGATTCGAGCTTGCGGTAGTCGTCCTCGGCCAGCAGCATCCGCTTCTCGACCTTCTCATCGAGGAGCAGCAGGGCATCGCGCAGGGACTGGATCTGCTCCACCGAGTCCTTCTCGATGTCCTTGATCTCTTCTTCCATGTGGCGGTTGCGCTCTTTGATGCGCGCCTCGTCCCACGGCTCCCACTCTTCCTCCTCGGGCAAGTCCTCGGGCCGGGTCATGCTGGCGGTGATGTCCGCGCCGGCGTCCACGCGCGCCTGCTCCATGTCCTCGTCGCGCTGGTCCTCCAGCTCGCGGATGCGCCCGTCCAGCGCGGCGCTGAAGCCCGCCATCTCGTTGTTGATCTTGGCGCGGTCCACGAACGTCACGATGTACGACGCGAAGTAAAGGACCTTCTCCAAAGGCCGGGGCGAGATGTCGAGCAGCAACGAGAGCGGCGAGGGCACGCCCTTCAGATACCAGATGTGGCAGACGGGCGCGGCCAGCTCGATGTGGCCCATCCGCTCGCGGCGCACCTTCGACCGCGTGACCTCGACGCCGCAGCGGTCGCAGATGATGCCCTTGAACTTGACCTTCTTGTAGCGCCCGCAGTGGCACTCCCAGTCCTTGACCGGGCCGAAGATGCGCTCGCAGAACAGGCCGTCGCGCTCGGGCTTGAACGTCCGGTAGTTGATGGTCTCGGGCTTTTTGACCTCGCCGTAGGACCAGTGGCGGATCTCGCCGGGCGAGGCGATTCCAATCCGAATTTTGTCAAATGCGCTGGCATCCGTCATGGTATTTTTGTTTCTCCAGAATCCTACCCCCTGCCCCCTCCCTCGGAGGGAAGGGGTAAGAGGTGACAGTCATCTGCTATAAAAACCCTTCCCTCCGAGGGAAGGGTGGCGAACTTGTGAGCCGGGATAGGACTACACCCCGAACAGGGCCTCAGCCTCGGACTCGGCGCGGGGAAGGCGAGGGCGCAGGCCACGGCCACGGCCCTCGCTGTCGCCGTAATCTTCTTCCTTATCTTTCAGGTCGATCTCTTTCTCGTCCTCGTCCTCGACCGCGACCTTCAGCCCCAAGGACTGAAGCTCGTTGACCAGAATCTTGAACGACTCGGGGACGCCCGGCTCCAGCATGGCGTCGCCCTTGACGATGGACTCGTAGGTCTTGACCCGGCCCAGCACGTCGTCCGATTTGATCGTCAGGATCTCCTGGAGCGTGTAGGCCGCGCCGTAAGCTTCCAAGGCCCAGACCTCCATCTCGCCGAAGCGCTGGCCGCCGAACTGCGCCTTGCCGCCCAATGGCTGCTGCGTGACCAGCGAGTACGGGCCGGTGGAGCGCGCGTGGATCTTGTCGTCCACCAAGTGCGCGAGCTTCAGCATGTAGATCGTGCCGATGGTGACGGGCTGCGTGAAGAAGTCCCCAGACAACCCATCGCGGACGTGGGACTTGGCCGTGTCTTCGATGATGCCCGACCGCCGCCAGACGTTCAAGCGGACCCGCTCGACGATGGCCCCGAAGTCGTAGCCGTCCACGGTCGCCAGCGCGGCGTCGTCTTCGTTCAGCGTCGCCCCTTCGTAGTCGTCGGGCAGCATGACCGCGGGTGGGGCGGCGACCGTCGCCGCGACCTGTTCCAGGCGTGTAGGAGACAGCTCGCGCAGCTTGGCCCCCAAAGTCGCGAGCAGGAAGCCGACGCCCTGCGCGTCCGAGACCTCGCGGACCTTTTCTTTGCGCCGCAGCTCTTTGGCGTCGTTCGTGATCGGCTCCCGGTCGGCCTCCTCAAGCGCGCGGCGGAACCGGGCGCGCAATGTCGTTCGCGGGACGGTCTCGCCCAGGTCGATCCGCAGCTCCTTCTCGACGTAGGTGAGCAGGGCGTCGTAGCGCAAGTCCTCGGCGTAGACCGAGATCTCGTCGAGAATCTCTGCTTCCGTGGAACCCTCAAAGATCGGGTTCGGGAACGACACGCCCAGCGACTTGCCGGCATACGCCAGGTGCGTTTCCAGAATCTGGCCGATGTTCATACGGCCCGGAACGCCCAGCGGGTTCAAGACGATGTCCACGGGCGTCCCATCTGGCAGGAACGGCATGTCTTCCTGGGGCAGGATGCGTGAGATGACGCCCTTGTTGCCGTGCCGCCCGGCCATCTTGTCGCCCTCCATGACCTTGCGCTTCTGGGCGATGTAGGTGCGGACCAGCATGTTGACCCCCGCCGAAAGCTCATCGCCCGGCAGCCGCTCAAGCTCTCCTTCCCACTCGTCCGAGAACATCGAATCGGGCCGCTTCGAGAAGTCGAACACGCGGCCGCTCTTGTCCATGTACTTGAAGCGCGAGAAGACCTTGACGTCTACGATCTTGCCCTTCTCGCCGTGCGGGACCCGCAGGGAAACGTCGCGGGTCTCTTCCGCCTTCTTGCCGAAGATGGCGATGATCAGCCGCTCTTCGGCCGTCAGCTCGCCCTGGCCCTTGGGCGCGACGCGCCCGACCAGAATGTCGTCGGGCCGGACCTCGGCTCCGATGCGGATGATGCCCCGGTCGTCCAGGTCTTTCAGCGCGTCCTCGCCGACGTTGGGGATGTCGCGCGTGATCTCCTCCGGCCCCAGCTTCGTGTCGCGGGCCTCGACCTCGTACTTCTCGATGTGGATCGACGTGAACACGTCGTCGCGCACCAGCCGTTGCGACAGCAGGATGGCGTCCTCGAAGTTGTAGCCGTTCCAGGGCGTGAACGCAACCGTGACGTTCTGGCCCAGCGCCAGCTCGCCGCCGTCGGTGCAGGGGCCGTCGGCCAGCAATTGGCCCTCACGGACGCGCTGCCCGTTGTCCACCGTGGGCCGCTGCGTCACGCACGTCGCCTGGTTCGAGCGCAGCATGTTCAGCAGGCGGTACGTGTCCTCGCCGCCGTCCTCGTCGGCCACGATCACGATGGTCTCTGCGGTGACGCGCTTGACCGTGCCGGCCCGCAGGGCGATGATGACCGCCCCGGAGTCGAGGGCGGCCCGCTTCTCCATGCCGGTCTTACACAGCGGCGCGTCCGGACGCAGGGTCGGAACGGCCTGCCGCTGCATGTTCGCGCCCATCAGGGCGCGGTTGGCGTCGTCGTTCTCCAGGAACGGGATCATCGCCGTGGCGACCGAGACGATCTGCTGCGGCGACACGTCCATGTAGTCCACTTTGTCCGCGGACACGACCGGATACTGGTTGTTGTTCCGCACCTGGACCGTCTTGTCTACGAAGAAGACCTCGCCCTTGGCGTCCTTGCGGAGCAGGGCGTTCGCCGGGGCGATAAAGTACTTGTGCTCGCCGTCGGCGGGCAGCCAGTCCAGATCGGTCGTGACCTTGCCGCCGATGACGCGCCGGTAGGGCGTCTCGATGAACCCGAACTGGTCCACGCGGGCGTGCACGGCCAGCGACCCGATCAGGCCGATGTTCGGCCCTTCCGGCGTTTCGATCGGGCAGATGCGCCCGTAGTGCGAGTGGTGGACATCGCGCACTTCCAGCTTCGCCGACTGCCGCGACAGGCCGCCCGGTCCCAGGGCCGACAGGCGCCGCTTGTGCGTCAACTCGGCGAGCGGGTTGGTCTGGTCCATGAACTGCGAGAGCTGCGACGACCCGAAGAACGACTTGATGGACGCCGAGATCGGCTTCACCGACAAAATCACCTGCGGCAGGATGTTCTCCGAGTCCAATGACGTCATGCGCTCCTTGGCGACCTTCTCCATGCGGAGGAAGCCCAAACGCAATTGCGAGTACAAAAGCTCGCCGACCGAGCGGACGCGCTTGTTCTCCAGGTGGTCGATGTCGTCCACTGTCGCGTCGGGGTCTGAGGCCGCCAGCCGGATGATGTAGCGGACGATGGCGATGACGTCCTCTTTGGTGATCGCCCGGTAAGACAGCGGGAGCGACAGGCCGAGTTTCTTGTTCATCTTGTGCCGACCGACCTTCGCCATGTCGTAGCGCCGGGTGTCGAAGAAGATCGAGTTCAAGAGCGACCGCGCCGACTCGGGCGTGGCCGGATCGCCGGGCCGGATCTTGCGGTAGATGTCGATCAGGGCCGTCTGCTTGTTGTAGACCGCCGAGCCTTCCTGGTCCAGCGTGGCGACGACGTAGTTGTTCAGGTAGATGACGTCCAGCGAGTTCAGCGCCAGGGCCTCGATCTTGCGGGCGGTCTCGCGGTCGATCTTGTCAAAGGCGCGGACCATCACCTTGCCCGCCGCGTCCTGGATGTCGTGGGCGGCATAGGGGACGCGCTTGCGCTGGGCGGCGTTCTTGAACGTGCCGTCGCCGTTCATGGCGGGCGTACCGTCCTCGGCGAATTCCAGCACCTCGACCTCGACGCGGGTCGGGTCGAACAGCGTGGCGCGGGTGGGCGACGCGATGGTCTCCGGCTCGGCGAAAAGCTGAATGATCTCCGCCGTGGTGTCGCAGGGCGTGGACGGCAGGCGGATGGCGAACGTCTCAGGCAGGGCGGCCTTCTCGATGCGCCGCATCTGCGTCGTGTCCATCTTGGTGCCCTCTTCCAGCAGCACCTCGCCGGTCGCCTGGTCCACGACCGGCGCGGCCAGTTCTTTGCCGGCAAGCTCGCCCCACGCGACCTCGCGCTCGCCCTCGGGGCTGGCGACCGGGAACAGGTTCAGGGCGCGCAGCAGCGTCGTGATCGGGAACTTGCGGGTCTGCCCGATCCGTACCGTCACGGCGTCCGTGGCGTCGGTCTCGACATCCACCCAGGCCCCTTCGCTGGGGATGATGGTGGCGTAAAAGAGCTGACGGCCCGAGAAGTCCAGCGTGTCCTTGAAGTAGACGCCCGGCGAACGCGCGAGCTGCGAGACGACGACGCGCTCGGCCCCATTAATGACGAACGTGCCTTTGTCGGTCATCAGCGGCAGGTCGCCCAGGTAGACCTCGCTCTCAATGACCTCAGCCCCGTTCAGAGTCATGCGGACCAGCGCCTTGATCGGCGACTCCAGCGTCACGTCACGCGCCCGGCACTCGTTGATGTCGTATTTCGGCTCGCCCAGGGTGAAGCTAACCAACTCCACCTGGCGGTTGCCCGTAAAGTCTGTGATAGGCGAGAAGCTCTGGAAAAGCTCATTCAGCCCTTCCTGTAAAAACCAGCGGTAGGAATCGAGTTGGAGTTCGACGAGGTTGGGGACGTCCACCACGTGCGCGGTCTGCTTCGTGGCATGCTGGATCTCTTTCAAACTTAAACCTCCTGGGGGACACGAACACTCATTGTATCATAATCGACACAACCTTGTCAAGAACATTTTTCCCGTCACCGTGGGCGCGGCGCACGAAAAGAGCGCCCACCCCGGATGCTCGGAAGCCGGGGAGAACGCTGTACAAGTAAAGTAACGGGGAAATGCGAACAATGGTTCCCGGCGGCGCTGTGTCAGCCCGGACCCGGCACTGGAAGCGAGATGCCCGGCACTTCAGTGCCGGGTCAAGGCTACGGCAAAGCGTTGTTGCCAAACACCCGCCCTTTGGCTATAATGAGCCTATGGACCAACAGACCATCGCCATTCTCGGCGCAGGGAGCTGGGGCACCGCCCTTGCACACCTACTGGGGACCAAAGGCTACGCCGTGCGCCTCTGGGACCGCGACACCGCGCTGATCGAGGAGATCAAGGCGCGGAGCCTGAATCTTAAGTATCTGCCCGATATTCCCCTGCCCCCCACCGTCGTCGCCACCCGCGCCCTGCGCGACGCCCTGGACGGCGCGGGCTGGGTCGTCGTCGCTGTGGCCTCCGAGGGCGTCCGCGCCGTCGTCGCCGAAGCCGCCGCGTTTCTGACCCCTGAGACGGCCATCCTCTCCGCCTCCAAGGGACTGGAAGCCGAGACAGGATTTACGGTCTCGGAGATCATTGCGACCCTGCTGCTCGACGTCCCCCACGCCGGGGTGACGGTTTTGTCCGGCCCCAATCTGGCCCGCGAATTAACGCGCGGCGTCCCGACGGCGTCCGTGGTCGCAAGCCTCGACCCGCGGCAGGCGCGTCACGCCCAGTCACTGCTGATGACGGAGCGGACTTTTCGCGTCTACACGCACACCGACGTCAAGGGCGTGGAGCTGGGTGGGGCGCTGAAGAACGTGCTGGCAATCGGGGGGGGATTATCAGACGGGCTGGGGTTCGGGGACAACACCAAGGCCGCGTTGATGACGCGCGGCCTGATGGAGATGACGCAGCTGGGCGTCGCCGCGGGCGGCAAGGCTCTGACGTTTCTGGGCCTGAGCGGCGTCGGCGATCTGATGGCGACGGCAGGCTCCAAGCTGTCCCGCAACTACCGCGTCGGGCTGGGCCTGGCGGCGGGCAAGACCCTGCCCGAAGTCTATGCCGATCTGCGCCAGGCCGCTGAGGGGGTGCCCACCGCCCGCGCCGCCCAGGTCCTCAGCCGCCGCCACGGCCTCCAGACCCCCGTACTCGCGGCCATCCACGCCGTCCTCCACGACGGGCTTTCCCCCTCCGTCGCCGTGGAGACGCTGATGACCCGCGCCGCCCGCGAAGAGTTCCCGGATCAGCCGGATTAGGAGGTCGCAGGATCGACGGCGCTCATGGGTGTCAGCTCCTTGACGCGCGTCGCGAGGGCGGCGGCGATCAGGAAGCTAACGGCACCCAGGGCGAGCGTCGGGAGCGCCTGGCTGTGGAAGACATACTTGATCACGAAAGGCATGCCCAGCGCGTACACCATTTGGGGGATGACGATGAACAGGTTAAAAATGCCCATGTAAACGCCGACACGCTCTGACGGCAGCGCCACGGAGAGGATGGCGTAGGGCATGGCGAGTATCGACGCCCACGCGATGCCGAAGGCGACCATCGGCAACAGCAGAAGAGTCGGGCTGTGAATCAGCGTCACACTGAGCAGGCCCGCCCCGCCGGTGGCGAGTGCCAAGGCATGCAGCTTCGGCCTCCCCAGGCGCAGCGCCACGCTGGGCATCAGCGGGGCGACCAGGAAGCAGACCACGGATGACGCCGCCATGCAGACCCCACCCCATTCGGTCGCGCGGTCGAACTGGGGCGACTTGTTGTTGGTCGTGCCGAAGACGTTGCCGGCAATCGCCAGGGTGAACAACCCCCAGAAACACGACAGGCCGAACCAGGTGGCGAACTGCACCGGGAAGAGCTGCTTCATCGTCGCAGGCATCACCCGGATGGCTTGGACGATCTCGTGCGCGCCGGCCGCAAGGCCTCGCGTTTCGCGCCGGTGTCGCTCGAAGGCGGCCATGTCCGCCGGGGGGTCTTCCTTCGTCCGCAGCACGGTCCAAAGCACCGCCAGCAGGAACACGGCCGCCCCGACCCGGAACGAGAACAGGACAGACAGGGGCACCCCGTTGGAAGCCTCGGCGACGACTCCGGCGTGGTGCAGGACCCACGGCAGAAGGTTGGCGAGGGTCGCCCCAAGCCCGATAAAGCAGCTCTGTACCAGGAAGCCGGTGGCGCGCTGGCGGGGCGGCAGCTTGTCCGCGACGAACGCCCGGAACGGCTCCATGCTGACGTTGACGCTGGCATCCAGAATCCACAGCAGGGCCGCCGCGACCCAGAGGGCGGGCGAAGAAGGCATGGCGAACAAGGCGATTGAAGCCAGGACCGCACCCACCGTGAAGTAAGGCCGTCTGCGCCCGAACCGGGGACTCCAGGTGCGGTCGCTCATCGCCCCGATGATCGGCTGGATCAGCAGCCCGGTGACCGGCCCCGCCAGGCCCAAGATCGGGATGTTCTCGGGGTGGGCACCCAGCTTGGTGTAGATGGCGGCCATGTTCGCCATCTGCAAGCCCCACCCGAACTGGATACCGAGGTATCCGAAGTTCATGTCGGCCAGCTCGCCGAGGCGCAGGGGGCGTTTCTCGGCTTCCAGCGCAGATTGCGCCACTGCGGGGGATACGTCTTGGTTAATCAACGGGAGATCCTTTAATCTTGCCTGCGGTGTGGTTACTTATGCCCCACAGACAAGTTGTTGAAGTAGGCGTTGTGGTCGGGCTTGACGGAGCCTGAATCCGTTTGCTGCACCTGAAAGCCGGTGATCGGGCCTTTGAACGTCCCCGTGCCTTGGAAGGCGTCTGCGCCCGTGACTGTCAGCGAATAGGTCGTCGACGATTTGAGCGTGTAAACCAGGTGCGAGGCACCGGGGACAAAGCCGATGCCTGTGGGTGCGCCGTTGAAGAGGACGCCGACGCCGCCGCTGTGGAACACGAAGCTGCCCACAGTGCCGTTCGCAGTCGTCAGCGCCACGCCGGATGTCCCGGCCTCATTGTCGCCGCTCACGAAGTCCAGTGAGAATGTGCTGCCCGGAGCGGCAAGCGGCGCGGTGAAGCCGCGCGTGATCGTTATGGAAGCGCCCGCGTTCTGCGCGAAAAGGCCAAACGACTTCCCCGCCGTGTCAATCGTGCTGGGAGGCGGCGTACCCGCATTCCCTTCCGCCTCCGTCGCGGAAAAAACGAATGTGCCGGCAGTGCCGGCGGAAACGACTTTGAACGGGGTAAAGCCGGTACCGCCGTTCTGCCCGGACTGATAGCCCTTGGCATACGCCGGATCGCTCGCGTTGTCCTGGGCGGCCGCCGGGGCGGCCGACGAGACAAATGCAGCCGGGGCTGTTCCGTGGAAAGGACGCCGGTAAACGGCAAAGCTTCTCGGCGGCAGAGACACCTGCGGCAGCAGCGCCGGGGCAGCGGTGTGTGCCCCGACCAGCGGTACTTGTGTCCAGCCGGACCCAATCGGCGCGGTGATCGCGCCCTGGGCCGCTGTCGGCGACAGGTTGATCTGCACCAGGAACTGGGAGCCGCCGCCGGTGCGCATGTAGGTGAGAACCTGCCGGGACGCGGAGTTGGGCAGCCACGTCATCGCGCCCTGCGTGAAAGCAGGGTTGCCCCGCCGCAGGGCGACGAGGCTGTGATAGAAACCGGCAAAGCGCGGGTCGCCGCCCGCCCACTGGATCGGGGCGTGCGGGTTGGCTGCGCCGGCGGCGTTGCCGATCTCCATGCCGTTGTAGATCAGCGGGACGCCCGTATTGGTGAAGTTAAACACCGCCACCGCCATCGCGCCCGCCGGGCCGCCGAAGGAGTTCACATCGCGAGGCGTGTCCCAGTCGTCCTGGACCGACATGTGCTGCATGCCGGCGGGGAAATCGCTGACCTGACTCTGCCAGGCCGCCTCCACCTGGGACACATCACCGCCGTCGGTCGCGTTCTTCAACGCCCCGTGTCCGGCGGGGTCGTACATGCGCCAGGCGTAGTCGAGTGAGAAAGGCTTGCGCGCGAGGTCAGGGGCTTCCCCTTCTTCCAGCAGCAGAATGTCCGGCTTGGTCCGGCGCAGGTCCCGTCCGAGCTGCTGCCAGAAGTCGGCGGGAATCTTGCGGCCCGGCCCGGCGGGGTTGTCCGCGGAGTCGAAGCGGAAGCCGTCCACATGATACTGCGTGATCCAGGACTGGAGCATCTGCGTCATGTATGCCCGCAGGCCGGGGTTGGCGTAGTTGAGCTGGGCCACATCGCTGTAGGTGAACGCCTGCGCGATGGTGGCGGGGTTGTTCGCGCTGCCATCGGTGTGGACGTAGTAGTCCGGGTGCTGGGTGATCAACGAGTTGTCCCAGGACGTATGATTCAGCACTTCATCCAGCAGCACCCGCATCCCGAGTTTATGCGCGGTCGCGATCAGGGTGTGCAGGTCGGCCTCGGTGCCGTACTTGGGGTTGATGGCGTAGAAATCATGCACGTCGTAGGGACTGTCGAAGGCCGGGTGGCCGTTGATCGGCTGGCCGACCGGCGTGACCGGCATCACCCAGACGTCCGTGACGCCGAGGGCTTTCAAGCGCGGGAGCTGGGCGGTGACGCCGGCGAAGTTGCCTTGCGGGGAGAAGATTTCAGGATACAGGGTGTAGATCACCGACGCCGCCGGCCAGGGGGGCGCTGTCTGCGCCGCTGAAGCCGTCGCGGGTGCCGTCGCGGGTCCTGTCACGGGTGCCGTCGCGGGTACCGTCACCACTGCGGCCACGGAAACCGGCGTGTGGGCCTTGCTGCATCCGGCGGTCCCGGCAACAAGCGCTGTACCTGCGATCAATGCGGAGAGCATCTCGCCGGCGGCACTGCGTGTCCAATTCATCATGACTGTTTCTTAACTTTCGGGTCGTGGGTCGTGCAAGGGAGCGGACACCATGCCGTTCATGGCATCGTCCAGTTTTGGCCTGTGACGGGGCCGGTTCAAAAAATTGGAAAGGGCAGGTGCATATAGCACCCGCCCTCTCGTGCCATGATCCGCTCTCGCCATCCGGCCTCGCCAGATTAGATGGGGCTGAAGGTCAGGGCGTAGCTGCTGGTGCTGCCGGGAATGGTCATGTTGGCGGTGCCGGCAGCGTTGTGGCCGCTGGTGTCACTTGCCTGACCAACTGTCGGCGAGGAAGCCGCAAAACCAGGCGAAACGGCCGAACCGCGCAGCCATTTGACATGACCGTCAGCCGCCAGGAAGTTAGAGCCGTCCGTATGGCGGCCGGTCGGGCCGGTGAAGTTCTGGGTTAGATTGGTCGGCGCGATTCCGCCCATCGGGCCAGTCGCGTACTTCGTCTGCATGTTGCCGTCCGTAGTTTTGTCCGTGCCGCTGGTGTTGTTAATGATGTCCGCAGGAGGCATCGTCGCAGCAGCCTGCGAGTCTAACCCAGTCACCGCGGGTGTGATGTACGCCGCTCCCTCAGCCGTCCCCTCCGAGGTATCTCTGTCAATCTGGCCGACACCACCCGTCATCTCACAAAGGAGCACCGTGGAGGCGGGCGCGTTCTCCTGAGAAATTGAGGGGGTAGCACCGTATCCCTGCAAAGCCTGATTGAAGCCGTAGGAAACGGGCTGATAGACTATGGGCGGGTAAATGGGGACTTGGGAATCATCCGGGCACTTGAAGACGCCGGTAGATTTGACGAACGGATAGAGCTGGCCTGCCCATGCGGCACCATAGCTGAAACCGGCGGGGTCTTTTTCATCAGAGTCTTGGGTGTACTGGATGAAGGCCAGCCCGATCTGCTTCATGTTACTCTGGCACGAGGCGCGGCGGGCATTCTCGCGGACCTTCTGGAACACGGGGAACAATATAGCCGCCAGAATCGCGATAATGGCGATGACGACGAGCAATTCGATCAGCGTGAAGCCCGATTGCTTCCGGCGCTGCTGCGCGCCATTTTGTTTTGTTGCCTGGGAACCGTACATTCTCATTTCGGAGGCCTCCTTCCCCAATCGATTGGGGCGTTGTTTACCAAGTATAGCATTAGAGATGTTCTTTGTCAAGTGCCTTGCCAGCAGGGCATGGCGAATTCTTTCCGGCCCGTGTATAATAGAAACGTCAAGCCGCCTCACCCACTTAAGTGAGGACAGCGGCGCAAAGGAAAAGAATGGCAGATCGACCCTCATCACCCGTCCGGCTGGAAGACATCGCCGCGCACGTCGGAGTCTCCCGCTCGGAGGTCTCTCGCGTCCTCAATGGGCGGACCCGCGCCGGCAAGAGCGTCGGGGCCGACACGCGCGACCGCATCTTAGAGGCCGCGCGGGACATGAACTACAGCCCGCACCGGGCCGCCCAGAGCCTGGTGCGGGGCCGCACGGACACGGTCGCGCTGATGATCGTCATCGACCGGCAGGCCAAGGCGTCACCGTTCGTCGAAGACCACGATGTCCCCGATGAACTCTCCCCCCATTACCACGAGATGATCGGCAGCCTGACCTACACGCTCAACCAGTACGGCCTCCACCTCATGCTGGCCCAGTGCGGCGGGAAGGGCGTCAGCCCGCTCGCGGCGATGGAGCGGCTCGCCCGCTCGCGGGCCTGCGACGGGCTGATCATCACCGACATGCTCGTGGACGACCCGCGCCCTGAGATGCTGGAAAAGACCGGCCTGCCTTACGTCATCCGTGGCTCGTCGCCCAATCCCGGCTCGGTCGCCGTGGGCATGGACAACGTGGGCGTCGGGTACGAGGCCGTCCGCTACCTGCACGGGCTGGGGCATCGGCACATCTTGTTCTACAACATCCGGCGGGATTTGATGGTCGGCCAGCGCCGCTTCGAGGGCATGTGCCGGGCGCGCGCGGACATGGGGCTGGAAGCCACCCTGGAGTACCACGACGACGTCCACCGCGAGAGCGGCATCTACACGTCCCTGCGGCAGCGACTCCGGGAGCCGAACATCCCCACGGCGATCTTCGCCGAGGACGAGATCAGCGCCCTGCGCGCCGAGCGCGCCCTAGCCGAGGCCGGGCTGCGCGTACCGCAGGACGTCAGCGTGATGACCTGCCAGAACGCCCGGTTCATGCGCCTGGTCGCCCCGCACCTAACGGTCCTGAACGTGCGCCTGAACGAGACAGCCTCCGAGGCCGGCCACCTGCTCGCCAGGATGCTGCGCGGGGAACCCGTCGAGCCGCGCCAGGTCTTCCTTCCCCCACTGCTGGAAGAGCGCGGCAGTACCGCCCCGCCCCCCGGCAGGGACTCCTGAAAGGCCGAATGGGGATCGGCAAAAACGGGCTTATCCGTCAGGATTTCGAGAGCGCCGCCCGCACCATCCGTTCGGCGTCCGCCCCAGTCGCCGGGATTCGGGGAAGACGATCTAGCTGCCAGGTGATATCGTAGGTCGTCTGTCTGCCCGGCGGCAGGAGCTGCAGCGGCCCCAGCATCTCCAGCTCCACATAGGCGGCTGCCCCGGCATTGGCGTAGACCTCCGTCCGGCATCCGCCATCGGGGTAGATCTGGCCTGGGTGGGCGGGATGGTGTTCCGAGAACAGGACGTCGCCCCCGTAAAGAGACGCGACCCACCCCGCCGGGTCATCGGTTCCCAGTTTCGTCGAATTTGCCGGATCGCGCCGGCCCGTCAGCATGGAGGGGGTGCGCGCCCAGCCCGTGGGCAGCGAGCCGGGGCGCAGGACGGGTCTGCTGTCGGCGTCGAACGTGACGAAGCCCTGCGGGAGCCGGCTTCCGGGGTTGAGCGGCAGGAAGATGGCCCCGTCGCCCCGCGTCTGCGTCACGCTCCAAATTCCCAGGCGCTCCCGCCCATCGGGCGCGGGCGGCTTGGCGCTGGCCGTAGGCTGCGGCCGCACCGTCCGGCGCAGCGTCTGGGCGATGTGCAGGCGCGTCTCGCCCGCGCGCAGCGTGATGGTGCGGCTTGACACGATGCCGAAGGCCGCACTGAGGCGCGTCGTCAGCCGGACGCCTCCCGGCACGATGTCCAGCCGTTCCGGCTCGCCGTCAAAGGCGGTGTCGGGCGGAAAGGTGCGGCCGATGTATCGGGGCCAGTCGGACTGGGGGGAAGGCCAGAGCTTGTCGCCGCCGAAGTTCGCCCAGTTGCCCGCCCCGGCGTCGGCCCCGGTCTTGCCCAGCCAGTCGGGGTTGATGAAAATCGGGCTGCTGTCGGGCTTCCCGACGAACCGGAACACCAGGATGCGCCCGATCCGGGGCGCGACAATGGCCTCCACGAGGCCGTTGGACACCCGCGCGCAGTCCGGCCAGCCTTTGTAGGCGAGTCGCGTGACAGTGACCGGGCGTGGCCGGGCCGGGGGACGCGAAAGGGCGGGCATCACGCTCGTCAAGCCGAACGCGACGCCCGCCGCCACAAGCCTGCTTATCCACATCCGCATCAGCGTGTGCTTCCCACCTAACGGCCCGTGCTCATCCGGCGGCGCAGGAGCAATCCGCCCAGCCCCAGGCCCATGATGACCAGCGCCCCCATCTGGGACGGCTCCGGTGCCGCCGACGGCGAGTTAGCCGTCACCGACAGGTTGTTGAAGTAGGCATTGTGGTCGGGAGCCGTACTGCCCGAGTCCGCTTGCTGTACCTGGAAGCCGGTGATCGCGGTGGTAAACGTACCCGTGCCGGTGTAGGTGTCAGCGCCCGTGAGCATGAACGTATAAGCTGTGGGCGAAGTGAGCGTATAAACCAGATGGTCAGCGCCTGGCTTAAAGCCGTTCCCGGTATCCGTTCCGTTGAAACTCAGGACACCGTTGCTGCCGTTGTAGAAGAGTGCGCCGGTCGAGCCGCCGGCGCTTAACAATGACACGCCGGCGGTGCCGCCATCGTTGTAGCCCTTCACAAAATCCACTGAGAACATATCGCCCGCCGTGGCAAGCCCTGCGGCCTCGGGCGGGGCGTTGAAAGCGCGCTGGATGGTCACATTTGTATTCCGTGGAATGATGTTACCACTACCATCTTTCCCCCCGCCTTGTGCATAAAGCCCGAACGACTTCCCACCAGTGTCAATCGAGCCGGGAGTCGGATTGCCGCTGTTACCTTCGGACTCAGAGGCGCTGGCGACAAATGTGCCTGCGTTGCTGGTGCTGGCCACGTTGAACGCGCCGAAGCCGGGGGTGTTAGCGCCCTGGCCCATGTTGTAGCCGTTCGCGTAGGCGGGATTGTTCGCGTTGTCGGTGTAGGTGGTCTGTGCCCGCCCCTGGAGGGGCAGGAAGACCAGCGCGGCCGCCACGACGGCAGCCGAAAAGAGCTTCGCGTTCATATGATCATTCTCCCCTTGATGCCGTCCTCTTGATGCAGTTCTTTTCCGCATGGGTCATTACCGCCTGCCTGCGGGCCGGGCGATGGCTGAGAAGCCGCTTTACGGCGTTTTTGAGGCGGATTTCAAGACCAGGTTATTGAAGTAGGCGTTGTGGTCGGGAGTAATAGCGCCCGAGTCCGTCTGCTGCACCTGGAAGCCGGTGATCGGGGTAGTAAACGTACCCTTGCCGGTGAAGGTGTCAGCGCCCGTAACCGTGACCGAGTAGGTCGTGGGCGAGGTCAGGGTGTAAACCATATGCCGAGCACCACGGTTGAAGCCGATGCCCGTGGGCGACCCGTTGAAAAGGACACCGGTGCCGCCGCTGTGGAAGACGAAGCTGCCGACGGTGCCGCCCGCATTCATCAGCGCCACGCCCGACGTGCCGGCGTCGTTGTAGCCGGTCACGAAGTCCAGCGAGAACGCATCACCAGCGTTGGCAAGCGGAACAGCGAAACCGCGCGTGATGGTGGTGGAGTCGCCCTTGTTCTGCGCGTAGAGGCCGAACGACTTCCCGCCGGTGTCAATCGTGACAGGAGCCGGAGCGCCCGTGTTTCCCTCTGATTCCTTTGCGGTGAACACAAACGTGCCGGAAGAGGGGCTGGTCGTGGCGACCGTGAATGCGGTGAAGCCGGGGACACTGCCCCCCTTGCCGGCGTAGCCGTCCGCGTAGTTGACCGCGTTGTCTGGGTAGGTGACGGGAGCCTGTGCCCGCCCTTGCAGGGGCAGAAGGGCGAGTGTAGCGGCCACAGCCGCCGCAGAAATAAGTTTTTCGTACATAGTTTGTCCTTGGACTCATGCAGGCCCCTCTGCACAAGTCATCACGGCTTGAGTCTGCCCCGTGCCCGGCACATAAGCCGTCCGGCGAGCCTCTACGCGGACCAGTGTGAGACGGGGCGCAGAGGTGCGAGGCGAGATCGGCAGTGTCCCGGTGTCCCCACCCCAACCGTTTGGGTGGACCCAGTATAGCATGGCTCGCGTTAGCTGTCAAGCATTCCCGCTTACTTTTACTGCCCGTGGTATCATTTTCGCGCGACCCAATCGCACAGTTAAACGATGATGGTTTCTTGGGGGGACAAGCGCCCGCCGCCGGACCATACCCCTGGTGAGGTCGGCCTTGAGTGTGCTGCCTGGGGGTTCGACGGGGTTCAAGACGCGGTGGCAGCAGAAGGGAGCGGAATGTCGTCCCACAAAGGCACCTACTCGACGTACTCGCGGAGGCGGCACTTGCTTGGGTGGCGGAGCTTCTTGAGGGCCTTGGCCTCGATCTGGCGGATACGCTCGCGGGTGACCTCAAAGTGGCGGCCGACTTCTTCCAGAGTATGCGGGTAGCCGTCGTCCAGGCCAAAGCGCATCTTGAGGACGTCACGCTCGCGCGGGGCCAGCGCGCCCAGAGCCTCGTCGATCTTCTCGCGCAGCAGGGTGAACGTCGCCGAGTCGTTGGGCGAGTGCGCGTCGTCGTCGCGCAGGAAGTCGGCCAGGCGGCTGTCTTCCTCCTCACCGATCGGTGTCTCCAAGGACAGCGGCTCGGGTGCGATGCGGAGTATCTCGGAGACGCGGTCCGGGGAGAGGTCCATCTCGGCGGCGATCTCGTCCATCGTCGCCTCACGGCCTAATGTCTGGTGCAGGTGCCCGCTCGTCTTGACCAGGCGGTTGATGGTCTCGACCATGTGGACGGGGATGCGGATGGTGCGGCCTTGGTCGGCGATGGCGCGGGTGATTGCCTGCCGGATCCACCAGGTCGCATAGGTGCTGAACTTGTAGCCCTTACGGTAGTCGAACTTCTCGACCGCCCGAATCAGGCCGATGTTGCCCTCCTGGATCAGGTCCGGGAACGACATCCCGCGCAGCGTGTAGCGCTTGGCGATCGAGACCACGAGCCGCAGGTTCGCCTGCGTCAGCGTCGCCTTGGCCTCCAAGTCGCCGCGCTCGATGCGCTTCGCTAGGCGAATCTCTTCTTCCAGCGTCAGCAGGTGCGTCCGCCCCACCTCGCGCAGCCACATCCGCACCGAGTCGTCGAGCGGCATGTCTTCCAGGCCTGACAAGTCTTCCGGGGCGGTGTCCACCTCGCGCCGCGGGGCGTGCTCATCCTCGGCGAAGGCTGCCGAGGCCAGCTCCGCCGCCCTCCTGACGGTAGGAACATCCTCGTCCAGGAAATGCAGGACATCGTCCAGCGGGCTGGCGGCCCCTTCCACGGCACCGCCGGGAAGCCCCGCATCTAGATCGACCCGATATCTGTCACTGACACCCGGCGCGGCGGCATCGTCGCTCACTTCAGTCGGCACGTTTCGTCCCTATATCCCCTCGCGGGCCGACAGGGACTTCGGCGTCCCTTTCAGCTCGCTTTGAAGCTGCAAGAAGCGGCGGACCATCTCGGCGTCCGCCGTCCCTTGATTGATTTGCGCCTTCAGCGCCAGCAGCGCCTGCCCCTTGGCCCGGTGCTTCAGGTGCCCGATCTCACCTGCCAGCGCCCCCGCCGTCAGCGGCTCCTCGCCGCCGTTCATCAGCAGGCCCGCCAGCGCGTCGGCGCGCGGGTCGTCCTGCTCCAGCGCGGCCAGCACCGCCTTCGGGTCCAGCGCCCCACCCCAGGCGGCATGGTCGTACAAAAACTCTGCCAGCGACTGCGCCCCTGGAGAAACGAACTCATCCGGCGTGATCGTCTCCAGCACCAGCCCGGACAGGACCACGTCGTCGCTCACCAGGGCGCGCAGCAAATGCCGCTCCGCCTGCTCGGTCGCCCCGCCCCCTTTGGGCCGTGAGGGCATCGCGGGCGCGGTGCGGCGCGGCGCGTAGGGGGCCGGGGCCGGTCCCCCAGGCCCGCCCGCACCGGCCGTGTACCCGGCGATGTCCTGCCGGATGTGCTCCTCCGCGTAAGCCGCCCCGGCGCTGTACTGCGGGTGGTAGGGGGCCAGCATCTTGACGTACTGCTCGCGCTCCAAAATGCTCGGCACCGACTTGAGGATCGGCAGCGCGCGCCGGAACAGCGCGACCCGATCCCGCTCGGTCTCCGTGGGGCCTTTGCGGATGATCTGCCGAATCCGGTACTCGGTCAGCGGCAGGGCGTTCTCGATAGCCCGCTCGAAGACCAGTCGCTTGCCGTTCTTCAGCAGGCTGTCCGGGTCCTCGCCTTCGGGTAGGTCTAGGACGCGGACGTCCACTTCCTGCGCCTCGAAAATCTGCGCGGCGCGGCCCGCAGCCTTTAAACCCGCCGAGTCGGCATCGAAGGCGAGCAGCACGACCGAGGCCAGCCGCGCCAGCGTCTGCACGTGGTCCTCGGTCAAGGCCGTCCCCAGCGTGGCGACGACGTTCTCGAAGCCCGCCTGGTGGCAGGCGATCACGTCCGTGTAGCCCTCAACCACGACGGCCTGCCCGCGCGCGGCGATGGCCTTGCGCGCCCGCCACAGGCCGTACAGCTCTTTCCCCTTAGAGAAGAGCGGTGTTTCGGGCGAGTTCCAGTACTTCGGCTGCCCCGGCTTCGCTTCAGCAATCAATCGCCCGCCGAACGCGATAGGCCGCTCGTGGACGTCGAGGATCGGGAAGACCAAGCGCCCGCGCAGCTTGTCGAACGTGCCCCGCTCGCCGACCGTCACCAGACCGGCCTTTTCCGCGTCCGCCAGGGCGACGCCCTTCTGCGTTAGGAAGCGGCACAGCCCCTCCCAATCGTCGGCGGCGAACCCGAGCGAGAAACCTTCCTGGGCGGCATGGTCCAGGCCTCGCGCGAACAGATACTCCCGCGCGACCGGTGAGCGGCCTAAGACATCGCGGTAGAACTGCAAGGCCAGGGCGTTGATCCGCCGCAGACGGTCTTTCAGCCCCGCCTCGCTCGTCCCCGCCGCCGTCGGTGCCCCACCACCGCCGTCGGTGCCCCCTGGTGCGCGCCGGGTCAGCGTAACATTCGTCTGCAACGCCAGCCGCTCCAGAGCCTCGGGGAACGATAAGTTCTCGATCTTCTGGACGAACTTGAAGACGTCCCCGCCCTCGCCGCACTGTCCGAAGCAGTGCCAGCGCCCCATCTCGGGGCTGACCGTGAACGAAGGCGTCTTTTCCTGGTGGAACGGACACAACCCCTTCAGCTTGCCGCCGGTGCGCTTCAAGGTGACATACCGCTCGACGACCGAGACGAGGTCTACCCGAGTCCGAACCTCATCAATGTCGCTGCGGTCCGCCATGAGGTCCTGCTTGCTGACAAAAACCGCATCCCCTGCCTTTCTCCTTCAAGAGGAGAAGGGAGACGGAAAAAGGCTATTCCTGATCTTTCCTACTCTTAACCCTCTCCTTTCTGAAGGAGAGGGTGGCGGCTTGCCGCCGGGTGAGGTTCCTCTAATCGGGCGAGGCGACGATGATGCCCACCAGCTTCTGGTCCAGGAACTGGAAGCCACAGTGCAGGCTGTCTTTGTAGTCAATGTTGATGATCGACCCGGCAACGCTGGTGTTCTCGGGGTAGCCGTAGCGGGCGACGACGGCGGAGTAGGTCGTCCCCAGCCGGATGCCGCGCGCGGTCCCGTAGCTCCCGCTGTAGCCCGTCTCGCGGATCTGGATCACGCGCCTGTCCGGGGAGACCGTGAACTCCAGCGAGCCGCCCTTGGCCCGGTCGTAAACCAGCGTCACCGGCGGCTTGATCGGCGCGGCGGCGATGCCGCCCAGGATGCCGCCCGAGGAGCCGGAGAAGCCACCCGGCGACCCGCTGAAGCCGCCTGGGCCGCCCTGCGCTCCAGGGAACTCGCCGGACGTGCTGCCCTGGCTGCTCGTGGAGATGCCGGGGAAACCCGGCAACAGGCCCGCACCCGCCGTGCCGGAGCTGCCGGGGTAGCCGCCGGACGAGCCGGAGCTGCCCGCGCTGCCGTTCGCCCCACCTACGGCGGCACCAACGCCGCCGACCAGGATGCGGCTCGGGTTGCCGAACTTACGAGTCACCACGGAGCCTGAATCGAAGATGGAGACGCCGGCCAGCGACCGCTCCGGCCCCGCAGCCCGCGCGGGCGCGGCGAGGGGGGTCAGCGCGGCCAGGGCAGCCCCCACCAGCGCCAAGGATTTGGCGCGTTTGGCCGCACCGTTCTTTGTCGTCGCGTCGTTCTTGAACATTGTGTGTCCTCCGCGAAAAATCTGCACAGAAGCATTATACGGTATAATCGCCCTCAATCAATCCAAACTCCCACCCGTTTTATCGCGGGTTTTCAGGCTGGCCTATCTGGGGATGAACTTTTCGGCGGCGGGCGCGTCAGAACGGCTACTAAACCGACGACCGTGGAGCCACGAATGGGACATGGAATGGGATATGCCCAGGTGATACGCGCGCCCCTGACTGACCTGTCTCTGCTGGAGCGCTGCCGCCTCAACGACGAGGCGGCGTTCAACGAGGTCGTGGCCCGCTACAAGGGTAAGATCTACAACCACGTGTTCCGCATGACCGGCAGCGCCGAAGACGCCGAGGACCTGACTCAAGAGGTGTTCGTGCGGCTGTACACGTCGGTGCATACGTTCCGGGGCCAGTCCAGCCTGAACACCTGGCTATTTCGGATTGCCGGCAACCTGTGCATCGACCGGTTCCGGCGCGGCAAGAACCGCACGGCCGCCTACTCCCTGGATGACCCGGTGGGGGACGAGGCGGAAGGGGCGCGCGAGGTCCCGGACGAGACTTACGAGCCGTACCGGCTGCTGGAAAACACCGAGACGGCCACGCAGATCGAGCGCGCCCTGGGGCAGCTCCCCGAAAAGCTGCGCGCCGTGCTGCTGCTGCACGACCTGGAAGGCATCGCTTACGAGGAGATCGCGCAGATCGTCGGCTGTCCCCTCGGCACCGTCAAGTCGCGCCTCTTCAACGCCCGGATGCAGCTCCGCCAGCGCCTCGCCGACTACATGAAAGCCTAGCCATCCGTGAGAGACATCGCTATGACCTGTGAGACCGTAAAGCCGCTGCTGTCAGAGATGGTGGACGAACGCCTGGACGCCGCGACCGCCTGGCAGGTGCAGACCCACGTCGCCGGGTGCGCCGGGTGCAGCCAGGTCCGCCGCGACATGGAGACGCTGACTCACGCGCTGGGTGCGCTGCCCTCCTATAAGCCCTCGGCAGGCTTTGATGCCGCGCTCGCCCAGCGGATCGCCCTGACGCGCCGCCCCCAGGCAGCGCCGCAGACGTGGCGGGGGAAGTGGATAGAGACGTGGCACGAGCGAATGGCCCGCGCATCCGGTCCGGCTCCGGCGCGACTGCGCCCCGCGCTGGCGCTCGGATTAGCCGTCACAGCGGTCGGTGCGGTCGCGCTTTTCCCCCGGTTTATTCCTCAGCAAGAGGTCAGGCCTCCAGCGCCGCTCATTCCTGCCGCCCGCGCCGCTGACCATGCCTTCGTCGCCGACTGCGTGGCCCAGCGCCGCCGGGACGCCGCCGGGGAGCCGCTGGCCGACCTGTCCGCCCAGAACCTCGCCGGCAACCTGGACGGCGCGGCACCCGCCGACTCATCGGCCACGGACGCGCCACCGGCCTCAGACGTGCAGCCGGCCTCGGACGCGGGGATATTCTAGTGCGCCTCACCGCCCCCGTCGGCGTCGCCCTGCTGGTCCTGCTGTCGCCGCTCCAGGCCGGGCCGCTCCGGGGCCATGCCCCGCGCCTCCGCGCGGGTGTGCCCCCCGTGCAGGCAGGCCAGGGAGCCGAACAACTCCTCCGCAAGATGCTCCAGGCGGAGAACTCCCTGTCGCTCTCGGGGGATCAAGTCACGACCGTCGCGCGTGGCGGGTTGGACATCGCCTCCGAGCAGCAAGTGCAGCGACGCGGGGCCAACGCCCTGCGAATCGATTACGTGCGGCCCGCGCGCCTGGCGGGCGAGCAGATCATCGACAACGGCCGCTTCTTCTGCCACCTGGTTCCCGCCCGTGATACGCTGGAGCTGAGTCCGTCGCACATCCAGTCGCTGCGGGTGCGTGTCCCCGACGTCCTCCAGCGGGTCCGCTTGGGCGACCTCGTTGTGCAGTGGGTGGGGCAGGACGTCGTCGCAGGGCACGCCTGTGGCGTCGTCCGTGTCGCCGCCCGCAGCCCCGATCCGGTCCCGTGGCGACGGTTCTGGATCGACCCGGCCAACGGTGCCCAGCTTCGTATCGAGCAGTACGACGCCCACGGCCGCTTGCTGTCCGCGTCCTACTACACGCAGATTACCTACAATCCGCGTTTCGACCGGGGCACGTTCAGCCTGCCCCATACCGGCAGCCGCGTCGTAACCAGCGGGTTTGAGTCGCCGCGCCTGACGCTGGATCAGGCCCGCGCGCAGGCCGGCTTCCCCCTCGCCGTTCCTGCCTACCTGCCCGGCGGCTTCCGCTTCCAGGCGGCCTCGGTCTCCGACAAGCGGGGGCGGCGCGTCGCCGAGCTGCGCTTCTTCAACGGGGCGAATACCCTGTCCGTGTTCGAGACGCCCGATGCCCCGCAGGGCGGGTCGGCCCGAATGGAGCACCCCCGGCACGGGGTTTTATTTGGCCGCCAGCCGGGCCGCAAAGTAGTTGTGATCGGGAACTTAGGGGACGGGGAACTGGACAGGGTGCTAGGCTCGCTGCGGCCTTGAGTCGGGACGCGAGGCTGTCCGCGTTTATCCCAATATGTCCGCGACGGGCACACCAGGGGGGAACAGGGCGTTCCGGCGGGCCTCGGCGTAGTCGAACACGGCGGACATGAGCGCGTCCCAGGTGTAGTAGACGTCAGCGACATCTTCCCAATCGGCTAATATCAATCCGCGCGACTCGGAGCCGGGCGGGATCGGCTCGAAGCCCCACGCCTCAGCGACCAGGACGGGGCAGAAGCGCGTCCCGCCGGCCCGTGCCTCCAGGCGATAACAGCCGATCAGGCGGCGGTGCTCGGGGTGGAGACGCGCCCCGGTCTCTTCCCAGGCCTCGCGCGCCCCGGCCTCGTCTACGGTCTCGCCCGCCTCGATCCGGCCCGACGGGACGCACAGGCCGCGCCCCTCGATGTCGGCCAGGGCGACTTTGTCACCGTAAAAGACAAACATCAGGACCGCCCACAGCCGGCCTTCGCTCTCGGGGGGGAGGTGTTCCCCCGCCGTGAACGTGGCATCGGCGTCCTGGGCGGCCCAGTAGACGATCGGGAAGTCACCCATAAACGTTAGCCCGGCGTCATCCGCCAGAAGTCTTCACCCACGATGTCCCACGGCAGGCGGCGCTCGTCCGGGTCTTCCAAGCTGAAACGCTGGTTGACGTAGTAGAGGATCGTCGCCGGCTGCCCCCAGATGTTCGCCCCGCCGTGCGCCACGCCGCGCGGGATGTGCAGCAATTGCGCCTTCCCCCCGCCCATCACCAGCCGCATGACAGCCGCCGACGTCGGCGAGTCGCGCCGGGCGTCCACCAGCCCGACCAAGAGCCGGTCCGTGGGCGGCACGAACCAGACGTCTTCCTGGTTGAAGTGCAGGTGGAACGCCTTGATCGCGCCGGGCAGCACCAGCGAGTAGGATGACTGGCGGACCTGGAAATCGGGGATGGCTTCCAGCCGGCCCGACTCGTCGAGCCGGACCAGCTCGGCGAACGAGCCGCCGTCGTCGGTCAGCAGGCGCAGGTCGAGGACGCGGACGCCGTCGATGCGCGGCCCCCCCCCATACCCCTGCGTCGTGAGCTTGTCCCCGAATCCCTCTGCGAAGTCCGTCGGCGTGAGTTTCGTCGGCATCGTGCTTCTGGCCCCTACCCCACCCCGAGCAGCTCGACGTCGAACAGCAGCGTCGCATTGGGCGGGATCGCCCCGCCCGCCCCGCGCGCGCCGTAGCCGAGGTGCGAGGGCACGGTCAGAATCCGCCGCCCACCGACCTTCATGGTCATCACGCCCTCGTCCCAGCCCTGGATGACCTGGCCCTTGCCGATAGTGAACACGAAGGGCTGGCTGCGGTCGCGCGACGAGTCGAACTTGCGCCCGTCGGGGAAGGTGCCGGTGTAATGCACCGTGACCTTCTGGCCCGCCGTAGGACTAACCCCATCGCCGACCGTCTCATCGGTGTATTGCAGCCCGGAGGCCGTGGTGATCTGCTCCGCCATGTGTTGTGTCTCCCCTTGGTTTTTTGTTACAGCCGAAAATGTTGAGCCAGAGGACTCTCGTTGGACCGCGTCGGCCAGGGAAGATGGCCCCTGCCTTAGACGCCTACGATACAACTGCGCCGCTCCAAAAGAACGACATCACGCCAAGCGCTGTCCATTTTGCCAATGCGCTCCCGCCGGCCTATCTCGCGGAAGCCATGACGCCGATGCAAGGCAAGGCTTGCCGTGTTCTCAGGAAAGATGCCGGCTTGAAGCGTCCACAGTCCCTGCTCCTCCGAGACCTCAATCAGCGCACACAGCAGCGCGGCCCCGATGCCTTGCCCCCTTCTGCTCTGGTCGACGTAGATACTGACCTCAGCGACACCGGCGTAGACACAGCGACCGGAAACGTGGCTTAATGCTGCCCAGCCGACACACCCACTGGCGCGGGCGACGAGACGCCCCTCGACAAGATGCGTCTCATCCCATTGCTCCCACGAGGGTGCATTTTTCTCAAAGGTGGCATCCCCGGTGGCAATGCCTTCCAGGTAGATGCGACGGACTTGCCCCCAGTCATTCGGGTTCATCCTCTGGATTGTGTACGCCTGGTCCATGTGAGGTGCCACCGGAAATCTACTGCGCGAAGGCGGGGTCGAGCAGCCGCAGGAGGTACTCGCCGTAGCCGCTCTTCATCAGCGGCGCGGCGCAGGCGCGCAGGCCCGCCCCGTCGATAAAGCCCATGCGATAGGCCACTTCCTCGATGCAGCCGATCTTCAGCCCCTGCCGCTCCTCGATCACCTGCACGAACGTCCCCGCCTGCATCAGGGACGCGAACGTCCCCGTGTCCAGCCACGCCGCCCCGCGGTCTAGAATGCCCACGTGCAAACGCTCCTGGGCGAGATAGGCCCGGTTGACGTCCGTGATCTCGTACTCCCCCCGCGCGCTGGGTTTCAATTCTTTGGCGATCTGGACCACGCCGTTGTCATAGAAGTACAAGCCTGGCACGGCATAGGACGACTTGGGCCTGTCCGGTTTCTCTTCGATGGACACGGCCCGCCGGTCCGAGTCGAACTCGACCACGCCGTAGCGCTCGGGGTCCTGAACGTGGTAGGCGAAGACGACGCCGCCGTCGGGGTCACAACTGCGCTGGAGCATGTCGGCCAGGCCCGAGCCGTAGAAGATGTTGTCGCCCAAAATCAGCGCCACCGGTTCGCCGCCGATGAAGTCTTCCCCGATCACGAACGCCTGCGCCAGACCATTGGGCTGCACCTGCTCGGCGTACTCGAAGCGGCAGCCGAGCCGCGCCCCGTCGCCCAGCAGCTTCCGAAAATGTGGCAGGTCGTGGGGGGTGGAGATGACCAATACCTCGCGGATGCCCGCCAGCAGCAGGACGCTCAGCGGGTAGTAGATCATGGGCTTGTCGTAGACCGGCATGAGCTGCTTGCTGACGGCCAGTGTCAGCGGGTGCAGCCGTGTCCCCGAGCCGCCTGCGAGTATGATGCCTTTCATATGGCCGCCAGTATACCCCAAAGCCGGGCGTATGCCCAAACCCGCATGGAAAGAACCTCATCCCCGGCCCTTCTCCTTCGGCAAAGAGAAGGGAGCCAGGCAGAAGTTCTCTGAACCCTCTCCTTTCTCAAGGAGGCCGGGTGCAGTTGCGCCATGGTGGCACGCAGCGCCGGGTGAGGTCCCCTCTCAGACGAGGCCCGTTTCCCCGCCTTGACACCCCCCAAAGCCCTGTGCTATCATGCGGCAGCGCCCCCGCCGAAGGAAGTCTTGATGTCCTCACCCGCCCCGCCGTCCGACCCCAACGCTCCCACCCCCCTGCCGCGCCGGGCCACGCCCCGTCCGCCCGCTGCGCGCCCCACCCGCCCCCGTTTCCAGCCCTGGGACGCCGGATGGGCCACCGTCATCGCCGCCGTGGCTTTCGCCACTGCCGCGCGGATCGGCGGCCTGACGGCGAGCCACGCCGCCGCGTCTCTTGCGGCAGCGGGTACAGCAGTCGCCCTGTTTCTGCTGGGATGGCGCGCGCGGGACCGGGCGGCGGGAGTCGCGGCGGGTCTGCTGGCCGCGACCAGCCCCGTCTTCCTGTCTCAGGCCGACGTCTCCGCGCAGAGCGCTGGGTTCACGCTGCTGACGATTCTGGCCCTGTTCGCCTTCGTCGCCGGCTCGTCGCTGGCGGCCCTGGCTTTGGCCGGGGCGGCGACGCTGGTCCGGCCCGACGGGCTGCTGCTCGGGCTGGTCCTGCTCGGGCTGGCGCTGGCCCAGGGCCGCAGGCGGACCATCTACGGCGCGGCCTGCTTCCTGGTCCCGATCCTGGTGGCCTGGTCGGGGTCGGTCGCCCTGGGCTACCCGCCGCCCCCCCTGCCCCACTTCGGGCTGGAAACCGACTCACTGCGCTGGCTCTGCTCCTCCCCGTCACTGCTTCTGCTCTGGTTCGGGCTGCCGTTTCTGGGGGAACTCAGCGAAGCCGCGCGCCGGGCGCGCTGGCTGCCGGTCGTGCTCTGGGCCGTGCTGTACCTAGCCGAGGCGTCGCTGCTGTCGCTCACGACACCGGCGGGGATGCGGCTGCCGCTGATAGCCGGCCTGTTCGCGCTGGCGGGCGGCGGCGTCTCGCGGCTGCTGCCGACGCTCTCGGGCGAGTTCCCCGGCCCACTCCCGCGCTACGTTTTGGCGACACTGGCCGTGCTCGGTCTGGTCGGCCTGCACCTGCGCTTGGAACTGGGCGCTGGCAACCCCCTTCCGTAGCCCCAAAGGGGGTTCTGTCCGTTTAGCCTGTCGCTTGAGCGGCAGGAGGACTTCAGCGACGTAATCATGCAAAAAGCCCAGCCTTCCGTGGAGGAAGGCTGGGCCGCTTGCATTGTGGACTGTCCTGTCGGTCAGACGGCGGATGCCTTGCGCCGCTTGGCGCGGAAGATCAGCCCGGCGAGGCCCAGCGCGGTGACGCCCAGGGCGGCCACCTGGGACGGCTCCGGGGCCGCACTGACGATCTCGAAGCCATTGAGGGGAGCCGCGCCGGTCACGCCGGTCGCCGAGAGCTGGAATGTGGACCCGGTCAGGCCGGTGAACTCAAGGTAGTTCCCCGCTGTGGTCGCCGTTGCCAGGGTGAAGGGGCCACCAATGGAGGTCGCCGCCATCGCGGTCTGCGTGGCTGCGAGGCCGGTGGGAGCAAACACCCCGCCCACATCCGTCCCGGCGGTGTAGGTGTACGTCCCCGTGCTGGCTGTCGCGTTGGCGAGGTAAACGTAGAGATCATAGGTGCCGAAGCCTGCGGGCAGCGCGGAGATGGTCGTCGTCGCCGCCGTGGCGCTGCTGCCGGCGATGAAGCCGTTGAGGAGCCGCTCGTTAGGCGTGGCCGCTGTCGGGCTGTTGGTGCCTTCTGTGGCTGCGCTGTAGGAGATCGAGAGGCCACCCACCGTATCACCGTTGTTGTTCATCACGCTGCTGATGGTCCCGTTGGTGAAGCCGTCAGCGTTGTTGTAGTTGGCGGCGGGGATGACACCGGCCGGCTGGTCGAACGACACGAAACTCGGGTCGCCGTCCGTGCTGCTGGAGACCCCGGTGAAGTTGGCGCTGATGATGGTCTGTGCCTGAGCCGGATGGCCGAAGGCGAGGAGAAGGCCAAGGGCGGCAGAGGCGTAAAGCGAGGTTTTCTTCATAGTCACGTTCCTTGGCGGAAAGAGGACGGCGGGGGCTTCAGCGAGTGAAGCCCCGCGCCGCGCTTGAGTGAGCGTCTAGGGGATGGCGTACTGCGTCCCGCCGCGGGTCTCGTCGCCAGCGACCAAGCTGGTGCCCGCGCCGAAGGTCACGGCGCGCAGGCCGGCCAGGACCGAGCCGGAGGCGATGGGGCTGTGCGGGTTGCCCAGCGCATCCACGCCCGGCTTGATCAGGGCGTTCAGCTTGGCCGACGAGACGCGGACCGTGATCGTGTTGTGGATCGGGTCGAACGCCCCGGCGTCCGCCGTGCCGACTGCGGTGTTGGTCAGCGCGCCGGTGGACGCGCGGACCGTCGTGCCGTAGGTGTAGGAGGCCTGTCCCGCGCTGTTCAGGGTGGCCTGGACGTAGAACTGGTCGCCCCGGTCGGGCAGAGCGAAGCTGTACTGCCCGGTCGGGCTGATGCCGGCGTTGGGCGTGTTGGCCGAGAAGCTCATCCGGGCCGTCATGCCGCCGGGCGGCATGCTGGATAGATTGGCGACCTGAATGGTGGCCGTGATCGCCGGTCCACGCGCAGTTCGGACGCTGGAGTATTTGACGGAGAGGATGTCCACCGCGCCCGTCTGGCTGGGCAGCGTGGTGATGCCTGGCCCCGCGTTCGGGTTCACGCCGGCACCGTTGATGTTGACCAGGAGCAGCGCGGACACGTCGTTGGCGTAGTCCACGACCTGCGCGCCGGGCAGGAAGTTGGTCGGCGTCGGGTAGCCCGGCGCGGGCGGCACGGTGGGCGCAGGCGGGGGCGAGCCGGCGGGCACGGGCGCTACCAGTGTCGTGTTCTGGATGCTGGTGCCGGCGATCTGGTGGGTCATGTAGCAGTGGCCGTTGAAGTCATTGTGGTCGTCGGTGTAGCCGATGAGCGCAGACCCGTCGGGGGCATACGAGAGCTGGAAGTAGTCCAGCAGGTTGCGGTTCGCCATGCCGGTCGTGCCGCCCTCGGAGATGTTGCTGGCGTGGATGACGTGGTCCCCGGCCTCCACCTGGGCGAAGCTGGGGCTGGTCGCCGTGGCGTTGAGCGTCTGCGCGTAGTAGACGCGCCAGTTGGCCGCGTCATCGTTGATCGGGTCGGTCGTGCCATACCAGATGATGCCGACCGCGCCGGACGGCCCCGTTTCGAGCCACGGGAGCAGGTTCGTGAGCGTCACGCCGGGCTTGTTGACCTGGACGGGCGCGCTCCACGTCTGCCCCTTGTTCGTGGACGACTCCAGGTAGATGTTGTGCTCGTTGGAGTAGACCACGTAGGCCGTGCCGTCTCTTGCGACCTTGATCGGGAAGAAGATATGGGCGACGCCGTTCGGGTCGGTCGCAGCCTGGTAGGTGTTGTACCTGATCGGCGCGGCGGGCGTATTGGTCAGGGGGTCCATGATGGTCGCGCCGGTGGTGGGGTTGACCGGGGGCGTGCCAACAAAGACCGTGCCATCGTTGAAGCTCGCGTAGACCGTGCCGTCGTTCTGGTCCACGGCGATGTTGCCGGTCTGGCTGGTCGGCCCGAGCGCCGTCGGCGGCTGGTACGCGAAGCCGGCGGGCCGGGCTGCCATGCCCCCGGCGGCGGGAGTGGAGTCTGAGCGCTGGATAAACCCGAGCGGCGGGACGCTGATCGTCCGGTACAGCAGGTAGACGCTGTCCTTGCGGAAGAACTCCATCCACTGCCGGTCGTCCACACCCGGCCCGCCCGTGTTGTTGCCGACCGGGTTGAGCTGATAGGTCGGCATGGCGTCGGCGTCCGAGGGGCTTCCCGTCGTCCCCGTCGTCTTGTTCGGGTTGGCCGTGGTCCCAGTCGAGATGTTGGCGGCGACCAGGCTGCTGTAGGCGAGGATCGGCAGAGAGTTGTCGGTGGGCAGGCCAACCGCGATGTCAATGTCGCCGCCGCCGTCCGCGCCGAGCACGATGTTGTTGCTGTCCGTAAAGGAGTCCGGCTGCCCCTGCCAGTGGTAGCCCAGCATCAGGGGGTCGGTCAGCACATTCGTGGTCCAGAGGTCCACGCCCGCCGGGACGCCCCGGATGCCGCCGATGTAGTAGTTGCCCTTGTTGTCCGTGCGGCTGCTCGGCTCGCCGTCCGCGACCGTGACGGGCGCTTTGACCGTGACGTTCGGGCTGAACTGCGCGTCGCCGACGGTGTACGTCGCGGTGCGCGTCGGATTCGTGTTGGCCTGTACCGAGGCGGACCCCTTGTACTGGTCCGTGTTGACGCCCGCCGGAGACACGGCATAGCCGACGTGTACGGTGTAGACGCCGGGAGTGGGGGCAAGAAGCTTCACGGTGTTGATCGTCACCGCCTGCTGGGTGTCCGCCACGCCGTTCGCCGAGACGCCGACCAGCGGGCCGTTCAAATCGCCCTGGTGGACGAACAGGTCGTACTCGTCCGCAGGAACCGTCCAGGACACGCTGATGGTGACGATCTTGCCGGTGTAGTCGCCGGGTCCGACGGTCAGGGTGTAGGTGTCACAGTTGCGGGCCGCGCCGCTGTCAATGCAGGCGGACTCGTTGGACGCGGTCGCGGAGTCCGCGCCCGTACCAGGCGCGTCGCCGACCCAGGTCACCGGAGTCGTGCCGCCGGGCGTGAGCGTCCCCATTGCGGGGACGGCCGCCCCGGCGCGCGTGACGGCGAGGCAGACCAGGGCCGCGAGGAGCGACCCGGCAGTCCAGTTGGCGGCATCGAGCAGCCTTCCGGAAGAGCGGAAAAGAGAGAGGCGCATCTGAGGGGAGATCCTTTCATAAACAGACAAGCAAAGGCCTTCGGAAATTAACCGAGTCTTAAGAGTAGAACGTCAGCACCGACGAACGGGAGGGAATTGGGCCAAAGAAGAGGAGAAGCGCCGACACTGGCGCACAGTCGTCACTATACCTGAAAAGCAGCGGCACTTGTCCCTGCTTTGGTTAATACCAGGTTACAAACCCGCCGCCCGACGCCGTGCCTTCGGGGATCGGCGGGCCGCCGACCATCAAGGTGTTTGGGGAACTTCAACTGCGTATCAGCACCTGCACGTCATACCCGCTGAGCGTCTCGCGCCCCCCCAGAAACCCCAGCTCAATGACGAACCGGAAGCCGACGACGCAGCCACCCAGCGCCTCGACCAGGCGGGCTGACGCCAGGGCCGTGCCGCCGGTCGCCAGCAGGTCGTCCACGATGAGCGCGCGCTGCCCCGGCCTGACCGCGTCGCGGTGCATCTCTATGGCCGCCGTGCCGTATTCCAGCGCGTACTCCTCGCGGACAGCCGCCGACGGGAGCTTGCCGATCTTGCGGGCGGGGACGAACGGCAGGCCCAGCGCGAGGGCCAGCGGTGCGCCGAACAGGAAGCCGCGCGCCTCGATGCCGACGACCAGATCAGGGCGGGCACCCGACGCTTCTTCGGCGAGGCGGTCGATGATCTCCTGATAAGCCGCCGGGTTGCTCAGGACCGGCGTGATGTCCTTGAACGAAATCCCGGACTTGGGGAAGTCCGGGATTTCACGAATCAAAGAGGCGGCCAGCAGATCTTTCATAGAAGTCCCGTTTATGGTACACCCGTCACGGGCAGGGTGCCCGTTCCGGTCGTCGTCGTGGACCCGTTGCCGGGATCAGCAGGAAGCGGCACCCCCTGGACGGGCAGGATGCCCCCCGGAGAATTATAGCCGGGAATCGCCTGGGTGACGCCGCTGCCGGGCGTGTAAACCGCGCCGGGGTAGACGAACCCGCCGTTGCCGTACCCGTAGGGACCGTAGCCGCCGTACATGCCGCCGTAGTCGAACGGGGAACCATACCCCTGACCGGCAAATGCGCCGGTGTTGGCGATTGATGTCACGTCAGGCCCGTCGGGGAACGACGACGGGGACGCCGGGAGCGCGCTGTTGAGCGGGGCCGGCCTAGAGATCGTATTACGGTAGGTCAGGAGCGGCAGAACAGTGATCGGCTGTCCGTCGGCGGTCCGGTCAAGCACCTGGCCCCCCAGCCGCGCCGGACCCTGGCCCGGCAGGAACAGCCCATAGTAGGCCTTCCAGACCGTCCCGGTCTGCTTTGAAATCGTGGCCGCCGCGGCCGCCGCCCGCATTTGCCGGCTCGGCAGGACGACATCGCCCTCAACCGCGCCGCCGATCTGGGCCATCGCCGCATCGACTGCGGCGACCGTTTGGATCGCCTCGCGCGCAGACATTTTCGTGGCGGGGAATATGATCGGCACGTCGCTGTCGATTTTGATCTCGGGGACACTCGTGCCGGGGTCGATCTTGCTGACCACGTAAACCTTCTGGAAGTCCAGGTGCAATGCGTTCGCCAGCTCGCTGACCGCCGCCAGGCGGCCTCCGGCAGTCTCGACATCATCGACGGAGAACGTCACCGGCTGCGTGGAGGCGGCCACGCCCCGGAACACGATGCTGACGCCCAAGCGTCGGCTCATCTCAGCCACGGCGTTGCTCGCGGGCACGTTCGTAAAGGAAAGCGTTTCCGCCCGCACCGCCGGCGGCGACAGCGCGCCGGGCAGGGCGGTAAAAGCAAGGGCGGCAATGATCCGCGTGGGGCGTCTGGTCTTCATGGGTTGACTCCTCGGGCGTCTAGGACTCTCCACCTTTTGTCCCCGATTTTCCCACGAGGCAAACACCTATCCCGCACGGTGCCTACCGCACAGCCGCGATGATCGCGGCAAAGTCGCTGGCCTTGAGGCTGGCCCCGCCGATCAGGCCGCCGTCGATGTTGGGCCGGGCCAGCAGGTCGGCGGCGTTGTCAGGCTTCATCGAGCCGCCGTACTGGACCCGCACGACCTGCGCGGATTCGGCCCCCAGGACGCCCCCGACGGCTTCCCGGACCGCCCCGCAGACGCGGTCCGCCTCGTCCGGCGCGCACGTCTCGCCCGTGCCGATGGCCCAGACCGGCTCGTAAGCGAACACCAATGCCCCTGCCTGCCCCGCCTCAACCCCTTGGAGCGCCTCGACGACCTGGTGCCCGACCACGGCGTCCGTGTGCCCGTTCTGCCGCTCCAGCAAGGTCTCGCCGACGCAGATGATCGGCGTCATCCCTGCCGCCAGCGTCGCCTTGACTTTCGCGTTGACCGCCGAATCCGTCTCGCCCAGCGTCTTCAGCAGGTCCGGTGTCATGTCCGGCTCGGCCACCCCGAATCGCCCGCGCGTTTCGGAGTGTCCCAGGACGACGTAGCGCACCCCCACATCGGCCAGCATCGCCAGCGACACCTGCCCCGTGTACGCCCCCGACGTCTTCCAGAACGCATCCTGCGCCCCCAGCCCGACCTCCGAGCCTTGCAGCGCCTGGCCCACGGCATACAGAGCCGTGTAGGGCGGGCAGACAACGACATCCACCGTCGTATTTTCGGAAACAAGCGGCTTCAGTTCGTCCACTAGGGTTACGGCCTCGCCCACCGTCTTGTTCATCTTCCAGTTGCCGGCAATGATCGGTTTACGCATATCTTGTCCTACTCGCAATATTTGCCCATGAGAAGCATTAACGCAAAAGAGCGCCAGGAGGGCTGTTCCGCGACCCTCGGCTCGCCCGTCGCGGCGGAGGTCGCCTCCGCCCAATCGCACATTGCGCCTACGAAGCTATCAACGGAGTGGTTGTACCACCCGTTCGCGCCCTGCGTGAGGCCGAGGCAAGGCGTCGGATGGGCCTGCTCCTTCTCCTGCTCATCTCTGAAATCCGCCGCCAGGGCGTGAGCGAAGCGCAAAAAAGTTTCTTTGGAGTTGACCTGTTCCAGGAGGTCATGGAGATCCACCGTTCCCCCCTGAATGGCGCAAGCATCGCTTTGCAGGCCGTGGCTCAGGCCTCCCGGAAGATCGTCTGGTCGCGGCGGCGGCCTACGGAAACTGTGGTGATGGGGACGCCGACGTGGGCTTCGACGGACTCGACGAACCGGCGGGCGTTGTCCGGCAGGGCGGCGTACTCGCGGATCTGGCTGACGTCCTCGGGCCAGCCCGCGAACGTCTGGTACAGCGGCTCGCAGCGGCACAGGCGGCCCTGATCGCTGGGGAAGTCCCCGATCTCGCGCCCGTCCAGCTTGTAGGCCGTCGCCATCTTGACCTCGTCGAAGCCCGTCAGCACGTCCAGATGCCCCAGGTAGAGATCGGTCAGGCCGTTGACCAGGGCCGAGTAGCGCAGGGCCACGCCGTCCAGCCAGCCGCAGCGGCGGGGGCGTCCTGTCGTCGTACCGTACTCGGCCCCGCGCTCGCGGATCAGATCCCCAATGGGATTGACCTGCTCGGTGGGGAACGCGCCCGCGCCGACTCGGGTGGTGTAAGACTTGGACACGGCGATGATCTGGTCGATCTGCGTCGGCCCCAGGCCGGTCCCGATGCAGGCCCCGCCCGCCGACGGGTGCGAGGATGTCACATAAGGGTAGGTGCCCAGGTCGATGTCAAGCAAAGTCGCCTGCGCCCCCTCGAACAAGACTTTTTTGCCCGAGCGGGCCGCGTAGGCGACGCGCAAGGCCGTGTCGTCCACATAAGGCCGCAGCACTTCGGCGTGGGGCAGCAGGTCGCGCAGAATCTGGTCGGCGGACAGCGGGGCGACGTTGTACACTTTGGTCAGCAGCTCGTTCTTGTACTCCAAGACCTCGTGCAGGCGCTCGGCGAACAAAGCCGGGTCCACGAACTCGCGCATCCGAATGCCGACGCGGGCGGCTTTGTCCTGATAGGCCGGGCCGATGCCCCGCCCGGTCGTGCCCAGGGCGTGCTTGCCGCGCCGCTTTTCCTCCAGCTCGTCCAGCAGCGTGTGGTACGGCAGCACGATGTGGGCGTTGCCGCTGATGATCAGGTTCTCGCATGAGACGCCGCGCCCCTTGAGGTAGCGCACCTCGCCCACGAACGAGGCCGGGTCGAGCACGACCCCGTCGGCGACCACGCAGAGGGTGTTCGGGTGCAGGATGCCGGCGGGGATGAGATGGAGCTTGTACTCCTGCTCCTGCCCCGACTCGTCGGTGACGACGACGGTGTGCCCGGCGTTCGAGCCGCCGCCCCAGCGGACGACGACGTCTTTGTCATGGGCCAGGAAGTCGATCAGCTTGCCCTTGCTCTCGTCCCCCCACATCGCCCCGACGACCACGGTGTTTGCCATTGCTCATGTCCTTAATCCCAGCCCCGCCGTGGATTCTATGGGCGGCGGCTGAACGCCGGATTATAGCACCGGGCGGGAGTCGAAGTCAACGCAGAAGGGCCATTCCACTGGAAGCAAGCCCGGCTTTCTTATCATACAACATGGGTATAGCGGGAGACGAGGAGACACAACACGATGACAACGATGAAGGCGGTGGTCGTTCACGAGTATGGCGGGCCGGACGTGCTGCGGTATGAAGATGCCCCGAAGCCGAGCCTGACGGAAGGCGACGTCTTGATCCGCGTCGAGGCCGCCGGGGTCAACCCCGGTGAGGCTCATATCCGGCAGGGAGACTTTGCCCAGTACCATACCCTACCGCTCATTCTGGGCTATGACCTAGCAGGAGTGGTGGCCGAAATCGCGCGAGGAGTCGTGGATGCCGCCGTCGGCGACGCCGTTTACACGAACTGCGACTCGACCCGCAACGGCGGGTATGCCGAATTGGTCGCCGTGCGCGCCTCCGAAGTCGCCCCGCGCCCCCGGACGCTGGACTCCGTTCAAGCCGCATCGGTCCCCCTATCCGGGCTGACGGCTTGGCAGGCATTAGCAGACGCCGCGCACCTCGCGCCGGGACAAAAGGTACTAATTCATGGCGCAGGCGGGGCCGTTGGGTCGTTCGCCGTGCAATTCGCCAAAGTCATGGGTGGGGTTGTCGTGGCGACGGCGTCCGGCGGCGATGTAGAGTATGTGCGCAGGATCGGCGCGGACATCGTGGTTGACTATAAGACGCAGCGGTTTGAAGACTTCGCGCAGAACATGGATGTCGTACTGGACACGATTGGCGGCGAAACCGGCAGGCGGTCACTGGCTGTGCTGAAGCCAGGTGGCCTGCTGATCACATTCTCCGCCCCGCCCGACACGAAAGCCGCCGAGGCGCGCGGCCTGCGAACGCATTTTATGGGGGTCGAGCCGAACGCTGCCCAGCTCGGCCAGATCGCCGATTTGATCGATTCGGGCAAGGTGCAGACGCGCATCGGCCTCACCCTGCCGCTGGCGGAGGCGCGTCAGGCCCACGAGCGGCTGGCGCAGGGCGGGACACGCGGCAAGATCGTTCTGACAGTCAACTAACAGAAGAGACAACACCAATGGCAACCATGAAAGCAGTGCGGATACACGAGTTCGGCGGGCCGGACGCTTTAGTGTACGAGGATGCCCCCAAACCGGAGCCGAAGGAAGGCGAGGTCCTCGTCAAAGTCGCGGCGGCGGGCATCAACCCGGTTGACGCGATAATTGAGGCCGGGGCGATGAAGCAGATGGCGAAACATACTCTGCCACTCATTCCAGGCTGGGATGTGGCGGGGACAGTGGAGGCGTTCGGGCCGAGCGTGACGGGCTTCACCGCCGGCGACACCGTATTCGCTTTTGCGGACGCCCGGCGCGACGGCACCTATGCCGAGTATGCCGTCATCGCTGCCGAAGCGCTCTGCCCGAAGCCCGCGTCCATCGACTTCCCGGCAGCGGCTTCCATTCCGCTGGCAGGCACGACCGCCTGGCAGGCGCTCTTTGTGGAGGCGGATATCCAGAGCGGTCAGACCATTCTCATTCACGGCGCAGGCGGCTCCGTCGGCGCGTTCGCGGTCCAGTTCGCCAAAGTCAGGGGAGCCACAGTGATCGCGACCGCAACGGGTGACGACATCGAGTATGTCCGTGGCCTCGGCGCAGACGTAGTCGTGGACTACAAGACGGAGAAGTTTGAGGACGCGGCCAAAGACGTAGATATTGTGCTGGATACGGTCGGCGGCGAGACGCAGGCCCGCTCCTGGGGAACTCTCAAAGACGGCGGCGTCCTGGTCAGCATACGTCAGGGCGCAGCAGCGCCGCCGGAAGCCGCCGCACGAGGCGTACAAGCCAAGTTCTTCGGCGCTCACCCGGACGGACCGCAGCTAAAAGAGATCGGGCGTCTAGTAGATGCCGGCCAGGTCAAGACCCGCATCGGCGCGACCTTCCCGCTGTCTGAGGCAAAGCAGGCACAGGAACAGGCAAAAGGCGGCCACACGCGGGGCAAAATTGTCCTGCAAGTGGCCGGGTAGTCACCATAGGTCACCCAGGGGTTCAGCCCCAGGTAAGACCTCAGCGCGCCCCCACCCGCTGCTGGACGGCCCGGCGCAACTTGCCCCAGCGTGGGTCGAACCCGTCCCGCCGCATCTCCGCGTAGGCCTGGGGGAACGACCACCCCTGCCGCGTCTCGCGAAAGATGCCTACCATGCATCCGGTCCGGTCGGCCCCGTGCTGGCAGTGGACGAACACGGGGTTTGAAGGCGCACGGTCCATCGCCGCTAGGAACGCCGAAACCTGTCCGGCCGTCGGCGGGTCCGCCCCCATCGGCAGGTTGATGAACCGGAAGCCCATGGCGCGGGCTGTCTGCCCCTCGCGCCTGACGGTCTTGGGGGCGATCCGCAGGTCGATGATGGTGCGGACGCCCATCGCCCTGAGACGCTTCAGGCCGCCCACGGTCGGAGCCGCCCCGCGCCAGACGTGAGGCGCGACCACGTGAAAATTCGGCAGGTCGGGTGCGGCCACGCTGGGCCGGGCCACAAGAGCCAGGCTCACCAGCATCAGGCTATAAATAAGGATTGGCTTCATTCTGGAGGTACTTTCCGACATAATCCTGCACCGTATCTTCCAGCGACAGAAAAGGCACGTCGCAGCCCACGGCGCGCAGGCGCGTCAGATCGGCCTCGGTGTGGTACTGGTAGGCATTGCGAATGTTCTCCGGCGTCGGGACATAAGCGACGTCCGGGGACTTGCCCAGCGCGCGGAAGATGGCGGCGGCGAGGTCGTTGAATGTCCGTGCGCGGCCCGTGCCGACGTTGTAGATGCCGTTCGCGCTGGGGTGATCCAAGAACCAGAGGACGACCGCGCAGACGTCTCGAACGTACACGAAATCGCGCCGCTGCTCGCCGTCCGCGAAGCCCTCTTTATGTGACTGGAACAGCTTGATCTGGCCCGTCTCGCGGATCTGGTTGGCGGCGTGCCAGACGACCGAGGCCATGCGGCCTTTGTGGTACTCGTTCGGCCCGAACACGTTGAAGAAGCGCAGGGCCGCAACTTTGTCCGTCCAGCCCTCGCGGATGGCCTCGGTGTCAGACAGCCACTTGGAGAACGCATACGGGTTCAAGGGCAGCAGGTGGGGCGTCAGGGCGTCGTCGTCGAAGAAGCCCAGGTCGCCGTCGCCGTAGACGCTGGCGCTCGACGCATACACGAAGCGGACATTTTGCGCCATCGCCCAGTGGGCCAGCATCCGGGTGCAGCGGACGTTCCGGGCCATCAGCGCGTCCATGTCCGGGAACGACGTGTCGGTAATCGCCCCGATGTGCAGGATGCCGTCCAGCCTGCCGTCATACGCGCCCGCCGCCAGGTCGTGCGCGAACCGTTCCGGCGCGACGGCGTCCACGAACCGTTTGCCGCGCAGGTTCTTCCACTTCGCGCCCTCGCCGAATTCGTCCACCACCAGCACGTCGTCCCGCCCGCGCGCGTTCAGCGCCGCCACCAGCGCGCTGCCGATGAACCCCGCCCCGCCCGTTACTACCAGCATGAGTCCCAAGCCCTCCGGCGGCTAGTATACCTGATTGCGTCAGCCCCCACCCCGTAGACGAAGACGCCGCCGACAAGGGGATAAAGATGCCAGTGCATCATCGCCATGTCATAATCCTGCGGATTACCTTGCCCGTTCGCAAGTCCCATACGCACAGGCTGTCACCTTTGCCGTTGCGTCCAATAAGTCGGTGTTCATCAGGAAAGAGCACGGAAGGGCCAACCGGAATCAATTCAGGCTTCACCCAGCAGTCGTAATGATGCAGGCGTTTTCCGCTGGCGACGTTCCAGATGTCGATTGTATTTTCATGGCAGCAGATCAACTGTCGGCCCGCATGGGTGAAATACATTGCGTATGTACCGCCAGACGTATTCCATCCTCCGGGAAGAGTTCGCATCACGCGCCCGGTGCGAGTATTCCAAATCTTGACAACAAGCGAATGAGCATTGGTCGCTTCCGTAAACGGCCCCTGCGTTGGAGGCTTCCAGCGTGGATTTTCCCCTTCGGTTGCCAGCAGTCTATTATCTGGCGACAAGGCGATGTGGCCGAAAGGGCCATACTGGTCTTTGAAGATGCGAAAGCATTTGCCGGTGCGCGCGTCCCATAGTGCAGCACTGCTGTCGCCGGGTAGACCGCCCGTAGATACAACCCATTTGTTATCGTGGGAAAAGAGAACGCTGTGCCAGCTTTGGGTGCCCACGGAGAAGGCTTGGATATTCCAAATTTGGCGATGGTTTGCAACGTCCCAAACCGCCAGCGAACCATAGTAGCCCTCAACTGCCAGTCGCTGGCTGTCCGGCGAGAATGCCATGCTTTGTGGCTGGTCGGGCATCGTCCAAAGCAGTTTTCCAGTGTCCGTATCCCAGAATTGCAAGACGCCCGCGTCTGCATTTTCTGTAACAGCAATTCGGCCATCGGGCGATAACGCCAGGACGCCGAGATCAACGGAGCGGTTGAGCCACGCTTTCTTGACACGCCACTGGAGAGCATCCCATATCAGAATCATCCCCTGGTCGCTGATGCAGGCGAACGTTTTCCCATCTCGCGAGATGTCAACGGCCAGCACTTGACCCAGCCGGCCATCCGGTATCGGCAAACCTTTCATAGCGGGGCGAGTAGAAACAGGCGCTTGCTCGGCCCGATTATCCCAGCAATACACTGCCACGGCGAGAGGCATCAGAACAGCCAGAGCGATCATACTCACGCCTTGTCTGCCTCGAAGATGTTTGAGCAATGACATAATTTTCTCCTATAAACCATCATAGCACAGCCTACACAAGTAGTCAAGCCATCTCTAAGTGTTAGCCTGCGTTAACAACAGTATTCCCGCTCGGTTGACAAGATGCTGTTCCTCTCTTATAATGGGCGCAACCGATTCGCCAAAAATCCCGGCTCCGTGGCCGCGGTGGGAGGTCTCCCTTGTCCTATTCTGTTCGGCGTCCGTGGGCGGTGCTGGGTGGCTCCGCCCTGACGGTCATTCTGCTGCTGGGTGGGGCACGCGGGGCGTGTGCCGCCGATGGAGGCGTCACGCTGCCCGCGTTCACTTCTTCCGTCAACGGCGTGCTGGTCTTCGTTCTGCTGGCGTCTCTGGTGGCCCTGGCGTATGGGTTTTTCCTGCGCGGTCAAGTGTTGAAGCTCTCGCCCGGCACCCCGGCGATGCAGGAGGTGGGTGCGGCGATCAGATCGGGCGCGCTGGCGTACCTCGCCAAGCAGGTGCGGACCATGCTGCCGCTGGTCGCCGTGCTGGCCGTGCTGCTGGTCGCGCTCTACGCCCGGCAGTATGGGCTGACGCTGGCCCTGGGCGTGGGCGCGGCGTTCCTGCTGGGCGTGGCACTCTCCTACACGGCGGGGTTCATCGGCATGGGCATGGCCGTGGCCGGCAACCAGCGGACGGCGAACCAGGCGCTTTCCACCTACAAAGGTGCGCTGGAAACAGCCTTCAAGAGCGGGGCGGTCGCGGGCATGATGACGGTCGGACTGGGCCTGCTGGGCGCGGCTTTGGTGTTCTGGGTGTTCAAGAGCGACGCCATGAAAGTGCTGATCGGGCTGGGCTTCGGCGGGAGCCTAGCCGCGCTGTTCATGCGCGTCGGCGGCGGCATCTTCACCAAGTCCGCGGATGTCGGCGCGGATTTGGTGGGCAAGGTTGAGCAGTCCATCCCCGAGGACGACCCGCGCAACGCCGCCACCATCGCGGACAACGTGGGCGATAACGTGGGCGACTGCGCGGGCATGGCCGCGGACGTGTTTGAATCCTACTTGGTCACGCTGGTGGCCGCCCTGCTGTTGGGGGCTGCCCTAGGGGCGCGGGCGGGCAATCCTGCCGTCACCCTGGCCCTGCTGCTGTTCCCCCTGGTCATCCACGGCGTCGGCATCTTCGCCTCCGTCCTGGGCATCTTCTCGCTGCGCGGTCGGGAAGACATCAACCTGGACCCGCTGGTGCCGATCAACCGGGGCTTCTGGCTGACCGGGGCACTCGCGACCCTAGGCGTCGCCGTCGCCGCCTTTATCTTGCCCAATCTGCGTGACGGCCTGACGCTCGACGGGCGCACCTACGGGCCGGGCTACTTCGTCGCCGCCGTCGCCATCGGCGTCCTGCTGGCCCTGGTCATCGGCAAGCAGACCGAGTATTTCACCGGCGCGGACAAGCGGCCCGTCACCGAGGTCGCCCATGCGTCGAAGACCGGACCGGCGACGCTGATCCTCTCCGGCTTCTCGCTGGGCCTGGAGAGCGCGGCGTGGGGCGCGGGCGTGATCGTGCTGGCCCTGTTCGCCATCGTGCTGCTGTTCGGCGGCAGTGCGCTGCTGTCGGCCTACGGCATCGCGCTGGCCGGACTGGGGCTGCTGACCACGACCGGCTACGTGCTGGCGATGGACACGTTCGGCCCCATCTCCGACAACGCCCAGGGCATCTTCGAGATGTCCGGCGCGGCCCGCGAGCAGGGGACGCACTCCAACGGCACCGGTCCCGCCCGGCTGTCCGGCGACAAGATCGTCTCCAAGCTGGACTCGGCGGGCAACACGACCAAAGCTCTGACCAAGGGCTTCGCCATCGCAACGGCGGTGATCGCCGCCGTCGCCCTGTTCCAGGGATTCGTCAGCGACGCCGGCCTCAGGCCCGCCGACTTCAGCCTGGTTGAGCCGCGCGTCTTCATCGGCCTGCTGGTCGGCGGCGCGGCCCCGTTTTTGTTCTGCTCGTTCGCCATCAACGCCGTCTCGCGCGCGGCCTTCCAGCTCGTCGAGGAGGTCCGCCGCCAGTTCCGCGAGATACCGGGCATCATGGACCGCACGGCCAAGCCCGATTACGCCCGGTGCGTCGAGATCGCCACCGCCGCCGCCCAGAAAGAGCTGCTCGGGCCGGGCATCCTCGCCATCTGCCTGCCGATTTTGGTGGGCTTCGGCCTGGGTGCCCCCGCCCTGGGCGGGTATCTGGCCGGGGCCATCGTCAGCGGGCAGCTCATGGCCGTGCTGCTGGCGAACTCGGGCGGGGCGTGGGACAACGCCAAGAAGAAGATCGAGGACGGCCTGTTCGGCGGCAAGGGGACCGAGCAGCACAAGGCCAGTGTCATCGGCGATACGGTGGGCGACCCGTTCAAGGACACCGCCGGCCCCGCCCTCAATCCGCTGATCAAAGTGATGAACCTGGTCGGCGTGTTGATCGCCGGCGTGGTCGTCAGCACCCACGACAACGCCCCGGTCCGCATCGCCGTCGTCCTCGTCACCGCCGCCCTGCTGGCTGGGGCGGTTCTGTTCTCCAAGCGCGGCGGCCTAGTCGAGCTATCGGGTGGCAATGCCGGGGCGGCATCAGCGCAAGCAGAAGCAGAAAGGCAAGAGCAGACGCCGACCCTGCGATAAACTGTCGTGTCGAGAGGCGGGAGCTATGACAGAGCAGAAGTTGCGCGAAAGGCTCAACAAACACTGTGCAGTGAGCTATCGGTACAAAAATGGGGAGTTAGCGGGCTTGGTCAACACCTGGTTCTACCAGGACCACTTTGTATTGACATGGGAGGAATGCAAAGATGGGGACCAATACAACGAAGACAACTACACCCGCGACGATGTGTTGAACTTCCCCGATGTTGACGCGCTGTTCGACTATTTGCGCGCTTCTGGTGTGGAACTAGCCTTGTTCAGTCCATAATAGGGAGCCGACAACCTGACGCTGAAGTGAGGCGTGACCGAGTAAAATAGAGGCGGGAGAACAGAGTCATTGCCGTCGGTTGGGGACAGATGGGCGACTTACGACGGCAGAGTTTTCGCGACGAAGGCGAACTGAAGCTACTCACAGCCCGTACACATCCCGGCTATACAACCAACCTAGGAGTTACGCAGTTGACTCGGGCGGTCTTGGGCGTTCGTACTTTGCCTGATGAACGCGCCCAAAGTCTCCGACAGAGTTTCCGACGCCGACTACATCCAGTTCCTGATCGCCGCCCAGGGGGTCTACACCTGCACCGAGGCCGCCCGCTGCGCGGCGACCGCATCCCACGACGCCTACACGCGCCTCCTCTCAGAACTGCCGCCAGACACGGCGGCGCGGTGGCGGGAGGTCGAGCCACTGGTACAGAAGACGAATGGCCTGCTGGTCGTGGACGACACGACGCTAGACAAGCCCTACGCCCAGAAGATGGGCCTGAAGATGGGCCTGAAGATGGGCCTGAAGATGGGCCTGAAGATGGGCCACTGGAGCGGCAAGCACCACGCCATCGTGGAGGGCATCAACCTGACGACCCTGCTCTGGACGGACGGCCTGAGCAGCCTGCCCTGCGACTGCCGCCTGTATGAGCCTGCCGAAGAGGGCAGGGAGCAGGTCACGAAGAACGACCACTTCCTCGCCATGCTCCAGACCGCCAAGGAGCGCGAACAAAGAGCGCGGGTTCCGCCCGCGCTACGTCTGCTTCGACGGCTGGTACGCCGGCCTGTCCAACCTGAAGGCGGTGCGCGGGCATGGCTGGCACTGGCTGACGCGCCTGAAGTGTAACCGCCGGGTGAACCCTGGACAGGACGGCCCAGACGATACGGGCAACGTCGCCGTCGGGGACATCGAGATCCCCGCACACGGGCGGCGCGTCCACCTGAAGGGCTTCGGCTTCGTCGAGGTGTTTCGGATCGTCGCCCCCAACGGCGACGCGGAGCAGGCGACGCGGAGCACTGGGCGGCGAGCGACCTGCGGATGGAGGAGATCACCCGCCAGGACTTGGCCCGCCAGGTGTCCGCCATCGAGAACTACCACCGTCAGCTCAAGCAGTGCTGCGGCGTGGAGCGGGCGCAGGTGCGGAGCGCCCGCGCCCAGAAGTGCCACGTTCTGCTGTCCCTGCGGGCGTTCGTGCGCCTGGGAGCACATCGGCTCAGGACGGGCGTCAGCGGCTACGCCGCCAAAGCGGGCCTCATCCGTGAGGCAATCCGCCTGTATCTCAGGCAGCCAAGCATCACCCTGGAAGCAACTGCGTAAGTCCTAAGTAGAATCCATACTGGAGCCTGCGCCAAGCAGGAGGTTATATTGACCGGCTCTCAGAGACGACAGAAAGGCCTTCTCCTGTTCCAAAGAAATTCTCTTGAATGGCATAATTCTTTTGATGGTTGCGTTCTAGAAGTGCTGTCCCTTGTTTCGGACTGAAGCTTCCACTGTAGCGTGTACATATTTCCTACTGCAAAAACCATGCCAAGTAACTATACGGGTTATTCCTGTACCCCGTTGGGCTGCCTGAGTTTATCGCAGACGGTTCCTGGAACTGAGGGCCAAAGTGACCGGCAAGGGAAAAGTATCAGCTAGACGACACTGTAGTAAGCCTGGAAGTGACAGACAAAGGACGAGGGTTATGCAATCTGTCTTTTCAGGCACAGAAACCGCACCTCTGATAGCAGTGTACACTCAGTGGCGTGTTGGCTAGCTCTGCAAAGGGAGAGTGAGTTGAGCATTGAGGCAAAGTTACCAATACGGCCTTCCCTCATCCGTGGTCGCTACCCGCCCGTTGGGTCCGTCGTCCGCAGGCGGTAGCCGACGCCCGGCTCGGTGATGATCAGCCGGGGGCGGGCGGGGACGTCCTCGACCTTGCGGCGCACGTGCCCGACGTGGACGCGCAGGAGCTGCGTTTCTTCGGCGTACTCCGCCCCCCAGACGTTGGACAGGAGCTGGCGGTGCGTGACCACGCGGTCGGCGTTCTGCGAGAGAAAGCGCAGGATGTCGTATTCCAGCGGCGTCAGCCGCACTTCCAGGCCGTCTTTAAGCACGACGCGCCGCCCGTAGTCTACGGTCAGCGTCCCGGTCGTGAACGCGGTCTGCTCGGCGGACACGGGCTTGGCGGCGCGCGAACGCCGCAGGGCAGCCCGGACCCGCGCTGTCAGCTCATCCATGCCGAACGGCTTGGTCAGATAGTCGTCCGCCCCCAGGTCGAGCGCGGCGACCTTCTGGCGCTCCTGGCCCAGCGCGGACAGCATCAGGATCGGCACCGCCGTCCATTCGCGCAGGCGGCGGCACACTTCCAGCCCGCCCACCTCGCCGGGCAGCATCACGTCCAGGATGACCAGGTCGGGTGCCCTGGTGCTGGCGGCGCGCAAAGCTTCTGTGCCCATGTCCGCCGTTTGAACGTCGTAGCCCTGCGCCGCCAGGCCCGCGCGCAGGGCGCGCAGGATTTCCGGCTCGTCGTCCACCACGAGGATCGTCGCCTGGTCGGCCTTGTCGATCGGTCGGGTCATGGGGCCGCCCCGTGTGGGAGAAAGACGGAGAAGACCGCCCCGGAGGGCGCACGCGCGGGGGCGCTGCCGGCCCAGATGCGCCCGCCGTGGGCGCGGACGACGGCCCGGCAGAGCGCCAGCCCCAGGCCCGTGCCGTGGACCGGCCCGTTCGCGTGAGAGGGGGAGCGATAGAACCGCTCGAACACGCGCTCCTCCTCCCCCGGCGCAAGCCCCAGGCCGCAGTCGCGCACGCTGACCAGAACGCCCCCCGCCGCCTCGTCCTGCCCGTTCTGGGCGGGCCGGATGCTGAGGGAGATGGGGCTGCCCGCGGACGTATATTTCACGGCGTTCTCCAGGAGATTCGTCAGGACCAAGGCGATCTGCGTGTAGTCGGCCTGGACCAGCGGCAGGTCCGGTGCGACGTCGAGCTGGACGCGCGACTGGGCGGCGGGGGGCAGACGGTCCAGCGCCGTTCCCGCGACCTCGGCCACGTCGCACCAGTCCTTGGCGGGCCGCCACGCCCCCGCCTCCAGGCGCGACAGGTCCAGCAGGTTGCTGACCAGGCCGCCCAGCCGATCCGCCTCGGCGTCGATGGCGGCCAGCGACTCGCGGCGGGCCGGTTCGGGCCAGTCCGCGCCCTCTTGCAGCAGCCCGCTGGCCGTGGCCTTGATCGCCGCCAGCGGCGTCCGCAGCTCGTGCGAGACGAGCGACAGCAGCGAGTCTTTCAGCGCGTCGCCCTCGCGCAGGGCGGCGGCCTGGGCCGCCCGGTCGGCCAGCGCCTCGCGGGCGATGACCACGGCGGCGTGGTTGGCGAGCGTCAGGATGAGCCGCTCGTCGGTCGCGGAGAACGTCCGCCCGTCGGCCCGCGCGCCCACGTGCAGAACGCCGACCAGGGTCCCGTCCGCCTGGAGCGGGACGTAGACGCCTAGGGCGGGCGGTGGGCCTTTCTCCGCCGCGTCCAGCGCCTTGGCCCACAGTGCTTGGCTCCGCCCGAAGCCGATGGTCTGGCGGTGCTCGAAGGCCGCCTCCGCCATGCGGCGGATCGTACCCTCTTCGGTCCCGGCGGGGTCGGGTCCGGTCTGCGGGGCGACGACCAGGAGGCCCGCACGGTCGGCCTGGAAGACCAGGCAGCGGGGGGCGCGGATCAGGGTCTGGAGCTGACGGGTCAGCGCGGCCAGGAGCTTGTCGGCGCGCACCTCCTGGCTGATCGCCTCGCTGGCCTGGAACAGTGTGGCGATCTCGGCCTCGCGCGCCTGGGCCAGGCCGGTCTGCGCGCGCGCCGAGGACGCCAGCCGGGCGGTCGTGACGGCGGCGAGCAGGAACACGAACAGCGAGAGCCAGTCTTTGGGGTCGGCGATGGTGAGCGTGTAGGCCGGTGGCAGGAAAAAGAAATCCCAGCACCCGAAGCTCAAGATCGCCCCGAGCACGGCGGGGCCGAAGCCGAAGCGGATGGCGCAGGCGATCACCACGGGCAGGTACAGCAGCGACGCCTGCCCTTTATCCAGGTATGGCCGGGCAAGCCAGAAGCCTGCCGTCGCCAGCGCGACGCCCGCCGCCGCCCACCCATAGCCGGCCCGCAGCCTCGGCGAATTCCAGCCGTCCATGGGCGGCCTAGCTCTCGCCCCGGCTCTTGTCGGCGGTCTTCGGGCGCAGCAGGCCGTACTCGATGCTGTCCACGACGGCGAACCAGCTCGCCTCGATGATGTTGGTCGAGACGCCCACCGTGCTCCACGTCTCCTCCCCGTCGGCGCTGTCCACGACGGTGCGGACTTTGGCCGCCGTGCCCTCCCGGACGTTGACGACGCGGACCTTGAAGTCGGTCAGGCGGATCGTCCTCAGTTCGGGGTAGTACGGGGTCAGGGCCAGCCGCAGGGCGCTGTCCAGGGCGTTCACCGGGCCGTCGCCCTCGGCCACGGTCAGCCTCTCCTCATCGCCAACCCGCAGCTTCAGCGTCGCCTCCGTAATCGCCTCCGAATCGCCGCCGCGCTTTTCGACGATGACCCGGTAGCCGATCAAATCGAACAATCGCCGGTAGCCCCCGGTGGCCTTCTTGACCAGCAGATCGAAGGACGCCTCGGCCCCCTCGAACGAATACCCCTCGTGTTCCAGGGCCGTGACCTGCTTCAGGATTTCCTTGGTCTCGGGGCTGTCCTTGCATAAGTCAAGCCCGCCCTTCTGGACTTTCTCTAAAATTGTAGACGACCCGGCGTGCTCGCTCACCAGAATGCGGTTCTCATTGCCGACCAGGGCCGGGTCCAGGTGGATGTACGTCTCGGGGTTCTTCCGCATCGCGTCCACGTGCAGCCCGGCCTTGTGCGCGAAGGCGGACCGGCCCACGTAGGCCGCCGACGTCCGGGGCGGCACGTTCGCGATCTCGTCGATGTAGTTGGACAGCTCTGAAAGCTCCGTCAGATGAGACTGACAAGAGGTGCTGAAGCCCATCTTCAGCGACAGGGCGGGCATGATACTCGTCAGATTCGCGTTCCCCGTCCGCTCCCCCAGCCCGTTGATCGTCCCCTGTACCTGCACACAGCCCGACTGGACGGCGACCAGGCTGTTGGCGACGGCGCATTCGGCGTCGTTGTGCGTGTGGATGGCGAAGCGGCCTCGGGGGAAGCGGGCGCGGACTTCGGACACGACCCGCTCCACCTCGCCGGGCAATACCCCGCCGTTGGTGTCGCACAGGGCCACGCAGTCCACCCCCGCGTCCAGGGCCGACGCGACGCACTGCGCCGTATAAGTCGGGTTGCGCTTGTAGCCGTCGAAGAAGTGTTCGGCGTCAAAAATAACTTCGCGCCCCTGCGCCTTCAAGAACTGCACCGTGTCGGCGATCATTGCCAGGTTCTCTTCCAAGGGCAGACGCAGGGCTTCAGTGACATGGAAATCCCAGCTTTTCCCGACGAACGTGATGACGGGCGTCTCGGCGTCCAACAACTGCCGGAGCATCGGGTCGTCTTCAGCCTTGCGGTTCGGGCGGCGGGTGCTGCCGAACGCGGCCAGCTTGGCGTGATGGAGCGTGACGCCCTTCATCCGGTCGAAGAACTCGATGTCTTTGGGGTTGCTGCCCGGCCAGCCGCCCTCGATGTAGTCGATGCCGAAGGCGTCCAAGCGCCGGGCGATCCGTATCTTGTCCTCGACGCTGAACGAGATGCCCTCCCCCTGCGAGCCGTCCCGCAGGGTGGTGTCATAGATTTCGATTCGTGTGTTCATGCGAGCAAATCTTTCAAATCGCGGAGCGAGTGGATAGTCGCCGCCTGCCCGTAGTCGTCGCCCATCCCATCTCTGTCCAGAAGGACGGAGCGCAGGCCGGCCCGGTTCGCGCCCTCGACGTCTTTTTCCTCGTTGCCGACATACAGCATCTCGCCCGCGCCGACTCCGAGCGCGTTGGCGAGCGCAAAATAACCTGCCGGGTCGGGCTTGCGCCGCCCGGCCTCGACGGACGTTACCAGTGCGTCCACATACAATGACAGCGAGCGCAGGTCGTGTTGGACATAGTCTCGGCTCATGCCGTAGGGAACATCGGTCAGAACGCCGATGGCACCCCCCCGCGCACGCAGGTCTTCCAGGACGGGAGGCACATCGTCATAAGGCTCGGCCTGACGCTGGAAGTAGCCGAAAAATGCAGACTCCGCGGCTTCCAGATGCGCGCCGCGCGACAGCCCCCAGGCGGCGAGGACATCGCCCAAAACTTCCGCCGCCGTGACCTCCTCCACGCGCGGGTGCAGGCGCGTGTTGTACCGCGCCAGCGCCCGCTCCCCCGTCTCGGCGTCTGACGCCGTCAGCGTCAGCCCGCAGCGGGCGGCAACATCAGCCAAAGCCTCCCCGTAAAGCGACTGCCACGACAGCGGCACGTCACGGTAACAAATCAGCGTCTCGCCTAGGTCAAAGCCGACCGCCTTGATTGTCACCCGGCTACAGCGCCTCCTCGCCCTCGTCGCCGGTGCGTATTCTAATCGCGCGCTCGACGGGGTAGGCGAAGATCTTGCCGTCGCCGATCTCGCCGGTCCGGGCGGACTCTTCGACGGCCAACATCACGGCCTCGGCCACCGCGTCGGGGACGACGAGTTCGAGCTTGATCTTAGGCAGCAGATTGACGACGTAGGTGTTGCCCCGGTACTTCTCCGTATGCCCGCGCTGGTGCCCGTAGCCGCGCACGTCGGTGACCGTCATGCCGACGACGCCCAGGTCTTCCAGCGCGTCCTTCACCTGGTCCAGCCGCATGGGGCGGATGATGGCTTCAATCTTTTGCATGGTGAACGCCTCTGGAAGAACCCCTCCCGGCGGGCAAGCCCGCCACCCTCCCCTGTTAGGGAAGGGCCTCAGATATGAGCGGGAGGGGTTTGCTCCTAATCCCGTGGGTCAAGGCCCTGCATCACGGTCCCCGCCACCAGATCCCCCATCTGGCGGCAGGTGACGTGGTTCTCGGCCTGGCCGCCACCCAAAATATCCGCCGTGCGGTAGCCGCCCTGCAAGATGTGGGACACGGCGGCCTCGATGTCGCGCGCGGCCTCTTCGGCCCCCAGCGAATAGCGCAGCAAAAGTGCGCCGGAGAGGATCGTCGCCAGCGGGTTCGCCTGGCCCGTGCCCGCGATGTCCGGGGCGCTGCCGTGGCTCGGCTCGTACAGGCCGAACGTCCCCCCCGCCGTCTTCTGCGCCCCCAAAGAGGCCGAGGGCAGCATGCCGAGCGAGCCGGTCAGCATGGCCCCCTCGTCGCTCAAGATGTCGCCGAACAGGTTCTCAGTCACAATGACGTCGAACGACTGCGGGCGGCGGACCAGGTCCATCGCCGTGGCATCAACTAACTGGTGCGTGAGCGTCACGTCAGGATAGTCTGTGGCAATATTGGTCACTGTCTCACGCCACAGGCAGGACGTTTCCAGGACGTTCGCCTTGTCCACGCTGAGGAGCCGCCGCCCGCGCCTTTGGGCGGCCTCGAAGCCGACGCGGGCGATGCGCGTGATCTCGTCGCGGGTGTAGACGCACGTATCCACGGCCCGGTCGCCCTCCCAGCCTTTCGGCTGCCCGAAGTACAGGCCGCCGGTCAGCTCGCGGACGACCAACAAGTCGAACCCGCCTTCAACGAGATCGGGGCGGAGAGGGCAGGCACGGGCCAGTGACGGGTACAGAACGCACGGGCGCAGGTTCGCGTACAGACCCATCTTCTGCCGCAGGGGCAGTAGCGCGCCCCGCTCGGGCCGCAGGTTCGGGTCGGGGAGGACGTCGTACTTCGGCCCGCCCACCGCGCCGAAGAAGACGGCGTCCGAGCCTTGCACCAGAGCCAGCGTCTCGGGCGGCAGCGGGTGGCCGGTCGCATCGTAGGCCGCGCCGCCGACCAGCGCCTCGGTGAAGTCCAGAGTGAGGTTATGTCGGTGGGCCGCCGCACGTAAAACCTTCAGGCCTTCGGCGATGATCTCCGGGCCGATGCCGTCGCCCGCCAACACTGCGATCTTTGCCATGCGATTGTCCCTCTATTGTCCCTTCGTCTGCGCCCGGAGGCATTCCTCCCACAGGCGCGCAACCAACTCCCGGCGTCCGGGATGTCTTGGATGACCTCGGCGCTGGTGCCCGCATACAGGGCCATTTCCAGCACGTCCCCGGTCGTGCCCAGGCGGGGCGCGGTGTCATCGTAGCGCCGGATCGGCTCGCTGGACGTGCCGGCCCGCCTCGACCCCCTGGCAGACTAGAAAATCCGCCCCCAGGGCGCGCCCGCGCCGTGCGCCGGCGGCGTTCGTGACCTGGACGCCCAGCCGCGCCCCCGCCGCCCGGACTCGTTCTACAAACGGGGCCGGATCGCCCCAGGAGAACGTCACGGCGGGTGCCCCCGCGTCCAGAGCCGAGTCCAGCGAGGCCGGCGGCTTATAAAGAGCGTAGTTCACATGGAACGGGGCATCCGTCCGGGCGCGCACCCATGCGACCTGCTCCGCAACGGCTTCCGGCGAAGCCCACGTCAAAGCCATCGCGCCCAGCGCGCCCGCCTGGGACACGGCGGCGGCCAGCTCCGGCCCGGCGATGCTGCCCGTCGGGGACTGAAAGATCGGGACGCGCAGGCCGAATATTTCTTGGAGTCGCGTGTCTATGGGTCGCCTCCGAAATCCGCCCGCAGGGTCCGCAAAAAGTCACCGTAGCCCATCTTGCGCCAGAACGCCTGCGAGGCAGGGTTGGCGCGGACGATCTGGACCTCGATGGACGTCACGCCCCAGCTCAAAAACCAGGCCCGCAGACGGTCGTGCAGCCGCCGCCCGATGCCCCGGCCCCGCCAGCCGGACGCCACGCAGACGTCGGCGATGTAGCCGCAGTCGCCGGACAGCAGAGTCGGGCGCTGCATGACCTGGCCGAACGTGTAGCCGACGACCGCCCCCTCGTGTTCGGCCACGAGCACGGCCACGTGCGGGTTGTCGAGTTGGCCGCCCAAGTACCCCAAGAACCACTCACCCGCGTCGGGGTTGAGCGCCAGGCGCGGGTCGTAGGCGGCGTTGATGTCCTGGAGCGCGCGCCACAGGCCAACGACAGCGGGCAGGTCTTCGGCGCGGGCGGGGCGGATGCCGACCTCAGACATGCTCCAACACGCGCTCCGGCTGGGCGCGTCCCCCGGCACGGGCGATCTGTTTGTTCAGCGCCTGCAAGTAGGCCCGCGTGGAGGCCACGAAGATGTCGGTGTTGGCGGCGTGGCCGGTGTAGATCGTGCCGCCCTCGGCCTCGATACGGATAGTCACGTCCGCCATGGCGTCGATGCCCTCGGTCACGCTCTGGACCGTGAACTCGATCAGGTCGTTGGGGACGCCGACGATGCGGTTGACGGCCCGGTAGATGGCATCGACGGGACCGTTGCCCGTGTCGGCGTCCATCAGCACGGCCCGGTTCTCGTGCCGCAGCTTCACCGTCGCCGTCGGGATGGTCTGGTCGCCGCAGGCCACCTGCACCTGCACCAGCTCATACGTCTGCGGGACGTTTCGCACCTCGTCGGAGACGATGGCGTCCAGGTCTTCGTCGTAGACGACCTTCTTGTTGTCCGCGATCAGCAGGAACCGCGCGTAGACCTTCTCGAAGTCGTCTTCCTGGCCGAACGTGTGACCCAGTTCAGCCAGCCGGTGCCGGACGCCCGCGCGGCCCGAGCGGGCCGAGAGAATGATCTTGCTCTCGTGGATGCCGACCGTTTTGGGGTCGATGATCTCGTAGGTGGACCGCTCTTTGAGCACCCCGTCCTGGTGGATGCCCGATGAGTGGGCAAACGCATTGGCACCGACGATGGCCTTGTTGGGCTGCACTAAGATGCCCGTCAGAGTCGAGACCATCCGCGAGGTCTTGTAAATCTCCTCGGTCTTGATCCGGGTGCGTGTGCCATAAACATCGGCCCGCGTGTGCAGGGCCATGACGACTTCTTCCAGGGACGTGTTGCCCGCCCGCTCCCCGATGCCGTTGATCGTGCATTCCACCTGCCGCGCGCCCGCCCGGACAGCGGCCAGGGCGTTGGCCGTCGCCATCCCTAAGTCGTTGTGGCAGTGCGCCGAGAGCGTGACGTTCTCGCTGCCCGACACGTGCTCCAGGATGCCCGCGAACAGCGCGCCGTACTCCTCGGGCGACATATAGCCCGTGGTGTCGGGGACGTTGATGACAGTCGCGCCGGCCCGAATGACGGCCTCGATGACGCGGTACAAATACTCCGGGTCGGCCCGCCCGCTGTCCTCGGTAAAATACTCGACATCCGGGCAGCCCAGCGACCGGGCGTGTGTTACCGCCGCCACGCCGATCTCCAGCGCCTCGTCCCGCGACTTGCGGAGCTTGTGCTGTAGGTGGCTCTCGCTGACGCCCAGACCCGTGTGGATACGCGGGCGCTTAGCCCCCTTGATGGCGTCCCAGGCGACGTCGATGTCACGCGGCACCGCCCGCGTCAGGCCGCAGACGGTCACGCGGTCGCTCATGGCGGCGGCCACGAGGCGCACGGCCTCGAAGTCGCCGGGGCTGGAGATGGGGAAGCCTGCCTCGATGACATCCACCCCCAGGCGTTCCAGTTGGCGGGCGATCTCCACCTTCTCGTCCACGTTCAGCGACGCGCCCGGCGACTGCTCGCCGTCGCGCAGGGTGGTATCAAAGATTTGGACTTGGTTGTCTGGCATGGTGGCTCCTCGCCCTCGGAGAATTTTCTAATGCTGGTCGCTCTTAACAGCGACAATTAGGCCGGTGGCCCAGTTCATCTTTGTCAATATTAAATCTGGCCGCTGTTCCAGCCGGGCAACCAGTGCAGGCACTTTTGGAAAGTGGTCCAGGGGCCAGTTCGGCTGGGGCATCATGTCATCCACGATATAGAACCCACCGGGCTTGAGCAGTCCGAGAGTTGTTCCCAGGTGGTCGTACTTGCCCGGCCAGGTATCTGCAAAGATCAAATCAAAACTATGAACGGGCAGGCTTTCTAGGAACAGCCCTCCATCCTCACAATAAAAGCGTACCCGCTCATCAGAACCTAGATGCTGCCGGGCGATGGCCTGCACAGCCGCATCATTGTCCACTGTCACAAGTGTGGCGGATTGGTTCATGCCGCCCAGCAACCAAGCTGTAGAGAGTCCTGTTCCTGTCCCCAGTTCCAGCAGCGAGCCGCCCGGCTTGCAAGCGGCGAGTGTCTTCAGCATTGATCCTGTTTTTAGGTCGGACGCCATTGAAAATCCAGCGGCGGCAGTAGCTTCGGCGATGCTGGGCAAAACGAAGGGAGGGTTGCAGATAGAGGTATCGTCCATCATAATTATCTCCAGTATCTTCAACTCTCACTTCTTAAATGGCCGGCATGACATTGCCGCCGCAGACGGGGACGTAGGCCCCGGTGACGTAGCTCGACAGGTCGGAGGCGAGGAACGCCACCACGTTGGCGATCTCCTGGTCGGTCCCGCGCCGCCCCAGCGGAACCGACTTCTCGTACCCCGGCTGCGATTCGGAGCCGGATTCGCGGTCCTTGTCGCTGATGGTCCAGCCCGGCGCGACCTGGTTGACCGTGATGCCGTGCGCCCCGACTTCTTTGGCGAGGATACGCAGGACGCCGTCCATGCCGCGCTTTCCGGCCACGTAGGCCGACTGCGAGGCGAAGTTCTGCATGGCGCACTCGGTGTTGATGCCGATGACGCGCCCGCCCCTGCCCCCGGCGATCATGCCGGGGACAAATGCCTGCGCCATCAGGACGTTGTGCAAAACGGAGCTTCGGAACTGGCCCTCGTAGTCGTCCGGCGACTGCTCCAGAACGCTCGTCCAGTCGTACTGAGCGACAGCGTTGTTGACGATGATGTCCGCCGTGCCCAGCCCCGACACGACCGCCTCGCGCAGGGCCAAAACGCTGGCCTGGTCCGTCACGTCGGCCTGGACAGTGACCACCCGCCGTCCCATGCCCTCGGCCTCGGCCTTGAGGGTCGCGGCCATCCCGGCGTTGCCGTGATAGTGGATCGCCACGTCCGCCCCGCACTGCGCCAGCGTCCGCACCATGACGCGCCCGAGCTGCCCCGTCGCGCCCGTCACCACGGCGACCTTGCCCGTCAGATCGAGTGTCAGCATTTTTGTCCCCTACTACGCAGCTTCTCTGCGAGGGACGAGGGGTTTTCAATCCCTCGCTCGCTTACCCTAATTAAGCCCCGTCGGTGACATCAGACTTCTTGACCCAGGACATCAGCCCGCGCAGCGTCCGGCCTACTTCCTCGATCTGCGAGGCGTTGTCGATGGCGGCCAGGGCGTTGAACGACGGGCGGTTGGCCTTGTTCTCTAGAATCCACTCTTTGGCGAACTGGCCGGTCTGGATCTCTTTGAGGATTTGACGCATCTCGGCCTTGGTCTCGTCGGTGACGATGCGTGGACCGCGCGTCATGTCGCCGTACTGGGCGGTGTCGGAGATCGAGTAGCGCATCCCGCCGATGCCGGCTTCGTACAAAAGATCGACGATCAGCTTCAGCTCGTGCAGGCACTCGAAGTAGGCGATCTCGGGCTGGTAGCCCGCGCCCACCAGAGTCTCGAAGCCTGCTTTGACCAGGGCCGTCGCGCCGCCGCACAGCACGGCCTGCTCGCCGAACAGGTCCGTCTCGGTCTCCTCTTTGAACGTGGTTTCCAAGACGCCCGCGCGCGATCCGCCGATGCCTTTGGCCCAGGCCAACGCTAGATCACGCGCCTGGCCCGTCGCGTCCTGCTGGACGGCGATCAGGCACGGGACGCCCTTGCCTTCCTGGTAGGTGCGGCGGACGAGGTGGCCCGGCCCCTTGGGGGCGACCATGAAGACATCGACGCCGGACGGCGGCGGGATCTGCCCGAAGTGGATGTTGAAGCCGTGCCCGAAGGCCAGCGCGTTGCCCTGCTCCAAGTAGGGCGCGATGCTCTCGCGGTAGACGTCGCCCTGAACCTCATCGTTGATCAGGATCATGATGACGTCTGCCTCGCGGGCGGCGTCCTCGACCGTCCTGACCACAAGCCCGGCTTCTTCGGCCTGGCCCCAGCGCCGCGAGCCTTGCCGCAGCCCGACCCGGACGTCCATCCCGCTGTCGTGCAGGTTGAGCGCATGGGCGTGGCCCTGCGAGCCGTAGCCGATCACGGCCAGCTTCTTGCCTTCGAGCAGTGTCAAGTCGGCGTCATTGTCGTAAAAAACCTTCGCTGGCATGTCGTGTCTGTTCTCCTCTGCGCTTCACCCCGGCAGAACCGGGACGAGCAGTACCTTTACGTCTTCGTTCTCTTCGATGTCGTTCTCGGCATCAGCAAGCCGCCCGTAGTAGTCGTAGGAGCGGACATCTTCCTTGTCAGGCTGCACGACGACTTCCCACCAATCGTCCCGGTGCCGGACGCCCTGTTCCATCACGTTCAGCCGGTAATCCGGCGGCTGGTAAGGCTCCAAATACCGCCGGACGGTGTCCACGATGTTCTGCTGTTCCTCACTCATCATCCACCCCCAGGTAGCGGAACAAAGCCGCAGCGTCTCAAAGCGCGTCATGCGCGGCCACGCCGTCCGTGGTCCAGCGCTGATATTCGGCGGTAATCCTCGCCCCGTAGAGGCGGCGGATAATGGCAATGCTCGTGATTATCTACCGGCCCGGCAACGCCAAATATTGCTTCATCAGCTTCGGCACAGCTTGGTGCGTTGGTGTCTCCTGCGGACCGCCGAACCGCGCACCCGCCGCGTTCAACTCGTGCGTCACAACGCTGAAAGTAGCGTAGTATGAACGGCTGACGCTGCTGCGGTACTGGCCCGCGTCGTACAGATCGCGCGCCGCCCGGAAGTTGTCCCTACCGATCTCCTGCCACGTCGCCATCCGGCCCTCCGTGTGCCCGATGCTTACCGGCGTACCAGCCTGCTCCCAGGCCGACGGCGACGCCGAGGAGGATGAACAGGCCCAGGTTGACGAGCAGGTTCTTCGTCGTGTCCAGCCCCAGCCGGTCGGTGATCGCATTGTAGAGTGTCCAGAGCGCGTAGTTGCCGACGCCGACGGCCAGGCCGACCGCCAGGCCGCGCGGGACGCGCCGAGTCAGAAACCCCCACCCCGCCCCGATAATCGGTGCAAGGACGAGCACGGCCAGCATAAGCAGGTGGGCCTGATGGGGGTCGATCAGCTCTTTCACGGCTAGATGCCTCGGAGGCCGCGGGCCATCGCGATCCGGCCCGTGCGGACCAGCTCGCGGACGCCGTAGGGTTCCAAAAGCTTCTCGAAGGCGTCGATCTTGTCGTTGCCGCCGGTCAACTCGATCACGAACGTCTTCTCGGACATGTCCACGACGCGCCCCCGGAAGACCTCGACCAGTTGCAGCAGAGCGGTCCTATTTTCGACCGAGGCATTGACCTTGATCAGGGCCAGCTCCCGTGCGATGATCGGCGTGTTGAGATAATCCTGGACTTTGGAGACGTCGATCAGCTTGTGGAGCTGCTTGGTGATCTGCTCCACCTCCTGCTCGTCGCCGTTGACGACCAGGGTCATGCGCGAGATGTCGGGGTTCTCGGTGATCGAGACGGCCAGGCTCTCGATGTTGTAGCCGCGCCGCGAGAACAGGCCCGAGACGCGCGAAAGGACGCCCGGCTTGTTGTCCACGAGGACGGTGATGGTGTGCTGCTGCTGCAAAGCGTCGTCGCTCCTTGTATCGTGCTTTTCCGATCCGGCGTCTAACCTCCGACGGGAACGTAAAGGCCTAGAATAATGGCGATGCCCTGCTCCACTTGGGAAAAGTCGGCCTCACTCATCTTGCCGAGTGTGCGTTCGACGTGCCGCTGGTCTGCCATCCCCAGGTAGCCGCGTACCGCCGACGGCTTCAACAGCCCGGCGGCCTGCCAGTCGCCCAGGGTCGTATCCCCCGGACGGAAGGGCGCTGATAGATTGCTGGTGATCGCCGCAACGATGATCTTGATCCCTGCCCTGTTAAACGCCTCCGTGCTGAGGACGACGGCGGGGCGTTTCTTGCCGCCGGGTAGGTCGGTGAAGGGCATTTCCACCAAGAGGACATCGCCGCGCTGGTAGTGTTGCCTCATAGCTTGTCGTAAATCGCATCCGCCTCATTGTCCCACACTTCCCAGAGTGAACGGTAAGAGAGGGCTTGCCAGTCAGCGACAAGAGACGCTTCCGCTGTTTCTTCACGCTGCCTGGCGGAGAAGGCTTCGAGCGCGAGTTTCGCCACCATCTCCCGCTCCTGGCCCCGCTTCTGCGCCTCTTCCTCCAGCCACGCTTCCGTCTCCGGCGAGATGTCAATGGTCATTGTCATCTTATTACCTCAAAATCCAGGCCGAGCCATTCCCGCCATTTCTGGGCGCTCCCGCTGCAAGCATGGAGCACGGCTTGCCGGCGAATGACTCAGTTGGAGTAGCGCGTGTCCATCGACCCCTATTTTTCCTGCCCAACAGTCACCGGCTCGCGGGCAGTCTTTTCTTCCTCGGTAGCGGGGCGGGCCTCGTCGTCGGACATGTAGGTCTCCGACGCCATGTAGTTGTCCAGGGGGACCATGTCCGGCGACCGCTGGACGACCATCTGGGCGATGGTGCCGCCGGAGGGGATCATCGGGTAGACGTTCTCCTCTTTGGCGATTCGGAAGTCCAGCACGGTGGGCCGGTCGGTGATGCTCATGGCCTCTTCCAAAGCGGCTCCGACTTGGCTCGGCTCGAAGCAGCGGAGGGCGTGCGCGCCGTAGGCCTCGGCCAGCTTCACGAAGTCCGGCGAGGCTTCCAGGTCCACGGACGAGTAGCGCGAGTCCCAGAACAGCTCCTGCCACTGGCGGACCATGCCCAGGTACTGGTTGTTCAGGATGCAGATTTTGATAGGCAGCTTGTAGACGGTGGCGACCATCAGCTCCTGGATGCACATCTGGATCGAGCCGTCGCCCGAGACGCAGAACACGGGCACGTCGGGCTGGCCGAACTGCGCACCGATGGCGGCGGGCAGGCCGAAGCCCATCGTGCCCAGGCCGCCCGACGTGACGAACTGGCGGGGTCGCTCGCACTTGTAGAACTGGGCCGCCCACATCTGGTGCTGGCCGACGTCGGTGACGACGATGGCCTTGTGGTCCGTGATCGCCCCGATCTGCTCGATGACGTACTGCCCGTGCAGGACGCCGTCGGCGGGATAGTGCAGCGGGTGGTCGGATTTCCACTGGCCGACGCGCGCGTTCCACTCGGGGTGCTGGGCGGGCTGGACGACCTTCAGCAGCTCGGTCAGGATCGCCTGGACGTCGCCGACGATGGGCACGTCGGCGGGCAGGACTTTGCCGATCTCGGCGGGGTCCACGTCGATGTGGATGATCTTGGCGTGGGGCACCCACTCGTCGGCCTTGCCGGTCACGCGGTCGTCGAAGCGCGCCCCGATGGCAACCAGCAGGTCGCACTCGTGGACGGCGTAGTTGGCGTAGGCCGTGCCGTGCATGCCCAGCATCCCCAGCGACAGCGCATGCGTCTCGGGGAACGCGCCCAGGCCCTTCAAAGTCGTGGTCACGGGGGTATCGGTGGCCTCGGCCAGCGCCCGCACCTCGTCCGCCGCCCCCGACGCGACCGCGCCGCCGCCGACATAGAGCAGGGGGCGCTGCGCCTCGGCGATCAGATCAGCCGCCCGCTGGATCTGGCGGCTGTGGCCCTTGGTGGTCGGCTTGTACGAGGGGATGTTGATCTCCTCGACCGGCGTGTACTCGAACTCGGTCCGGCAGATGTCCACGGGGATGTCCACCAAGACAGGTCCGGGCCGGCCCGAGCGGGCGATATGGAACGCCTCGGCGATGATGCCGGGCAGCTTGGTGACGTCTTTCACCAGCCAGTTGTGCTTGGTGATCGGCATCGTGATGCCGGTGATGTCGGCCTCTTGAAAAGCATCCGTCCCGATGGACGCCGTCTTGACCTGGCCCGTAATCGCGACGAGGGGGACCGAGTCCATCATGGCGTCGGTGATGGCCGTGACCAGGTTCGTCGCGCCCGGCCCGGACGTGGCGAGGCAGACGCCGACCTTGCCGGTCGCAAGCGCGTAGCCTTCGGCCATGTGGCCCGCGCCCTGCTCGTGCCGGACCAAAATGTGCTTGATCTCCGGGAAGGAATAGATGGCGTCGTAGATCGGGATGATCGCGCCGCCGGGGTAGCCGAAGATGGTGTCCACGCCCTCGCGCTTCAGGCACTCCAAGAGCGCACGGCTGCCGGTGATTTTCATGGTCTTCTCGTCCTCTCCGATTCTTTCAACACGTCTTCATTGTCGAGTCATGCGGGGCGGGCCAAACGACGTAAAGCCCCCCGTCCACTGGCAAGGGACGAGAGGCTTTCGGAAAAGCATCACGCGGTACCACCCTTGTTCGGCCCGAGGACTCGGTCGCAGATGGACTCTGTGACGAAGGCGACGGGACGCACTTGGAGCGCGATCACGGGCGCGAACCGGGCCACCTTAATAGGCCATGTGGCTGTTCAGGAAGCCTGCTCGGAGGGGAGAGTCTCGGTGCCCGCTGCCGCCTCGCACCAACCGGCGGCTCTCTGAAAGCGGGCAAACCGAGACATTGTCCTCGTCAACGCAGATCAATTCAGTTGTGGGTCGCAGTATACCCGTGCCGGAAACGCTGTGTCAAGGGTCTCCCGCGAATCTTCCGGGCACCTCACGAGCCGTCGTCCGTGTCCTTGTGAGCGCCGTCCGCGTCTCCGCTGCCGTCTTTGTCTTTGCTGGGCTTGGTGTGGCCCGTGGGCGAGTTGTCGTTGACCGTGTCGTGCAGAATCTTTTTTCCGGTCTGTGTCTGGGCGACGGCGGAGGTGAGGCGCGAGACGAACGCCGTCAGGGCCTCCAGGTTGGGGTAGCCGTCGGAGCGGGCGGCGGCGACGTAGCCGCCGCCGGACGCGGCGAAGGCGAAGCCGTGCCGGCCAGGGAAGCCGACCATGACCAGCTTGTAGTCGCCGGCGTCGGTGAACAGAATTCGGTGCGCGCCTTCCGCGCCGAACGCGCCCTCATAAAAGCCGTTCGTGTCAAACTTGGGCACGGGAGGCGGCGAGGGCGGGGCCGGCACGAACTTTGCGCCCTTGACGTGAGGGCGCACGGCCACGGCGGACGGTGCGGGCGGCGGCGTCAGCTCCCAGACGAGGAAGTGGATCTGGTTGACGTCTTTGAGGACATCGGCCAGGTTACCGTCTTCCAAAGCCCGCGCGACGGGGTTAGTAGATCTCTCGGCGGACCGTTCGGCGGGCGTGGAGGGCGGGTCGTTCGGGTTGCGCGTCTCGCCGATGCCCTTCAGGAACGACTTGACCAGGCCGAGCAGGTCTTCGCTGCCGGCGTTCATCTCGAAGCGAAGCGTCGCGCCGGGCGGGGTGGGAACGAGGAGATAGCCCGGCGGCAGGGCGACGCTCGCGGGCGTGACAGTCACCGGGGCAGGCGTCAGCGGGGCGGCGGCAGGGGCGCTCGGGACAGCAGGGGCGGCCTGCTGCGCGGAAGCGGGCGCGGCGCACAGCAGCGCACCGGCGGCGAGAACGAGCATGGGGCGGGAAACGGGGCGCATGATGATCTCCTTCTGTCTCGGCCTAATCGTCGGCGGCGTGCAGGGCTACGTGCCGGCGGAAACCTGCGTGCCGTTGTAGGTGCGTAGGTGGAACCGGGCGCTTTTGACGCGCGCGACGTTCATCTGTCCCCTGGCAATGCCGTTGACGGTGTACGTGTACGGATCGCCGTCGCTGACGAACTTGAGTGCCTTCTGCTTCTCCATCAGCTCCAGCCAGTAGTGGATGGTGTACTTGCCCGCACCGGGGATGATGCGCGGGATGTAGTAGGGGTCGAAATTCTTGTCGTAGAAGTCCTTCCCCATCGGCGAGGCGGCGGGGTCCGCACCGGCCTTCAGGGCACAGATGTTGTGGTAGGCGACCCCCCCGCTCGCGCCGCCGACCACCAGCTTCTTGTTCTTCGGGAAGACGCCGTAGGGCAGGGCCAGCGTGTCCACGGGGTAGTTCGGCTCGTACTTGTGGATGTTGACGACCGCGCCCGCAAGCTCCGCCTGGACGCGGGCGTCGGGCCAGTGCCGGATGCCCGCGAGGTGGTGGATGGTGTGGTTGCCGATCTCGAAACCCTCTTTGACCAGATAATCCATCTTGCCTTGGGCGTAAGACTTCTGGTAGAAGGGCGGCGGCAGTTTCGGGTCGCCGTCGGTCAGCACGAAGAACGTCCCCTTGAGCGGCCAGTCGGCGTGTTTGGCGTGGAAGTCGTCCAGGATGCCGACGGCGCAGTCCGGGTCGATCTTGCCGTCGGCGGTATAATTGAACTGACCCCGCAGGGCGTCGTCGAAGGTGAAGATGACGGGCGACATCCCCACCGGGCAGTCGATCTTGCCCTGCACGTAGTCGTGCAGGCCGATGGGCCGGTAGTTGTGGTCGTACAGCCATTGCACGTCCCGGCGGAAGGCGGCGGCGGGGTACTGATACCCCGTGGTCTTGGTGCCTTTGACGAGATCGTGGTACTCTAGAATCGGCACCAGCCCGGCCTCGTTCGGCTGCACCTTGGTCAGGTCCAGCGGCTGCATCGGCGGCGTCTGGGCGGCGGGCGTGTGCTGGGGCCTGACGGTGGCGACGGCGCGGTGCCCGAACAGGTGACAGCCGGCCAGGGGAACGGCGAAGAGGCCGGCGGCGGACAGGGCGAGGGGGCGGCGGGCGAGGCGCATGGGGGACCTTTTTCTTGCTGATCTTCTGACAAAGACCGGACGACTGCCTGCATTATACCACGCGCCCTCAGGGTGAACAAGGGGCGCAGGGCAAGGAAAAGAATGACCATGACTCTGTGGAACGGTCCCAATAGCCTGCTGGGTCTGCTCGGGGGGATGGGAGGGCATTGGCGCTGGCACGGCGGGGACGGCGTGTGCGAGGTCGCGGGTGGCTGGCTGATCGGGCTGCTGGGGCGGCTCGGCTGGGCCGATGCCATCACGCTGGGCGACGTCGTTTTGTACGCCGATGCGCGCCTGATCCCCGTGCTGCACGCCCACGAAATGGTCCACGTCCGGCAGGGCCGCCGGTGGGGGCCGCTGTTCCTGCCGCTTTACGTCTTGGAGTCTCTCTTCCAATGGCTACGGACCGGGCACGGCTACCGCGCCAACCGCTTCGAGATCGCCGCATACGGGAACGAAGAAGGCGCGGGCGGCGGGAGCCACGGGGCGGACGGCACCTGAAGTCGTGCCCGGTTGTCCGTTTCTGTTGCCCCTACCCGCCCCCTGCGTGGCCCATCGCCCCGAAACGGAAACCCTTTCGGAGCCGAGAAAGGGCACGTCCTGGTGGGATGCCCAGCGGACGAGGCCACCAAGCTGGACCTCATAATAACGGCGGGTTTTTAGGAGCGGGTGACCTGGGGGTGAAAGCGGAACTCGTAGAGTGGTTTTTCCCTGGTGAAGCCCTGGGTAGCTGTGGGGGAAAGCGGATGACATCTGTGCCCGTTTCGCCTCTCTGTTAATGACGCAGTGTCAATAGCAGCAGGACGAATGGATTACTGATAAGATGTGTGAATAAGCCGACACGCGGATTCGAACCGCGGACCTGCTGTTTACGAAACAGCTGCTCTACCACTGAGCCATGTCGGCATTTCGCTGGTGTTGGCGCGCAGGCGGATTATACTGCAAAAGCGGTGCCACTGTCAAGGGCGTTAGCCGCAAATGTTCTTGAGCAGATCCGGGCTGTTCGTGATCACGCCGTCCACGCCGCAGACGTGCAGCATCCGGCGCATGTCCTCGGACAAGTCCACGGTCCAGGCGTAGACCAGCTTGTCGCGCCGGTGCAGGATTTCGACGATCTGCGGCGTCAGCAGCCGGTGGTGCCAGGTCACGGCCTCGGTGTCCAGTTCGAGCAGCAAGGCCGGCGTGATCGCGCCGCCTTCGTCCATGTCCAGGGTCAGGCTCAGGGGGATGCGCGGGTCCAGGCCGCGCAGTATCCGGCGGCTGGCCTCGGGTGCCCCCGCCACCATCAACTCGCCCAGGGGAAACCCCGCGCGGCGGACGGCGCGGGCGACCATGACCTCGGTGCCCGGCTCCTTGAAGTCAAGCATCAGTCCGACCCCCACCTTGGCAGCCAGCGCCAGGGCCTGGTCCAGCGTTGCCAGTGTTTGTCCCCACTCGCCCCCGTGCTGTTGCCATTGGGAGAAGCTGCGGTCTCGCAGCGGCACCTCCTCGCCATCAAGCAGGTGGACGTTCTCGTGGTCCAGGATCAGCACGTCATCGCGCGTCCGCCGCACGTCCACTTCCAGCATCTGCGCGCCCGCCTCGACGGCCCGGCGCAACGATTCGAGTGTGTTGCCTGGGGGAGCAAGGAACGGAGCGCCCCGGTGGCCGATGATGGAAAACGCACGTAACTCAGAGGCCATGACGGATAACCCCGCGAAAACCCGCAAACAGCAGAAGGGAGGGCATAGCCCTCCCTCTCACTCTCGGCGCGTTCCTGACTTGTCTGCGATTAGGAAAAATGCCGCCTACCGGACTTGAACCAGTGACACCTCAATTTTCAGTCGAGTGCTCTACCAACTGAGCTAAGGCGGCGTGTTCTCAGCCGAACGGGACTATTATACCTGCGGTTTCCGGCGAACGCAAGAGCCGGAAGTGATTACTCCCCAGCCGTAAACGGCGGGGCTTCTACAGGTGTTACCTGACAGTCTGTAATCCCAGACTGATTTTGATTAAGTGCCAGAGCCAAGATGTTAATGGCAGCGTTGGTGTCCCTGTCCAGACTTGCGCCACACATCGGGCAAAGATGCCAACGCTCCGACAACTTCTTCTTGGCCCGACAGCCGCAGGCATGACAGTCCTGCGATGTGTGGCGGGGGTCAACAGCGATCACCTCACGAGCGGCACTCTCAGCCTTCTGCGTGAGGACGGTACGGAACATAGACCAACTCGCGTCAGAGATAGACTTGGCGAGGCAGTGGTTTTTGACCATGCCCCTGACGTTGAGTTTCTCGACGGCAATCACGCCAAAGCGGTTGACCAGTCTTCGAGCGATTTGGTGAACAAAATCATGACGCCTGTTGCGCATCCGCTCATGGATACGCGAGAGAACTCTGTTGGCTTTCTTTCGCGCAGGGCTTCGCTCTTTTGTTTTAGCTTGTTTCCTGCTAGCCTTTGCGAGAGCATTTTCATCGCGGCGGAAGAAGCGCGGATTGTTTATGAACTCGCCATTGGACAACGCCAGGAACGAGTTGAGGCCAGCGTCAAGGCCCACGGCTTCAGTAGACTTCGGCAGGAAGTCGCCCTCTTGTTCCACCGAGAAGCACACGAACCACTTGTTGCCGACGCGGTGAATGCAGCACGTCTTGACCTTGCCCGCAAGCGGCCTGTGCAGACGCATCTTGATCGTGCTGTTCGGCTCAGTGATTTTGGACAGGCGCAGACCGCCGTTGACGACCGCGAACCCTGTGCCTGGGAAGCAGAAACTATCGTACCCGTCACCTTTAGTACGAGGGAAGCCAGGGGTCTCTCCTGCCTTTACCCTGCGAAAGAACGCCTTGAAAGCGAGGTCAACGCGCACAGACACATCTTGAAGAACCTGGCTATGCACCTGGGGAAGTTCTAAGTAATCGTGCAAAAGTAATCGAACATTTTGCGTTCAGGTAAAATAGAGGGCATGAAATGTGTCTCCGCCCTCACCGAGACCG
>JAABUQ010000704.1_pt1 | contig 77395 bp, 62 predicted proteins | sample 5560001 | NCBI WGS metagenome assembly JAABUQ01 (sample SAMN10711888, study PRJNA513371) | rock metagenome | isolation source: Antarctica rocks | place: Antarctica: Victoria Land, Finger Mt nord | collected 2015-12-18 | reverse complement strand
GGTCTTTCTCCGCCGCTTGTTCTTGGATCTCTGCGTACGCGTGTTTCAGTTGTCTGACTTCTTCTTCCGTCATGTCCTTAGTCTATCAGCTTTGTCTATCCCCTCCCACAGGGACCTGGGTAGTTACGTCGCAACAAAGAAAAGCGAGAGTATTTGTTATTGTAAAGGGTTGACAAGAATAAAAGCGACACTTTATACTTAGAGTAATCTATAGTTTACTGGGATTATCTCTGTTAACAACAGGTAAACTTTACAAAGAAAGAAAAACGCTAAATATAGTAGCAAAGGAATTGTTATACAGCAGGTGCCCGACATTAGGTAGGTATGTACCTCTCCATCAAGTAGTGTTAATTAGACGAGTAGGTTGATACGTAGGTGTTTATTTCATTTCTCGACTCATTCGTCGTCTACTTCCCTGATCTTGTTCAGGAGAGAGGATCATGTACATGCCTAACTACACAGGGTATCAATTTGGCTCTTATCGTCTCTTGAAACGTATAGGACAAGGGGGCTACGCAGATGTCTACGAAGCAGTAGATATCTACCTCAATACGCGTGTTGCCATCAAAGTATTGCATGATTCCATTGCACCTGACAATCAGGATACCATCCTCAAAGAGGCTCAGGTGATTGCTCACATGAATCACCCACATATCGTAAAAGTCATTGCGTTTAATATTCACCCCGACCCTCAAGGAGATATTCCGTACTTTGTGATGACCTATGCACCTAATGGTGCCCTTGATCGACTTCATCGCAAGGATGAGCAACTTCCTTGGAAAACAATCATTCACTATATGCGACAGATTGCAGATGCATTGGACTATATCCATGAGCAAGGTGTTATTCACCAGGATATAAAACCTGCAAATATGCTGCTAGGAGCAGACTACGAAATTCTCATCAGTGATTTTGGAACAGTAGAGCTTATACAAAACACGGGACCGCATAATCGTGATGAATGTATAGGTACTACAAGTTACATGGCACCCGAACGCTTTACACTAGATGAAAGGCTAAGCCCAGCAAGTGACATTTACTCGTTGGGTGTGATGGTTTTCGAGTGGCTTACTGGCAAACCACTTTTCTCCGGCTCAACCACCAGAATTATTCATCAACATATACACGTTGTTGTCTCTTCACAACGTATGGATGCCCTACAGATCCCTCGTCCTGTACAAGCCGTACTATTGAAGGCACTTGCGAAGAAGCCAACAGATCGCTATCGGCGTGCCTCCGATTTTCTTGCAGCCCTTGAGCAGGCAGAACGTGTACAGGAGCAACTGCAGCGCACACAAAAGCGGCGTGCGGATTGGGGTGAAATGGCGCACATTTTCATTCTCAGTATGATCGCGGCGTTCCTCTTAGGAGCAGGTTTGCATTGGGCATTACATATTGCGTTAATGACCGCGTTAGTTGTTTTCTTCTGGTTTATACTCATCTTGCCTGCTCTAAGTGCGCTGACACGCAGAAATTGGGTTGCGATGACGTTTGCGCTGCTTATCCCTGTCATCGCTGCTGTTGTCGGTGTCGTCTTACGTTCGCTGTTAGGCTTTGGGTGGACTCTCCCAATCTTGCTCATCATTAGTTCGTGTATCGGCCTCTACCGCCGATATCACTAATGAGAGCGATGCGCCCATACAAACGCAGCAAGCACCAGCGTAACACGCTCTTTTCGCGATGTTACATCTCTGTGTATAGTGCGTTTCGCATATACATAAATATTGTTTGACAATAGAGTTACATATCCTATACAATAGGAGACAAGAAGGAACTTCTTCCCCCTCATCTGCAACCTGCACAACAACGGTGTTGAAGGACAGAATCGTTATTTTGGAGTGCAGAGACATGAAAAAATTTATGCTAGCTAGCTCGACACAACAGTACAGGAACTTACTCTGCTCCAGGACTTCTATGTGCATTTGGCACAATCAAGAACAGCCCTCTCGCCCTCTGTTCTGCTCGTCTACTCACGCCTCCGGTCATTGTTGTCGCCTCCACTAATCTGCTGTAACCAGCACACCACCTCACAATCTTCATAGCATGTTTTTACTACTTCACCCCATATGGCATTGCCAATGGGTCAATTTCCCATAGAAAAGAGGGCGGAATACATATATGCAGAATAACCGACCGCTTGATAACCGACCAGATATTGCTCTGAGCAAAGGCACCTCTGATCTCCTCGTGCTCAAGTATATGCGACAGCGTGTGCGCCTTACGCTACACCAGTCAGAGCCATGCGCTACACTACAGCGCCCCATCCTCTACAATTTTCAGGAGCGACACGGGCGCATTCACCGCATCGCTCTCTATAACTGCCAGGAATTGCGACAATGTCCCACGCTTGCGTTTGTCGGGTTTATCAGTAGAAAACAGAAGATGCTAGACACATCTATCGTTGATGAGATACACGCGGTTGATAAGCAGTTAGTCGCGGGAATGGTTAATAATTCAGGTGTTCTGGGCTACTCCTCGTTAGAGCTGCGAACAGGTATCTGGTGCAATCTGGTTTTGATGAATGACATTGAGGCCAAGCAGCAGGTGCTACGTACAGAAACACACGCCCATGCCGCTTACCAGTTGGCACCGCGCTATTATGAGTGGATACGCCTACATACTGGCATCATGCCACAAGGTCTGTTTCACGACGAGATGAAGGCACTGCGTACACGATACTATACGTTCCAGGTGACACAGGCGAAACCCGTTATTCGAGAACAGACCTACATGCGTATGGATGCCAGTTTATCTAATTCGTCTACCCTGATGAAGCTCGACAACCAAGTACGGTAATTGAAAGAGAACGACTGTAGAGGCTTAATTCACTACGCCCTGAGTGGGGTTGGGATGGGACAAGCGCCTGGGGAAATACATCGTTGCCAACACACGCCCCGCTATCCCCATCTTTGGGCATAATGCATGAGGCCCCTACAGAAAACGATGGACACCATTAAATAAAGGACCAACACATGCAAGACCAAATTCAGGACCTAACCATCATTGGCGGGGGTGTGATGGGCCTCTTTACGGCCTATTATGCCTCCGAGTTCGTCAAGAACATTACTGTTTTGGAGAAGGCAACAGTAAGTAGTGACAACAAGAAAGCGGCCTCGTTCAGCTATACACGCTCGATTAGAAACGATTATCTTGATCCATTTTACGCACAACTCGCCTATGAAGCGCGGCGTTTGTGGCTCGATTTTCAGCAAAAGGCCGAGGCACCATTTCTGATTGAATGTGGGTGTCTAAATCTTGCGAAAAAGAGCATCACCCCTGACCTCTCCACAACATATGCGGTCCAGAGCTACGACGTTTTGCAACAACTACACCTCAAGGCTGAGGAGTTCAACTCCGAGAGCTTGCAACAACGCTTTCCTCAATTCGACGTTGACCTGGCGCGACTCGATGTTGAGGCTGGTCTGCTCTATGTGCCAGAGGTAACGCACACACTGCTAGCGGCACTGCACGAACGCGGAGTACGCATACTTGAACATGTTGCTGTGACCCGCATCGCGCAGCACGACCAGCAACTCTCCATCAGCACAAATCAAGGAGAGTTCGTCACACAAAAGTTGGTAGTCACGGCTGGACTTGGTACCAACGAGGTCTTAGAGCGCGTTGAGAACTGCATAGTCTCTTTTCCGCTTTCGCCCGATCGTCCCAGTCAGGCCAAATATTTTATTCCATCGTCAAAGAAGTGGAAGCAATTTACGTCGGAGACACTGCCCGTTTTTGCCTATCTCGATGTAGGTATCTATGGGCATCCTATCTATTCCAACAAAGTGCCAGGAGTCAAAATCGGTTTTTATAACCCGCCGGATGTCAAGACGCTCAACACACGCATTCGGAACGTGCATAGCTTTGTCGAAGAATGTATGCCCTCGCTTCTCGACGCCGAAACTGTGGATGTGACCGAGGTTGACCAGTGCTTTTATGATCTGGTAGCCGACGACAACTTTATTATGGGCGATATTCCCGACTTCTCTCATATCATCGTTGGGGTTGGTTGGCGCGGTACAGGCTACAAATACGCATCATGGATAGGTCGCACGCTGATGCAATTGGCGCTGCAGGGCAGCACAGTCTACAACATTTCGCGTTTTTCGCCACACAGATTTTCCCACGTAGCATAGTACACGGAAAGAGTAAGAAAATGCAACACAGAACAACACGCGGTATTCTACAACGTTTACACCAAGGGATTGTGCTAGGTTCAGAAGGTTATGTCTTTGAGCTAGAGCGTCGAGGCTATATCAAGGCAGGTCCCTATGTGCCGGAGGTCGTGCTGGATTTTCCAGAGGCGGTCAAAGAACTGCACCGCGAATTTTTACGCGCAGGTAGCGAGGTCATGGTTGCGCTCACCTATTACGCTCATCGTGAAAAACTCAAGGATGTTGGGCGAGAAAACGACCTTGAACGCATGAACCGGCAAGCGGTGCGACTCGCCAACGAGGTTGCACGCGAAGGTGATGCGCTCGTCGCAGGCAATATCTGTAACACCTGGGCTTATGACCCGCACAACGCGAAGGAGTCGGCAAAAGTTGTGCATGCTATGTACGAAGAGCAACTTGGCTGGGCTGTTGAAGAGGGTATAGACTTCGTAATCTCAGAAACTAACGATTATTTAGGCGAGGCATTGATTGCACTGGACGTAATTAAGCAACTCAAATTGCCTGCGATGGTCACGCTTGCCTCCGTACAAAAAGACCAGACACGTGACGGCTACGATTATGTTGAGGCGTGCAAACGTCTTGCCGATGCAGGAGCCGATATTGTCGGCCTGAACTGTGACCGAGGACCAGAAACCATGCTTCCTCTGATCGAGCAAGTGCGTTCTTCCGTAAACTGCTATGTCGCCGCACAGCCTGTACCTTACAAAACAAATGCACAACATCCCACCTTTGAGGCGTTGGAGCTGGACAATGGGCAACGAGCCTTCCCGCTTGCCCTTGAGCCATTCTTGCATAACCGTTTCGAGATGGCGGATTTTGCACGCAAGGCACAACACATCGGCGTCAACTACATTGGCATCTGTTGCGGTGGTGCGCCACACTATGTACGTGCGATGGCTGAGGCACTAGGACGTACTGTTCCTGCAAGCAAATACTCGCCTGCAATGGAGCTTCATCCCATGCTAGGGACGCAAGTGGAATCCAAGAACCAGGAATTTCTGGTAGATTGGAAAAGCTGATGTTGCGATTTGCTACTTTTCTTTCACCTGTCTTATACGATACCTACGCCTCTATCGCACACTATATTGGGGAACGTTTAGGCGTTCCCACAACACTGCACATTGGTCAATCATTAGACGAGTTCGCTGCAGGTGAAGCTGACGTTGGTTTCCTGTGTGGTCTGCTCTATGCCAATATGCAACAACCACGCTCCGTCGAACTGCTGGCAGCACCTGTCGTGCAGGGAAGTCGTTATCACGGTGAGCCTTTGTACTACTCTGATGTCATTGTGCGTAACGACAGTTCGTACAACTCATTTGATGCGCTACAAGGGTGTCGCTGGGCCTATAATGAAGAGGCTTCGCATTCCGGCTACAACATCGTCAGCTATAGCTTGCTTCTAAGAGGCAAGACATTCGACTCCTTTGGTTCGATGCTCAAGACCGGCTCACACTTTGCATCAGTACAAGCCATTCTGGATGGAAAAGCGGATGCAGCCGCCATTGACTCACACGTTCTCGACGTCTGGTTTCAGCAGAAACCACAGTTTGCACGCCAGTTACGCGTTATAGCTATGTTGGGACCGTCAACAATTCCGCCCATTGTCGCATCCACACACGTAGATACACAGATAAGACACCGTATACAAGAGATACTGTGTGCCATGCATGAAGACGTTTACGGAGCTGATGGCTTACACACAGGCTTCATAGAGCGCCTTGTCCCTATAGCCGATACTCACTATGATGATATTCGTTGCATGTTGGCGCGTGTGCAAAAGCAAGAGAGAAGTGCGCTACCTTGCAGGTGAGGGGCTGTGCCATTAAGAGCATGACAGGGCAAGCCCTGTCATGCTCCCCTCGCAATAGACCTAGTAAATATTTGGTTCAGGTTGTCGATCTAGTACTCATGTTCTATAATTGTGTATATCATATTGCTTGCGATACGTGTACATAGTAGATGCGAATAGGAAGACCATAAGGGTCTTCACTACATGTAAAGGAACATATCATAATGACTCAATCAAATACAACTGGACACGAAACACAAAGTGAAAATCTACAAGATTCACCTATGATGGCTCATTTGTTGGATGCCCTTAAGCAGGGTACCGATATTGGACATTATGGGCGTCTAACGTTTGTGATGATTGCACGTCACTTTTTGCCAGACGATGAGATTGTTGAACTACTGAGTCATCAGCCCGACCACAATGCAACTGAGGCACGCGCCCTATTGCATCAGGTCAAGGCACGCGACTACAATCCTCCCAAGCGCGAGCGCATTATAGAGTGGCAGTCCCAGCAGGATTTTCCAATTTGTCCAACGCCTGACGATCCAGGAACGTGTAATGTCTACCAGGAACTCCGTTTCCCTGGTGGCATTTACGAGAACATCAACAACTTCTACGAAGAAAAGGCTGAGTCCGACGAGAAAAAATAGGACAAACAACAAGAGTTGTGGTGCGGATACCCGCACCACAACTCTTGTTGTTTGTCCTATTTTTCTTGTTCTGTAGGACGAATCATGCTGTTGAGTCGAGAGGACATAGCAAAAAAGGCGAATATATTGTGAGAAGAAGGTCGAGGTGATATAAAGCAAGTATATTCCCTTTTATGCGGGGCAAGAGGATACTATGATACATGCTAGATAAGAAAGTATAGATTTATGAATATTTTGCTGACTGGAGCATTCGGTAACATCGGCTCCAGTACTTTGCAGGAACTGGTACGACAGGGTCATACGGTGCGCTGCTTCGATGTACACACGAAGAAAAACGCGAAACGCGTACAGCAACTTTCTCAGCAATTTGCGTTCGAGACGGTATGGGGTGACATTCGCAATGCTGCACAAGTCGCGGATGCGGTTCGGGAGCAGGAGCTTATCATCCACTTGGCCTATATGATTCCGCCTGCTGTCGATGAACACCCCGAAGAGGCACGTGCAATCAACGTCGATGGTACATTGAATGTCATTGCCGCCATGCAACAGGCTTCTCCACATCCGAAGTTGTTCTTTGGCTCGACACTCGACTTATTCGGACGTACTCAGAAACTACCACCACCGCGTACCATCAATGATCCCATTATGGCTACGGATGCCTATACAGAACACAAGCTGCTGTGCGAAACGAAGGTGAAGGAGTCGGGATTGGAATGGGCTATTTTTCGCTTCGCTGATGTGCCGCCTCTGGAGCCACGTCAACCACATCCAATCATGTTCAATATTCCACTCGATACGCGCTTCGAGATGGTGCATACCTATGACGTTGGACTCGCCATCGCCAACGGCATTAAAAATCCTATCTGGGGCAGTATCTGGCTCATCGGAGGCGGAAAAAGTTGTCAGGTGCGCTATCGTGATTATTTGAATCGTTCGTTGCAGGTAACAGGTATCAAAGAGCTACCAGAGAGTGCCTTCACAACCGTAGAATACTGCACCGATTGGCTCGATACACACGCGAGTGAAGCATTACTACACTATCAACGCCACACCTTTGACGAGATAATGGCTGAACTCGCAAAGGTCAATGCACCCCCTGTTCCTATACGCTACATTTTGCCGTTATTTGCCCCACTCATCAAGCAGCAACTTCTCAAAATGTCTCCATACTATAAGAAGTCGTAGTACTCTGACACTCTTCATGTGTCACTTGCCGCCTTCGGCAGCAAGGAAGAGGGGAAACTGGGGCACAGCCCCAGACCATTGACTCCAACTCATTCCCTTTGCTTCTCATGTGGCTTGCAGGCAGGAGCGGGGCATGACAGGGGCAAGCCCATTGACTCCAACTTATTCATACATTGGCGTCCGGACCGCATGACAGGGACAAGCCCTGTCACTACGATACACGAGGTCACGTGGCAAGCCACGTCGTGGCGTTTCGTCGTCTCGGAGTGACAGGGCTCGTCCCTGTCATGCCGCCCACCCACTTTGCAGGCTCTTCTATGAGTGAGTTGGAGTCAATGGGGCAAGCCCTGTCACGACGATATGACCCTTTGGCGTGGCTCCGTCACGCAGTTCCGTGTCTCGTCGTGACAGGGCTTGCCCCTGTCATGTCGCCCACCACGCCGCTTCATGAATGAGTTGGAGTCAATGAGCCCCAGACCCCAGTCAAGGAGCACACGCCCTTACATCCCCGCTTTTGAGAGGGGACACATGAAGAGTGTCAGAGTACTACCACAGGGTGTCACTTACTTCGATTACAATTCTCTCCCCTGTCTTCTTGAAGATGAGACAGCATTGCGTTGATATTCGAGCAAAATGGCGTCGAGCAGTGTCCCAGTGCGTGGAAGTTGTACAGGTTGGCCTCTGTGACGTGCGTACTCCATACGCTGCTGTATCTCGTAGAGAGCAGCATTTATACGATCAAACTGGTCTGCCTTTTCATGTGTAGACTGGAGTCGATTGAGCAGGTTATTCAATGGAACCGCCACCTGCCACAGGACGTTATCCGCATTCAGTGGAACACGTGCGTTCATGTCACCGTTCGCGATACGAGCATGTATCTGGGCAATTGTCGCAATACCCTCTGCCAGTTGCTCTTGCTCATCCGCGCGAAATTGCGCCTGTTGCACGAGTTCTTGCCGCAATTGAGCAATCTCTTCCGCACGATCCGCACGTCGAATAGTGTTGAGCAGATTTCGCATGATGACATAAGTTACAACTGCGACAATAATCTGGATAGACAAAGGCAGTATTAAGGAGACCGTGTACAGTTGCTGATCCATCATGCGCTGATATGCCACAGTACGCGGCAGAAAGGGAAGGACCCCGATTAAGACACATGCTAACCCGCTAAGAAAACCAACAATCAGGGCTGCGATTGGTGGCATGAGCGCACCTGCAAGAATAATACCAATCACAAGCGCGTTCAAAATCGGAATGAGCGTGGGATCGAGCGGATTGGTGACGAGTGGTCCAATCACCACAAGAAAGACATACCCTATAATACAACTCGCGGATGCAATCTGGTAGCGCAAACGTCCAAGCACAAAGGAGCTTACCAGCAGCGCGAGCATTCCGTAGGCAATAGGCGGTGACGATGGGCTGCGTGGCGAGTCAAAAATCATGAAGGGCGCGACTAACGCATTAAGAATAAAAACGAGGAGCAAGAAGGCACTCGTCAGACGAGCATAGCGTATGCGCTCCCGCTGCATCGGCGTCACATTGGGTTCATGTTGAGGAAGCGCTATGCCATACCACCATGTAAGTATCCGTCTCATAAAACTACCTTACCTCATCTCTCTAGTACACCTTCACCATACTTAATGAAAGCGGATAATCGATTGTTGAGTGAGAAAATCAAGCATTTGATTGACAATAATTCTGGATAGAGGAAGCCGCGCACGAATCTCGGCAACAGAACGTACTCCATTTATCTGTGACAGGACAGATCTGACAAGAATACGATCTTTATGCGAGAGATGAGCAAATTGCGCCATGCTCACCTGCACAACCAGATAGGGAATGAGATGTTCCTCGGTAGGAGGCGACAACGCTGTTCCAGGTTGCATCTCGGATTGGCGAGGTAGACTACCTGAAGAGAGAGAGGGTAACGCAGGAACTATAGGAACTACACTTTGGTCGGACGTCAGCGTCACGTCCCAGTTCTCAAACGTATAGAGCGATGGCAAAAGTCCATACCCATCAAATTGTTGACCACTTTTAGTAACAAGGAGGCAACGAGTAATAGCTCCTTTTGTCACGTTGATAACGCAAAGGCATGGCTCGTTCAAGGTGCTTACCTCTTTAGGAAGCTCTCGCTGCAAAACTCCCGCCTGTCCCAACAGTGTCTCAATGACCGTCTTCAGATCGAGATAATACGTTTTCCCCATTCACCTGCTTCTCAAATACAAGTAGTGTTGGCCTATCGTATCATGGATCACGTCGTAACAGAAAATATATAGCCCTATTGTGTCACATTCTTGGTCGTGCACACATTGTATCCCCACAAAGAACAAAATGTGAGTGGTATATCTACAATCCAGTTCTTCAAGGCTGGGTCATATGCACCATTTCCTCCAACAACATTTGTAGTGTGGTTTCAGGGTCAGAACACAAGCCACTATGCATAGGTGAAGTCTGTACAACAGTGCTACGTGGGGCAACAAGCCAATGGAAGCGCTCAGATTGCGAGAGTGCTCCAATGGGGCCAGCATTTTTGCCACCGGCACAGACGAGTGCAAGTAAGTCGAGGTGGTACTTTACTTCATCAATATCAACATAGGGGGCGAAAATGCTTAGGCGGTGTGTGTCAAGCGCGATACGAGTATGGAGAAAGCGACGCGTGCGACAAAAGAGAATGACGCCGACGTTGAGAAACTCTCCACGTTCGACACGTGGCACCACCCGCACAACGGCGTAGTCATACGAGGCTAGCACGTGCATGCAAAGCCTCCTCTACAAAAATCTGTGATGCCGTGAGACGATCCAGTAGATAGGCAAGATACGCTGCCCGACGCTCCTCTTTTGTCGCGAAAAGGAGGTCGTCGTTCAGCCACTCGTCGGGAATAGTGGCGATAATACTTGCAAGAAGTGACGCGTTCAGACGGCTCTTGAGCAATGCATCTACCTCAGTAAGTTGAGTGGCGACAGGCAATAAGACATGATCTTTAATCTGGGCAAAGGGTGAACGACTCCGTTCCAGATACTGTGCGCCTGTGTGATGAAAATAGAGCGAGGCTCCGTGATCGATTAAATACAAGCGTTTATGCCAGAAGAGCATATTGGTATTGCGCGGTGTACGATCAACATTGGAGACATAGGCATCAAACCAAACAATAGACGACGCAAGCAGCGGATCAAGCATGCGTGCATCTAACGCATCGAAGGTGAGAGACCCTGGTAAATAGTCGAGCGCGAGATTAAGACCTATACTTGCCTTGATTAAGTTGTATATTTCGTAGTCTGGCTCGTTGCGCCCTAATGCAGCGTCTAACTCCATAAACACGATCTCTGGCACCATTAAACCAAGTGCGCGTGCAAGCTCGCCTGCTACAAGTTCCGCAATGAGCGACTTTGGTCCTTGACCCGCTCCGCGAAACTTGAGCACATACAGGCCATCATCCTCCGCCTCGACAATCGCAGGTAGGGAGCCGCCCTCTCGTAACGGCGTCACATAGCGTGTAGCTGTAAGTGTTCTTAGCATATAATCTATTCTACCATACTCTTGTATGAGATAAATGGGTAGATAGAAGAAACAAAAAGAAACAAACTTTGCCTCAGTACGTTATAAGTATGTAGAAGAGTAAAACCTTATGCGCTATGCTATATCCAAAATCACTATACTTTACTTTTATGCTTGTTTCCATCTGATAGAGGAGTTGTATGTCCGATATATCGAACACACCTGGTACGCCGAATTCATCGCAAAGCGATGGAATACCTACAAAGAATCTCTCAAATGATTTATTCAAGGGACCTTTTGTTCCTGGCGTGCCTGTACAGCATAACACTCCTCCTGCACACCCTCAGTATACACCTGGCGATGCACCTGTGCGTTCAGTAGACGGAGGTATGTCACCATCTTTGGAGCAGGGTGAGTTTCAAATTCCACCCTTGATACTAGCTGATATGCAAAAGGCGGCAACTAGATACCCTTCCACTGACCCGATGGCTGATCTTAACAATAGAGAAGAGCGGGCGCGGGTCAATGCGTTACAGGCTGTAGCGCTGTCGAGCAAAAATAGTCTCCAAAGAAATGCAGCGGTTTCGCCTGGAATACCTGTTGCTCCTGTTGCGCAAAGAGAACTCCCACCACATTCGAAGCGCACAAAATTTTTATTGCTTATTTTTTTGCTTGCCTCTCTTATCCCTACTATCATCGGCATTTCAGACAACATAGGTCTGTATGCCATGTACAGTCATGGCTATAGTGGTGTACAACATTTGCTCTATGTGCGCAATCTCTTCAACGATCTAAAAGCACATCCAACCAATTTAGATATCAACAAACTGCACCAGGTGCAGACAGAGCTACAGGATGCGCGTGAGGATTTCAAAGTACTTCATACAGAGTTGACGCGGAATGTCTATGTGAATGCCGCAAGTAGTGTGCTTCCCAAATATATCTCTTCAGCACTCGCGCTCAGTCAGATTGGTACCGATGCGTCAGATATAGGGCAGGCACTGGCAAAAATGGCGATAGACTTCGCGCCAGCACTGCATAGTTCGCTGCTTGCGACCTCAACACAACCGCTTGTCACACCCGGTATGCTCACGCAAGCTCGTTCGGTTATTGACTACAGTTTACCGCTGATAAAGGATATTCAGGCACAAACGCCGTCGCTCTCGCTCGATATCTTGCCCATCAGTGCCACGCAACGTGACCAAATTATGCAGGCTATTCAACTGTTACCCTTAGCCGTAACCGACATGACACAGGCGCATGATTTAATGGACGCGATGGGCTGGATACTTGGTGTTGGTCAACCGCGTACGTTCCTGGTACAGACCATGGATCGTGCGGAGTTACGTGCCACTGGTGGGTTTACAGGGCAGTTTGGCGAACTCTCGCTGAATGGCGGGCGTATGAGCCCCTTCAAACTACAGAATATTGCGCTGTTTGAATATGGAGACAATGTACCCAATCTAGGAAAATCTCCGCCAGCCACATATACGTCATGGTGGCCTATCGCCAATTGGGGTTTGCGCGACTCAAACCTGTCCGCCGATTTTCCCACTTCGGCACGTATAGCTATTGACACATACAAATACGAGTTCAAGCATCAGGTTGATGGCGTCATCGTCTTTTCGCCCTTTCTTATCTCGCGTGTCATTGCCGCAACAGGGTCTATCTATGTACCTGAATATAATGAAACCATTACCGCACAAAACTTTGAGAGTAGACTGCATTACTACCAACTAGACAACGTAGGTATCCGTAAAGAAGAGATCGTCGAGCATGTTGAAAGTCCAGACATCGCACGTAAACTCTTTACAGGCCGTCTCACTAAGTTGCTGATGGATAAAGTTAAGCATGCACAAACGAACGATTTAATTGGTATCGCGCACGAGATGTTGCATGCCTTGAAAACGCGAGACTTACAGGCGTTTGTGACAAACACGCAAATCGAGAATCTACTCGTTAAATATGATGCGGCGGCTGTGATGGATCGCTCAACAACACACGATGGTCTCTTCGTTGTACAAGCGAATGTGAGTGCCAACAAAGGTTCACAGTATGTGCGAACGAGTATGCATGACACGGTAACACTCGATGCAAACGGTGGCGCAACGCACACCTTGCAAATACGCCTTGTTTACCATATGATAGATCAAGTGTATGGACCTGACACCTACCATGATTATGTACGTGTCTATGTGCCTCCTACCAGTAAGTTTTTGGGAGGCAATGGCTTTGAGCAGTTGGGGCAACCATACTGTAGTACGTCCGCGGGCTTTGGCGCATGTCCAGCCTATGATGCATACGGCGATGGAGATTTGATGTGCCCCGCCAACCAGAGTGATCCAATGGTGGAGACAAACCAGATTACTGACCCTAACAATGGGCGTAATCACCCGTTAAATAAAGAGGGACCGCCGACGAATATGGTCAGCGATGAGCCACAACGCAGCATGTACGCTGGATGGGTGCTTATACCCAAAAACTGTACCGCTACTCTGACGCTCTCGTGGTATGTGCCCCCAATGGGACACAATGCCTATAGTTTGCTTGTACAGCGGCAGCCTGGCACCTATCCTCAGATGGACTTGACCATTCTGCCCACACCAGGAAATTGTGCGGGGCTCAAGACAACCGGCAAATACTTTGATACGATACTCAGCAGTGATCAAACATTCTCGTTAGTCGCTCCTGACGCGAAAGAGGGGGCGAAAACCAACTGTTATGTACAACCAAATTTGTAGGGGCATAATCTGGTCTCTACAGCACAACTATTGACACTTCTATGAGTTGCCTCGTATACTACTTCTGCTATATACACTTATAGGCAGAATAGATGTAAATGTTATTATTGCGTTTACGTCTCATAGGACATTGTTTTTGTAGGAAATTCATCTATGCTATATGAGCATACGATGTTATGGGAAGATTGTAGAAGAGAAGTTATCTATGGAACAACCAGCTATCCTAAACATTACACGCACAGAGACAGCCTATCGTTTTCGTCTTGATCTTCCCGATAGTCCTACTTCCATAGGTCAGGACTATATCACTGAACTTACCAACGAGATACGTGAGCGTTTACGCCGCAACCTGCAAACGGCGGTGCAATCTATGCACACCCTGGCACAGGCAGAGGCCAAACGACAAACGGTCAAACTCGGTGCGGTGAATAATACACTTCTTACGCTGAGTCGCTTTCTTTTTGAGTCACTTCTACCTTCTCCATTGCAAGAAGCACTACGTCGCCTGGACTCCGCGCTCATTCTCAACACCAACACGCCAGATATTCCCTGGGAACTGCTCTTTGATCCACAACCAAAGTCGGGACGCTATCTTGCACAACATACAAGCGTTGGACGCATGTCACAAACTGGACGCGATATGCTGCATCGGGCTCCACTTCCAGAAAGACCTGTGCGCAAACTAGGGCGACGCGAGATACAAGGACTTTCAGTACTCTTTCTCGTCAATCCTACTGGCGAACGTAGTAGTGCAGAGGAAGAGGTGGCAACACTCTGTACAACTCTGCCTGAGTCCATAGCACGCATCATTCTTTACAGACAGCAAGCAAATCAGTTAGAGATGCGGATGCGTCTTAGCGCCGACTCGCCACATGTCATCCATTATGCAGGTCCATTTCCGCTCTCTAACACGGGGGGAGAACCGGTATTGGCCCTTGCTGGCAACTCACGTTTAGATGGGGGAGTTGTAGAGCAACTCTTGCAGTCACTACCCAAAAGACCACTTATTTTTTTGAGTTGCCACGAGGACGAGCGACAGAACCGCAATGGCAATGCTCTTCCCAGTCAGCAAGAACGCGACGACATGATGGAGCGTGTCGCGACAAACTTGCTGGCAGCGGGTGCGGGTTCGCTTGTCACGTTACGTTGGCCCGTCAACACTCTGCGTACCCGTGAGTTTACCTCTCTGTTCTATCAAGACATTAACGATGGCGTTACACTCGGTGAGGCATTGCGTCGTACACGCGTGGCAATGATGCAGCAACACCCCGACGATACAGCATGGATGAGTTTTGTGCTTCATGGTGATCCGACACAGAGGTTAGTTGTTGGCTCCCTTGCGAATAAAGAGCGACCTGCCGAACTCCGTGTAGACGCGTTGGAAGACAGTCATATTATGGCTCCGCTTTTCCCATCTGCGAACTCCTCACCTGATCGTCGCTTTCTACGTGCGGTGCTTGAACTTGCGTTGGGCGAAGCGCGTCGTATGCATAAAGACTATCTTGGCACTCCGCACCTCTTCATTGCACTCACGAAACTTGATGGCGGTTGTACTCAGGATGCGCTACGTAGCCTCGGCTTTTCCTCTAAACAGGTGCGTGATGTTATTCGTCTCGCGCTAGGCTCTGGCAAGGCCACAAGCGATACACCTATTTTGCCCACACGTCGCTGCAAAGAGATATTGCTCACAGCAGAGCGCAATGCAGCAAGCGCTGGAACACCGGCGGTTGATGAGCGTGCGATAGCGCAGGCTGTGTTGGGCGAGGGCGATGGTGTCACGCATGAGCTTCTGACAAAACTAGGCATCAATCCGACCCAACTTATCGACCTGATTACCACCAGCAACGCACGCGCACTCCTAGAGCTTGTACCCTCCGCAAATCCCAGTCCTGACGCCGCTCCTGGCGATATTCCAGAAGGACTTCATCCAGAATCTGGTACAAAAGGTGGCGCGTCGGTGTTGGAACGCTTGGGGCGTGACCTGACCAAACAAGCGGCCAATAAGCAGTTGACACCACTGATTGGACGCGATAAAGAGATTCGCCAACTTATGCAGACGATGATGCTCAAGGACCGCAACAATCCTATTCTGATAGGCGACTCAGGTGTGGGCAAAACAACCATCGTTGGCGGCCTTGCACAACGTATCATCGATGGCAAAGTTCCACCCGAATTGCGTGGCAAGCGTTTGATTGAGCTTTCCGCAAGTTCACTGGTCGCGGGCACAAAGTATCGTGGCGAGTTTGAAGAGCGACTGCTCAAGGTGTTAGAAGAGGCAGAGGGAAGCGGCAACATCATTCTCTTCATCGACGAAATGCATCTGCTCATTGGGACTGGCCGCGCGGCTGATGGCAGTATCGACGCGGCAGGCATTCTCAAACCAGCATTGGCAGGTGGACGTTTACGCTGTATTGGGGCCACGACGCCACAAGAGTACCGCACTATTGAGAAAGATGCTGCGATGGAGCGTCGTCTACGCCCCATTCAGATTGAGGAACCAACTTCCGATGAGGCGCTGGCTATTCTTCATGGCATGCGTGATCTGTACGAACAGCATCACCATGCCACCATTACCGATGAAGCACTAGAGGCCGCTGTACATCTCTCGGTGCAGTATTTACCCAATATGCGTCTACCAGACAAAGCGTGTAGTGTTCTTGACGAGGCGTGTTCACAGGCTCGTGTCTTTTCGATAGAGCAAGAGGAGCAGGAAGAGCAACCCTTTGAGGACGACGATGACAGACTGGTATCACCAATTATTACAGCACCAATGATTGCTGAGATTATCTCGTCTCGTACCGGCATTCCTGTTCGTGCGCCTGGACGCGAGGAACGGGATCGCTTGCTGAGTCTTGAGTCACGCCTCAAGACGCGTGTGATTGGGCAGAATGAGGCGGTCAAACGTGTAAGCCAGGCCATTCAGGTAGCACGTGCTGGTCTCAAGCCGCATAATCGTCCGGCGGGTGTCTTCCTCTTCCTGGGACCAACCGGCGTTGGTAAAACAGAGCTTGCACGTGCGCTAGCCTCCGAGGTATTTGGTTCACCAGAGCATCTCATTCGTGTTGATATGTCTGAGTACATGGAAAAGCATGCTGTCTCGCGTATGATTGGCTCTCCTCCAGGCTATGTTGGCTACGATCAGGAAGGCCAGTTGACAGGAAAATTGCGCCGCCGTCCTCATTGTGTCGTCTTGCTTGACGAGGTTGAAAAGGCACATCCAGAGGTGTTTGACCTCTTCCTACAAGTCTTTGATGCGGGGCGTTTGACTGATGCACAGGGTCATACAGTAGACGCACAGCACGCGATCTGGATTATGACCTCGAACGTGGGAACGGATATGCTTGGCCGCTCAATGCCACACGGTTTCCGTGCTGGCGTCAAAGCTAACGCAGAAGAGATGCAGCGAGACCGCTTGTTAGAGCGTTTACGCCAAACCTTTCGACCAGAGTTTCTCAACCGTATCGACGAGGTAGTAATCTTCCATCCCCTAGAGCAAGAACAGGCGCACGCGATTACACGCTTGCAGATGAATGAACTGGGGGCGCGTCTACTAGAGCAAGGATTGATTTTGCAGGCCGATGAGAGCGCGATAGACCTGCTGTGTGAAGAGGGCTTTAGCGAGACACAGGGAGCGCGTCCGCTGCGCCGTGTCATCGAAAAGCTTCTGACGGTGCCACTGAGTATGCGTATCCTGCTCGCCGACATTCCAGAGAATGGTGAGGTTCATGTCAGTGCCACCCCCGATGGAAATCTAGCAATCGACATCCGTGAACCTAGCCCAAAGGTCGAGGTGATGGCTGATGTCGAGATAAACGCGATGTAAATAAACAACAATGTGTGCCGATGTGTTTCCACATCGGCACACATTGTTGTTTATTTTTTGCCCCATTTGTAGATGTAGGCTCGCGTATCCATTTTGCGTTGCATACCACTTAGGGCCATGTAGCGCACAAGGCCGAAGATGGAACGTTCGGGTGCCCACGGACGATCATGCTTGCCACCAATTGCCCACGCGATACCTGTATAGCCATTGGCATCACGTCCATCAATCTCATACTTATCATTGAGATAGACCGCATCGTTGAACGCATCTTCCGGTGAGGCGGTCCATTCGAGTATCTTCTTGGCCCAATACATCCTCATGTAGCCATGCATACGGCCAGTGGTCTCCATTTCGCGCTGGCTAGCGTTCCATAACTCGTCATGCGTCTTCGTCTGCTCTAATTCTTCACGCGTATAAACCCACAGACGTGGGTCGTTCTCGTGTTTCTTGAGTGTCTTCTTGCCCCAATCTGGACAACCTTCTAACGAGTCGTAGTGGGGATTGTGTAACACGAAGTTAATCGCCAATTCGCGCCGTACAATCAACTCTTCCAGGTAGGCGGTACGTCCTCCAGTTGCATCAATCTCCGCGCTGCCTGTTGACTCTGGCACATGTTGCTCAATATCCCAGGCCATTTGTTGCACGGAGATATGGCCGAAGTGAAGGTAGGCCGAAAGCTCGCTTGTCTCCGAGACCTCTGGCAGATTGCGCCGTTGCGCATAGCTCATAAGCCGCTCTTGAATGAACACGCCAAGACGACGCTTCCCTTCATCCTCTCCACCATGAAATTGTTGTGATGGCTCGACTGTACAGTCAATCTGCAAGCTTGTCAGATAGCCAAGCGGGTTGTGCGTGTCGCCAGCATCTATAGGTGCCTCTTGTAGTGGATACTCCGTTTCCACATCGACAATTGGTTGTAGATATCTGGGAAGTATGCGTTGTAATTTGGGACGGAGTGTACGGGCCGCCCACTCCTCTTGTGGAAAGTATTTGCTGGGGACAACCACATCGGCATCAACACAGGCAAAGGGAACTCGTAGCTGTTCTTTGACCTCTGCACGCCAGGAGCGGGGAGTACGCAATTCGGCTTCATCACTGATAACCGCTGCAACATATAACTCTTGTGTCAGTTTCACAACCTCTTCAGGTGGTACGCCACGACGGATAATCAATGGAGTGCCACGCTGTTGCAGGTGCCTTGCGGCAACCTCAATTCCTTCAAGCATAAAGGTATAATGACGCAGGTTTGCTGCTGGATATGCTGAAACAACAAACAGGACAACCACAGGGAGTTGTAAGGCATTGCCTAACGCAATAGCTGCGTTGAGCGCAGAGTTGTCTTGTCCACGTTGTGCCCGCTGCATCCAGTACAGCACATATTGCCCATTCTCAGCACACGTACCAGTGCGATATATTTGAACACGATCATTGTCTGTAAAGAATTTTGTAATATCAAGCATAGAAAGTTGTTCTCCTCTCCTCTGTACACGAGACGCACGCATCTGAAAATTCAGGTTATGGATAGGAGAGAAATTTATCAAAAACGTTAATGGCGTGCAGCTAACGACGTCATTGTCGTTTACCGCACGCCACTACGTGTGGGGGAGAAACAAGGAGACGAGAAAGTCTGTAGTGATGATGATCGAAAAGTTTGCCCGCAGCGGCACTGCCAGGACGCACGTGTAAAAATATTTCTCAACGAAACATGAACGGAACAACGATGCTCAACGTCCTCTGCTCGGAGGCATATTCATGCACAGGAGTCGGAGCATCGCTCAACAGAACAAATGGCACCCCGACGATCATCATTCACTATTGATTACAGTATACACATACCTACTTCATTTACCGTTTCTTTTCGCTTCATTTCTCATTACAAGAAAAATGTGCTTGATAGGCTGCTAGAGCAACAGCCTAGACGATGAGAAGATTGAAAGGGATGGCGACAGCATTCTATACATAAGAATATGTGGAAGTCTTACATAAGACGGTTTATACAAACGTAAAGAATTGGCATGATCGGGCTAAGGTAAAACGCACGGGCGACCACAAGGGTCGCCCGTGCGTTTTACCTAGGATACGTATCGTCGTATAGTAGGGGCGACCCTTGTGGTCGCCCGTTGGTCCCCACCACATCTTCCACCGCGTGTGATGTAGTACGTTCCATCATTTTTTGATGCCTTGTGGTCGCCCGTTGGTCCCCACCACATCTTCCACCGACTTTTAAACAGCCTAACCCTTGTAGTCGCCCCTTGGGATTTCATCCCTTACAAGTATTAGACACAAGCCCTGTCATTTTACCCCAGAGCCAATTTGCCCGTCCCTCATTACATCACACGCGTTGGTGTAATGCGAATGGCTTGGCTATACTCTGCCGCCATCTGCTCCGGGGTAAAGCCGATGCGCTTGATGCCCTCACCATACTTTTTAACATACGTCGAAAGTGTTAGCTTCACCTCTTCTTGCGCAAGAAGTGTAGCGGTTCCCTCGATAGTGATTGGATCGGAGCCATTGTTGGTATTGTCTACTGCAAGTAGGACATTTGGGTTGTGCTGTATATTGCGTACCTTCTGATTGTTTGGGCGGCTAAAAATCAGAACCGATTCGCCATCCCAAAGAAACCAGACCACTACGGTATGTGGGCGTCCATCGGGTCGAACCGAGCTCAGCCAGACGATTTCATCGTTGTGCAGACGTTGGTCAATATGTGTATCTCGTTGCTGTGTCAAATCCAATACAGATGCCATACGTTTGTTGCTCCCTTCATGGTTGAAACAGGAATTGAGAAGTCGGAAATATTTGCCTTATGGCTATTTCCCTTCATCGTTACAGCTACAACAACATCTTCCTCATGCATTTTCATTCCGTAGCATAGACAGTCATATACATGCTTGTCTCACGAACACGGTGTGGTTACGTGAGATATACTATTAAGAACATTTTGTAGATGAAAGAAAAGGACGCATGACACAACAAACTCACTCCTGGTGGCAAACTGGCACTATTTATCAGATATATCCACGTAGTTTTCTTGATAGCAATGGCGATGGTGTAGGAGACCTTCCTGGTATTACGAGCAAATTGGACTATCTACGCTGGCTTGGCGTTGATGCACTCTGGCTCTCTCCCATCTATCCTTCTCCGATGGCGGACTTTGGCTATGACATTAGCAACTATACTGATGTTCACCCACTCTTTGGAACGCTTGAGGATATGGATACGCTGCTACAACAGGCTCATCAACGAGACCTGAAGGTCATTCTTGACTTTGTTCCCAATCACACATCTGATGAGCATCCCTGGTTTCAGGAGTCGCGCTCCAGCCGGACAAACACGAAACGTGACTGGTACATCTGGCGCGATCCAGCACCCGATGGTGGTCCTCCCAATAACTGGACAAGTCTGTTCGGCGGCCCTGCCTGGCAACTCGATGAGCAGACTGGACAATACTACCTGCACTTGTTCGATGGAAAGCAAGCCGATCTGAACTGGCGCAATCCGCTTGTGCGCGAGGCAATGGACAATGTGTTACGCTTCTGGCTGGAGCGCGGCGTCGATGGTTTCCGTGTCGATGTGCTATGGTTGCTGCTCAAAGATCCGCTGTTCCGCGATAACCCGATAAATCCCGATTGGAAGCCGGGTGATAATCCAAGTGGCTATCAAGAGGGACTCTATACACAGGATCAGCCGGGCATTCACGAGTTAGTACGCGACATGCGTACTTTATTGAAAAACTATGGCGAACGCGTACTGATTGGTGAGATTTATTTACCAGTTGCACGCCTGATGCAGTATTATGGTGAGTCACTAGACGAGGCTCACCTCCCCTTCAACTTTCAATTTGTGACGATGGCAAGCTGGGATGCACGCGACATTCGCCAAATCGTCGATGCATACGAAGCAGCATTACCCGCGGGTGCGTGGCCTAACTGGGTGCTGGGCAATCATGATACAACACGTATTGCAACACGTGTGGGTCGTGAGCAGGCACGTATCGCGCAGATGCTCTTGCTTACGCTGCGTGGCACTCCCACATGCTACTATGGCGATGAAATCGGAATGCAGAACGTTCCTATTCCACACGAACAGTTGCGCGACCCTGTTGCTCTTTTTGCGCCCGAACATAGTCGAGACTACCAGCGAACACCGATGCAATGGAACACCAGTGCGAACACTGGCTTTACAGCGCCCAGCGTGCAACCATGGCTGCCTCTCGCCGCCGACTATTCGACATACAACGTGGAGACTGAGCAAGGTGATTCGCACTCCATGCTGACGTTGACACACGCGCTCTTACAGCTTCGACGTACTGTGCCTGCTCTAAACATTGGCTCTTACGCGTCTCTTGACCAGGACAATGCGGCATGCTTTGTCTATACGAGACGGCATAACGAGCGGCGCTATGTCGTGGCGCTCAATATCTCGGCACAAGAGCAGGTGGTGAAACTGCCAAATTTGGGTAAAGGCTCGATTGCGCTTTCAACACACATGGATCGAGAAGGGCAAGTGGATTTATCCGAGTTTCGCTTAAGAGGCAACGAGGGATACGTGATGGAACTAGTTTAGCCGATGTAGCAAAACAGGTTACAGGCAACATGAGTCGAACTGGTCTTCCAGCGGATGAAGCAATTACTGCATCTCAACCACCTGCGTGGCACAACGACCCCGACCAATGAAGCCAGTATTGTGGCGGCTATCATTTTAATTCAACGGCTTGATGACTGTTCAGCGTAAGTGTAATACTATTTCCTGAAAGCTGATACGCTGTTCCTGTGAGACCGTCGTGCAATGTTTGCCCACTAGAGAAATTGTCCAAATTGGGAATGGTCACGCTGCGCGTACACCAGCAGTTGTTCAGAGCTACAAGCACATTGTTGCTAGCGTTTTCGCGCTCGAAAGCGTAGAAGCTATTATCAACCCATTTCTCACGTTGCACTCCGTTCTGTAATGCTGGATTAGTGTTGCGTACATAGTTCAGTTTAGCAACATAGTTGTAGAGCGTGCTGGTAGTGTCGAAGGAATTGAACATATCCTCGCGATTGGCAGGATCAGCACATCCCTTAAACCCTTTTTCCGTGCCATAGTACATAACCGGGATGCCTCTACTGGAGAAAGCGAAGGCTAAGGCCAGTTGCAGTTGCGGCCATTTATCCCAACTAGCGGATGGATTGCCCGACGCATCACACAGGAAACGATCCACATCGTGATTGTCGATAAAGACACCATTTGTCAGCGGGTCTCTGTAGACACTATCAGAGGAGTAGCGATTGTGGATATTCTGCATGGATTGGTTTTGCCCAAAGACATCGTGAATGGTGTAATACATGGGATAGTCCAGGGCTGCATCGAGGTAATGAGTGTAGTCACCGACATAGTTAGGGTCGCCGTTAAAAACCTCACCGATGGTAAACGTGCCAGCACTCTTCGCGTAGTCGCTCCAGAAAGACTTGGGAACATGCTTGACGGTATCTACACGCAGGCCATCAACGCCAGATGTCTTGACCAACCACTGCACTTGATTAAACAGTGTAGAACGGGTTGTGGAGTCATCCTGGTTCAGATCGTTCAATCCTGCCACGTCCTGGTTTTCCAGATCCCACTGATTGTTGTAGTCAACAATATTCCCGTTATGGTGATAGTTGCTAGCGTTGGGAAACGTCGGAGTGTTGTAATTATAACTGCCTGTATGGTTTGCTACCACGTCGAGCATAACCCAAATGTTACGGTTGTGCGCCTGCTGAACTAACGTTTGCAGAGTACTCATCGTACCTAAGTGCCCATCAATTGAGTAGAAATCGTATCCCCAATAGCCATGATACGCATCTTCGTTATGCTGCATCACAACGGGAGTAATCCAGATCGCGGTAAAGCCCATGTTTTTGATGTAGTCCAGGTGATTGATGATACCCTGGAAATCACCACCATGCCATGCATGAGGATCTGAGGTGTTCGCATTAAAACCACCATACGTATCGTTTGAGGTATCACCATCGCTAAAACGGTCTGTCATCATAAAGTAGATTGAGCGCGAAGACCAGCTTTGAGCCGATTGTGCATGGACGTGACGTGCGGATACTGGAACAAGCACGACTGCAAAAATACAAACAGTGACAAAGAAGAGGGAGAGCGATGTGTAAGCAAGGTGCGTGTACCTCTGCCGCGAGGTCGTTGGAGGAGGGGTAGTCGTGTGCATCAGCGTATGTACTCCGTTCGTCTGCTGCTCTTCTATGAGAAGCAGAGCATCCTCAACAATGACTATAAGAAGCATTCGTTGTTAGTGCGTAACTTAGTCCGTTGAACACAGATACGACAAAAGCCTATAAAAGAAGCATAACATAAGACTAATGAATAGTCAACTAATGAACGTTAAACTGTCAGAGTCATGCAAAAGTCATTGGAGCCTACGTTAGGGGATGATAGGAGCAAGCCTATACACATCAAGTTAAGCATTGTTGGGATGACCACGAGGAAAAAATAGGTCGTCAAGCAGGAGCATGACAGGGACAAGCCCTGTCACTCCTGTACACAAGAGGTCACGGCGTGGCAAGCCACGCGTCCGTCTCTCGGAGTGACAGGGCTTGTCCCTGTCACTCCGAGAGTCATTTCATGGGTGAGCTGGAGTCCATGGCTTGTCCCTGTCATGCCGCCCCCAGAGTCATTTCATGGGTGAGATGGAGTCCATGGCTTGTTCCTGTCATGCTCCTGCCCGACGTTTAAGTTCCTTTTTACCCCTGCTTCTTCTGCCACTCCATCTCCCTTAACTCCACCCTACGTATCTTCCCCGAAATCGTCTTGGGCAAGGTCTCAACGAACTCGATCTCACGAGGGTACTTATATGGTGCCGTCACCCGCTTCACGTAGTCCTGTAGTTCCGTCGCCAATGCTGGTGAAGGTGTATAGCCTGGTGCCAGAATGACATAGGCCTTGACAATCTCACCGCGCATCTCATCAGGACTTGCAACAACGGCTGACTCAGCAACAGCTGGATGCTCTTTCAGTGCACTCTCAACCTCAAATGGTCCGATGCGATATCCAGCGCTAATGATGACATCATCGGCACGCCCGACGAACCAGAAGTATCCATCCTCATCTTTGTAGGCGCGATCACCAGTGATATACCAGTCGCCGCGAATACAGGCCTTCGTTGCATCGGGATTGCGCCAGTACTCTTTGAACATCCACGTTGGACGCTGTGGCTTGATGCTCACTGCGATGTCACCCTCTTTGTTGGGCGGCAGTTCGCTGCCAGAATCGTCGATGACGCTCAAATTGAAGCCAGGGGAAGGCTTACCCATTGAGCCGGGCTTCACCTCTAAAGGCGGAAAGTTGGCGCAGATAAGCACCGTCTCGGTCTGCCCATAGCCATCGCGGATAATTAACCCTGTACTTTGTTGCCACGCACGTATAACTTCCGGGTTCAAAGGTTCTCCTGCTCCAACCACATGACGTAATGCTTTGGGTGGATGCGCCTTCATGTATGCCATTGGCTCATCAAGAACGAGCATGCGATACACGGTTGGAGGTGCACATAGTGTCGAGATAGGGTACTTATTGAGCATTTCTAGCGTCTCGATGGCATTGAACTTGCCGCGAGCATCTTGAATGAACATTGCCGCGCCCATCATCCAGGGGCCGAACAGGTTACTCCACGCGGCCTTGGCCCACCCCATTTCTGAGAGGTTCCAATGGAGATCATCCTCATGCAGGTCAAGCCAATATTTAGCAGTGATCGTATGCCCAATGGGATAGCTTGCCTGTGTGTGAAGCACCATCTTAGGATAGCCAACAGTACCGGAAGTAAAATAGACAAGGCATGGATCATCACTACGAGTCTTGGGTCCTGTGTAGTCCGGTGAGGCTTGCTCGGTAATATGTTGGAAGTTCGTCCAACCCTCACGCTCAGGAGCATCAACGAGGATCGTGAAACGGATGCTTGGGCATTCCTTGCGTACCGCGTCAAACTTTGCCGCGCCCTCTGCATCGGTGATAAAGCCTTGCACCTCTGCCACTTCTGCACGAAACTGGATATCTTTGGAGGTCAAAAGCGTTGTACACGGGATAGGAACCGCTCCCAATTTCATCAGGCCCAGGACTGTTTCCCACCATTCGGGGATGCGCGGCAGCATCACCATCACACGATCACCTTTTTTGATGCCAGGCACGAGAAAGGCATTGGCAGCACGGCTTGAGCGTTCGGCAAATTGTTGGAACGTGATTGAGCGTTCCTCTCCGTTTTGCCCAATCCACAACATCGCAACTTTCTCTGGGTCTGCGGCCCACTTGCCCATCACATCAATGGCAAAATTAAATTGGGCGGGAACATCGAGGGAGAAACTACGTCGTTCAGCCTCGTAATCGGTCATATTTGGAGTTTTCGCCATAAAGAAATGCTCCTTCATAAGACAATGTGCGCTGTAGTATTGAGCGCTATTAAAGAACTACACAACAACGGCTTTGTTGGGCTATTCTCTCGTTGTATCATATCACGAAGGCACGACTAGTGTAGCAGAGAAAATTTCATACATACTTAGCCATGAACAAAAAAAGAGGAGAAACATTTAAGCAGTAACCCACTGATCATCATTTCACACAAGCAGGGTTTGTTCGTCTTCCTCAAAAATAGACAAATTAGGACTGTTTCCGTCCGCAATTCATGATAGACTTCAAGCAGTACCATAACAGAAAGAGGGAATATATCATGAATGACACAACCTTACTTATCATTGATACACAAGTTGGTTTAATTGAGCCTGCCTATCGCGGTAAAGAGGTACTCGACAACATCAATATTTTGCTAGCACAGGCGCGTGCCTCGCATACTCCTGTTATCTATGTGCAGCATGACGGTCCTAAAGGACATGGATTAGAAGTTGCTACTCCTGCATGGTCTATTTCTCCCGCGATTGCGCCACAAGAGGGAGATTTGATCGTCCATAAGCGTGCATTTGATGCTTTTTATGATACAATGCTCAAACAAAAGTTAGAGGCACAACGCATTCAGCATGATGAGGCAGTCCTCACAGCGGCACAACGCATCGCCTATCTTAACGAGGTCGTAAACGGCTTTGCGTCTGACACTCACAGCATTACGGTTAAGCCAACAAATGAGGTTACATTTTCTTGAGTATGCATCTTTCGCGAGAAGAGGCACGGCGCTTTCTCGCGAACTATCATTTTACACAAACAGATATCGCGGGCGTCTTTGAGCGATTAAGTACCGTACAATACGACCCGCTCAATCCCGTTGGACGCAATCCTGATCTTGTCTTCCAGGCACGCATTCCTGGCTATCGCGTCGATGACTGGCAACACGCGGCCTATACCGAACGCGTCATCTATGACTCGTGGGATAAACAAGCCTGCCTTGTGCCGATCAGCGATTGGTCTAAGCGAACATTGATGCGTGAACGCTACGAGCCATACCATGATCGCGAGATACTCAAAAGCCATGCTATCGAAGCCACTGCGATACTCGTCGCTCTTGATGAACGCGGTCCCCTCTCATCGCTTGAACTTGAAGACCGCTCCACCTATGGAGAACGAGGTTCGTGGTATGGTTCGACTGTTGGCAAACGTATTCTGCGTGCGCTGTGGGCAAGTGGAAAACTTGTCACGCATCATCGCAAAGGCGGCAGACACTACTATGATCGTCCCGAACGTGTCATTCCGGCCCAATACTACAACGAACCTCCGCTTATGGATGAAGACGCCTATCATCGCTGGATTATGACGCAGCGCGTTAAGGCGATGGGCTTGCTGCGTCCAATGGCAGAAGCATGTATTTGGAGTGCTTGTGGCGATGCGGCAATCCGCAAACGCGCTATTGCCCATCTTATGGAAGAGGGCACAATAACTCCACTTCATATCGAAGGTAAGACATGGACGTACTACATGCTCACTGATATGTTACCGCGACTGAATGCAGAACTCCTGAAGCCGCGCATGATCTTTCTAGGTCCGCTTGATAGCATTTTGTGGGACCGCAAAGCCATACAACATATTTTCAACTTTGACTACATGTGGGAGGTCTACAAGCCAGTCGCGCAACGCCGCTGGGGCTATTATGTATTGCCCGTCTTCTACAAAGATCGTTTTGTCGCACGCCTCGACTCTCGCCTTGAGAAGGGCATATGGAACATTCTAAACTGGTGGTGGGAATCCGATGTGGAAGTAGACGACGAATTGCAAGAAGCATTGCAGGCTGCCAAGACAGAATTTTTGTATTATCTACGAGTGCAAGATATACTTGGCGTCTATGCGGGCAACCATATCTAAAGGGTGATGATAGAATAGAACATACATTCTTCATGGGCAATTTTTCAAAAAAGGAGCACCTGAAAACCCTATGAACTTGATAAACCGCATCAAAGCCTCTCTTCTTGCTGGTCAGCATGGTCATCCAACCGGTATCATTGGGCGCATGCTTGGCGAGCGTATGGTACGCCAGCACATTCCAGAAACAACCTGGACGATTTCCCTGCTGGATATCAAGCCAGAGGATCAGATATTGGAGCTTGGCTTCGGTGCTGGCCGTGCCATTGAACTCGTTGCAACCCAGGCCGCCAATGGGCATGTATCCGGTATCGATCTCTCTCAAGAGATGGTACGCGCCGCAAGCCGTCGCAATGCCAGGGCCATCAAAGCGGGACATGTCGCATTGTGCCAGGGCGATCTGACCACCCTTCCCTTTGCGGACAACCAGTTCGACAAAGTTTTCAGTATTCAGACCTTTTATTTCTGGTCGGATCCACCACGAGCTCTAGCCGAAATATTCCGCGTACTCAAACCAGGTGCCATGCTCGTCGTGACGCTCTCTACAGGAAAAATAGACACAGTCGAAGTAACAGGCTTGGAGCACTACCAGCTAATTTTAGAGGAGCAGATCATTCCAAGCATGAAGCAGCTTGGTTTTACTCTGGCTTACATCACGCAAGGGCCAGCTTCCAGACAATTCAAAACAACTGCTATACTCGGAGTAAAGTAACTGCTGGCTTGGCTTTTTAAAGGGGTGAAGGAGTGCGGTGTGGCGTGCGATGGACACACATAAGTGCAAACAATCTGGAATGCACCAGGCTTTCTAGGCGGCATAGGAGCAATAGTTGCTCAATAGCAAGTGTTGGACACGGTAACTACTGGTCATTTATACCAGCACTGATTCTGCTTATCTTCTGCCCACTCATTCTCTAGCGTCTAACCCGCCCTGTCACGGGACAATGGTTCAAAACTGTGTCGAGTGTGTGTGGAGGCAAGAAGGGCGTCATGGTGGTACATGGCCCTAGCTCATTCTCATTTGGAGTATTGTTGGAGGTATCCTTGTTACAACGTCTGCGACATTCGCAGCACGTTAAGAAACACCTCTCAGTCAGACGACTAATAGAGTAACTCGAAAAGAGACAAAGGAGTGTGTGCTATGAGTACAGTACATAATCAAGTGGCAGAGGGTAAGGTAAAGGTTGGTAATGCCGCGCCAAATTTTACGCTTCCGACACAATCTGGTAGTACAGCAAGCTTGAACGATTTTCTTGGCAAAAAGAGTTTTAGTTGGTTTGCAGTCTGCGTACTTTACTTCGTTCCGTGCCAGTACCCTGTCCTCATCAGGCGTGACAATGGTCGGTGGAGGTTGCGGTAAGGTGCGACGTTGGGCATCCGCAATCATGTTTTGTGCATTCATAACGGTCCAACTATAACCACACCGAGTTTCGCTGGTCCTTCATTTCGATATCTTTTGTTCCTCCGTCTCACGACGGCAGGCGACACTTTGGACGCATTGTATCTCAAGTTCTGCTTCGTTGAGATCACGAATAGCTGCGGCGCGTGTGCGGTGATCTGCAACAAACTTTCTCGAAGACTTGAAGTTCATCACTGCTAGGAACAGCAGCGCGGCAATATCTACGGCAGTCACTAGTGTGACACGAAAAACGAGCGCAGCTACACCCGCTCGATCAGTTAGTGCAATGTGTAGCGAAGCGATGAACCACTGTGCCATCTCTCAAATACCAGACTGTTTACCATCAGCATGAAAGATTTAGGAGCACCCATAACAAGTGATTATAGGGAAACATTAGAAGAAGTATTACCCAATCAAGCAAACGTAGAAGATGCAAAAAGCACAGAGACCGAAAAATAAAATACTAACAGATTATACAAAGCTCTGGTAGCTATTCTAAGGTTTTGCTGGTCCTGGAGAGTATAAAGAAGGTGATATCGGCTCACCTGTCATTGCAATAGATACTTTTCTAAAACATTCATACTCACCAATACGTGATAAGGAAGTGATATTCCTCTTTATTGAACAAGACAAAGAACGAAGCGAACATCTTGACCAACTCTTATCTAATCGAATAAAAAATCATCAGTTTCCATTTAAGGTAACATATCAAGTATTTCAGGGTAACTTCGATGAAACAATGGATGAACTGTTAACAGGTATAGAAAAACAAAACTTAAAACTCGCACCAACCTTTGCATTTGTTGATCCCTTCGGTTTTTCTCACACTCCTATGCAGACCATAAAGAGATTGATGAACCATTCAAGTAAATAAGCATATCAAAGTTTCATTTTTACATTAATTTGTGGCATAATATAAGATACGATATAAGAACAAATGTTTTAATATATAAAGAATTATTACAGAGTTAGGACAAAGATATGGGTGACAAATCAGCAATTGAATGGACAAATGCAACATGGAATCCAGTAACAGGTTGTACTCAAGTTAGTCCAGGTTGCGACCACTGCTATGCATTAGCATTCGCCGAACGTTTTCGTGGTGTACCTGAACATCCTTATCAGCAAGGGTTTGATCTCAAACTCTGGCCTGAGAGGTTAAACTTGCCTTCAAAATGGAAAAAGCCACGACTCATTTTCGTAAATTCCATGAGTGACCTTTTTCACAAAGATGTACCAGATAATTTTATACTTGATGTATTTAAGGCAATGGTATTAGCTGACCACCATGTATATCAAGTTCTTACAAAACGCCCATCACGTTTGAATAATACTAACCTAACTGATAAGATTTCCGAGACAATACTACATCTCACAGGCAGTTCAAAGTGGCCTTCTCACATTTGGCTTGGTGTGTCCGTCGAAACTTCAGCTTACGCTTGGCGTATTGATGCCTTACGTAAAGTACCTGCTGCTATTCGCTTTGTTAGTGCTGAACCTTTATTAGGACCTCTTGACGATATACAGCTTAATAACATTCATTGGTTAATCTCAGGAGGTGAGAGTGGACCTAGTCATCGGGAGTGTAATCCAGATTGGGTACGAAGTTTACGAGATCTTTGTTTAAGAGAGGGCGTTGCATTCTTCCACAAACAATGGGGTGGTCGTACACCAAAAGTTGGTGGACGCCTTCTTGATGGACGAACATGGAATGAGTACCCACAAACCAAGTTAGTTAATGCATTAGTATGAGAGTCAAGATGAAGGTAAGTTGATTACACATTACCTTCACTATACGTCAATTAGGAACGCTGGAAAACGATATGAGCGATGTAAAAAATCTACTCAGTCAAATCCTTGAACGCCTACCTAACTCTCAATAACAAGAGAATAAAATGAACATAACCGTCCTTAGAGCTAGAAGCAACAATATAGAATGCTTCTAGCCTTATTTATATCAATCGAAATTTGACAGTAAAGCTACATTGATGTAGTGTGCTATACTAGTTTGGCAATACTCTTACTTTCTATTAGGAGGGAGCTTCATGGCTTATCAGATGACGGTCACGCTTAGCGATCAGGAATATGCTGCTCTCGAAGCAGAAGCTTTTAAGAGCGGGAAACAACCCGAAATGTTGCTGCATGAAATCGTGGCTCACCTGCTCCAGTCTTCCTCAAGAATAGAGATGATGAAACATCCGTTAACAGCGCAAGAGTTCATGGAGCAGCAATACCGCGAAGGAAAGGTTCTCAACATTCCTACGCGACGACGATTAACGCAGGACGAGCAAGCCGAGCGTGAGAGACTTGCGAAGTTGTTCGCTGGTGGCAAATCCATCTCTGAAATGGTGATTGAAGACCGAGGTCCTTATTAATGGGAGTCTATTTTTTAGATACCTCTGCCATCGTCAAACGCTACGTTTCTGAGCAAGGGCAATCATTGCTTTTAGACCTCTGTAACCCTGATCACGGTCATGCTCTCTACATCTCTCAAGCTGCACTTGTCGAAGTTATAGCATCATTCTGTCGAAAAGCGCATGAGAAGAGCATTACTCCTGACAAACGAGACGAACTCATTAACCTGTTCAGACAGGATACACATGAGGGATATAGTGTTCGGCTCGTTAATACAAAGCTATACACTGCGGCAGGTGATTTATGCCGCTCTCACCGATTACGAGCTTATGATGCTGTGCAGTTAGCAGGTGTGCTTGACTTGCGCGACGAGACCAGAGCACAGCAAGCACCCGAGCCCATCTTCGTCTGTGCTGACAACAATCTCTTGAATATCGCCAGGACAGAAGGACTGGACACAGAGAATCCAAACAGCTACCCACAAGAAAAAAGTGCTGATTGACATCACATGACAAGAGAAGCATGCTCTTAAGAGTAACTTTACTTCCACTAGCTTAAGGTAACTTCTCTCTGGCTACTCCTATCTCTAACCTCATACGAAGCTGACCGTATGGTATAATGATGTGAAATATTTTAAGCACAAAAGCGTGGATATATTTAACATTCATTCATAGTACACATATACAAACAAACACATGTCGTTTTGTGGCAGGAGAATAGATTTTATGCAGTTACTTGGGAAAATTTTGGGCGACCCCAATAAACGAGACCTCAAGGCCATCAATCCTCTCATAGAGAAAATTAATGCACTCGAACCAACACTGAAGATGCTGAGCAATGAAGAGCTTGTCGCGAAAACAAGTGAGTTCCGTTCACAATTGTATCTGTACCTCAAAGGCGGCTTCGTGCTGGAGAACGATCTGGTTGCGCTCTTCCGCGAAGTGTTGGAGAGTGTTGAACTACTCGCCGAACAATGTACTGACGCAGACCTGCATACCGCCGTTACCGACTATCGGCAGATGATCGAGCGCAAACGTGACCCCGAATACGATCTGAGTGACAACCTACAGGTCACGCTCTCAGAGCTTTTCGAGCGGTCCTACGAAAAGCTTTCTCCGAAACTCAATATGCTGCGTGTGACAAAGGCGATGAACATTGCCCAGGAGCGCCAGGAGTGGCCTGACGAGTCAAGCGATCCACAAAAAGCTACCCTTTCTTTACTTACAAAAGTTGAGCCTATCCTGAAAGAGATTGACGAGGACCAACTTTCAGAAGCATTCGGCACCGCTTGGACACGCTTTGAAGACGCACGCGACAATGCAAGCAATAAAGATGATGCAATCGATGAACGGCGCGAAGACCTGTTCAACGGTATTCTTAAGCACCTGCAACCAGAGATTGTGGCACTCAAAGCCGAGGCGATGGATAAGCATATTCCAGAGATGGTGAAACGTCTTCGGACAGGCAAAACGCTCGACGACCTGTTGCCGGAAGCGTTCGCGGTTGTGCGTGAGGCTGGCTGGCGTCGCATTAAGATGCGCCATTATGATGTACAACTCGTCGGCGGCGTTGTCTTACACCAGGGAAGAATTGCAGAGATGCGTACTGGTGAAGGCAAAACACTTGTCGCGACGCTTCCCATATACCTGAACGCCCTTACAGGAAAAGGCGTCCATCTTGTTACCGTCAACGACTACCTTGCACGCCGTGACGCGGAGTGGATGGGCAACATCTACAAGTTTCTTGGTCTTACCGTTGGCATTCTTGTGAACGCGGTTGAGCCACAAACAGCCGAGCGCAGAGCGGCCTATCAAGCAGATATCACCTATGGCACTAATAACGAGTTTGGCTTCGACTATCTACGCGATAATATGGTGGCATCGCTTGAGCAAGCCGTACAGCGTGAACTCAACTTTGCCATTGTTGACGAGGTTGACAACATTCTAATTGACGAGGCCCGCACTCCACTGATCATCTCTGGTCAGGGGCAGGAATCAACTGACCAATATGTCCAGTTTGCGCGCTGGGCACCACGCCTCAAACCTGAGACAGACTATACAGTTGAGGAGAAGACGCGTACCGTCATTCTGACTGACGCGGGTATCGAGAAGATCGAGCAACTGGCAGGTGTCGCGAACATCTATGATGAGCACAATCTTGACCTGACACGCTACATGGAAAACGCAATCAAGGCGCAGGTCATTTTCAAGCGTGACAAAGACTACATCGTAAAGGATGATGAGGTGATCATCGTCGATGAATTCACGGGCCGCCAGATGCCAGGACGCCGCTATAGTGAGGGCCTGCATCAAGCGATTGAGGCCAAAGAGGGCGTCAAGGTGCAGCGTGAAAACCATACGCTGGCAACCATCACCTTCCAAAACTTCTTCCGCTTGTACAACAAACTTGCCGGTATGACTGGCACAGCATTGACCGAAGCGGAGGAATTCCACAAAATCTACAAGCTTGACGTGATGGTTATTCCGACGCACAAGCCGATGATTCGCAAAGACGAGGCCGACCTGATCTATCGCTCGACTGAAGCTAAATATCGGGCTGTGGTGCAAGAGATTCAAGAACGCTACGCAATAGGGCAGCCTGTACTTGTCGGTACAACCTCGGTTGAGACTTCGGAGTACCTTTCTCACATGCTCAACATGCAAGGCATTGAGCATCACGTCCTTAACGCCAAACATCATGAACGCGAGGCTCAAATTGTTGCTCAGGCAGGACGAAGCAAGGCAATTACCATTGCTACCAATATGGCTGGTCGTGGTACTGACATTCTGCTTGGTGGCAATCCAGAAGGCTACTTTGAGAGTATTCTGCGTACACACGCTGAGCATGTCGATTTCATTCGAGATATGCCAGTTCGTACACAGGACGAAAGAGACGAGAAGGAAGATGCTATTCGCCAGTATCTCGCGGAGATGCCTGAGGCAGAGAAAAACGACCTGTTTCAACAAAAAGAGCGCGAATGTAAAGAAGACCATGATCGCGTTATCGCGTTGGGCGGTTTGCATATCCTCGGGACTGAACGGCACGAGTCGCGCCGCATCGACAACCAGTTACGTGGACGTGCTGGACGACAGGGTGACCCTGGTTCATCGCGCTTCTTCCTGGCGCTTGATGATGAACTGATGCGTCGCTTCGCCGCCGACAGAGTGGCAAAGGTCATGGAGCGCGTCGGTATGGAAGAAGATATGCCGCTCGAAAGTCGTCTCGTCTCAAACTTCATTGAGGGTGCACAGACAAAGGTTGAGGGCTATAACTTCGATATTCGTAAAAATGTTGTTGAGTATGACGACGTAATCGCCAAGCAGCGTGAAGTCATTTATGCGGATCGTCGCGCCGTGCTTGAGCGTGGCGACATGCATTCACGCATTATATCAATGATACGCGCCGAAGTCGCTCGGCTCGTTGATGCCTGTATTCCTGGCAATATGGTCATGGAAGAGGAGCAACTAGAGACGCTCTTCAAGGCAATGGAAGTGTGGGTTCCTGTACCAGAGGAGATTTTGCCAGAGAACCTCAATGCGGTACGCCGTGAGGACATCAAGCAGAAACTTATTACGCTTGTACTCGACTACTACGAGGAACGTGGCGAAAGCCTGAAACGGCAGACGAGTGAACAGGGTGCTGAAGATGCGGACCTGCTGCGTGACTTCGAGCGCTCTTACCTGCTGCAAGTGGTTGACCGTTTGTGGATGGATCACATTGACTCGCTCGACGTAATGCGTGCCGGTATTGGTTTCCGTTCGCTTGGACAGCGCGATCCGTTGGTTGAGTTCAAAAACGAAGCCTTCCGCATGTTCGACAATCTGAAACAAGCCATTCAGCACTATACAGTTGATGCACTACTCAAACTGCTACGCAACGATTTGACCGTGACAATTAATAAGCCAGAGCCACAGCGCAAAAAAGCTGCACCACGTAACGTGCATACCAATGCCGACGCGATTGCGAAAGCGAGTGGACAGGTCAAGAGTGATGCTGATACGCAGCAAGCCAGGGCTAACACGCGACGCAATAGGACACAGAATGGCAAAGCGTCAAGCGCAGCGGCTACGAGTGTGGCGTCACGTCCTGCCTCTGCTGGCAGAATTGGACGTAATGATCCTTGCCCCTGTGGAAGTGGCAAAAAATATAAGAAGTGTCATGGAGCGTAGAAGAGGGACATGATAATTTTATACAGGCCCCTTGATTATTCTTGGGGCTAGTGGTATCTTTTGTACAGGTTTACGAAACAGATAGATATATCCTTGCAGGAGAGACCATGAGTACGCTCGCGTCCCCTTTACTTTCCTATCGTGTTGCCGCCATTCAATATGAACCAACGCTGGGCGAGAAGGAGAAAAATGTTACGCGTCTTCTTGATCTGGTTGAGGAGGCCGCGATACACGGCGCAAAACTTATTGTCCTACCTGAAATTGCGACAACAGGCTATTGCTGGCTATCACGCTCAGAAATTGCCCCGTATGTCGAGCCTATTCCTGGTCCAACAACTGACCGCTTTCAACATTTGGCAACGTCTCGTGCCTGCTATATTGCATTGAGTTTGCCGGAGGTTGATTCACGCACGAACATCTACTACAATAGCATGGTGCTCCTCGGACCAGAGGGACTTCTTGGCACCTATCGCAAAATTCATTCCTTTATAGCAGAACCGCGTTGGGCGCGTGATGGTGATCTGGGCATGCCTGTATGGGACACTCAGATTGGACGTTTGAGTGGCCTGATCTGCATGGATGCGATTTATTTTGAGGCGGCACGCATTCCAGCACTACATCAGGCTGATGTGCTACTCTTCCCCACAAATTGGTTTGATGAGAAGAGTCCTAGTAGTTGGTGGATGGCCCGAGCCTTCGAGAATGGAGTCTACTTTATTGCCGCAAATCGTTATGGTGAGGAACGAGGCATACAGTTTAGTGGCGGTAGTTGTATCCTTAATCCCGATGGCTCCATTCAAGCCTACCTTGATAATGGTGAAGGCATCGTCTATGGTGAAGTTGATCTAGCGCGTGCGCGTCAAAAGCGTTGGGGCGCTCAAAGCGCAGATGGCAAGGACGATAGTGGGGATCGGCTGGCTGACCGTAGGCCAGGAGAGTATGCGCAAGTTACACACAATTCGTATCTTTGGGAGCCATTGCGCTATCACAGTCTGTATGCATTGGGGGAGCTTCCGCCGGGGCAACTCTCCTGCACAGGTGTGCTCCAAGCCTGTTTACAAGATTTTGTGACAGCATCACAACATGAGACACTACAGTTACTTCAAGATACCGTACGTACTTTGATAAAAGATGCCGCTCCCGCGCGGCCTGATGTGCTGGTACTTCCCGAATTAGTGCTACCAGGCCCGCGTTCCACTTCGTTAAATCAGAGTGAACAAGAATTCATTGCATATATGCAGAGTGAAGCTATTCAAGTGCCAGGACCAGAAACTGATGTCTTGACCACGCTAGCAGATGAGTTACAAATCAGTATGGTACTTGGCGTTGCAGAACGTGACAGTAATATCCCTCAACCTCTATATTATAATACTGTCCTCCTCATTGATCCGGGCGGCGTCTATGGCAAATATCGCAAACTCCATCTTACGCATCGTGATCGCTTATGGGCGCAACCAGGCAATGTTGGTCTTCCCACGTTCGACACGCCTGCTGGTCGCATCGGTCTGGCGACAGGCTATGACGTGCTCTTTCCAGAAACATTGCGGATTCTCGCGGGGCAAGGAACTGACCTGGTGTGTGCTCCTGCACTGCTGAACTTTCCCGACCCAATTGGGCTGGCACCCACAACCATTCCACATAAAATTATCGTAGCTCCCGATGAATATGATCCCGCTCACTCCCTTCTCTGGCGCGTACGTGCCGCAGAGCACAACGTGTACTTAGTACTGGCAAATTGGAGTGGACAGTATGGTGCCCTGCGTGCGAATGGGCAGAGTGGCATCTTCGCGCCGTTTGCCATAACCTATCCCTGGACAGAAGTTGTTGTCGATGAAAATGAAACGCTGCTTGCGATGATGACCATAGATACACGCGAGCAGCGCACTGGACGGCGCACAACACAAACACTTAGCTACAGCCCCGGTGACATGGTAAATTCGCTTACAGGTGAATTGGCCTACGATGTTCTTGATAGCATCCCTGGCAATTTTGTACGTAGCAAGCCCATGCTGCGCAAACGTCAACCGTTCTGGTACCTTGATGTAGTACGCTCCGACCTCTAGCAAGCGGTTGGCTCTTCTATGCTGGTTCGCTATACTGGCGACACATTCATCCACATCTATTAGGGAAGAGATAGGCAGGTCGAACATACGCATGAAAACTGTTGCCACCAACAAGTTGACACTAGCACACCTTCGGAGACTTGATCGGTCTGTCTATGTTGCGACTGCATGGACTATCTTTCTTGTCTTATTCAGTCTGTTCTGGATGCTTTTTCGTCTAGGGGGCGATGACAGCACAATTCTCTTCGCCGACATTGCCTATGCTGCTGCTTCGCTGATAGGTGCATACTGGACCTGTAAAACAGCATTTATGGCACGCAGAGGACCTATTCTCCTTGCACCACGCCATCAACTTGCATGGCTGTTTGTTGGAATTGGCCTGTTGGTAAACAGTCTCGGTGACACCTATTACACCTACTTAGAGTACATGCACAAGGCGCCTTTTCCCTCGTACGCAGACATTGGTTTCACGCTTTACTATATTTTCATCTTCATAGCACTTTTGCTCATGCCTACAGCACTACGTTTTCGTACACGTATGGGCCTTGATGCACTCATTACAACATTATGCTTTTTTGGTGTCAGTTGGTTTTTTGTCCTGGGTCCACTGTATTTCGCCAATGTAAAGCAGGCGTCATCTACACAGGCGTTAGTAGGGTTTGTTGGGCTTTCGTATCCCTGCTGGGATATCTTGCTCATTCTCGCGATCACCTTGTTAATCCAACGCCGTACGGAGCGTATTCTCCATCCTTCATTTACCCTTTTTGCATGTGGTATTATCGCACAAATATGGGCGGATACTGGCTATGCCTATACAACTATCTTTACACATACCTATCAAACAGGTACACCCTCGATTGATCCATTTTGGTTCATTGGGTATATGTTAATGGGGTTATCTGGCCTCTATCAATATGCAACGATTGCACGAAGAGCCTATCACGATCAACAGACGCAAAGCATACAAAGTAGTACACAATCCTCATCACCTTTGGTTATAGATGAGAATGAGGTCGCAAATGGTGCGTGGCGACGGCTACAAAGCCTGCTTATCTATATTCCGCTTACCTGTGTGCTAGTACTCACAATTGTTGGCGAGCTATTCTATGATGATATACGTACCGATTGTCTTGCTATACTAACTGCCTTTATCGGTATTCTCGTCGCAGTTCGCTACTTGCGTGCAACGCATGAAAACGAGACATTGTTGCAAGAGCGAGAATATGGGCGCCACAACGCGGAGCATTTACGCCAACTCAGCACGATGTTGACGAGTATTCTCGATGTTGAGCCATTGCTTGCAACCATCCCTATGCTTGCGACACAAGAACTGAATTTTGATGCCGCCATCTTAATTCTTCAAGAAGAGCACAATCAGAAGCCAGGCCCGCAGTCATACATGCTTATAAACACGTCATCCACAACAACTCCTGCCACAAAATGGAGGCTACAGGGTGATACATTTTTTTACCATCTCGTCGTAAGTGGAAAAGATGTTGAGATACGCTGGGATAGCCTTACCTGTGATGTACCACCAGACATACATGCATGGCAACGAGAGCAGTGTATCTCAACGATGAACTTTTTTCCACTTATCTCTCAAGGTATGGTGTTAGGATGCCTGGGAGTAGCTCATCAGACATCACGCTCGCTCAACAAGCAAGACAGTTCGCTGACAAAAACGTATGCAGAGCAAGTGGTGACGATCATCAAACATGCATACCTCTACAAAGAAGCTTGTGAGCATGAAGCATTCGCACGTGCAATGGCGAACATCGCAACACGTTTGAACTCCGCTGTTGTTGCTCCAACAGAAATACAACAACTGATCTGCACAGAAGGGGCAAATGCGCTTCAAGCAGATTATGCAATACTCTATGTGAAAGAAGCCTCTGGACAACTAGTAGCACTCGCAAGTTACGATGCTTCAACAGACATACAAGCCGTCTATAACGAGTGGCCTCCTATTCAGCCATATGAGAAGGAAGCCCAAATATTCTATGCGCTCCAACCAACGCTTATTCGTCTTCAATATCCAGCTATACAACAAGGAAACAAGGAAACGGTGGTCACAGAGGGGGACACACGAACAACTGGAAATTATGCGCCTCTCCCACGGCTGCCTGAACAACGGAGAAATTATGTTCCTTCGTTGCGCGAACAGTTAGTATGGCGAGGTATTGATACCGCCGTCTTCGCTCCACTTATTGCTCGTGGCGCTCCTGTAGGTCTGCTCGTTTTTGGTCGCTCTGTTCCTCTTGGTACCCGTGATAAACAATCATTTGACCGGGAAAGCTTACCTTTAGCACAAGACTTTGCGGAACAGGCAGCAGTCGCGCTGACAAATGCACATTTGTATCAACGTTTGCGTAATGCTCATCAACGTATGCAAGAGCTAGACCAGTTAAAAGATCAGTTCATGGTTACAGCTTCACACGAACTACGCACACCACTCACAGCGGTGCAGGGGTATATCGAGTTACTCTCGGAGTATGACAAGATTCTCCCACCTGAGCAGCGCAATGAGTTTTTACAAAAAGCCCGCCGAAGTTGCGAGGAGTTGGTGGTGATGCTGAACAACGTCATGGATGCTAGTCGCTTGGAGGTAGAGGCAGGTATTCGGCCCGCGTTTTTAGAACGCGTTGATGTGTTGGAGATGATAGCAAGTGTGATCACTATCATTGAGCCACAAGTGCAACAAGAGCAACGTAAGATACAAGTTTCCATTCCTCCTCATACCTTTGTGCTCACAGACCCTGCGCGCCTACGTCAAGTCTTGATGAATCTCAGCGTTAACGCCTTAAAATACTCACCACATTCCACTCCTCTTCTCTTCTCGGTGTCTCCGCTTAACCCACAGACAAATTCGGTTGTACTCAGCATAAGCGATAAAGGAAAAGGCATCGCGCCTCACGATCAAGGACAGCTCTTTCAGCGCTTCGTTAGACTAGATGCTGATATCAACAGCCCCATACGCGGCTCTGGTTTGGGCCTCTATATCTCACGGCGTCTCGTAGAGGCTATGGGAGGGAAAATCTGGATTGAAAGCACCGGCACTCCCGGTGAAGGGTCTACCTTTCATATCCAATTGCCCGCCGCGTAGAGAAGTAATACAGGAAAGGGGAGACTACAAGTATCTCCCCTTTCCTGTATTACTTCTTTAAATTTTCTTTATTTGCGTTCTCAGCAGCGTCTGCCTGCTTTCTTACAATAAGTGGAGCGTGCTGCTCACAGAAGCGAAAACTGCGGCCTCCTGGTAACAACTGTGCATATGCTGCCGGTTCGCCGCACGTATCACAGCGCCCAACATGCGTTTTAACAGCCTTCATAAATGTATCTCCTCGTTATTAAAATCTATATACATGGGCAGCAAGTGCCCATCACAGTATTTTTTGCTGTACCCTCATCATACCACAATTTGGTGATAATTACTGATAAGCCCTTGCTCAAATCCTGCGATAATGAGATAATGGCGCGGTAAACAGAGCAGGAGGCGAACATTGGACGAGGAACATACAACACAGCACGCACAAGCACTTATACAAGGCGATAGAGAGCAACTTCGACAACAGGCATACAATTCCTTGCACAATAGACAATGGACGCTGGCACAACAACTCTTCGCAGAACTTCTCGCACATGGAAGCGATGATGATGACACATTTTCTGGCTTGATGGCCGCACTTGATGGCGCAGGACAATTCGAGGCCTTGCTTGCGCAGGCGCAACAAGTGCTTGAGCAGTATCCACATGCCGCCTATGCGCTAGCATTTAAAGCAAGAGCGTTGCAGAAGCTTAATGCTCTATCAGAGGCCACCATCGCAAACGATCAAGCATTGCTACTCGATACAAATTTACCGCTTGCTTGGATCAACCGAAGTGGACTGCAACTCTTGCAGCAGAAATTTCCAGAGGCGCTGCGTAGTGCGCAGCATGCGGTTGAGGTAGCACCTCATGATGCACGTGCCTGGGCAAATAAAGGTGTTGCCCTGCTCAACTTTGATAATCTGCTTGAAGCATTAAACGCCTTTAACCGAAGCCTTGCCTGTGATGCCACAAACCTGTTCGCGCTCAAGCTGAAAAGCGAAATTCTCTTCAGGCTAGGACGGTTAACAGATGTCGTCGTAAATACAGAGCAAATGCTCCACATTGACTCAACGAATGTTGAGGCACTCTCTTTTGCAATGCAAGCACTACGCTCATTGGAACGCTATGAGGACCTGGAGGAAACAGCCAAAACATTGACGAGTCTTGATCCCAATAATATCTCTGCACGCGAAAACTACGTGCGAAGTCTGCGTGGCATGGGCAGGTTTGAGGAGGCAAACGCGGCATTCGAGCACCTGCTGGACCTTGATCCCAATAACGTGCGCTTCTGGACTCTGAAGGCGGATACACTCTACCGTTTACAACGCTACCGTGAAGCTGTCGCTGTCGCCGATCATGCAATATATCTGAATCAGGATTATCTCCCCGCACGAAGAATACGTGAGCAATCATTGAAGCTCATGTACCAGAGAAAGAAAAAATAACTAGAGAAGAGTCCTGCCATTATCGCACAACGGCAGGACTCTTCTCTGTTACTTATAGCAATCTTTCTAAGATAGGCAATACCACGTCATCCTTATGGCTTTGCAGAGTTGCACGCAGGCGTTCAGCCACAACCACCCGAATACGGCGCTGATGTTGCTCATAGCGTGCAAGATCGTCTGATTGCAGACCTGTAACCTCAACCCACGTCATGAGCGACTCCATACCAACAGGCGGATGATCGAACTGCACCCACACGTCCATCTCCCATTTCTCAGGGCGCGGGATATCGAAGAGAATTTCGTAGTCCGCGATGTCGATCTCTAATGCTTTAGCAAGTTCGCTTGCAAGGGATTGCTCCACTCTACGACGACGCTCAGCATCCCAGAAGAGTGCATCAAGACGGCTAAAGAGGCGACCCGCTGGACGACTGACCTCTACAACAACTTTGTAGGGACGACGTAACTCAAGATCGGAGGCTAATGCTCGCGCACTTGCAGGCATTGTTGGCTGTGTTAATAGTGTGAGTAACGATCTATCGTCCAATCCTGTTAATTGTTCAGCGCTTAATACCTCTGCCTTAAGCGCATCATGCACAGCACACACCAGCATTACCTGAAACGAACGGCTGGTATGGTGCCAGTAGATATTATCGAACATCTCCTGGCGTGCATGCAGCAGCGAATGCAGTGGGCTAATGCCCTTTTGTGTGACAACCATCCGACGTTGACCAGCGACATGCGCATTTATACGTATCGAACTAAGTAGACGCGCTACATCTACACCCCCATAAGGCACATTACAAGCACGAGCATCACGCGGCAGGTAATCAAGCTTATCTACATCGAGTGCCCCGCTCAACAGGTGCTGCAAGAGTTCATCATCTGGTGGCAATGCTCTTGTCTTTGGTGGATCAATAAAATCTGCGACACGCTCAGGTGAGAGATGATAATCTTGCTCTAGAATAGTTGCAATCTCACCATTTTCAATAATTGAGCGTCCTACCTGCTCATGAAAAATGATTGGAGGGCCAAGCTCCTCAATTGTATGTGAAAAAGGATAATGTCCAATATCATGAAGCAGCGAGGCGACAACCAGCGTTTGTATACTACTAATCGAAACGCCATGTAGTCCACCATCACCTCCACGTTGGAGCAGAGAACGTAAGGCTCGAACGGTTAAATGGTAACAGCCAAGACTGTGTTCATACCGCGTATGTGTGGCACCAGGCCAGATACGATAGACAAAGCCAAGTTGCTTGATCTGTTGCAGACGCAGAAAAGCTGCCGTCCCTATAAGCTTCTCCTCGCGTGGTCCAAGTGGAATGAGATCGTAGAGACTATCACGAATTGTACTTGTAGAATTCGCATCGGGCAAGAGGGGAAAACCATCAGCATCAGTCCAATATGCATCCATACCGGGCTGCACCGTCATTTCAGTGGTATGGGCATTGTGTTGTTCTGTTTGTATCGTAGGGCGTTTTGTACGAACGCCCCTGGCATGTTGCATGTTCATACCTCAGATTGTAGCAGACGAGTAGGAATATTGTCTACAGAATTTTTGTGAGTGATATTTAGCCGTTTACTCCGTTGTAGTAATTACAAGAAATAATGTAACAGCATGTTGATTTTCTTGTATATAGCCTTTATACACAGTGTCATAGCAATGTGACTATGTCTGTTGATCTTTATCAATATAGCATAAAGGCTGCTAGTCTTCTGAATGTTGAAAGGGTAGGAACAACCAGTACGGTTGTTCAATGGAGTGGAACATTGTAGTATGAAACAGAGTAACTTTTGGAGCAAAGTACAATCACACAACAGAAATGAAATGATTGTACGTATCGGGCTAGCATTATTTGCTATCCTGGGCATCCTGGTATTGGGATCGTCGCTCATTCTTCATCAGACGAAAGCGCGTGCGGATGGTATAACTCGTACCAGCACCACAACAAATCCCTGGGGTTTAGCCTTGGACGGGTCGGGGCATATATGGGTGGCTGAACCCGCCTGTGACGCCTCACCAGTATGCCAAACACCTCCTCCCGGTGTTATCGGAGAGTATAACCTTGCGGATAACACCAAAGTCAAAGATTTCCAGGCACCGGCAAACTATAATCCCGTCTTTCTCGCGTTTGACGCACAGGGGAACATTTGGTTTACGGACCCAACACACAATGCACTTGGTGAACTCGTCCCTGGTAGTAACACATGGACCGAGTACCCAGCGCCAACTGCTGGCGCTATTCCTTATGATCTTGTGTTTAAAGGTGGAAACATTTGGTTTACAGAGTTTGGTACAAGCAACATTGGTTTCTTCAATATCACTAACCATACCTTTGTGGAAAACGCTCTTCCTACCACAAATGCCAATCCCTACGGCATTACTGTAGATCCAAATGGAGATATCTGGTTCACTGAGAATAATGCGAACAACCCAGGCAAAATTGGCAGATTCACGCCAAGCATAAATGGCACGCTTACTGCTGGTATAATCAGGGAGTACCCCGTTACTAACAAAGCACCGCATCTGATTACCTCTGACAAGCAGGGCAACATCTGGTTTAGCGAAGGCTTTAACGGGTATGTTGGCGAATATAATCCTACGACAGGCCAAGATGTTGAGTACAATGTGTCACAGGGTGTCTGCCCACAAGGAACGCCAGGTGTTACGCCGCCAGCATGTGCTGGAACACACATCTCTGGTATCGCTGTTGATAGCAACAACCTGGTCTGGTTTGACGACTCATTAAGTGGTCGTGTTGGCTACGTTAACCCAGCTACTGGTACGTCTACAGCAACCAGTCTTGTCAATGCTTCAGACAGCAATCCTCATCCACATGATGGGCTGGTAGTGGATGGCAACAACAATGTGTGGGTATCTGAGCAGAACGGTTTCAGGCTCGATAAGGTTCCTGCTAGCTCACTTACGGCCTCACCCACGGTATCACCTACAGCACCGATAAATACACCTCCTGGCCCGGTCGCCAGGTCATGGTACTTTGCGGAGGGACGCATCGGGAAGGGTTTCCGTGAATACCTGACCATCGACAATCCTAATGCGAATGCCTGCGGTGTCGATATCACCTACTACTACACTATTGGTGATAGTAGTAGCGCACCTCAGCAGACGAAGACAATGACCAATGTCCCAATTAACCCCAAAAGCCGTTACACCGAATCGGTCAATAAGGACCTCTCTGTCTATGATCCTGATACCACAGCGAATAACGTTGCAAGTGTCGTCACGATGAACCCAGCGTCAACGTGTGCAGGTGTGATGGTAGAGCGGCCGATGTACTTTACGAATTATCACAGTATTAGTAGTGGTACAGACATAACGGGTGCGACCACGGCTGGGCTGGGAAGAAGCTTCACCTTTGCAGATGTGGCCTCCGACGCTACACACAGCTCATTCCTGACCATTCTTAACCCTCCCGGTGGTACAAGTGCAATAGTGACTGCAAACTACTATGCGGGTGGAAAAATTGTTGGGACACAAAGTACAACCGTTCCTGCTGGTGGACGTGGCACGCTTGCACCTGGGGCAATTACTGCACCATCGCTGCCCGCGCATTCACTCGCGATTGTGACCTCAACAGCTTCGGTGATGGTGGAGCGACCAACCTACTTTACTCATGAGAGCAAGGGTGCCTCTGGTGCGTACGACGTGATGGGCGCTCCTGCTGCTGCCAACGATTGGTTCTTTGCAGAAGGTTACACAGGAACCAACACACGCACAGGAAATAGCACACAGGAGTTCCTGACGATTGCTAATCCTGGTACGACAGGTGCAACGGCAAACGTGACCCTCAAATCACAAAAAAATGGCGTGAATAAAACCTTTGCGGTAACGGTGGGCGCTCAGAGTCAAGTTGTCTGGGATGTCAACCAGAACAACAACTTTGGCGGCACACCAGAAGTTTCTGCCGAGGTACAATCGACAACCGCACTGGTGGTACAGCGCGAAATGTTCTTCACCTATAGGCACGCTGTTACGGGTATGCCAACGTTCACAGCAAGCGGTGGGACCGATGTGCTGGGCCTGATCGGACCAATCTCGAAGAGTTCTTACAGCTTTTCTGAAGGCTACACGCATCCCGGTTACAACGAGTGGCTGACGCTGCAGAATCCTAATAACACTGCAGAGACGGTTGTTGTCTCACTGACTAACGAGTCAGGACAGGCCGCAATTGTTTCAGTCAGCGTTCCCGCGAACGGGCGACAGACGGAAGACATCACAGCGGATGCGGTTAAGTACTTCAACCCTGGCAATAGCACACAAGCGAACGCAATCTCGATGACGGTACAGACATTGAACAATGGAGGTACCTTTGTCGCCGAGCGTCCAGAGTATTACAACACCGCTGGCTCCAGTTTCCCCGTACAAGGTGGAACCGACATCATCGGCTTCGGTGGCTAGTTTTGTAGAGTGTTAGTTTTTAGTGTAATGATTTAGACTCCTTAGAGGAACCGGGCGACCACAAGAGTGCGCCCCTACTATACACCAGTGTACGTAGCACCCGTCGTGTATAGTAGGGGCGTACCCTTGTGGTCGCCCGTCGGTTCCCCCACTCCTGCTCGCGACCTTTGGCAAGCCTTGTTAGACCCTACGTTTGCTAGCGACCAGAGAAATATGCGTGTATAATAGGGCAAGCACAACTATGCCTGTTCCAAGGGCATGATGCGACGGACAATTTTTGTCCGTCGCTGGTATTTTAAGAGGAAATTGTATCCTAATTCAAGACGCTTGACGACTTCTGTTGAGCGTCTTTTTTGTCCGTATGTTTCCGTGCGCGAGTGTCCGTATCCGCACGTTTGGCTGTCAGTTTGGCTGTCGGAAGTTCGCTTAATACCTGGGGGAAGGTAAACACTCCGCTTTCTTTTAAAGCCTCTTTATACTCTACAATCTCTTTGATACCCGATTTTTCAACTTCTATCAGAAAGTTTTTCATGGTTGAGGTAGATAATATCTCGGTGAACCCTATGCCTCGCAAAAGCCTTATACCATCTGGCTTAGAACTTCTAGCGACAATTGTCTCTAAGACAATACCCCTTTTTCCCAAGTTGATAAGCACGTCCAACAATCCTCCCACTAATCGAGAACCGTAGGCACGCTTTTCAGCTAGCGTTACAGATGGGGTTACTGCTATTGATGCCATATAGATATTTACGGGTTTTCCTGGTATGAACTCTCCTATGTCACTAACATCAAGGTCTAACGCTCGCTCCTCTTCGCGAAGTATCCTTTCTATCTTTCTAGCATCAAGTGGTAGCATGAGGACATAACCCACAACTTTACCTTCATTTTTTACGACATAACAAATATCAGGGTTCTTAATCATCCAAGCTATTTGTTTCTTTACATCGAAGTGTGCCCCTCCAAATATCTCACTACTTATCCTTGCACAATCTGGAACATCATCTGCTGTAGCCCTTTCAAAAACACTTGCATGCTTTTGCCTAGTCACAACAAATGCTTTTAATTCGCGGGCGAGTTGATTTACTTTACTCTTTTCGTAAACGCTCTGTTTTCTCCCAGGAAGTTTAACGCCTTCTAGGTCTCCATTCCTAACAAAATTGTAAAACATTCCATCCGTAACTTGCAGTGCCTTCATAGCTTGCGCTGCTGTATAGTAGTCTTCATATGATTGACTCATTGGCATACATTTGTAACCTCCTCTCTTATAATATCTGCTCCCCATATAGAGATGATACGTATAAGACATTTTCATTGTATCGCAAAGTTGCGATTATTGCAATCCTATCTATTCTATCTACACCTTGACATCCGCTTTTTAGAGGTGTTATACTATCAATAGTTGCTAAAGTTTGTACTATACAAACTTTAGCTAGTGAAAGGACATACGCCTATGACCACTCAAAGTATCACCGCACAAGAGTATCAAGCCCTCCTCGCCGAGCGCAATGACCTCATTGCCAAACGCGACGCCGCCGACAGTGAGTTCATGTACCAGCACTATCGTCGTATGTTGGATGTGATGGACAACGACTACGAGAAGGCCACGCGCCTCAATATCCAGATGGAGAAGCGCGAGGACCGCGAGAAGAGCAAGGCCAAACGCGACCAACTCGCAAAGAAGACTAGCGCGTAACCGTTTGGCGGGATGCGTCGGGACCACTCCAAGCATGCTCCCAGCGTGATTGTGGGATGCTCCCGACGCCACTTTTCAGCACGGTTTATCGCATCGTTTGAACAGGGTATTAAATCGTTTAATTCTCTTTTCAACTCAATTAGGAGGTCACACATGGGAACACTACAAAGCGCACGTCGCATGATTGGCAACTTCATTGGCGGCACCCAACAAACAGGCGTTGCCTCACCACCGCCAACACCTTCCGCAGCACCAACACAAGGGCAACCTATCACTATCAATGTTCCCTCGCCCCAACCCATTTCCGTTGGCACCATGACGCCGGAACAACTACGGGCGCGGCGCATGCATCAGATTGAGAATGCCAGTATTGGCAAGTCGCTCCACGTCCGTTTCTTCCTTGCACTCGTCAAGTGTTGGCTGTTCATTGGCCCCCCCTGGTATGTGCTGCTTACCACGTCCGAAGTCGGTTGGGCCTTGAGCCGACATTCGTTCAATTGGGCCGATCAGACCAGTGTCAACTTTTATTCAGGAGCCTTGTTCATCGAACTTGGTATGATGTTTTCCACCTTCTTTCTCGCCTACTTGCGACACCTGCAAGCGGAAAGCGAAGGACAGAACCAGACCGTTAATACTGCGGTGACTGGCTTGGTGGTGATTTGGGTTATCCTTGCCCTGGTCTCAGCCTTCGGACAGTTTTACTATCTCTTCAATGCAAGTAGTACCGTTACAGGTGCTAGTCCTGACCCCTTTCATGTCGCCTTTGTCGTCACGCGGGTATTTGCCTTTAGCGTCGTGGACTTTGCAACGGCGTTCTATCTCTCCCGTATTCAAACCAGCCTGGACGAACTCATGGCGGCCAATCGCAAGAAAGGCAACTACTACGTGGAGATGTCCACCGTTGACGCGGAACTCATGCGCAAGGAAACCGACGCGGCTATTCAGGTGGAACAAGCCCAAGCAGACCTCAACGACAAGCGGCAAAAGAACAATCTGTCGAACCGCATCCTCGCCATTGCCGTTGATGCCGCACTGCGAGAAGTGGAGAACAAGTTTAACCCACAGCAGTTACCACCGTCGAGTAACACCCAGCAGACCTCACCCAATGATGTCCCGTAGTGCAACCAATGAGAGAGGAAGAGCGCAATGAGCAAACCCTTTGAGAACCGACGCTTTACGGGCTATAGTCATGTCGATGTGTTGATACAAACAATGCAAGGCATGGCGCGTGGTCTCACTATCGTCAAGGGAACGAGCTACACTCAGTACACCGCTCAAGTGGAGTACAAAGGCGTGGTCTATCTCGCCGTGTTCCTGGGCCGCTCAAGTGACTGGTATCACTACTCGCTCAACATCACTCCTGATGCGGAGCAGATCACGCTTGCGGTAGTGGGAACCCATGACTCATGCCTACACCTCCCTGTGTATGCCCTCGATCAAAACAAGTGGTACGAGGCCAAAGCGATACGCTATCCCTTGTGGCCTCCGTTCCCAACAGGCATCTCCGATAAGTTCCGTAAGACGCGCTACGGACACGCCATTCTTGTGGGAGGGCTGATGTGCAAGGTACCAGAAGCGGAGGAACGGTTGGGAAGTCTTCCCGCACTCACACAGAAGCGCATTTTTGCGGAGATGAACCGTTTAGCGCGGCGACGAAGAGGACGCCCGATCAAGTTGTTTGAAGGCCCCCAGCAAAACCAGGGGCCATAGAGGAAGCAAGAACCCGACCCATGTGCTTCAACACACAGGTCGGTGTTGAGTAACTCACGTTTGTCTACAGCGTTCATCAGGTCTCTGCATTCCAAGTCGAGCCTGATGGACACCTCTCAAGGAGTCACATACAAATGATATCACACGAACAAATCACTTCACATGTCGCGTACACGTCCCCGACTGTGCTTTCACCCCTCAAATACCAACGCTTGTTACGCGGCTGGACACAACAGGACGTAGCTGACGAACTCTACGCGCTGTGTGTTGCACACGGACACCCCGACGCTGGCATTAATGCCGAGCGCATTAGTCGCTGGGAATGTGGGGTCACACGGCCTTCACTCTTCTATCAAAAGTACCTCTGTTTGCTGTACGGCCTGACCACCGACAAGCTGGGACTACTGCATAACCAGGAGGTGCAAGCATGACCGCCAAACAACGCTCAATGCGCTTTGGGTGTTACCCCTTGCCCTACATTCGCTTGGCTGGGACAACCCGCTTACCGAGTGGTGGAACCACCTATACCTACACGGTGAGTGTGAGCGATGAACTTCCCGCGATCACTATGACCCTTGCCATTTCTCCTGATGGAACCATTGCCTCCGAAGCTCAATTTGACGAGCACGACGCGCAATCACCCGAAAAAGAGAGGAGACACGCATGAACCAGCTACGAACATCTGTTGCGCTGATTGTACTTGCGGTGCTTGCGTGTGCCTTCTACAGCATGAGCCATGCACCGCAACCCGTTTCATCACCACAGAGTATCGCGCCGCTTAGAACGCATGCAGCGCAAGTACCTCTCTCAGGAAGCATCATAGGACCGCCAACCATTCCCGCCGCTTTTATAGATCACGTCTTAGACGTGGCACAGTCCCCCGCGAAGGGCATAGGCACGGTGATGTACCAGCTAGGCGTCCAGTACGGCATTGACCCAGCCTATGCCCTCGCCTTCTTTCACCATGAGTCGAGTTATGGCAAAGCAGGCATGGCAGTGACAACGCATAGTATTGGGAACATTCGATGCACGGTAGGGTACACCTGTGACCCAAGCGGTGGCTATCGTGCCTATCCCTCCTATGCCGCAAGCGTGGCTGACTGGTATGCCCTCATCCGTGATGTCTACCTTGCACACGGCCTGACGACAGTGCAAACCATCATTCCTGTCTATGCTCCATCAGCCGATCACAACGATGAGTCGGCCTACATGTACAGCGTCCTTTCTGATGTTGCTCGCTACCGACAAGGGGAGGTGTAACGATGAGTACAACACTTGCATCTAAACTCCATTCGCGTTTTCCTGATGAACACGAGCAGGACTTAGTGAGACGCGCTCAAGCAGGAGATGCACAGGCGCGGCATGACATCATTGTGAGTCTCACAAGCTACTGTGAACGGCTTGCCCGCCGCTACATGGCGGCCTATCGTTGGGCATCTCCACGGCTTGAGGCCGATGATCTCGCACAACTTGGCCTGCTGACAGCCCTAGAATGTCTTGACAAGGCTCTTGTATGTGACCATCCCTACCCGTACTTAGTGGTGGCGGTGCGCCATGAGATGTACGAGTATTGTTGTGCTCATGCCAGCCTCATCACCACGCCGCAAGTGCATACAGACCGTCCCGCGTACCCACGTATGGGGACGATCAGTTTAGACAAACCACTGACGCCTGGCGAACCCGCTACGCTGGTGGACGTGCTTCCCGAACCTGTACAGGTCGCACACGAGGAACCAAAGCATCCTGCTTTACATCAAGCCGTTGCCGACCTTCCCAAGCGACAACAGGAAACCATTCGGCGGCATTATGGCTTTGATGGACCGCCGGAGTCGCTCAATTCCATTAGTCTGAGTATGGCAACAAGTACGCGGAGTAGACCATCGTGTGCTTCAACCCATATCCGCTTGGCACACTCCAAGCTACGCGCACGACTCCAAGAGGTGTACACCTATGCCTAACAAAGTGACGAATGCTCATACACCAGCCGCTCTCATTGAACTGCAAGCACACCCGAATTGGGTGTGCTGGCGTCGTGAAGAGCGCAATGGCAAGACAACGAAAATTCCCTACAATGCTCATACTGGCAGCCGCGCCAAGTCGGACGACGCGACGACATGGGCAAGCTATGAGGTAGCCCTGAACGCATTACAACGTCATGCTGATACCTATGATGGACTTGGGTACATGTTCGATGGCACGATCACAGGGATTGACCTCGATCACTGTATTGATGAACACGGCGAAATTGACGCATGGGCACAGGCCTACCTCGATAGGTTGAATGGCTATAGCGAGAAATCGCCTAATGAGGAAGGCATTCATGTCCTGGTACATGGCAGCTTGCCAGGGCATAAGGGAACACGGCGTATGCTGAAAGGCATGCGACACCCTGATGCGGCGATTGAGATGTACGACCAGGGCCGCTACTTCACGATCACAGGCAAGCATCTTGACGGGACACCGGAAACCTTACAGACGCGACAAGAGGCCCTGGACGCGGTGTATGCCTCTCTTGTCCCCTCCACAAAAGAAACCGTGTTGGGCAACGCGCCGGGCCGGGCCGGCCTAGCTGGCTCATTGCACAACACGCCAACACCAACCCTCATCACGGACGCTGATCTGCTGAAAAAGGCCGAGACCGCCGCCAACGGGGGCAAGTTTACCGACCTCTATACGCATGGGATGTTGGGGAACAAATCCGCATCGGAAGCGGACCTCGCCTTGTGTGCCATGCTCGCCTTCTGGACAGGCAAGGATACGGCGCGGATAGACCGTCTTTTTCGGGGTAGTGCCTTGTATCGGGACAAGTGGGACGAGCGACGTGGGGCCGCAACCTATGGAGAGCGAACCATTGCGAAGGCGTTGACGTGTTGTGACGTGGTGTACGACCCTCAAAGGACCAAACACCAACTAGAGCAAGATATTGAGCATCTCTTAGTGCAGATCGCCACCCAGCAACGTGTGTTGTGCAACGTGCCAGCTAGGGGGCGCAAGCCGTACCAGATCACCCCCAAAGACGTGGCAACACGCCAGGTGCTCCTGTACCTAGATCAAAACGAGTGGGGCGATGCGCTCTACTTTGCTGACGTGTTTGGGGGGCAAGTGATCTATGACCACAGCGAGAAGGAATGGTACTTGTGGAATGGGCATGCATGGAGGAAGGATAGTACAGGCAAGGTGAGACAACTCACCGCCGGGGTGCTGGGAAGTCTGTATCTCAAAGCTGCAGCCGATCTCACCGTTGAGCAGGTCGAACTAGAGCAGCATATCCAGACGGTGCAACAGGAGACGCGGGAGAGCAAGGACGCTGTATCACTGATCGACGGTCTCAAGCTCAAGCTCAAGGTGGTGCTGGGACACATCAGCGACCTGCACACCCGCGCAAAGAACCTACGCACGACCAAACGGACCGTGAACGTGCTGGCCTATGTGCAGTCACTGATGGGTGTGACCTCGGACATGTGGGACCGCGACCAGTGGTTGTTAGCTGTCCCGAATGGTGTGGTTGACTTGCACACAGGAACACGGCGAGATGGAGACCCAGGCGACTACATCCGTACTGTGTGTCCAACCGACTGGACGAGCCTGGACGCCGCATGCCCTCGCTTCGAGCAATTCTTGGCAGAAGTGTTTGAGGACAAGCAGGACCGCGCGGCAATCACGGCTTTTTTACATCGCTTATTCGGCTATGGCATCACTGGCTCGACGCAAGATCACGTCTTCCCTATCCTGTATGGGGAAGAGGGACGCAACGGCAAAGACACGTTACTTGGCATCTTAGCTGACGTGCTGGGACCGATTGCGGGGGCCATTAGTAACGATGTGTTCATTGCCCAGGACAAGCTGAAAACGGGAGGAGCTGCGACCCCGCATCTGTCCGACTTGCAAGGGAAGCGGTTGGTATGGGGCAGTGAGACCAGACAAGGCGATAAGCTGAATGTGGCCCTCATTAAGCAGCTATCCGGCGGGGGCGACATCTCGACGCGGCCCCTGTATGCCAAAGACTACTACACCTTTAAGCCGACGCACAAACTACTGCTGATGACCAACTACAAGCCGCATGTGGACGCCAAAGACAAAGCGGCGTGGGAACGGGTGTGCTTGATCGACTTCGGCATGCGCTTTGTAGACAACCCCCGCGCAACCAACGAGCGCAAGAAAGACGCGACGCTTGGGAACAAACTCAAGGAAGAGCGAAGCGGCATTCTTGCGTGGTTAGTGCGTGGGTGCCTGGCTTGGCAACAACAAGGGCTAGCAGTACCAGAGTCGGTTCGATTGGCAACAAGCCAGTACCGTGATGAAGAGGACCGTATTCTACTCTTCATTCAAGAGTGCTGCTATGTCTCTCCCAGCGCGTGGGTCAAGGCGCGTGACCTGTATACCGCTTATGCCAAATGGATAGAGGCCAGCCAGTTCGGGCGGCCTATGAACATCCGATTGTTTGGCGATGACATGAGCAAGCGGTTTGAAAAAGTACGTACCAACGTCGCAAACATCTACCAGGGTGTTGGCTTACTGACTCTCGATCAGGAACCAGACCCCCAAGCCAATGCAGACACGGTGTATGGTGAGTCGCAACCCTACACGACCCCCGAACCCGCATCAGAAGCCAATGTACAGCATATGAATGTGTTTAGCAGTGTAGGAAGTGTGGACCGTTTCCCTAAAGTACCTATTAATGAACTATATCCCCCCTCTATAGAGGAAGATAACGGGAAAGTACCTACACACTCTACACCAATCTCATCTGTGAATACCTCTCACGCCACACCACAAGCCAATGCAGACACGGTGTATGGTGAGTCGCAACCCTCCACCAACTATACACCAACCCTACACGATCATCCATGCACCACCAAATGGGAAAAGTTCTATAAAGTGGCTCACAAAGCGGCGGCAACCCGTTTGAGCGTCGGGTTGTGGTGGTGTGAACGATGCGAACGGCAACGCCTTTTGATGGAATGTGGAGACCGTTTACAGTTCCCCGAATTGAAGATCGCAACCTATCGCGTCCAGGCTGGACAGGACAAATGGCTCCGGCTTGCACAAGAGGCTGGGGACGAGCGAGTACACAGCGCGCTTGAGCAAGCCCGATGCTTTGAGCAGACAGGAAAGGACGTGTCCCATGAGTAGAAGCAAGAAACCAGCCCTAGCCCCAGCCCCAACGCTCTTGCTCACCATTCCCCAAGTAGCGGCCTCTATGGGACTCGGCAAGAGCAAAGTGTATGACCTCATCAACTATGAAGGCTTGCCTTATGTCAAGCTGGGCAATATTAAACGAGTTCCATTTGATGGACTACAACAATGGATACAGCGGCACACACACAACAAAATAGCGTAGAGAGGGAGAGAAGATCATGGCAAAAAAGGACAAGAAAACAGCGAGACGAGGACGCGGCGAGGGTGCCGTGTACCTCCGCAAAGATGGACGCTGGTCAGGAAGTATCGACATGGAGGTTACTGATGGCAAGCGCAAGCGGAAATACTTTTATGGAGAGACGAAGCAGGAAGCGCAAGACAAAGTAAACACGGCCCTCTATGAGCAGAAGCAAGGCATGCTAGCAACGGGGCCACAGCAGACGCTCAAGAAACACCTTGAACACTGGCTAGAGCATGTACATAAACACCATATCCGTATCAGCACCTACTATAAATACCGTTCTGCTTTGCGTAAACACATTATCCCAGCTTTGGGTCATATTCAATTGCAGAAATTGACTTCAACACATATAGAGGCGTTTTACTCACGCAAGATAGAGGAAGGTCTTGCACCCGAAACAATTAACGGATTTCATGGTTTACTGCATAATGCATTGTCTCATGCTATGGTTCAAAATCTTGTTTCAAAAAACGTGTGTGATGCGGTTTCCCCTCCACGTATCATTAAGCATGAAGTTACTCCATTAACTGTAGATCAGTCAAGAACGCTTCTGCTACATGCGAAAGGACACCGTATACTTGAGGCGATGATTGCATTAACTATGACATCAGGAATGAGACGAGGTGAGCTTCTCGGCCTTAAATGGCAAGATATCAACTTTACTGATGGCAGCCTCCAAATACGTCGCACAGTAGGACGTGTTGGTACGTTTGGCTTGAGAGAGTCAGAACCAAAGACTCCTAGCAGTAGACGTAAGATAATGTTACCCAAGTTTGTTATTAAGGCACTAGAGCAGCATAGAGAACGTCAAAACGAAGAGCGTCTAAAGGCTGGCGCATCCTGGCGAGACTTTAATCTTGTATTCACCAATACACATGGAGGTCATATCGAACCCGCACACCTGAATGCTTGGTTTACAAATCTATTGAAGGAAGCTGGACTTCCACATATACGGTTTCATGATCTTAGGCATGGCGTAGCGACGTTCTTACTAGCTATAGGAGTACCTGCTAAGGTGGTACAGGAGCTTCTAGGGCATAGTCAAATCAGCATGACAATGGATACCTATTCCCATGTGTTACCATCCATGCAAAAGGAGGCGATGGACAAATTGGATACAATGTTTGGGCTTAACCAAGATAAAGAGAGTAACAATGGAGACGCAGGAGAAAATGGGATGTGATAAATAGGCCTAACGGTGTGATTCTAGCGAAAAGATATGATGTACCATATAACTATTGATTATAACGTGATGTTCTTCGGTAACAAAAAACCGTGAAGGTGCTCATAAACATGTCCTCTTGTAAGACACTGCATATTCTGGTATGCTTCACCTATTCAAGAGCGTTTTTTCAGAAAGGAAAGGAGGTGCAACATATGAATAACAAGTTCGTTTCTTCAAGAGGCTATGCACCCCGTGCGGCTTGTGGCACATTCTGCTGACTTACAAATGCTTGCATTTGTGTTGGTGTTTGGAGAAGTAGCAAGTTCCACGCTTCTGAGACCGTCTTTCTCACGTAAAAATCTTCTCGTGAACACACGCTCCGGGTGTCCATCTCTTCCACGTGCATTGCCTCCGCTTGTTCCATCTCTCTCTGTTCTTGTGCAGAGTTGGGTAGACTCTGCGCCTTACACTGTTTCTCAAGAAAGAAGTGAGGAAGAAAATCCATGACTCAACATGCTTTTAAGCCCGTTCTCCTTGATCTCTTGCGTCAAGCTCAGATGAGTCAGAATACGTTCATACAGGAGTTGTCCCCTTCCGAACGAGCTGCTCTTGGCACACCAGAATTGTGGGCTGCCAAAGATCATGTCGCCCATATGACGTTCTGGCGTCAACGCTTGGTGCTTCGATTGTAAGCACACATTGGAAAGACAACACAGCCAACTTCCGAAAACTTTGAGCAGCTCAATCCAATCATCTTTGAGGAGCAACGCTCTCGCTCCTGGCCAGATATTCTCTTGGAGTCTGATCAGGTGTACGCCGAACTCCTGACACTCACTGAACAAGTGACAGAAGAAGACTTGACGGCCTTTCATCGCTTCGACTGGACTCATGATGGGGAACCTCTGTACACCTCCTTCATGGGCAATTGCTATGAGCATACCCAGCAGCATTTAGCGCAGTATTTTCTTGATCGTCACGATCTCGAACGTGCTATAGAAACGTATGCAGTTTGGGCCAGTAGAGTCGTTGAAGCTGACGTACCGGACCCCTTGAAAGGCTCCATCTTCTATAATCTGGCCTGCTTTTACGCCACACACAGTCAATTGGAGCAAGCGAGACCCGTCTTGCAGCAAGCTTTCACTCTCTATCCTGCGCTCAGAGAATTTGCGCTGACTGACCCAGATCTGGTTGCGTTACGCTCCAATCAATCTGAATAGCTCTACCAGAGGATATTGCGATGAAAATAGCTGATTGTACCATATAACTCCTGATATATGGTACGAGCGACAGAAAGGGAAGAAGTCAGTTGGTCCTCAACTGGCTTCGCTGGCCAATTTTTTCCCTCTGTTACTCTGCCCAACGGAGAACTGTTTTGCTAGTTATATGGTACGTGATACTTTTTCGTCAAAATCGCACTGATGGGCCAATAATGTAGGTCTGAGAGTGAGGTACAGTATTCAAACTGTGCCTCATTTTTATTACATGAAAGCAGAAAATAACCCTTATGGCTGTCAATTTGGCTGTCAAATACTACTATCTGCTATATGGTACACTTCATAACGTAAGATAGGGAGTGGATTGAGAAGAGGTAACTACTTGAGGGAAGTGCGGACAATTTTTGTCCGTCGCATTCTTAATTACAGATTACAGAAGGATAGACGACTTCTTATGCATGACGTACCAGATATTACATTACTGGCAATAGACATTGATGGCACATTGCTCACACCAGAGAGAAAAATAGCGCCACGCACGCTTTCGGCGGTGCGTGCAGCACAAGAGGCAGGAATTATTGTTACATTGGCAACGGCTCGCCGTTACCTCAATACGCGACAAATCGCAGAGGCATTAGGGTTATCCATTCCGCTTATCATCTATGATGGTGCGTTAATCGTCCAGCATCCACAAGGGAACATTCTTCATACAAATCCACTGCAGGCATCGATAGCACAACAAGCAGTGGATATACTCATACGTCATGCTATTCAGCCTGTTGTTCATCATATTGTTTCTTCGGTAGAAGAGATATGGACAGGGCCAGCCGAATTAGACAATGCATGGATTGCTGATTATTTTGCTGCATTTACTCAGACGATACGACGTTTGCCCTACGCAACACTGTGCGCCGGACACGAGGACCCATTGCGTGTCGTTGCATTTGCGCCTGAAGATGTTATCGCTAGCTTGATACCGGAAGTATCAGTGCTTCAGTGTTCGTGGAACGCAATTAAGCAGGGCAACTATGGCTATGCTGAAATGGCGATTATGCACACACAGTGCTCAAAGGCCAGCGGCTTAATTGCACTGGCGCAGCAAATAGGAGTTCCACTCGCGCAGGTTATGGCAATTGGCGATAATAACAACGATATCGAGATGTTGGAGGCTGTCGGCTGGGGTGTTGCGATGGGTCAGGCATCTGATACCGTTCGGTCTATCGCGCATGCTGTAACAACAAGCAATGCAGAAGATGGTGTTGCGCTAGCAATCGAGCGCTATGCGCTCCGATCACGCACTGCGCTGTGAGAGAAGTGCCGTCTCAAATTCTTTTAGGCGTGCAACCTGTCTCACATTTGGAGCCGCCTGCCAGCGCTTCTGCTGTACCAATGCTAGCGCATCGTGAGCGGACATACCATCTTGCATCAATGTTGCACAGGTAAGAAGGACACTACGACCTACACCATGCTCACAATGAATGAGCACACGACCGCCTTCTTTCATCTGTTCATTTGCCCATTGAGCACCCTGTGCAAGCTGCTTAACCGTCAAGGGATACGTATCTGGCGTTGGCAGGTAGAGAAGTTTGATATTTTCTTTTGCCAACGCTTGTTCATCGTCGTGATACTCTGAACGCGTATCAATCACATGTGTTACACCGCTCAATCCCAACGCATGAATATCTTCTGGACGCACACGCCCACCCACGGCAAGGTTATTGTTCACCCAGCTCATATTCAGCTTGTCAGGTAAAGGAAGGTGCAATGCATGCGCAATCTGTTCGCTTTTCGAGTTTTCGGGAAAGAGACGTGCGGCGATACGCGTCCAAAAGCGGTACAGTACGCGCATCAGTCCAGTTGCGGCCCAACGCGCGGTAGAAAATCGAATCTGTTTCTGTTCTATTTGATCGGGTGTATTTAATGGCATGAAAGAAAATCCTTTTTGACGGCAGAATTATAGAATATCTTTATCGTCTTCCGCGAAACCGCGGATACGAAGATTTGTGAGGCGGCGCATGACTGGACTTTTCATCAAAGTACGCGGAAAGCGACGGCGCAAACGGCGAATACGGATCGCGGATTTCAAGCGGCTCGACATGCTGCGGCGGCGCAACTGCCAGTTTTGTGATTGCCAGGCTCCTGCTTTGTCGGCAGCGGGAAGATAACTCAGGATACATTCGGCAATATCAAACGAGGCGCGAGGACGACTAATGCGTTTCGCATTCCCCTGCTGACGGCGCAGCTCCGGCGAACCGGGTCGAATGAGACGACGCAGGGTATCAATGAGAGTTGGTGGATCAAGTGCCAGCACGCCCACGTCGTTGTTGACCACAAAATCAATATTGCCCTCTTCCTGCCCTGGTACATAGCCACTCAAAATCACAGGAAGGGTACACGCCAATGCTTCACAAATCGTGCCAGGACCGGCCTTTGTAATAATCACATCAGAGGCATGCATCAGTTCAGGCATGTTTTGTACGAAACCAAAAATCTTGGCAGGCACATGGAGAGTTGCACGTGTACGCTGCAAATGTGTATACAGACGCCGGTTACGCCCTGTCACAACCATAAGCTGCACAGGAAGATGTGCTCGTGAGATTGCGCGTACGGCCTTTTGCAGACCACCTGCACCATCACCACCACCAACAAGTAGAATTGTCGGTATTCCTGCTTTTAAATTGAACTTACGTCGTAGCGCTTCTTTGCTCTCCATTGGCATGGTATATTTCGGGTCGATAGGCATACCGAGCAGACTGACATGCTCAGGGTCTAAGCCGCGCCGTAGATACAGTTGTTTTGCCTGTTCCGTCGGCACAATATAGCGATCAACACCTGGCGCAAACCAGGCGTGATGCGCACTCACAAGATCGGTAACAACAGTGATAAAGGGGATATTGAGCTGTAGTTCGCGCAGGGCTTGCACGGTAACGTGGTTGAGCATGGGGTGAATAGAGACGATTACGTCGGGCTGTACACTGGTGATAAGACGTAATAATCCATTGAAAATAAGCGGAGTCGCGATAGTTTTAACCGCAACCATAGCCGAGTCACGATTACTTTGCCTAAAAAACTCACCATAGAGTTTTGGATTATAACGAATAGTTGGACCATAGAGCTTGACTGCTTCACGCAATGGGAAACGACCATACTCTTCAAAGACATCCACAATCTTTACACGATAAGTAGGTGGTTGTGGCACAACAGCAGCAGCCAGTAGTGTCTTCTGCATTCCAATATCAGCCTCTACTGGCTGTACATCGGGACGTGCTTGCCACTCTTGCTGTTGTTGTTTAGAAATCAACGTGATGGCATTATTGATTGCGTTGGCGGCACTGCGATGACCCGCGCCCGTATCAGCAATCAAGAACAGGAGAGTTCGTTGCGTCGCATTCACCGAAGCTTCACCTTTATTTCTAACAGAACAATGTAAAAAAGGGATAAAGGATTGCTTACACGCTCCTTTATCCCTAGAATATGCGTTAAAATCCTACTCTTCTTCTTGCAGGTTAAAGCGTTTGCGGAAGCGCTCCACACGACCCGCGGCGTCGAGGATACGCTGTTGACCTGTGAAGAACGGATGGCACTTAGAACACACATCGACCTTCAACAAGGGCTTCGCGCTCAATGTCTGAAAGGTGTTGCCACAGGCACAACTGACTGTGGACTCAATATAGTTTGGATGAATTCCCTTTTTCATTCTTAGCTCTCCCATAATATCAATGGTAATAGGCTTGCTTCGCCACGGGGAGCATTTCCACCGCGTCTCGTCTACCGACACCAGGTATTTTCATTAGCAATGTAGACATGATTGTACATGTATTACATCACTCCGTCAAGTACGTACTCCAAGCGGAGAGTGTGCCGCGTAGTATAGCCCTCGCGCCATTGTTCGCATGTACCCTATATAACACGGGAGGACACGATTTTATGCCCAAACAAGATATCATTCAGCCTCTTGTGATACACTACAACGGAATGTTCTCTCTCCCATATCATTTTTTATTGAGGAATCACAACATATCATGATTGAACGCTACTCTTTGCCAGAAATGGCTGCTCTATGGTCAAATACGCATAAAACAGATAAATGGTTACAGGTGGAATTACTTGTGTGTGAGGGATGGGCGCGTGAAGGCGTCATTCCACAAGATGCTATTGAGAAGATACGCCAGGCGAGCTATAATGCACCGCGCATGCAAGAGATAGAGCAGGAGACGCACCACGACGTTATCTCGTTTCTGCGCTCTATTCAGGAGCAACTCGGACCCGAAGGACGTTTTATTCATCTTGGTCTCACATCATCCGACGTGCTTGACACAGGGCTGGCGGCACAAATAAAAGAGGCTGGTCAACTGCTCACCACATCGTTAGCGCAACTCATACATGTTGTAGCGCAAGATGCTGTGCAGTACAAGTATACGCTGATGGCTGGTCGTACACATGGTATTCATGCGGAACCCCTCACCTTTGGTCTCAAACTCGCTCTCTGGGTAGACGAACTACGCCGCGATCAGCAGCGTTTAGCGGCAGCACTGGAGCAGGTGACAGTCGGGAAGATTTCTGGTGCTGTCGGCACACATGCCACTGTTCCACCGCAGATTGAAGAGTTTGTGTGCGAACATATGGGCTTAGGTGTTGCACCTATTTCTAGTCAGATTGTGCAGCGTGACCGTCATGCACACTTTATGACGACACTCGCACTCGTCGGTAGTTCACTTGAAAAGATGGCACAGGAGATTCGCCATCTGCAGCGTACCGAGTTGAGCGAGGCGTTCGAGCCATTTGGATCAGGTCAACAAGGCTCGTCCGCCATGCCGCATAAGCGCAACCCTGAACTTTGTGAGCGCATCTGTGGGTTGGCACGTGTCCTACGCGGTTTCAGCGTGACCGCGATGGAGAATGTCGCTCTCTGGCATGAGCGGGATATCAGCCATTCCTCAGCTGAGCGCATCATTATTCCTGATGCCTGTACTCTGCTGCACTACATGCTCTCGATATTCACAAACGTCATGCAGGATATTCAAGTTGATGCCGAGCGTATGCAGGCAAACCTGAATATGACAGGTGGTCTTGTCTATTCACAGCGTATCCTGCTCGCCCTCATCGACAAGGGCGTAGGACGACAAGAGGCTTACAAGATGGTGCAGCGTAACGCGAAGCAGGTATGGAGTATGGCAAGTACGGGAGCAGTGCAAGGACCAGCCCTCCTCGAAGCACTGTGCAGCGACTCAGAAGTAACTGAGTATCTTTCCCGCGACGAATTGCGTGAACTTACCAGTAATGATTACTATCTCAAATACATCGATATTTCGTTTAAGAGAATAGGATTATAAAGAGCGTGTGTAGTACTCTGACAATCTTCATGTGTCACGTTAGCTTAATTAAAGGACACTACCTCGTTGAAATTCTCTAAGCAGATACCATTCAACATGAATAGAGTACCCTCAACACAGCAACGGAACTTTTCGTCGCTTGTTGTCATGCTTGTACTTTTTGAATTCGGTTATCTGTTTCTCGTAGCACTCTCGCCACTGCCAGAACTGCACTTGAGCAATTCCCCACTTGCACTTACATGGTCTTGGACACTGTTACCGTCACAAGTGCTACTTTCACTCATTCACTCATTCTCTATGCATGTATGGTTTGTTCCAACACTTCTAGGTCTGACACTGCTAGGCTTATTAGCCATCTATGCCTACGGGATACATTCTATACTGCATATCTCGGAGCAGACATCCTTACACCTGCTTTACATACTCCTCGGTGGAGCGTTGCTCTTTAGCCTGACGCTGCTCGTTCAGCCAATGCTGTTCTCAGACGACGTTTTTACCTATATTTTTTCTGGGCGTATTCTTGCTATATACCATGCCAACCCTTTTAACACGGCACCGTTCCAATTTCCTTCGGACCCATATTTGCGCTGGGTTGTTGCCGGACATGACGCTCCCAACCTCTATGGACCGCTCTGGTACTACGTTTCCTCGTTATTCGTACATATTGGGAGTAGCAATCAAATTGCCGCGTTGCTACTCTTTAAAGGACTGGCAATACTCGCACACCTGGTAAATATCGTGCTGGTGTGGAGTATTCTCGGTCGCATTGCTCCCAGGCGTCGTGTCCTGGGAACATTGTTGTACGCGTGGAATCCACTCATTCTCATAGAGCTTGCGGAAAGCGGTCATAGTGAAGGCGTATTGCTGTTCCTACTATTTCTTGGCACATGGCTCTATGTATCGCAAGAAGGCTCCTGGCTCAAGTGGAGCGCGTTTGCCGTGTTTGGCTTGGCACTTAGTATGAACTTGATTGTCGCACTGTTCGCGCCGCTCCTTCTCTGGTTTGATGTACGCTCAGAACGTGTTATTACACGCGCAATAGGAGGATTTTGCTGGCGTACCGTACTCGTACTACTTCCCGCATTGGCGATCTGGCTTCCCTTCTGGCGAGGTGCCTCTACCTTTTTTGCCATCACCTCTGCTATAGATATGCAGCACTTTATTCATTCGCCGATTGGCACGTTGGTTGGTCCTACTCACGTTTTTTTCCGCTTGATTGCCTCTGTTTTGCGCTTTCCACCTTCGTGGGACCCTATATCCTCTGCTGATGTCACGTTACGTGGGTCGGCGACCTTCATTTTCGTTCTCATTTATGCCAATGTCTTTGGGCGTGTGCGTCATGCTCCGCTTGTAGAAGCACGTTATACCCTCGATGCTGACCAGGACATCACAAAGCCTGGGTTTGATGTGCTCCTGTATGCGTGGAATGTTGCGGTATTTGCCTATCTAATGCTAGTATCGGGCTGGTTCTGGCCCTGGTATCTACTCTGGCTATTGTGGACGGCTATCTTACGCCGTTTTGATGTCTTTGCTTCAACAATGCTTGTATTGTCAGGCACAGTACTTTTTTTCTATCTCTTCATAGGATTTCTTAAAGCACCTGTTGCCCTCTATCAATCAACTCTCATTTTCGGTCTACCTCTTGTCTATTTGATAAGCGTCAAAGGTAGACAGAGGCAACGAGAAAGGACCGATATTCTTCATGACAGACGAAGTGAAACAGCGTAAGATAGAACATGTCAGTGTTGCGCTCGGACAAGACGTTTCAGTACCGCAGCGTGCTAACTGGAATGATGTACATTTTGTACATCAGGCATTACCGGAGGTAAACCTGGACGAAATTGATACCTCGGTATCGTTTCTTAATCGCACATTGCGCTATCCACTCTTTATATCTTCTCTGACCGGAGGCCACCCAGATGTGACCACTATCAACCGCAATCTTGCGCGTGCGGCAGAAACATACGGGCTTGCGCTTGGTGTTGGCAGTCAACGTGCCGCAATTGTCAATCCTGATGTGGCGGATAGTTATGCTATAACACGTGAAACGGCTCCAAACGCGTTCCTAATCGCGAACATTGGCGCGCCACAACTTATTGTACAAGAGCGTCACAATGCGTTTACACCCGCACAGGTGCAACGTGCCATCGATATGATTGGTGCGAATGCCTTAGCCGTACACATGAATAGCTTGCAAGAGGCAGCACAGCCAGAGGGAGACCGGCGCGCTATTGGCGAGGCAGCCGCGCTCAAAAGAGTTGTACAACAGGTCGCGGTACCCGTCATTGCCAAGGAGACGGGGGCGGGTGTTTGTCGTGAGCAGGCAATGCTGCTTCGTTCCTGTGGCGTCTCCGCGATAGACGTTGGTGGTGCAGGTGGAAGCAGTATGTCAGCGATGGAGGCGGCACGTTCACAATCGCGCGGTGACAAGCGCACGATGAATATCGGCCTGCTCTATCGCGACTGGGGTATTGCCACACCCATTGCAGTCGTAGAGGCGAGTACAGCGAAATTGCCACTCATCTCCACTGGTGGTGTGCGCAGTGGCCTTGATATCGCGCTTGCGCTTGCGCTTGGTGCCACACTCGTCGGTATGGGTTTTCCCTTCCTCAAAGCTGCCAGTGAGAGCTACGAAAGCGTGTGTGAACTTCTGGAAACGGTCATCGCCGAGTTAAAAGTCGCCATGCAGCTAAGCGGTGCCGCGACTATTGCACAACTGCGTCAGGTCGATGTGGTGGTCACAGGCGAGACGCGCGCATGGCTCACTCTTCGCGGCTTCGATGAAGAGCTAAAAGCAATGGCCCAGCGTCGCTGGCGTCAAATGCTAATAGACAATGGAGAATAAGGGTCTCCCCTCCATCTTCGTGCAACCCTATGTGTAGGGGAGACCCTTGCGGTCTCCCTGTTTCCCTCGCAAGGATGGAGACCCGTGAATAATTTGGGGAAATTGCCTGGTTTCGTTACTGAATTATCTTGTAATCCTCTGGGGTATTCACGTTGATAAACGAGCGCAACTCTGGATCAATCTCTCGCAGGCGTGCCTCATCTATAAATTGTACCGGGGCAACATCTAACAGGCTGCGGGGATCGCGGCGTCCAGCTTGCAAGCGTTCCGCAATGATCGGCAGAATGGTGCGAGGATATACTGCAAAAAGCACCTGTGGAATATCGTTGACAACTGGCACGAGGAGCGAGGTGGCTTCAAGGCGTTGTGAGAGTAGAAATGTGATCATTCCTGACTGCACAAACGGCATATCTACTGCCGTTACTAGCGCACGAGGTGCGTTTATACTCTGCAATCCCGTATATAAACCCATGAGCGGCCCTATATCAGGAGCATCGTCAGTCACAATAGAGATAGTAAGATGCTCATAGAGTGCTAACTGTGCTATATTTCGTACGACAAGTATGACTTCGTTACATTGTGCAGCAAGCATCGAGGCAAGGTGTTCAACAAAGGTGACACGCGAATTATCAGGAAGCGGCAACAATGCCTTATCTCTTCCCATACGTGTGCTGCGCCCGCCCGCGAGAATAATGCCAGCCGTGTGAGCATGACAGGAGCAGGTTCTGTCATGCTCACTTGCCTTTGTCATACGTCCAATCCGACAGCACATATGTATCTACCGTGACAGCGCTTTTGTCTTACGCCGATTACCTTTAGGAATGTATTGTTGGCGGTTCTGATAGGCAATAAAATTGTCGCGTTCGCCAGGATACTTACGTACAAGGTATGTTAGCCAGGTAATTGCCCAGGCCAGGAGACCGATAACCCACAGGACGCGCCAGAAACGCCACGCGAAGAAGTATTGATCCAGGTAGTAACGCGAGAAGATCAGGGGTAGACCGATGAAGCAGATCACCGCGAACCAGCCAAGATACCTATCCAACATGTACTTCAGAACGGCCTTACTCTTTACAAAACGCTTGCGACCCTCAACCGAATAGTAGAAGGTAATCAGCAAACCGGCGCAGCAGAAGATCAACCAGGGCCAAAGAAAGTGAAATGTCTCCGATGTCGTCAGTCCTGCGTTGGTGCCTGCGTCATATGGTGTATCAAAAAGCCAGTGATAAAGGTCGAAATGCTGCATGAAGTATCAACTCCCTTCTTCTTAAACCTCACAATTATTGCTATGATAGCATGGTTAGAGGAAAGCGTCTATAGTGTGTTTGCCTGATTCAATGGCCCCACCCAAACCTCATGCCTCGTATCCCAATGCCATCCGAAGTCTGCCATTGATAACGAGAACGTCTCATTGCCTCCTAATTGTAGACGCGGCCAACCATTCGCGATACGTGCCATTGTCTCAGGCCAGGAACAAATACTTCCTAAAGCGTCTGCCGCCTCAACGCTGCATGCTCCAACTGCGCAGGCGGCGGCCAGCGTCGCCTCCGGCGTCATTCCGCGCAACAAGCCCATCAGGAAGCCTGCTATCGTTGCATCACCCGATCCAGTAGTACCCACAACATGCGTCGCGAAACATGGCGTCCACAATTCGCGATCAGCCCATTCTGTGCGTTGCGCGAGTTGTGCATGGCCTATTTGTGCTAGCGCCACACTATCAGCAGTACAGAGATAGAGACCACGATGTCCCATTTTGATGCCAACAATCTTTGCCCCCATGTTCAATAAAGCTCTTCCTACGACTGATACAACATCAGGGGGTATAATATCTATAACATTGCCGCCATTCGCCTCGGCCATATATTGCTTAAAAAGTGGACGGTGTAACAACAACAGTAGCTCTTCAATGCTAGGCAAAAAGATATCGACATAGGGTAGTGTCGCGGCAAGAATAGCATGCCAATTTGCGCGTCCAGCAGGACTTTCAGCTTCTGGTAAAGATAAGTCTAGTGAAGTTGTCACACCAGTGGCTTTTGCCTGGCGAAAAAGGGAGACGAGTTCCTCGCCATCATTGCGATACATACTTGCCATAAGCGGTGGATAGCCAAAATGAAAGAGATGCACCTGTGCAAGCAGGTCGTAGTACACGTCGCTGGCCTGAAAAGTATCATTACAACCAGGCGCGTGAATAATCACCCGGTCAGTAGTCGGGGAGCTGATAATCACCGAATACGAACTGGCTTCGCCAGGTGCGACCACCATGCCGGTTGCTAGCTCTGGCTCATAGCCGCGTATGACTTGCAAAATGGCCTGCCCAAAAAGGTCATTGCCGACCTTGCCCATTAAGCGTGTTCGCACTCCGAGTTTATGCAATGCTAATCCCGTATTCGAGACCGGGCCACCCGTGGCAAGAATAGCTTTTCCTGCTTCGATCAATCTTCCAGGCGCAAACGTAGTTGTACTTCCGGCCAGCGTTGGAATGATATCAAGACAAATATGACCCGCTACAATAGCCTCGATACGCTCTGGCTCGTCGGTTGTTGATATGGAGAGTGGTTGCGTATCTACCTCCGCGACAAGAGACCCATTATCAATCATACTTCGCCCTCCAACTGAACAACCTGTGCGGTACGCTGTGACGCAAGAGCGGCGGTGAACACATGATGGCTCTGCTCAGTCTCCTCTGGCGTCACACAGAAGAAGGGTTGACGCATTGCGTTAGCATGAGCCAGTTCATCACAAAATGCGGCCCACATCTGCAATACTGAGTCCGAGAAGCCAAATTCAAAAATGCCGCCCGTAATAGTGGGATAGGCCGAGTGCGAACCGAGGTCTTGCACTTGCCATGCCTGGGAGCCGCCAGGCGTGTATGGCAGCATGCGCAGTGTGCGCGGATACTTTGTGCTGAACTCGGCGGAGAGTGCAGTCCCAAGAATACGAATATACCATGTGTTGCTCTCGCCGGGTGCGATACGCTTGGTTTCAAGCGTCATAGGAAAGTGCTGCTCTCCTTGTTGCACCTCACAAAACAGCGTTGCATTATCCCACGTCTCGCAGGGCACTCTATGCCCCTGCGCGTCTGGACGCTCTTTCACAATCTTCGAGAGCAGAGCACGCACATTCTTGGGATACCAGCCAGCGCGTAGAGGTACATGTAGCACATGCATACCCAGATCACCCATGCAGCCATATTCACCATTCGTAGCAATACGCCGCTTCCAATTAATCGGCTTGTTGGGATCGAGATCGCTGCCATGCAAAAAGCCTGCCTGTACCTCTAAAATAGTGCCGAAACGCTCTTCACGAAGAAACTGGATAATTTTTTGCGCCCCAGGAAAGAAGGGCAGTTCGGATGAGCAGCGCACAAGCACGTCGGGATGAGAGCGAATTGTCTGCATAATACGTGCATTCGCGTTGAGGTCGATGCCGAATGGTTTTTCGCCAAACAGATGTTTGCCTGCCTCAATACAATCTATGTAGACTCGCTCATGCAAATTGTGTGGAATAGCACAATAGATGGCTTCTATGTTCGGTGCGTTGAGCAGGTCATGATAATCCTGTGTGACAATTTGCAGCGTCGAACCAAAGGCATCCTCAAACCATTGCAGCATAGCAGGGTTAGCATCGCACACACCAACAATGCGCGGCGTCACATCCTGATCGAGCAGATGACACCAGCGTGCAACCGCACTCGCGAATTCACGTCCCATCAAACCACAGCCAATAATGCCAAAATTGAGTATACGTTTTGCCATTATGTTCCTTTCCTAGCGTTGCTCTAAGAGTTGCATGGCCTGTTGCGGTGTAGCGTTATCGTGTACCAGTGCCATCAATGCACGTGTCATCGCGGCAGGTCGCTCATGCTGAATGACATTGCGCCCGTACACGATACCTGCTGCTCCTTGCTGCATCAATTCATGCGTGCGCGTCACAATCTCCTCTTCAGATGCCTTGCCGCCGCCACGCACGAGCACTGGACGCCCGCTCGCCACCTCAATAACAGTATGATATTGGCGCACGTCATCGCACGGGTCCGCCTTAATAACGTCGGCCCCTAGCTCAACCGCCTGTCGTACAAGTGGAAGTATTTTTTCGAGGTCTCCATCCACCATATAGCCACCCACCTTTGTGTTGGGTTGCATGACCAGTGGCTCGATCATCAACGGCATGCCATAGCGATCACACTGCGGTTTGAGGCGACAAATATTTTCTACACATTGCGCGTGCAACTCTGGTTGTTGTGGCAATAATAGTAAGTTGATGACGACACAAGCCGCATCAAGCAGTACAGCCTGCTCCACCGCATTCTCGAGAATACGGCTATACAGGAAACGTGGTAACTCTTTTCCATAGACATTCGCCACATCGGTACGCAGTACAAGTGAGGGCTTGGTCTTACCTGGTAGAGCCTGTAATAAAGGGGCGAGACCCGGTGTGAGTTGAATAGCATCGGGGTTAGCATCTACAATAGTTGGAATCGCGGAGCGCATATCTTCAATGCCGTTAAGAAACGTGCGTTCATTAAAAAAACCATGATCGATAGCGACATCAAAGCACTTCCCATCATAGGCAAGCAATCGGTTCAAGCGAGCGGCTGCGTTCATTAAAAAGGCTCTCCTGACATATAATAAATGACATACTTCTCTAATGTAGTGTATAGCATGGTTCTAACGAACACAAGGAAATGTCCCTATCGCGACCATACATGGTCGCGATAGGGACATTTCCTTACATCATATGCTGAGCAGTACAACACCAATACACACGCACAGGCTCGCGATCATCTTCCTAACAAGATGAGAGCGTTCTTTCAGGAAGATAGCTCCTGATAGCACAACCAGGATTGTTGAGGAGGACATGATAGGTACAACTCTGGATGCGTCGGCAAGGCTAAACGCTTTCAACGTAAAATAATAGCCCAGCACACTTGCAACCGCGAGCAACGCAATGCGCCAGAAGGCACCCTTAAACTCTCTTGCAATGGTGCTAAACGCGAGTGGAGGCAGAAATGTGTTATATAGCGCAGGCACAAAAAAGTTGATGAAGGCATACACGGGCAGGGCATAGGCAATCGAAATACTTTTATCAATCGTCAGGCCAATCCCCAGACATGCCGCCGCGAATAATGCGAGGAAAAACGGCGTATTAAACTTGATGACCGCACTTTTATAGACCACAAGCAGGTTGCCCAGCAAAATCAGTACAACCGCGGCGACCTTTTTCAGCGTAAAGCTTTCCCCCAGCAGAACGCAAGAGGCCACAAATGTCACTACAGGTGTGAGCTTATCAATAATCGTGAGCAGCGACGCCTCAATCGACTTGCTCACGGTGAAAAGCAACCGATCACTCAAGGCATAGCAGATCGTCCCCACAACAGTCAAGATAAGCACAAACGTCGAGACTGGTCGAAACGAGAACGGTTCAACAACAAACAAGAAGAGCGAACACACCGCCGACGACAAGCCAAAAATAATCGAATATGCCCTGGGATGTGCGCTATCAATACTAATCACGCGTGCAAGGAGCGCAAACACAGCAAAGAGCAGAGCCGCGAGTAGTGCATAGAGAAGCCAAAGCATGGGGGATGCGCTCCTTATATTAACTAATATATTGAATTAATGCCGAGTGAGCATGCATAACAGGGGCAATCCCATTGACTCCAACTCACTCGTAAAATGTCTTTGGGGGCGGCATGACAGGGACAAGCCCTGTCACTCCTCTCCTGACCGCGCCACGGCCACGACGTGGCTTTGCCACGCAAACTCCGTCTCGAGGAGTGACAGGGCTTGTCCCTGTCATGCCCCCTTGCACCTATCATACCTCCACCTAAATAGATTGACAATGAATATTGTAGGGACCCAGGGTGATTTACAAGTCAGGCGGGAGCATGACAGGGCTTGCCCCTGTCATGCCCATAACGCGGGCTTCAATGACTTTTGAATCGCCCTGGTAGGGACCGCTGCTGTATCACGTCCTACGTTTCACTTCACACAGCATTATCGGTCCCTACCACATTCCTTCATTGTGTAACGAGGTGATATCATTAGAGACAAGAATACTCATCTCTACATTATGAAGGAGCGTACATTCTATGCGACGCATTGCGATATTGGCGGAAGGCATGTTTGAGTGGCACTATGGGAAAACCGCGACGGGAGTCATTCGCTATGGACAGGACCCGGTTGTAGCGGTCATTGATAGTACGAAGGTTGGGCAAGATGTTTCACAAGCGCTGGGAGCCTCGATAGGCGTGGGCATTCCTATTGTACGCGACATTCACGAGGCTCTGCGCTACCAACCCGATACGCTGCTCATTGGTATCGCTCCACAGGGCGGCGTCTTGCCAGCTGCATGGCGTTGGCAGCTATTTACAGCAATTGAAGCGGGCTTGAACATCGTCAGTGGTCTGCATTCTTTTCTTTCAGACGATGCAGAATTGCGGGCCGCAGCAGAATTGCGTGGTGTAACTATTTGGGATGTTCGTCGTCCACCCGACAGACAGCGGGTCGCCAGATTTCTTCCTCATCGGCCCGATAGCCATACAATCCTCATTGTAGGTTCGGACTGCGCGACTGGAAAAATGTCCACAGCTTTGGAGATCAATCAAGAGGCAACACAAAGAGGACTCAGCAGTACTTTTGCTGCAACGGGGCAAACGGGTATCATGATCTCAGGCAATGGCCTACCTGTAGACCGTATCATTAGCGATTTTGTGGCGGGTATGGTCGAAGAGATGGTGCTGGAGTTCACCAACACACACGACTGGGTGTTTGTGGAGGGACAAGGTGCGCTCAACCACCCTGGCTACTCGCCCGTGACACTCGGCCTCATTCACGGCTCTATGCCCGACGCCATGATTTTCAGTCATAAAGCTGGAACAACAGCCATCGAGGGCTACGACAACTGCCCATTTCCTCCAATGCAACGCATGATTCAGATAAACGAAGATACGGTCAATTGGCTCCGTCCAGAGAGACCTGTGAAGGTTGTTGGCATTTCGCTAGTGACACAGGGATTAAGCGACGAGCAGGCACGAGATGCTGTTAAGCAGATTGAGGATGAAACACAATTGCCAGCAACGGACGTGTGGCGTTTTGGTTCGGATGTGTTGATGGATGCGCTTGTTGAGCATTTCGCTACCTCAACCAGGGCTGGTGCCAAGTCGTAGAGGAGTGACAGGGCTTGTCCCTGTCATGCCACCACTGTCGGTTATTATATCCTCGCGCATGGCACCCCAAATCGTACAGTGACAGGGCTTGTCCCTGTCATGCCACCACTGTCGCCTTCAACGAATTTTGGAAGGCTTCTTGCTCAATTGCGGGAGCAATGCCAAGCTGTGTTTTGACCACAGAGACAAGTTCCTGCGTCTTAAATGGCTTACTCAAATACACAGTTGCTCCTGCAAGTCGCCCTTTGAGCCTATCAATTATGCTGTCACGTCGTGATAGGCCCATTTCCAACGTCCGTGCTACCAGGGGCAAGATAGCAATATTACTGGAAGCTCCATTTTTCTCTTGTCCCTGGTCTTTCACCGAGGAGTGGCCCTTATCCAGCCTTCTCAATCGGTAAACGTTCGGTCATATCGAGGCGAATAACTCTGTAGGGGTTGACATTGCTATAAGATTAAGGCATTGCGTCAAGGAGATTCGTAGCCGCAAAGTAGATACGTGCGGCACAGTTTTGCCCTTTGGGGTCTGTCGGGCTTGGTTATCGGCTCTGTTGGATTATCGGCACAGTTTTTGACGGGATACAGTGGCCAACTGAGCCGATAACTCCTCGCAGAGGCGGGGAAACTTCGCCGATGAGAGAGGTTTCCGGCGAAGTTTGGCGTGATCTGCTGGGCCGTAGACTGTGTAGGAGGCGTAAACCAAAAACTGTGCCTTGCACGTATCTACCTTGCGGCTATCTGTCTTCTTCCTTGAACGTAGGGCCATTTACACTCTCCGTATACACGATAGCAGAAAAGAGAAAGCATGTTCTACCTCATGTAGTGGTGTGATTTTGGCCTATGTAAAAAAGTAATTTACAGCTTCCCTCCTGTGATACGCCTGGAATCACGCTTCCCATGTAGCCTTCCTGTCAGGAGTAACCAGAGATCAAAGGCGGCAAAGGGGATCAGCGTCATGAGGCCAATGGGTGTTTCCAGGTAGCGATTCCCGACTGAGAAGCTCGCAAAAAGAAACGAAACAGAGGTATTGATCACCGCGTGAGCAAGCACCGATGGCCAGATGCTGCCACTGCGAAGGCGCAACCAGCTTAAGAAGATACCATAGAGCATGATCACCAGCACAAACATCGGGATACTGAGCCAAGGATTGGCCGCTCCAAAGCCATGATTATTGAGCAGGATCGTAGGGATGTGCCAGAGCCCCCAGATGAAACCGGAGATGAGCGTAGCTTTCGTCTCTCCCAGTGGCAAAAGACGCGGCAGCAGATACCCTCGCCATCCCAGTTCCTCGCCAAAGGTGGGTAGCATGACCAATCCCACAATGACCACTGGCAAGAGGAGAAGAATGCCGGTCAGTTGGAGCGTTGAAACCTCCAGTTGTCGGGCAGTTTCAGGCAGTATCCAGTGTTGAATACCAAGAAAAAAAGAAGTGCCTATACTGACACCTAGGATTGTGACGGGAACAGCATATGCAGTCGCATACCAGCGCCAGGCGCTCTTTTCTCCGGGCGAGGCTGGGCGTAACCCAGTACCCGCAAAGCCTTCACGACGAAGCAAGCGCACCAGGAGGCAGGCCAGGGCTGGACCAAACATGCCGATGGTCTCCGCTTGTGAGGTGACTGGACGTAGGCCAATGATCAGTGTCCAACTGATGCCAAAGGCACCAAGAAGATACCAAATAATGCCACCCCAATCTACAGCACCGACTGATTGAGACGCGAGTTGTTCCTGAATGATGTTCTGTCTATTCATATATTTCCTCCGTATGGAGCATACAAGAGGGGACATGCCCAGGCATCGGCAAAATAACGTATTTTTGGTCACATCCTTTGAGGCGAGAGACGTGGTTCTCTCCGAACGAAGGAGAAGACCTCTTGTCCGAAATGAGACAACAGGCACCCACGAGTTGAGAGCTAACGAAAATGGTGTTGCAGGGCATAACGGGTTGCCGCACTCCGTGAGGTGATCCCCAGCTTGGAATACAGAGAGCGTGTATGTGCATTCACCGTGCGCGGGCTGATAACAAGCACTTCAGCAATCTGTGTATCAGTCAGGCCCTGAGCAATCAGGTGCAATACCTCTCGCTCGCGCCCGGTGAGCTCATTGATTGTATCTGATCCCATTAATCGTTGAAAGTGTGTACTGGTAGATCTCTGTACCCGTGATGAGGGGAGTTTGAGGAGACGTTCGATGCTCTGCGCATGCATGGCGTCCTCAGGAGTCATAGCACACCCCTCTGCCCACACTTTTGTAAATATCTGTTCGCCCAATTGCATACGTACGGCTGCTTTTCTGTGCTCCAGAGCTGCATGCTCATGCGACAAGGTAAAAAGTGGAAAGAGATCTGCACCTGTCGTGTGACGCTGAACCTCTGCACACCCCCACAGTTGTGCCGCCCAGGCCAATGCCCCGTATCGGGCGACCGCTTCTCCCCATACGTCCAGTGAAGCGGCGCTCCCTACAGGATCATGCATATCGACAAACAGCTCCAGGCTCTCCAGAAAGAAACGCTGGGCCGCTGGAAGATCCTCCTGTTCTACTGACGCTTTCCCCAGATAATAGAGGACATGAGCACGACAGAGTCGATATTCTGAAGTTTGAAAAAGGGCCAAGCTCTCCTCAAAAGAGGAGCGTGCGGCAAACCCGTCCTGTCGGCGCAGGTGGTGTAAGCCCAGGCAGAACAGCGACCAGGCCATGCCTTCCTGATGAGCTAAGAGCCTGAAGCGACCCAAACACGTTTCAATAAGTGGATACGTCCCTTGCTTTGCTGGCGTATCAGACGTTCTTAGAGCAGTTAGCACCAGGGCGAGAAGCGCAAATGCCTTGTGTTCTTCATCGCCGAGCTGAGTGAAGTACTCCACACTCTGCTCAAGGAAGCAGCGCGCCTCGGACATAGTTCCCAGGGCCGACATGACATGTCCAAGTCTGTAGATGGCAAGGGCTATACCACGAGCATCCTCCAGTGCTTGGTACAGTGCAAGACTCTGTTCACAGGATGCTTTGGCCTGTCTATACTCCCCCTGCCAGAGCGCTAACCAGCCAGCACTGCCCAACGCTTTGGCGTACGCAGATGGTGCTATGCCTTTGCTGCTGGCGAGGAGAGTTGTGAGCACTTGCTGTCCCTCGCTGATATAGCCACGAACCACCCAGAAACGTGAAAGAGATCCTGCCAGGCGTAGCGCTAATTCGAGAACGGTCTGCTGCTCGTACTGGGAGCCCGCCCACTGGAGAGCTACGCGCAGATTCTCATGCTCTCGCTCCAGCTGATCGTACCATGTCGTTTGTTGTGGTCCCCCCAGGGCCAGCTCTGCCTCTTCCACCATCTGGAGATAATACTGGAGATGAGCCAGATGTATCTGGTGTTCCTCGCCCGAGGCTGCAAGACATTCCAACCCAAACTCTCGTAACGTTTCTAACATATGAAAGCGAGGCTCAGTGTGCTCCAACGCACTTCGTCGTAGCAGGTGTTTGTCTAGCAAGGCGCTGATGAGACACACACACTGATTGCTCTTCTCATCAGGGGATGGATGGAGCACTTCGATCGCTTGCAATGGGCAGCCATTGCTAAAGACCGAGAGGAGACGAAACATCCTCTGTTCTTCTTGCGAAAGCAATTCGTAGCTCCAGGCGATTGTATTGCGCAACGTCTGCTGACGAGCGGGCAGGTCCCGTGCTCCCCCGGTCAAAAGGCTGACTTTTATACACATTTAACAACCTGCTAAAATAGGAAGATGAACACACAAGAACTGTTGGACCCGGAGTGCTGGGCCAAAAAGACCTTTGGGCCAAGCCAGCTCAAAGATATTCGCCGAACG